>Ga0315331_10001570_pt1 | contig 17114 bp, 15 predicted proteins | sample M160m34915metaG_FD_203456 | JGI IMG/M metagenome (GOLD analysis project Ga0315331, IMG submission 203456) | Ammonia-oxidizing marine archaeal communities from Monterey Bay, California, United States - M1 60m 34915 | ecosystem: Environmental > Aquatic > Marine > Intertidal zone | place: USA...
CCGAGTGTTGCGAACATGTGAATTAAACTCGAATCTGGAGAAGCTGTTGGGCTTTGAGTTAGGCAGATCACAGGAAGATTAGGCAGCTGAAGATTAGTCCATGCAGTGCGAATTGACTTTTCGTATACTTTGAGATTACAGAAATGGTGAGATCCTCTTATTTCTCCTGTGGTGCCGCTCGTTAAGAAGGTTGAGCTTATTTGTTTTTTAGAGAATGAGATGATTGGTTCATTAGAATTCTTGAATGCCTCTGTCGGTAATGGAGTAATATCCTGCCATGATAGAGGTTCTTTGCAGATCGATTCACAATAATTTCTTAAAGGTTGGCAGTTTTCTTTTTGGAATAAATGTGCCTGAATAATAAGTTCTTCAAAGTTCCCACTCCTTTCGTTGTCAATAAATGAAAGGATTTGAGATTCGATCTGAGTATAAGTGTTCACAATAGATATTATAGGCACTTAATAGACTATAGGAATGATTGTTGGCAGAGAGAATTGTAATCTATTTTGGCTAAAATATTACTTCTCATTCTTTTAAGTGGCATGGGCATGGCTTTCTGATTAAGGTTAGCACGTAAACGAATCTTTATAATAATTTTTAGAATTTTTGAGATGAAAGCATTTACCAACAATAAAATTATTTTCCTTATTCTTTTTTGTTTTTCTCTGAACGAAATCACCAGCGCTGCAGAAATGCGCACATGGACTAATCTGAAAGGGCAGAAAATTAAAGCCCAACTTCTAGATGTTGATGGTGATTATGTAAGGCTTCGATTAGAAAATGGTCGCGATTCGAGGGTCCCAAGGAAAACGCTTAGTATTGGAGATCAAAAATATCTTGAAGAGTACGGTGGAGCAGAGAAGGGACAGTTTGATCCTAAGGCAAAGATTACAGTTCCTGAAAAGGAGATGAAATTTGATTCTAAAACGCTTAAAAAGCGAGATGATAAGTTTGAGCTCCCTGATGGGTATTCTTTAGAATTCGATATCATTGAGTCTGAACATTTTCTTGTTATGTCTAGCGGAAATGTAAAGGGTAAAGACACAGCGGAACTTGCGGAAAGACTTTGGTATGGAATGAATTTCCAACATCCTGGATTTGCAGAAAAGTGGGGAGATGAAAAGAAGGCTATTTTTCTTTGTGGTGAAACAACCGATTATGAAATATTAGGTAAGTACTATGTTGATCTGTTAGCCAATTCGGGGAGGGCTCAAGACGCTTCAAATACAGCTAAGACTTGGCCTCTTTCCTCCGGAGCCGGGATGTCGTTGGATAGCGATACATGTGACAAGTATAACTTAATGAGGGGGGCTAGGGCCTTTCGAGCAGATGATAAGAGGAGATTTAAAAGGGGAGTGTGGAATCCTTTTCCAGCACATTGCATTGCCCAAGATGTTCTTAATGTGCAGATGGGTGGGGCAGGAGGAGGAGCAGGTTCGGATGGTTATTTTGCAATCTCCACAGGTCACGGATATTACAAAGAAATACAGCTTACGGATGAGACTGTAACTAGCCTATTGGATGCTAATACTTATGAATCTGATGAGGTGGTCAAGTCTGGCGGCTTTGATGACGGGCGCAAGTGGGCTCGAACTCTCAGGGATTTAGTGAAAAAGGAGAAAGTTACACCTAGTATTGCTGAGTTATACAGAATTAACAGGCCGACACAACTCACGCCTGAATTAACAGTGCTAATGTATGGATTTGCTCGTTATATGCAGAGCACTCCTGAAAGAATTTCAAAGTTTTCTAAGGTCATGGAACGAGTCGATACAGGCAGGTCAATTCCTGTCCCTGCAGAGCTGGCCAAATTGTTTGGCTTTGAAACGCAAAAAGAATTAGAGGAGGATTGGATCAATTACCTTAAATCAACTGCTTTTAAGTGAGCTTATTTGTCGGGCTGAAGAAATACTTTTTGTTCACGATAGGTTATTACAGCATCCGTTTCTCGCATAAAGTCAGCTCCAAATATGGCTCCGTATGCGCGGTTTCCTCCTAGTTGCTTGAATAAGTCCACTGAGAGGAGTTGACGGTTTTCAAATTTAGCTCTTCCCATAGTGAGTACAGGGACCTTAGTAATAGCAGCAGGTGCTTTCCCGCCTATTCCGAAAACGGTCTGATCCATAGGACCAACGTCACATCCTGTTTCTTTTGCCCACTCTACATGTAGGACAGAACTGCCCGCTCCGGTATCTATCATGAACCGAGTTTTTTTATTGTTTAGCGCGCCATCAACAAAAATATGATTGCCTCGTCTTTTATACTCAAAGCTTTGATATTTTCTGAGTTCGAGGATGTCTTCAACTTTCAGGCCTCGACATTGCCTCAAGAAGACCTCTCTTTGAGGGCTCCAGTCAGTGACGTATTTTTGATCTTCATCGGTGAGCCGTCCAGTAGGCACAACCAAATTTTTCTTCTGACCTTCAATTGATATTTCAACAGAGGATGCATTCTTTTTTGCGATTTTTCCTTTGTAAGTCTTGCGGTCTTTTGTTTTAAAGAATCTATATTCAGGAACTTTAGGGGCCTCTTCTTCGCCATCTTCATTGATTAGGTCAGGGCGAAAGAAAATTCTCCCTTCTTTGTAAGAAATAACGGCTCGCATTTGGCTCATGAACTCAGCTCCAAGAATTGCGTCATAATTTTTTCGGGCGTTTGGAATATCTTTGAACATGTCTGCAGAAAGAAGGACTTGATCCTTAATTGCGGCCTGACCCAGTCTAATTTCAGGCACTTCAGTTTTGGCGGCTGGAGCTTCACCTCCTATGCCGTAAATAGTTTGATCTAGGGGGCCAACTTTACAGCCTTTTTCTTTTGCAGCTTCAATGTGAAGGACGGTCGAACCAGCGCCAGTATCGATCATGAATTCCGATTTGTTTCCGTTAAGCTCTCCATTCACAAAAATGTGGTTTCCTTTCAGGGTGAATTTAAAACTTTCATAGCCCCGTATCTCAAGTAGCTCCCTTATAGTTAGCGTTTTACATTTTGTAAGGAACAGTTCTTTTTCTTTGTCCCACTCTTTAACATATTCTTGGTCTTCCTTGCTGAGTTTCTCATAGGATAGAGTAGCTTTTTTACCGTTTGGGAGTTCAAGCGTTAGAGTATCTTCAGTCTTGTCCACTAAAAGAGCTTTAATTGTTTTGCCGCCGGCACTTGTGAAATCTCGATATTCCGGTTTGTCGGTTTTCCGTGGAATTAATTGGCCGAAAGAAAATCCCGTTAACAATAAGGATGTTGCAATTAATGCTGTTATGTTGATTGGGATACGCTTCATTGTTTTTAATTTAAGGGATGGAAGGTATAGTTTAAGCAAAAATATTTCGTTTAGTATTGGTTTAGATGGATGAACCGCTCAATTTTAAAACGTAAAAAGGCTGATCACTCCGTAACATCGAATCTCGTATGATTTTTTCTACTGAAAATACTTTAAATAATTGAGAATTCTTACTTTTTTGAAAGGAAATACGGAGTGCAGGCGTTATTTTAGTGAATAACGCCTATTTTACAGTTCCGATCATTCCTTTACGATTGGTCCAAAGCTAATATATTAAACATATAAAAACTAATTACATTGATACGATGCAGAAGAATACGCTTAACCTCATTTTGCTTGGCCTTGTGATGGCTGTGTTTGCGGGTTGTGAAAACACTCAACCAGTTAATAGGAATGTTTTCAGATTAGAAGACGGTCCAAACGGTGTTGCGGGAGGTTCCAGGTACGGTTATCTCGGCGCTGATCAGGTCGCGGGCCAACAATTAAAAACAGTAGGCAATGACCAGTCAGGAACTAAGTACATTAATCCTGCTGGAAGTGGTAATTCTGATCCGAATGTCACTAGCAATAATAGTGCCCGAACTGATCCAAATAAATCTGCACCACCGCAACAAAACAATATTACAAAAACGGATCCACCAGAAAAGTCTCCGGATCCTGTGGAGCCGAAAAAACCTGAAGGTAATAAGCCGTACGCTACACCTGTTCCGGGAAAAGTTGGGCATGTGTATAGTCCATTCGCAAGTGGTCGAGAAGTAGATGTGAATGGGTTTCCTCCTGGCACAGAGGTCCGCTGTCCTTACACAAAGAGGATCTTTAGAGTTCCTTGATTCAAATTTGGAGTGGAATTCGAATCCAATTCATCTGACGAAGGCGCTGCTCCTTGTCTGGGCAGTGTGGCTGTCATTGGTCCAGGTTTATTGGGTGGATCTGTTGCCTTAGCGTCTCAACATGTAAAAAGCATTAAAACAGTTTCATTGTGGGCGCGTCGCAAAGAAGCTCTTGCGGAATTGAGTGAATCTAAAGCGGCTGATGTTATAAGCGATGATTTGGCTGCAGTGGTAAGCGGAGCTGATCTTGTCGTATTGGCGACACCAGTAGGTGCTTTAGAAGGTTTAGTTGAAATGTTCTTGCCGCATCTAAAGAAAGGGGCGGTGATAACTGACCTATGCAGCGTCAAAGAAGCTGCTGTGAATGCTGTGGACAAGAAAGTTTCTCAATCAGCAAGGGATGATATTAATTTCGTGGGTGCGCATCCAATGGCAGGATCTGAGTCTGGGGGCTTTGCAAATGCCCGGGCTGACCTTTTTAGAGATGCGGTATGTGCAGTTACTCCGGGCAAATCATCAAGTAAGGATTCTGAAGAAATAGTTATTAATTTTTGGCAATCCATTGGTTGTCAATGCGTGAAAATAGATTCTCGGGCTCACGATCAGCTTGTTGCGCGAGTCAGCCATTTACCGCATGTGATTGCGTCGGCCATTGTGGAGACTGTTTTTAAAGGGTCCAATGAAGCACATTTGCTTGCGGGTCCTGGATTAAGAAGTATGACTAGGATAGCGGGAGGTTCTCCTGATATGTGGGCAGAGATCATTTGCCAAAATAAGGATGCGATAGGAGATGCAATGGAGGGTCATATCGATTTATTGAATGATTTACTTAAGAAGGTTCGCGATGCGGATTATAATGAGCTTCATCAGTTCCTTGGTGATGCAAAAGAGAATAGGAATAGATTATACCCACCAATTAAAGATCAGGAATAATCTGTGTTATTGCTAAAGAAATCATAATGCATTCCAAAGATAATATTATCAGAGTGAAAAAGGCCAAAAGCTTTGGTGGGGAAGTTTCTGTTCCTGGAGATAAGAGTATATCGCATCGAGCTGTAATGTTGGCTTCTATTTCTAACGGTCGTTGCAAAATTAACGGGTTTCTTCCTAGTGAAGATTGTTTGTCTACGTTAGAAGCGATGAGATCATTGGGAGTTCAAATTGATATACTAGAAGAAGATGAATTTGGACCAAATAGCCTTATTGTACATGGGCTAGGGCTGAATTTAACAGAGCCCAATAATGATATAGACTGCGGGAATTCGGGTACTACAATGAGGCTTCTTTCGGGCATTCTTGCAGGCCAAAAATTTTCTTCTCGCTTGATTGGAGATGAGTCTCTATCGACTCGTCCTATGGAAAGGATAGTATCTCCTTTACGATCTATGGGATGTGAAATTAGCACGGAAGGAGAAAATGGATGCGCGCCAATTTTGATTAATGGAGGAGGTTTAAAGGGCGTAAGTTATGAGTTGCCAGTTGCCAGCGCCCAGGTAAAAAGTGCGTTATTGCTTGCCGGATTGTATGCTGAAGGAAGGACTAGTGTTGTAGAGCCTTTAAGGACCCGGAATCATACTGAGAAAATGTTAGATTTTTTCCAAGTGAGGACATGCGTCCAAGAAAATGAGATTAGTATTAATAGTGGTCAAGTTCTTGAATCTAGACACTTTGTAGTTCCTGGAGACATTTCGAGTGCAGCCTTTTGGCTTGTCGCTGCAGCCGCTTTCCCGGATTCCCAATTAACGGTAAAAAATGTAGGTTTAAATCCTACTAGGAATGGCATTCTTAAAATTCTTGTAAGAATGGGTGCGTATGTTTCTGAATCTGTTGGTACCAATAGCGGTGGGGAGGAAATCGGCAATGTTAGTATTCAGGGTGGAAAGCTTCAAGGGATTGAAATTGGTGGAGATATTGTTCCAAATATTATTGATGAGATTCCAATTATTGCGGTTGCAGCCGCTCTTGCAGAAGGAAAGACTATTATTAAAGATGCCGCTGAGCTAAGAGTTAAGGAGAGTGATAGGATTTCAGCAGTTGCTGAGAACCTTAGAAAAATGGGAGTTGATCTTCAAGAGACTAGTGATGGCATGGTAATTAATGGGGGGAATGAACTTCAAGGAGCTGAATTGGAAAGTTTTGGTGACCACAGAATAGCGATGGCATTTGCGGTTGCTGGTCTATTTGCTTCTGGTCAAACCAGCATAACAGATGCAGGATGCGCAGCGATTTCATATCCTAATTTTGAAGAGCATTTGATACAATTGACGAGTGGGAATGGTAAATTTTCTGATCGCCCTACTCCAGTCATTACCTCTTTTCCTGAATCTAATTCCAAAGAATAGTTTTCTGACTGGATTACAAACTAATTAATATTTATGCAAGGAGATGAGAATAATGTGATCGCTATTGATGGTCCGGCGGCTTCAGGAAAGAGTAGTGTTGCAGCTAGGATTTCAGATAAAATAGGGTACCTTCATGTTAATTCTGGTCTAATGTACAGGGCGTTTACTTGGAGCGTTTTAAGGGCAGGAATAGATCTGAATGATTTAGATTCTGTTGTGGAACACTTGGATTTAATTAGTATTAATTGTGGCCAGTCTAATGGAATTTCTACTCTTACTGTTGATGGATTGGATCCAGGGGCAGAGCTGAAGTCGTCTGAAATCAATGAAAATGTTTCCTTAATCGCAGCTATTGAGAAAGTGAGAACAGTTTTAGTATCAAAGCAGAGGGAGTATCTGAAAATTGCCAATGTTGTTATGGAAGGCAGAGACATCGGGTCAGTTGTTTTTCCAGAGACTCCTTACAAATTTTACATAGACGCTTCGGCTGAAGTCCGGGCTAAGAGGAGAATGGCTGAAGGAGAAACGGATGATTTAAAAAAACGTGATAAGATTGATGCATCTAGAAAAATTTCGCCATTGCTCATACCTGATGATGCTTGTGTGATAGATACGTCTGAAATGGATTTGGATCAGGTTGTTCTGGAGGTTTTAAATGAATTAAATGCGCGAGGATTAGTAACGGTGTAAGTATTTACGGATGTGGTATTGGATAGGATTTAGTTGCGCTTGGATTCTTTTTCGAATTGGCTTTCGGTTAAAAGTCGTTGGGAAAAGTAGAATTAAAGAAGCATGGAAAGTTGGAGGGGTTTTAATCGTTGCGAATCACACGAGTTATTTCGACCCTCCTGTTGTTGGTGTTGCTTACGGTAAGAAAACAGCTTTTCTTGCACGGAAGACTTTGTTTAAGAAAGGCTTTTTTGCTTGGCTGTATCCTAGATTGAATGCGATTCCGGTTGATCAGGAAAAAGGGGACATGACTAGCCTTAAAAGGATAATTAAAGAATTGCGAAGCGGTAAGCCTGTATTAATTTTCCCGGAAGGGGAAAGAAGTTTGGACGGTGAGATGAAAAAAGGAGAAGCGGGTGTGGGTTTGGTTATTGCAAAAACGAAAGCGCCTGTTCTTCCTATGAAGGTCTTCGGTGCTTATGAAGCTTTGTCGAGGAAATCTAAGGTTCCAAAATTTTTCACCCAGATAACCGTTTGTGTTGGGGAAATGATTCAATTCCCTGAAGAACAATTAGCAATCAAAAAAAGAGAAACTTACCAAGACCTTTCAGATAAGGTGATTGATGCTATTCAGTCCATTGAGCTGTCTTAGTCTAACGTAATTTTCTATCATAGAATTGCTCCCCCTTTGGTGGACGGATTGGCATATTTAAACCTCCTGATGATTCTAATTCGCTGAAGAGTTGATTTCTTAGTTGAGATGTAATTTCCTTGTATTGAGGGAGCTGGATAAGATTGTGTCGCTCGTTTGGATCGTGCTCTAGATCGTATAAACCGTTCCTGTCCCAAATGCCGTGATAGTAGATATATTTATATTTATTTGTCCGGATAGCTAAGCAGGTGGGGGTCGCTGGAAAATTCCATTCCCAGTGATATTCATACAAAATATGTTTTCTTGGATTTATAATCTTTTTATTTGAAAATATAGATGAGAAGGAAGATCCATCCATTCTGGGAATAACTTTAGATGATTTTATTCCTGCCAGTTCTAGAAAAGTAGGGGCGACATCAATATTTTGAATCATGTCATTAATGACTGTTCCGGATTTAATTCTGCCTGGAGCATAAGCAATCATTGGTATCCTAATGGATTCCTCGAACGCATCTCTTTTGTCATAAAATCCATGTTCACCAAGGGCAAATCCATTGTCTCCCATATATAAAAGCATAGTATCTTTAGAGTTCGGAGACAGAGTATCGACTAATCGGCCAATATTTTCATCAAGACCATGCACGGTTTCACAAAATCTCCAGTAAAGATCATCGAAAGAAGGGACTGGATCTTTATCAAACTTTCCAGTTTCCATATGATCGATCCCGTGAATTCCGTACCGTCTTTCTTTGATCCATAATGATTGAGATGAATAGTTTTCTTCGGTGTTTGCCATTGTTTCTGGATATGGAATAGGCTTCCCTTGATATTTTCCATGATGGCGAGGGGCGGGTGTGAATGGGTAATGGACTGCCTTGTATGATACATATAAGAGAAAGGGCTTATCCTTTGGTCTGAAATTATTATACCAATCGATGGCCTGATCAGTCAGGATGTCAGTCATATAGCCTTCAAATTTTTTACGATTCCCATTGATGTTTAGTACGGGATTGAAATATTCACCTTGCCCGCGAAAGCTTACCCAATGATCAAAACCAGGTCTCGGAGTATCGTTCTCATGCCCCATGTGCCATTTGCCAATGAACGCAGTGTGATATCCTTCTTTTTGGAGGTGTTTAGGAAAAAAAACTGTCCCTTCCGGAACTTCTCTTTGATTGTCAACTACACGGTGCCGATGCATGTACTGTCCAGTTAAGATTGAGGCTCTGCTAGGGGAGCATAGTGATGTGCTTACAAAGGCATTTTTTAGGTGCGCTCCTTCTGAAGCAAGCTTATCCATCGTTGGTGTTTCCAGCCATTTTGGTGAGTCTGGGTGAAATCCCATTAAATCGTGACGATGGTCATCACTTAGTACTAAGACTAAATTAGGTTTGGCTCCGAGTAAGATGCTGGACAAATAGAAGAGTATTAGAATGATCCTTATCATATGATTATGGATGATTATTGATGAAAATATGGAAGCAGATTATTTACTTTGGAGAAGATAATAACTGGCAAATGGCTTAATAAATAGTAAAATTAATAAGTTTAAGCATTTTAAAGCCCATTAGTGTTAACATCTAATTCTGGTTGCAAATGTTATCATGCTACTATTCAATTGGTTCCCCTGATTATGAAAAAGTGGCAAGTGCTAATTATAACTTTAAGTGGTCTCAATGCTTCTATTTATGGAGGAGAGGACACGGCTGGTGAGCGATCTAGATTATCAGGATTAAAATTTTCCGTTGGGTATGTTTCTCGTTCGTTTAGTGATTTGCGATTTTCAACGGGCTCTTATTCACAGGACTTTTCGACAGTAGAACTAACTGGGGAGCCTTTTTCTGTAGCGTCTTCTGCTGGATCTATTGCTGGCTCAATTGATCGAGATTATGATGATGGATTTGTGAGAATTGATGCAACTGATTCATTTGGCGAAGTTACATGGAACTGGTCTTATGAAGATTCACTTCAAGTCGATGGTAATTCTATTCGATTTACAGATAGTTCAGGTCGAGATGTGAGTCATGATTATTCTGATTCATTTAATCAATACCAATGGGCTGACGGTTTGAATGGTGGTGGGCCCTTGCTTCAGGTTTCGTACGATGTTGAAGATTGGCGCTCTCTAAAGATAGCGGCCTCAATGGAGCTTTCTTTTGTGGATGTTTATAGAGCAAAGAATTCTTCAACGTTTGCAGCTCAGCGCATTTCAAATACCTCGCAAACTATAGTTCAGGATACATTTAGCCTAGGGGGAACTGTGCCGCCTGAACCGCCTCACATAGGAACATTTGCAGATCCAGGACCGCTGATTAATTCGATTCCCTCAGATAGATCTGTGATAGTTCAGGACTTTTCCAATGAGACCTTTAACTTCGCTAATCATATAAAAGAATCCCTAGATTTCTCTTTGGTGACATTGTCTCCTGGAATATCAGCGAGCATAATAAGGGAGAAATATTATTTTGATTTTGGATTAGGACTTTCTCTTAATATCATTAACTGGGAGGCTCGTTTCAAAGAGTCGTTAAACGAATTGAATGATGGAGCGAAGGGGCAAGAAATCAATTCATGGGAATCAGTTTCATCAGGTAACGATCTCCTTTTTGGGGCCTTTTTACATGCAGCTACAGGAATGCAAATCTCTGAAGCTCTTAGTTTTTCTGTTTTTGTCAGACGTGACTGGGCATCTGCTTTAAAAGCGGAAGCAGGCCCATCAAATTTTGATCTGCAACTTAGTGGGACGAGTGGCGGCTTTCGTGCCACTTACTCATTTAACTGAGGTGTAAATATTTCTATTTAGGGAGTCTCAGTTGGTTGATCAGAATTTGGCTCTTCAGTCTTAGATGCTGGCTCTTCAACCTTAGGTGCTGGTTCTTCGACTTTAGGAGTAGGAGGTTCTTCAGCCGCAGGAGCCGGTTCTTCAACCTTAGGTTCGGGATCAGCAGGCTCAGGCTCAGGCTCAGGCTCAGGCTCAGGCTCAGGCTCAGGCTCAGGCTCAGGCTCAGGCTCAGGCTCAGGCTCAGGCGAAGGAGGAGGATTCTCTATGAGTGCAATCTTTTCTTTGGTTGATGATAGTTTTGAGCTTGCGACTTTACTAAAGACTGATGCAAAGCCACTTGTACTTCCAGCATCTACATATGCTTCACTCGCGTCATTGTACTTTCCTTCTTTATAAAATAAATCAGCAAGACGAATGGCCGAAGCAGGTGAAGCTGAATTTTCTGGTATGTTTATTTTTCTATATAACTCGCGAGCTTTTTCACTGTCTCCAAGTTCTTCGTGTAATGTGGCTAGAGCAAATAAACCGTCATTATATAGCGGGCTGTCTGAGTATGAGGTGGTGAATGTTGTGAGGGCGGTTTTTGCCCCTTCAAGATTAGGGGGAATATTTTCTAAGTGTTTATTTGCTAGTAGTAAGAGGGCATTGCCGCCAATTTTTGTTTTTTCTTTGTCCTTGGATATTTTTTCTAACAGAGTGATTGGAGAATCATTACTTAGAGAAGCAGATACTAGTTCTTCACCATCCTTTTGAAGGTTAGTTTGTTTAAGAGCTTTGCTGAAGAAGAGGATCCCTAGGATAATAATTAGAGCGAGTATTACGCAAGTTAGTGTTTTCCAATTCTTTTCAAAGAAAGTTTCGAGAGGATTAACGGAAGGTAGTTTGGTATTTATTTCAGTATTAGGTTCCATCTGCTAATTGTCTGCTTGCTAATGTTAATATGGGGTAAATATAAGTTTTATGCTCCTACTGCGGCTCTTGCATCATCTGCTAAGGGTGTACTGAGGTATCGTTCTCCTGTAGAGCATCCGATTGTGACTATAAACTTTCCTTTATTTTCAGGTCTTGAACCGACTTTTATTGCGGCACAAACATTTGCTCCTGTGCTAATGCCAACAAGGATCCCTTCTTCTGCGGCAATTCGTCTTGCCATTGCAAATGCTTCATCATTCGAAACTTTGATGCACTCTGTGATTTGATCTTCTCCGCTTTCGGGTTCTTTAAGATGAAGGTTTCCAGGTATGAATCCGGCTCCCGTTCCTTGAATCTTATGAGGCCCAGGCGTGAGTTCTTCACCAGCTAATTGTTGAGATATTACGGGTGAATCTTCAGGTTCGACTGCTATTGCTTGGAACTCAGGTTTTTTATTTTTTATTACTTCACAGCATCCGGAAATAGTGCCGCCTGTTCCTACAGCAGAAATGAGGATATCTACTTGGCCATCACTGTCTTCCCAGATTTCGGCTGCAGTTGTTTCACGGTGAATTGCTGGATTGGCCTCATTTTCAAATTGTTGTGGCATCCATGCATTTTCAGTATTTCCTACAATTTCCGTTGCTTTTTCAATCGCGCCCTTCATGCCCTGTGGGCCTGGAGTGAGTACAAGGTTTGCTCCTAGCAGTGACAATAGAGTTCTTCTTTCAAGGCTCATTGTTTCAGGCATTGTGAGAGTAAGCTTGTATCCTCGTGAAGCACATACAAAAGCCAGAGCAATGCCCGTGTTGCCGCTAGTAGGTTCAACTATTGTTGTGTCTGAATTAATTAACCCTTTGGCTTCTGCTGATTCGATCATGGCCATCCCGATACGGTCTTTAACAGATCCCAGGGGATTGAAAAATTCACATTTCAAGGCAATCGTCGCATCAATGCCATCTGTGACTTTGTTTAGTTTTACTAGAGGAGTTTTTCCAATAGTTTCTACGATGTTATTATATAGAGTGCCCATTTTGTAACAGCTTTGTAATTTAATAATTTTGGGAAGATCTTCCCGAACAAAGATTATTAAATTGTTCTTATTAGGTTTGCAAAGAGAAATGGAGAAATGCGAAGAAAAATTGGTTGTAATTAAAAAAATATGATAAATAGGCTATCTTAAATTTATATGAGTCTTTTTAACCTTTAAATTTAGTACCCCACGCTAATTATGACAGATACCCTAATGCCTGAAATTATTCAGGAAAGGATCAAAAAAATCCCAGAATGGGAATTAAACGTAGATTCTATATCGCGTAGATTTGAGTTTGATGAGTATTTATCTGCCATCGATTTTGTAAATACCGTTGCAGAGATTGCTGAAGAAGCCCAACACCACCCAGAGATATTAATCAATTATACTAGCGTAGCATTAGTTCTGACTACTCATTCTAAAGGAGGCCTAACTGAAAGTGATTTCGAAGTGGCTATAAGAATTGATAGTCTTGAGGATTAACTGAATTGCCAGGAGTGTTTTATAATTAAAGATCGCTAGGTCTTTGTAATAATTCTGCAATTCGAGTAAGAAGACGGCCTGCTCCTCCTCCGTCCAATATGCGGTGATCAAAACTTAAAGTTAACTCAGCTTCGATTGCAGGTTTCCATGAAGAGGTTTCTGCGTCCCAGTGAGGCTTTTGTTGTCCGCGTCCTAATCCAAGAACCAAGTTTTGTTCAGGCAAAGGTATTGGTGTTGCCCAGACAATTCCAAAACTGCCAAAGTTTGTGACAGTTGCGATTCCAGGTGGAGTGCTTGCTTCTTTTGGGAGTCGTCTTTTTTTTGCAGATTCCACCAAAGCTGAATATTGTTCAACTAAATCCCTCAATGGTATTTGATCGACATTTCTGATAACTGGTACTAATACGCCGTCATCAACTTCAACGGCAAAACCTATGTCTATTGATGAGGGGTGTATTATCTGATTGCCAACTAATCGTCCAGCCGTTGCGGTTCTTTCTGATAAAGCAATCGCAAGCGCTCTGATGGCGTAAAGAGTGGGGCCAGGTTTCGGTGAAGACTCTTTGCGATGTGATAGTAAATTTTCTAAACACACAGGTGATCCAACAGTGGCGAGAGGTCTTGTCCAGCTTCTGCGCATTGAGTCGGCAACTGCAATCCTCATTGAAGAGGCGGCTGAGGTCTTTTTTGTTTCAAGATCAAACATGAAAGATTCGAAGTCTTCTACTGTGACTCTTCCTCCTGCTCCAGTTCCTGCAATTCCGGCTAGATCAGCGGCATTTAGTCCTAATTCCTGCATTCTTGCTCTTAATCTAGGCGAGATATAAGTTGCTCCTGAAGCCCTGGCGGGAACAGGAAGGCCTCTGATGGTAGGGGTTACTTCAGGATTATTAGGATCTTCTGATGTTGTTTGAAGTGCCCCAGAGTCACTTGCAGAATCATCTTCAGTTTTGATATTAGAGCTGACTTTGTCGGGTTCAGGGTTCTGTACTTCAGATGGATCTATGTTTATTTTTTCAGCTATTGAGTCATCAACTTCTAGATAGCCTAATGTTGACCCGACAGGATAGCTGACATCTATTTCTGCTAACACTTCGACAACTTTTCCGGGGCAAGGTGTAGTGACCTCCATCATTGCCTTTTCCGTTTCTACTTCGAGGATGTCCTCATCAGTTTTCACGGTTTGACCTACTTCCAATTTAATTTCTTTGATGGTGGCTTCAGCAATGGATTCGCCTAGTTGAGGCATTAGGATTGGTATGCGCATCTTTGAATTTATTCTCTGATTAGTTTACGTAACTCCTCTTCTACTGAGCTGGCCGTTGGTCTGTGATATCGCCAAAGGTCAGGATGATAGGGGATAGGAGTATCTATTGAATTTAGACGGGCGGGAGGAGCGTCAAGAAGGTTGAACCCTTCTGAACTTACTCTCGAAATGATTTCGGATGTGACTCCGCCCCATGGAAAGGCTTCACCGATGGCCAACACCCTTCCTGTTCGAGCTATTGACCCTAAAACTGTGCCCATATCGATCGGTTTAATGCATCTAAGATCAACTACTTCTATTTCATAGCCATCGATTTTCATGTTGTCAGCAGCCCTCAAAGCTTCATGGAGCATTGCGCTGTAGGTTACAACAGTTGCATGGCGTCCTGACCTTACGATACGAGCATTTTTTGCAGGTAAAGTTTGTTTGGGTAATGAATCAGATTTTAAGTGATAATATAAGTACTTATGCTCACAGAAAATGACCGGATCATCGATTGCGATTGCCTCTAATAGCATTGAGTATGCGTCTTCGACTGTGGCCGGAGTCATGACGATAGTGCCTGGGTAATGGGCATATATTGTTTCCATGCATTGGCTGTGGAAAGGGCCGCTTCCTGGCGTTCCTCCGGATGGCAATCGGATCGTAATTGGGCATGATACTGCAGTGCGCCAATAAAGTGTAGCAGCTTGATTTACTATTTGATTAAAGCCGACTGACGAAAAATCAGCAAACTGCATTTCAATTATTGGTCGCATACCCTCTATAGCTGCGCCAACGGCAAGGCCAACCATCGCGTCCTCGCTTATTGGAGAATCTATCACTCTGTCTGGATGTTTTTGAAATAGATCCTTAGTAGCCTTAAATGCTCCTCCAAAAGCGCCTACGTCTTGACCGTAAATGAAAACATTTTTATCATTCTCTAGGGCTAATGATTGAGCTTCTCTGATTGCTTCTAGGTATGAAATGCTCACGGTTATTTATTTGCGAAATGACGGACTGGAATATGCGTTCCAGTCATGAGAATATGGATTGGGACCCTTTTCTGATTCTGCTTGAGCGATTGCAGTATTAACTTCAATAGTGGCTTGCTCTTGAATGTCATTACATTCTTTTTCGGTGCACCAACTTTCTTCAATGATTCTATCCTTAGCCTTGAGGAGGCAATCCTGGCCAAGGTCCGAAGATCGCAGTTCATCTGAGACATAAGGAGAGTCATCATGCTCTCCGTGACCTGATAGGCGAAGTAAATTTCCTACAACGATTTGAGGCCCCTTGCCAGCACGTGCTAGTGATATAGCTTTCTCAAACCCTTCAATGCATTCTATTAGATCAGTGCCGTTTATATTTATTCCATTCACGCCATAACCGGCAGCTCTGTCTACTAGTTCATTGCATGCGAACTGTTTGTCAGTTGGTGTTGAGTATGCAAATTGGTTGTTTGCAATAGATATAATCAAAGGAAGTTTTTCAACGGCCGCCATATTAAGGGCTTCATGGAAAGCGCCGGTTGATGTTGCGCCATCTCCGATGCAAGCAGCTCCGACAGCAGTGTTAAGTTTTTTTCTTAAGCGCCTAGCAAAAAGCATTCCGTTTACAACTGAGATCATTGCTCCAAGATGGGATATCATTGTGGGCATGCCTTCTTGTGAGTTTCCTCTATGAACGTTCCCGTCCCGTCCGATTGTTGGTCCCTGAGCTGAGCCTAAGTATGTTCTTGCAGCATCGATTAGGGGCTCGCCGAATGCGGCTCTTCCGGCCATGTCCCTTATGAGTGGAGAGTATATGTCCTGCCCTTTCAGCAGCTGAGAGGCAAGAGATGAGCTAAAGGCTTCTTGCCCTTTTCCTACATAGACTCCACCTACTATTTTTCCTGCCCGATAGATATTTGAAATCCTATCTTCAAAGGTTCTTGCGAGGACCATCCATCGGTAAGTATCAACTGCTATAGTTGACAGTTTTCCGATTGGTTCTTGGTTCTGGTTGGCAGATTTTGCCATATAATAATTCTAGCATTCTAGCCTTTGTATTGATTTGGGCAATCCTGATTTAGTTGGTTATTTTGCTTGTTTCAATCTCAGCGTTAGTAGTGAATTTCATTCCAATGAGCTGGCTTATTCCGAATTCTTCTTGTGTGACTCCGTACATAACTTCACAACGGCTCATTGTTCGTTTGTTGTGAGTAACTATAACAAACTGGCTTTCTTTAGTGAATCTGTCTAAGAGTTTGAGGAATCTTCCGATGTTGGATTCGTCAAGTGGTGCGTCAAGCTCATCTAGAACGCAGAAGGGACTTGGTTTAACCATATAAATTGAAAAGAGTAATGCGACTGCAGTCATTGCTCTTTCTCCACCCGACAGTAATGTTATGGATTGAGGTTTCTTTCCTGGTGGTTTAGCTATGATATCGATTCCGCTCTCTAGAGGATCGCTTTCATCGAGCATGACTAGGTTTGCTCTAGCTGATTCTCCAAATAGTTCTTTAAAGACATTGCTGAAGTTTTTTCTAATCTCTTCAAATGTATCTGCGAATCGGGTTTTTGTTTCGCGGTTAATTTTATTGATTACTTTATGAAGACTTTCCTTTGAAGATGTTAAGTCGTTGTGCTCTTTATTGAGGAAATCATAGCGCTCTTGTAGCGATTCGAATTCTTCTATGGCTTCAATGTTAACCGGTCCCATTGAATCAAGTTTTTGTTTTAGTTCATCAATGACAGATTCTACGAAATCCCAATCAGGTTGATCTTCTCCAGGTATTTGTTGGATGAATTGAGTGTTGGGGTTTTCTTGTCCATCTATTGTCTGATCCTTCTCTGGATCCGCATCAACATCAGATTCTAGTTTTGTCTCCCTTGCCGCTCGCCGCTTTT
>Ga0315331_10001571_pt1 | contig 17114 bp, 23 predicted proteins | sample M160m34915metaG_FD_203456 | JGI IMG/M metagenome (GOLD analysis project Ga0315331, IMG submission 203456) | Ammonia-oxidizing marine archaeal communities from Monterey Bay, California, United States - M1 60m 34915 | ecosystem: Environmental > Aquatic > Marine > Intertidal zone | place: USA...
TTTATCAACAACAACTCGACAGATTAGGGACTTGCCCTGGCTATCGAGGTACAAAAAGGAGAAGACGCATGGCATGGACAGATGAATCCAAAGCTCAAGCCGTTGAAATGTACACAGAAGCTGAACCAACTCCAGAAACTTCAATGGAGATTGTTAAAGACATAGCTGAAGAGTTAGGCGAAAGCCCTAACGGAGTCAGAATGATTTTGACTAAAGCTGGCGTGTATGTTAAGAAAGCCCCTGCAACAAGTTCTAGTAAATCATCAACAGGTGGTGGAACTAGAGTAAGTAAAGCTGACGCTGCTCAGTCATTGAAAGATGCATTGAGTGATGCTGGTCAAGACATTGATGACGACATCATTGACAAATTGACAGGTAAAGCATCAGTATACTTCACAGGTGTTATCAACGCAATAAACAACTAATACTAGCCATTACTAAAGAGAAAGAGTTTTCTTAATAGTAATGGAGTATTATAGTGAAAAAGCAAGACTTTATAAGTCAAGTGAAAAATTGTGGAGACGCAATTATCACATACCGAAGTACTAACTCTCGAAAACTAAAGTATAATGTTTGTACCTTAGATTTTGATAATAAGTATATACAAAGTAAAAAGAACCGAGCCAAAGAAACAGCGGATTCGGTTCTTTTGTTTTGTTGGGATACTGATTCTTACAGACTCTTAATGCCCAAAAATGTAACTAACATTCAACCCCTTAGTGCAATTCTGAGGAATAAAAGATGATGCTGCATGAGGCTCCAGAGATATACGAAAAGATTATCTCCGAGAATGAAGAAGCAACCGAACAAATACGACTTACTATCAATACATTTCGAGATGTTGAATACTTACATCTAAGAAAATATTACCTTGACTTTGATGGCGATTTTAAGCCATCTAAAGATGGGGTAGCAATGAAGCTGGATTTCAATAATTCTAGGGGATTATTCGAAGGATTAGTAGAGATTATCTCACTTGCTGAGGCAAAAGATATTTTAGAAGAACACTTCAAAGATATACTAGATAAAATTTACCTTAACTGAAAATAATTCTTGACACGGCTTCGAAAAAATAGTATAATATATAAATGGAAAATTTAAAAGAAGTATTACAACAAGCCGCAACCGACTACTATAATGGCAACCCTTCCATGTCGGACACAGCTTTTGATAGACTTTCTGAGATAGCGGGCTACGAAGAAGTAGGAACTTCTAGTAGTGATAACCGAGTACCTCATATGTATCAAATGTATTCTTTGCAAAAAGTTTTCTCTAATGAAGCTAGCACGAAAGACCCGTTTAACAATTACAAGGGTAGCGTAATTGTAAGTCCTAAACTGGACGGCGCTGCAGTTTCATTACTATATGTCGAGGGTCAGCTCCTTCGTGCCTTAACACGAGGAGATGGTAAAAAAGGTTTGGATATTACAAACCATATGGAGACACTTGTTCCTGAGCATATTAATAATGTTCAGAACATAATCCAAATTACTGGCGAAGTAGTTGCTCCTAAGACTATCAAAAATGCTCGCAACTATGCTGCGGGCGCACTCAACTTAAAGTCTACTGACGAATTTCGTGAAAGACAGTTGCAGTTCATAGCATATGGATTGCAAGAGTCTTGGAATGACGAGTGGACAGATGATATGACATTTTTGGCTGAATCTGGGTTTGCTACAGCTACTGAAAGTAATTGGACGCAATACCCAGACGACGGTGTCGTCTTTAGAATTAATTCACACAAGGAATTCACTGATAGAGGACATACATCACATCACCCACGCGGAGCATATGCTCTTAAACAAATACAATCAGGAGTAGAAACTACTCTATTAGATGTTGTTTGGAATGTAGGAAAATCAGGAGTGGTTGCTCCAGTAGCACACTTAGAACCAGTTGAGATTGATGGCGCAATGGTCAGTAAAGCAACTTTACATAATATGCGCTATATAGCAGACCTAGACCTAGAGATAGGTTGTCAAGTAGAAGTAATCAGAAGTGGAGAAATTATTCCACGAATAGTAAGGAGATTATAATGGCAAATAATGTATCATTTTTTATAACAGCAGATTCAGAAGTAGATTTTACTAAAGAGTTTAAGATGCAGACTTATACACGCACTTGGGAAGATTCTTCATGGGAAGTCACAGAAGCAATAGAACTAGAAAAACAACCCTTCATGGAAAATCTTGGTCAAAAGTGGTCATTAGATGATGGCGATAGTTGGCTTGAAAATGGCTATGATTGGTATTGTGAGAATGTTGGAGCAAAGTGGTGTAATATTGAAGAAGTAGATGAAATTCAAGTTTATGGGTATTCAGCATGGTCACCACCAATAGAAATGTTAGGGCATTTAGCCAAGTATATGAAAACAGGTCTACGAATGAACTATGAAGACGAGTTTCGTAATTTCATAGGAGTAGCATGGGCAGACCCAATACACGGAGATACTTCTTACGAAGAAATTGAAGGTGATGAACTCGTAGAACAACTATGCGAAGAACTAGGTATAGAAGAACTACCAGACGATTTTGAATGGTGGGACGAATACGAAGATAGCGGTATTGTTCCACAGGAGTGGATGGATGACGCTGTAGATAATTGGTTTGGCGAGCAATAACTAGAGTATAATGTCAGATAAGAAAGTAGTAAACAAAGAGGATTTTGAAAAGTCAAACAGATGGCTTAAATCAGCTACACCTAAACAAACTACCGATTGGTATGTAAAATGGGTTGCTAGTGCTTTTGTTCTTATGGGAATGTCTATAAGAGGTTTAGAGGGCTTGCAACAATATGACTTGGTTTTATCTATGACAGGAGTTTTGCTGTGGTTATGGGTAAGTATCATTTGGAATGATAGAGCCTTAATTATATTAAACGCCGCAGGTTTTATGTTTCTTGCAAAGAATATGATTACTACATGGCTAGTATAGGAAAATATAATCATACTTTCTTTGATAACCACCCCGAAGAAAAAGATAAAGAGGGAGTTCTCTACGGCATAGTCTTGGTCAATGAAAAAACTTTTGAAAGAGAGTGCATCAAAGTCGGTATAGCTAGTGGAAAAGATTGGCGGCATATTATAAAGCGTAGTAGAGGTTTTAAAGGATACGATATTCGTATTCAAAAGACTTGGTCTAGTACCCTTTATAATGTGTGGGCACACGAACAGTACCTACATGATATGTATAAGCAAGATAAATATGTTCCTATGTTCAAGTTTGGAGGTCATACAGAGTGTTTCAAAATTGATTCGCTCATTCTACAGGACTTCCCGAAAAATAGTTCTTGACATGGCAACTGATTTTTGTTATAATATATAAATAGAAAATGAATAGAGCAAATACGAAACAAATAGTCCCGCCAAAAGTCTGCCCATCATGTATGTTAGACTTAGTATGGGAAAAAGATCAGCTTTTCTGTCATAACATCAAGTGTGGTGGTAAGACAACAAAGAAGATTGAACACTTTGCTTCAGCTCTTAAAATTAGAGGTCTCGGACCTCGAACAGTAGAGAAATTACAAATTCAAGATTTGTACGACATCTACGAGTTGCCTCTCGAAATAATGATTGAGGCACTACAATCCGAGAAACTAGCAGTTAAACTGCATAGAGAAATCCAAAGTAGTAAGGCTACTGACTTAGTTGACTTATTGCCCGCTTTCTCTATTAAACTAATTGGTCGGTCAGCTTCCGCTAAACTTTGTTCTGTTATTAAAAACATGGCAGAGATTAGTGAGGACACTTGTAAGGAGGCAGGACTTGGACCAGTAGCAACAGAACATTTATTGGACTGGTATTACGAAGAGTTTATTGACGGATATGAACGACTTCCCTTTCGGTGGATACAGACACTAAAAGTGTCCAAACCCACAGAAAATAAAGGAGTTGTTTGTATTTCGGGAAAACTAAAAAGCTACAAGACAAAGGCTCAAGCAACAGAATATTTAGAGAAACTGGGCTATCTTGTTAAAAGTAGTTTGACTAAAGATGTAAATATATTAGTGAATGAAAGCGGTATTGAGTCCGCAAAAACGAAGACAGCCCGAGAAAGGGGTGTTATAATAATAACCAACTTAAACGAAATAGGAAAATAATCATGGCATTACCAAAATGGACAGATGAAAGAACTCAACAATTAGTTGATTTCGTTGGCAGTGAATCACCTATATCACAAGCCACAGTTGCTAGCGCAGCTGAAGAGTTAGAAACTTCTACAAGAAGTGTTTCTAGCAAACTTAGAAAAATGGGTCACGATGTGGAACTTGCTTCTTCAGTATCTAACAGAACTTTTTCTGACGATCAAGAAGCTACACTTCAAGCTTTTGTAACAGATAACTCTGGTACATACACATATGCAGATATTGCATCTTCTTTTGAAGGTGGACAATTCTCTGCTAAATCAATACAAGGGAAAATCCTTTCAATGGAACTTACTTCTCATGTAAAACCAGCTGAGAAGCCTGAATCAGTCAGAACTTACTCTCCCGAAGAAGAAGCTACATTTACTTCAATGGTAAATGGTGGGTCTTTTGTAGAAGAAATCGCAGAAGCCCTTGGCAAATCTGTTAACTCTATTAGAGGAAAGGCTCTTAGCTTGCTTAGAAGTGGCGATATTAACGCTATACCTAAGCAAAAAGAAACCAAAGGTTCTAGCAAAGCTGATCCTTTGGCGGACATCGAAAATATTGGAGACTTAAGTGTTGAAGATATTGCTGATGAAATTGGCAAAACTGTAAGAGGCGTTAAAACAATGCTAACTCGTAGAGGGTTAACTTGTGCTGATTACGACGGCGCTGCAAGAAAAGAAAAAGCTTCTAGCTAATTCTTTTTAAATTCTGTGCAAGGGAGTTAAGTTCCCTTGCACTTTTTTATCTGGGAGGGTAGACATTGAACTTAACTTCAGCTTTACTGAAGCAAATAATAACGCAGGAAGATTTTGATACTTGGGGAAACCTAAGAGAAAACTATCTTGCTAGTGAGTATCAGGCTCTGTATAGGGCTATGGATACCCATATAAAAAATTTCAATGCCCTGCCCACCTTTGATGACCTCAAACTATCCATTCGAGATAGAAAAATTCAAGAAAAAGTATTCGCAATCGAAGCTGTTGATATAGATATTGACGCTTGGGTTCTGCTCGAATATGTAAAAAATGAATATACACAAGTAGAAATACTAAATGAACTAGACGGATTTATAGATAAAACTGTCGCTATATCTAATGCGGAGGAGAATGTAGAAGCACTACAAACAATCGTATTAGATATAGGAGACCGTGTTGATTTAAAACCACCCGAAGAAAATATGCAAACTATTGCATTGTTTGATTCAGAGAAAGACCTTAAAAAGTATTTACCTCTTGGACTCAATGATGAATATGACCAGTCTATGAAGTTCTCACCTAGAGATCTTGTATTAGTAGGTGGTCGAAGAGGTGCTGGTAAGTCTTTAACTTGCGTAAATATTGCAAATAATGTTTATGAACAAGGGAGAAGTAGTATTTATTTCACAATAGAAATGGACAGTCGTTCTATCCTTCAAAGAATGTGCGCTCTTGGTGCACGAATCCCAATATCCCGACTAGCTAGTCGTAACTTGACTAATGTTGAGTGGAATAGAGTAGCTGAGTGGTGGGCAGGAAGATTTGATGGAGGAGTAGAATTACTACCAGGATTTTATGATGATAGAGATTTTGATGAGTTTCATAAAAAATTACAAACAAAACCACTACATAAAGACAGACAACTTGATGTTGTATACGATCCAGTACTAACATTACCTAAGATTAGGCAAGAACTAGAAGCTAAACTTAGTCAATCAGATTATGGAGTTATTATAGTTGATTATCTAAACCAAGTAAAAAGAAGTAATGCACCAAGTAAAGGTGGACAGTATGATTGGACAGAACAAATTGAAGTAAGTAAAACTTTGAAAAGCATGGCACAGGAATATAATGTTCCTGTATTTTCTCCTTATCAAACAGATAATACAGGAGAAGCTAGATTTGCAAAAGGTATTCTTGATGCAGCTGATGCAGCTTATACTATTGAGACTTGGTCTCCAGAAGATGAATGTATCACATTTAACTGTACAAAAATGCGTAGTGCAAAAATGGAAGGTTTTACAAGTGTAATGGATTGGGAAACATTGAAGATAGGTCCTCAGTCCACAATGAACCCTAAAGAAAGGGACGAGATAAAAGATAGCCTATCTACAGGAGAAGATATACATGACGCAGTTTAGTGATGAAATAAAGAAATTAATAGACAACACGCCTAATGACCAAACATTAGGAGAAAAAATAAGAGCGCTTCATTTAGAAGAAAAAGACAGAATTATAAGAGAGGGATTAGACCTAGACGGTTGGAGAAAAGGAACTCTCTGGGAAAAAGAAACATGACACAGTATAAAGAAAGAGTAGCAAAACAAAAAGAAATTATTAGAGCCGAGCAATGGGGCAGGCAAGTAAAGTATCTACACGCTAGTGGCGGAGTTCTTGAAATTGCTTATAATAATGGAGAAAAACACTTTGAAGAAACCGCTACAGGTAAAAAGTGGAAAACTGGAGTAGACCTCAGTAAAGAAGCACTTATAGATAAATGGTATAGACATATGCAAGATATACAAGTAGGACGGGATCCCAATGGCTAGTGATAGAATAGGTGGTAAAGCCGCGGAGTTGGTAGCAGTCCCTCCATACGAAATAGTTTTTACAACGACAGATAGACTTTTAACAGAGCCTACAGTCGCGCAGAACATACACAATGTTCCTGCAAATGAACCTTTGATTGCAAGTATAAAAGAAAATGGGATTAAGAATCCTTTCTTATGCATGAAAAGTTGGTATCCTATTGCTGGTAGTCAAAGACTAAGAGCAGTACAAATACTAAAAAAGTCCAATCCTAATTTTAATCTAAATGTCACAGTACATAGATTTTTAGGGGATTGGTGGAATTGTTATTACCTATGGCCTGACGAAAAATTTAGAGCTGATGCTATTGCAATCTGGTTTCAGATGCAAGAAGCTGTATTCAAAACTAGATTTTATGAGCATGACGTAGATAGTGACGGAACGAAAATGACCGAGTACGAAGACCTCGGTGATAAACTAAAATGGAAGCATGATGGAAATTCTAGTACAGATAATCTACGGAATGATAGTGATGATGATAATAATAAAACTTCTTAATATATCATGAGAGTAGATGAATTATTACAAGAAAAAGGCATTGACTTTAAAGTCTCTGGTAGAGATTATTTAGTCAAGTGCCTTAACCCTGACCACGAGGACAGTAATCCAAGTATGCGTATTGATAATATCACTGGTATATTTAATTGCTTTTCTTGTGGTTTCAGAGGTAATCTATTTAAACATTTTGGTGCTGCAGCAAACTTCTTAGAAATAAAGAGACAAAAGTTGAAATCTTCTATAGATGAAAAACGCTCAGCAAGTATTGGGTTTGAATTCCCTAAAGGCTTTACTCCATATGTCGGAAACTGGCGTGGAATTCAACCCGAGACATATAAGCATTTTGATGCTTTTATGCATCACGAAACACAATTTAATGGAAGATTGGTCTTCCCAGTTCGTGATATAACAGGAAAGGTGGTAGCTTTTAATGGTCGACATATGACCATGACCGAGATCCCAAAGTATCTCATATACCCTCCAAATGCAAAGTTACCACTTTACCCTGCTTCTGTCAAACCAATTAAAGGCAGAGTGATCCTAGTCGAGGGGATTTTCGATATGATAAATCTCTTCGACAAAGGTTTACCAAACGCAATTTGTTGCTTTGGTACAAAAAATATAGACGAAGATAAACTGTCTATAATTAAAATGCAAAATGTAGAGGGTGTAGACATAATGTTTGATGGTGATACAGCGGGGCAAGATGCTGCAGAACTACTCAAAGGACTGGCAGAAAAGGTGGGACTCACTGCTAGAAATATAAATTTAGGACAAAACATAGACCCTGGCGGACTTGCCGAAGTCAAGGTACAACAATTAAGACAAAGATTATATGGGTAAAGGAATAAATACTAAATGGACAAAAGAGGAGGAGGACTACCTAATAACTGTTATATCTCAAGGAAAGGAAGTTAATTATAGCGAGACAATCAAAGCATTAGCAGAAATTAGAGGAGTAGTAAGACCAGACGGAAGTTTAAGAAATAAATTGGGGAGGCTTCGTGCTATACACGGTTTTCGCTACAGACATTTTGAAGGCGAAACTAGTTTTGACCCAGATAGATACAAAGTTCATTCAACCCTTACACTATTAGAACAGCCTTTCGATAAAGGCGCATATGCAAAGTATGAATTAATATGTGATAATGGCCATGTAATTTATGTAGAACCTTGTCATTGGGAAAATAGTTGTGGAGTTTGTGCACACAAGTTCACAGGTGGAATACCCAAGAATGATTATAGGCCTGCAGTAGTATATTTAATATATATAAAAGAACTAAAATCAATAAAAATAGGGTATGCTACAGGAAAAGGGCAGGACGCTATAAATACAAGATTTCAAAAATGGAAAATACCATATGACTATGAGATACTAGCATATGACCAAAGTACAAGAACAGAAGCTGCCGAACACGAGCAGTGGTTATTAGAGAATACAATAAAACACAAAACTTTTGAAACCACTCCAGGATTTACTGGTTGGACAGAGTTTAGAAATATAGAAGTTTTACACGAAGTTTTACCAGAGTATGAAACAGTACTTGACATGGCGTATAAAATTTGATATAATATATAAATGGAAAAGAAAATGATAAAAGTAGCAATAATAGAATCAAAAATAAGTAGAACAAATTGGTCTGACCGATTTGATAGTGCTTTTGAGTTTGATAGGTATGCCCTATGCTCAGATAGTAGTAAAAAGAAAATATTGAAAGCAGATGTAGACATTGAGATAGATGTTGATACATATGATTGGATTATATTGGTTGGCTCAGAATCTTTGAAGTTTTTTACAAGTGTAAATTCTATAACAGAATATAGTGGAAGATGTGTAGAAGATAAGTTTCTACCTGTAATCAACCCTGCAATGCTTTCTTTTAAACCAGAGGCTAAACCTTTATGGGATAAAAGTAAGACAAATATTATAGATTTTATAAGTGGAGACTTAGTAGTAAAGAAAGTAAGTAATGAACAAGCAATCGGTATCACAGACAGTAAGGAACTTCATAGATTCCTTATAGAAGCTAGAGACCACTCAAATCAATTTGTAGCGCTTGATTCAGAAACCACAGGTTTATATCCACGAGATGGATATATGCTTGGATTTAGTATGTCCTTTAAGAAACACATGGGAGCATATGTAGATACAGAGTGCATAGATGAAACAGCAGAAGTATTAATGCAACAAGTTTTTAATAAAAAGACAGTAGTATTTCATAATGCTAAGTTTGATTTAGCGTTCTTTGAATACCATTTTAATTTTAAATTTCCAAAATTTGAAGATACAATGTTATTACATTATTGCTTAGATGAAGTTCCTGGTGGACATGGTCTAAAACAATTAGCTATGGAACATACGGACTATGGTGATTATGAGAAACCAATGCATGATTGGATTGATAATTACAAAAGGCAGAATAGAATATTGAAAGCAGACTTTCAATGGGATTGCATTCCTTTTGACATTATGAAAACATACGCTGCAATGGACGCAGTAGTAACTCTATTAGTATTTGAGAAACTATATCCAGCAGTTAGAAAGAACCCTAAGTTATTTAGTGTATATGAAAATATACTTATACCAGGCTGTAGATTCCTCACAGATATACAGGACAATGGTGTTCCTTTTGATAAAGAAAGATTATTAAAAGGTAGAGATTTAATGCAAGCAGATATAGATGAAGCAGTAAATCAACTGTATGAATTTGATGCAGTACAAAGATTTGAAGATGTAAAGAAAAAAGAATTTAATCCAAACAGCACAGTACAGCTAAGAGAATTGCTGTTTGATTTTGTCGGGTTGAAACCCACAGGCAAAAAGACTGGTACAGGTCAGCACTCAACAGATGCTGAAGTACTAAAACAATTAGCTGACGAACACGAAATACCTAAACATATTCTTAGTATAAGGCAAAAGTCAAAGATTAAGAATACTTATTTAGATAAAATATATCCACAATTAGATAGAGATGATAGACTGCGTACAGGTTTCAATCTGCATGGCACAACATCAGGTCGTCTATCTTCTAGTGGTAAAATGAATATGCAACAAATACCTAGAGACAATCCTATTGTTAAAGGTTGTATTCGTGCCAAAGAAGGACACAAGATTGTTGCAATGGACTTAACAACCGCAGAAGTGTATGTTGCTGCTGTGCTTGCTAAAGACGAGAACTTAATGAATGTATTCAAGAGTGGCGGTAATTTTCACTCTAGTATTGCAAAATTAGTATTTAACTTACCATGTGAGGCGGATGAAGTAGTAGATCTTTATCCCACACAAAGACAGGCTGCAAAGGCTGTTACCTTCGGCATAATGTATGGTGCTGGAGCAAGTAAGATTTCTCAGCAAGTTACAGCAGACTCTGGCAAACACTTTAGTAAAACAGACGCTCAAGAAGTCATTGATGATTATTTTAGGCAGTTTTCTAACCTAAGAAAGTGGATTGATCGTTCTAGTAGATTTATTATGGATAATGGATTTATATATGGGGCGACAGGCAGAAAGAGAAGATTGCCTAATGTTAAGTCTGATAATCAAGGTATTCAAAGTCATGAAGTCAGGTCTGGACTAAACTTTTTAGTTCAGTCTGTTGCTTCTGATATCAACCTACTGGGTGGTATCGAAATGAACGAGTATATCAAAAGTAATAATATGAAGTCAAAAATATTTGCTTTGGTTCATGACTCAATTCTAGCAGAAGTGCCAGAAGACGAGATAGAAGTATACTCAACTGAATTACAGAAATGTATTCAAAGAGACAGAGGATTCAGTATACCAGGCACACCTGTTGGTTGTGACTTTGATGTACATGATGACTACTCTCTAGGGAAGTTCTCAAAGATGTATGATATATGATAAAATAAAATTTCCCATATTTCCCGTTCACACTGATGAAATATCGTTAGTAGACGGAATCCTTTGGATAGAAAACCAAGTTCTTGACGATAAAAATATGAAAGGCAAGACGCTTGGTATAAGACGACTCCAAAGCCCAATGAAAAGTATATATCCTGTGAAGTATATGATAAAAGACATTCGGTCATACCTTGACCATAAAGGAAAGTTCTACATAGACAACACAGGATATTTCTTTCGCAAAGAAAAAACAAAGAAAGCTACACTCAAATATCATAAGATACTGCGTGTAGATTTAAAAACAGTAGCAAGTGTGTTATGGGTAAAAGACTGCCCATTTCCCTTTACCTTAGATAGACCCCTCATAGATAATCAAACATGGGCAGGAATACTTTATAGAGATGATATTCCTTGGCTCTTGTATGATACATCTAATGAAAAGAAAAAGAATTCATGGAGAAAAATATGATTGCAGTAGTAGATGGTGTTTTCACTAACTTACAAATGGAATTTTGGAAGAAAAACATCAATCGTTCGACAGCTAATTTTGTCAGCGGAGTCCTTGATAAAGAGGGGGAAGGCTGGCATTTAGCAGATTGTGAGCATGATAACTCAGAGATGTGCAATCAAATTTTGAGACATGCTGGAAAATATTTTGATATTAGCAAAATGGTAGGCTACGACTACTGGACTCATACAAATACCAGACCTATGCAGTGGCACTATGATAAAGATGAAATTGCGTACACAACAAAAGGAGTGACTAGATATCCTATTTGCTCTACAGTATTTTATTTAGAAGTAGAAAACTTATCAAATGGAAAATTACAGTTTAAAAATGGTGTAGAAGTTACACCAAGAGAAAACAGATTAGTACTATTTTCACCAGGCCTCTATCATGGAGTAGAGCAATTCAAAGGATTAAGAACAGGAATAAATGTAAATCCTTGGAAAACACCATTATATAAATGATACAAATATTTGAACAAATAATACCAAAAGAAGTATGTGAACTACTTATTGATGAAGGATTAAATCGCCCTCAGCTAAATGCTGGAATAGGCGAAGATAATCTTATGTCAGAGGGTAGGTCTACTAAAATATCTTTTATAGGTAATCAAGCAGTAAAAAACTATATACAAGAATTAGTAATGAGTAAGTATAAAAACTATGTTATAACTGAAGCTGAAGATTTACAGTTTGCAACTTATAATGTAGGTGACTTCTATGGACCTCACTATGATGCAGATGAAAAGAATAAAAGAGTATTAAGTATTAGTGTTCAACTCTCTAATCCTTTGGATTATGAGGGCGGGGATTTATGTTTATATGGTATAGGAGGTTCTCCTAGTCCTACAGCAAACGAGCAAGGAACTATAATAATTTTTCCTTCTGATCTACTTCATGAAGTAGAACCTGTTACAAAAGGTGTCAGATACTCATTAGTACAATGGTTTAAAGGATATGAAAGCAGTAATTAGTGATAGGATTTATCTAGAAGTACTCCCACATCAACAACAAAAGATTGATAAAGAATTAACTTATTCTGTTCCTTCTTTTAAGTTTGGCGATCCGCCTTTAATTATAAAAAATATGGCAATGATACGACAAGGATTAGTAGCAATTCCAGTAGGCAGACAAGACCTAATACCAACCGATCATGAAATTACAGATAAGAGAATACTAAAGCCAGAAACCTTCCCAGAGTTTAATCTAGAGTTACGACCTAGTCAACAATCCGTTTATGACGAGATTGGAGACGGTGGTATAATTAACGCTTGGGTAAGTTGGGGAAAGACATTTACAGGTCTTGCAATAGCTGGTAAGCTTGGTCAAAAAACTTTAGTAGTCACCCATACCTTAGCATTACGCAAGCAGTGGGAGGATGAAGTAGAAAAAGTATTTGGTTTTAAAGCTGGTATTATTGGAAGTGGAAAGTTTGAAACTGATAAGCCTGTTGTAATTGGGAATATTCAAAGTTTATATAGAAAGATTCCACAAATACGACAACTATTTGGAACTATTATTCTTGACGAGATGCATCATTGTAGTGCACCTACTTTTTCAAGAATTATAGATAAAAATTGTGCTAGATATAAGATTGGACTTACAGGCACACTAGAAAGAAAAGATGGCAGACATGTAGTATTTAGGGATTACTTTGGAAACAATGTTTTAAAACCACCAAAGGAAAACTTTATGATGCCAAAAGTACATATCCTACCAATGGATATACGATTCATGGACGGAAACTCTATCCCTTGGGCTAATCGAATAAATGAATTAGCCTACAACCCAGAGTATCAACATTCTGTGGCTATGACTGCATCATCATATGCGGCCAAAGGTCATAAAGTGTTAGTGGTATCTGATAGAGTAGATTTCCTAAAGAACTGCGCGAAACTCACTGGTGATAACGCAGTTTGTGTGACGGGCGCAGTCCATCACGAAGATAGAGCGGATATAATTAATCAGATTTATGAGGATAAAGATGTTCTGTATGGGACACAAGCTATATTCTCTGAGGGTATTTCTCTAAATATTCTTAGCTGTTTAGTACTCGCAACACCAGTAAATAATGAGCCGTTACTTACACAGCTCATTGGAAGAATAATTAGGGACTACGAGGGCAAACAACAACCTATAGTAGTGGATATTAATTTAATTGGAAAGACGGCAAAGAGGCAGGCTAGTATGCGCACAGGCTACTACATTAAACAAGGGTATGAGATATCAACCCTGTAGCCACCTCCGAAAAATATGTCTTGACAACAGTTTCAAAATTTGTTATAATATATGATAAAATATAATTGGGAAAAGATATTTAGAGAAACGAAAGGCGATAGTGTTTCAATTCTCACTATTATTCATCTCTTAACTTATAAGAGAATCCCTGCCAGTCGTAAAGACAAAACCTATAAATATTTTGGGAAAAGTTTTCTCGGGGACAGTTTTCTGTTAAATCCGAGACAATTACTGGCTGAACGAAAGAATTATAGTAATCAAGAGGCTGCAGAATATATTGCAGTAGCTTCGTACCGTAATTACTTTCATTTTAAACAAACAGGTGAGACAACACTAGAGTTGATACACTTACCTGTTACGACAACGATAGTAAATCGCAACAGATTGCTTCATCTTAAAGATGGTCTAGTACATTTTGAGTTTGAAGATAACGCTAATTGGAGAACATAATGGCATTAAAATTTAATCAAGCACAGGGGAGTGCTAAAAAATCCTCAATCGATCAATATCAATACGTAGAGGGAGATAATATTTTCCGTCTAGTAGGTGATATATTACCAAGATATGTATACTGGATCAAAGGCGAAAACGGTAAGAATATTCCTATGGAATGTCTTGCTTTCGACAGAGATACAGAAACATTCAACAACAAAGAAAAAGACTATGTAAGGGAGTTTTTTCCTGACCTTAAATGTGGTTGGGCATACGCTATCCAATGCATAGATCCTAAAGATGGCAATGTAAAAGTTGTTAATCTCAAAAAGAAACTCATGGAACAAATAATGGTTGCCGCTGAAGACTTAGGCGATCCTACTGACCCTGAAACAGGTTGGGACGTTCACTTCCAAAGAGTTAAAACTGGACCTATGGCTTTTAATGTAGAGTATAGGCTTCAAGCACTTAAGTGCAAACCAAGACCGTTAACTGACGCAGAGAAGGAATCACTTACTGAACTGCGCTCTATGGACGATGTTCTTGCAAGACCAACCCCAGATGCTCAGTTAGAGCTTCTACAAAGAGTAACTCAACCATCTGAGGGCGCTGAAGCTCCTTCTGATGTAGATTCTGAGTTCTCTATATCTTAGGAGAATATAATGTTAGGAGTAGGAGAAAATTTTCCAGACTTTTCAATGCAAGGAGTTAATGATGAAAATGATATCATTGATGTAGATGTGTTGCTAAAAGAATGGACTGTGGTATATTTTTACCCAAAAGATTTTACTTTTATTTGTCCAACTGAAATAGCAGATATGGACTATCTTGTTGACGAAGCTGATGTCATAGGCATTAGTGGAGACAATGAACATTGTAAACTCGCTTGGAAAGAGCAAAATAGTGATATTAGAAATATTAGACACATTCTTGCTGCGGACTGTGGACTGTATCTTGCAAATGAGCTAGGTATAGTTGACGATGAAAATGGGGTACCTTTCAGGACTACTTATATAATTGACCCTGAAGGAATAGTCCAACATGTATCAATGAATGCATTAGATACAGGAAGAAATGCAAATGAAGTGTTAAGAACACTACAAGCTTTAAAAGCTGGTGGTCTTACAGGGTGTTCATGGCAACCTGGAGATGAGTTCGTAGCATGATTTTATTTACAGCAGACTGGCATATTAAATTAGGACAAAAGAATGTTCCTATGCCTTGGGCATGCGCAAGATACCAACTGTTCTTTGATAGTATTTACAATCTAGAACAGATGGCTGACTTGCATGTCATAGGCGGAGACTTATTCGATAGAGTTCCTTCAATGGACGAGTTGACATTATATTTTGATTTTATCAAAGATATTACAATTCCTACTGTCATTTATGATGGTAACCATGAAGCAACTAAAAAGAATAAGACTTTCTTTTCTAATTTAAAAAGAGCCACATCTGATGTAAACCCTCTTGTTGAAATTGTAGATGAAACTAAAGAGTATGAATGGGGAACTATTCTACCTTATGCTGATTTGCATAAGAAAGGCTCTATAGAGAAGTGTAATTTCGACAAGCCTTTATATACACATGTAAGGGGTGAAATACCCCCTCATGTAACTCCTGAGGTTGACCTTGATAGATTCAATCCTTTTCCTGTAGTATACGCGGGTGACCTACATAGCCACTCCAATACGCAGAGAAACATTATCTATCCAGGCTCTCCTATGACCACATCTTTTCATAGAGATATAGTCAAGACAGGATATCTTTTAATTAATGAGTTTGATAATACTTGGGAATGGAATGAATTTGATCTACCACAACTTCTTCGGAAGACTATAGATAGTGAAGATGACATGATAGCCTCAGAGTATCACCATACTATTTATGAGATTGAAGGAGATGTAGCTGATTTAGCTAATGTTAAAAACTCTGAGCTTCTTGATAAGAAAGTTGTCAAAAGAAGCTCAGAGGCTACTCTTAACCTCAAGAATTTAACTATAGAGGAGGAACTGGTAGAGTACATGAGTGCTATACTTAATTTAACAGATGACAAAGTAAAACAAATAATGGGGGTGTTTAATGATTACTCTAAAGACGCTCAGCTGGGATAATTGTTTTAGCTATGGTAAAGACAACACTCTTGACCTTAATGATTCTAACCTTACCCAACTCGTTGGGACAAATGGACAAGGTAAGTCTTCCATTCCACTTATTATCGAAGAAGTATTATTTAATAAGAACTCAAAAGGTATTAAAAAACAAGAAATCCAAAACAGATTTATAAATCAAGGTTATTGGATAAACATAACATTCTCAGTAGACGAAGATGAGTACGAGATTGATGTAACTCGTAAAGCAAGTATAAAGTGTAAACTCTATAAAAACGGTGATGATATTTCTAGCCACACAGCTACTAATACATACAAAACAGTCCAAGAAGTACTTGGTTTAGATTTTAAAACTTTTACACAACTCGTGTATCAGAACACGAATACATCATTACAGTTTCTAACTGCGACAGATACAAACAGAAAAAAGTTTCTAATTGATCTTTTAAAGCTAGAAGAATATGTAGAGTTCTTTGATATATTCAAGGAAGCTGCTAGAGAGATTTCGTTTGAAGTAAACAGCCTTAACAGTAAGACTGACACAATAGTAAAATGGTTAGATGAAAATAAATTGGAGAGTATAGATATACTTCCTATATTAAATCTGCCAAAATACTCAGAAAAAGACGAAGAAGATTTACAGAGATTACGAAGCGATTTTGAAAAAATCTCTGAGAAAAATAAAAAAATTATAGATAATAATTTTGTGAAAGAACAACTTGACGAACTTGAATCAAGTGAGCATAGATTATTCAAGGGTGAGGAAATTAAC
>Ga0315331_10001572_pt1 | contig 17112 bp, 14 predicted proteins | sample M160m34915metaG_FD_203456 | JGI IMG/M metagenome (GOLD analysis project Ga0315331, IMG submission 203456) | Ammonia-oxidizing marine archaeal communities from Monterey Bay, California, United States - M1 60m 34915 | ecosystem: Environmental > Aquatic > Marine > Intertidal zone | place: USA...
AAGTGTTGAAGCCGAGTCCAGGCAAGCCCAACGAAGGCTGACTGGGATTACCAACTTTTGCCAGTGTTTTGTGTAACGGTTCCCGTCTTTCACAACCTAGTGGCGGGAACTGCGCTGGGTGTGTGATGTGATTCACGCATCACGATGTGAGGGATGGAAACTGCCTGGCAAGAGCAGAAAGAACGTTGTATCCCTTTCTTTCTGTAGTTGATCTTGGTCAAAGCGAGACTACGCTTCGAAAAAGGACCGAGTTTGGATTATAGTTTGCTGCGTATCTTCCCTTGGAGCAGAGACGCATGAAACCATTGATCCCATTGCTGGCACTATTTTTAGGTGGACTTTTCCTTCCTGTGATTGCCACGGCAGACTATCCACTGACCGCAGATTCAGAGCCGCAGTCGGGCGTGCCCAAAGGCACGGTGACACAGCATCGTTGGGAACAAAGTCAAATTTATCCTGGCACGGTCCGCGATTACTGGATCTACGTGCCCGTTCAGTACGATGCATCCAAGCCAGCATGCTTGATGGTTTTTCAGGATGGGCGAGGATACGTCAATGAGAAAGGTCACAGTCGAGTTCCAACCGTTTTTGACAACCTGATTCACAAGAAGGAAATGCCGGTCACGATTGGCGTTTTTATTAATCCGGGCACCATACCGGCAGCGAGGCCCGGTGGGAAATCTCGTAGCAATCGAAGTTTTGAATACGATTCACTGGGCAGCCGCTATGTGACTTTTCTCATTGATGAATTCTTGCCAGCGGTCACAAAAGATTTAAACCTGGTTGACGATCCGCGGGCTCGAGGAGTCGTTGGTATAAGTTCGAGCGGGATCTGTGCTTTTACTGCGGCTTGGGAACGCCCTGATTACTTCAGTAAAGTGATCAGCTATATCGGAAGTTTTACGAACATTCGAGGAGGGCATGTTTACCCTGCTTTGATTCGTAAGACTGAGCCCAAGCCAATTCGGGTCTTCTTGCAAGATGGTGAGAATGATCTCGATAACCTGCATGGTCACTGGCCTTTGGCTAATCGGCAAATGGCAGCTGCTCTCAAGTTTGCAAAGTATGACTATCGTTTTGAAATGGGCGATGGTCGGCATAGTGGTCAGCACGGCGGCGCGTTGCTGCCCGAAATGCTGCGTTGGTTGTGGCGTGATTATCCGGGCGTGAATCAAGGAACTGAGAAATGAGTTGTAGTTATTTCAGACATTGGCTGCCTGCGTTGTTGATCGCAAGTTCGTTGGCAGTGCCGCTTACCTTGGAAGCCCAGGACATGCCACTGACGCAAGTTCTGATTGAGGGTGAAGATTGGCAATCGGTATCAAAAGGACATCGCTTCACGGATGGTTTGACAACCGACAGCGAGGGGAACCTTTACTTCGCTGATGTAGCAGCTGGCACAACGATCAATCGCATCGGACTCGATGGGAAACTGACTGCTGTCGCAAACAACGCGCCGCGGATCAGTGGAATGCACTTCGGACCCGATGGCAGAATTTATGCTTGCCAAGGGGGAAGTTTTGGCAGGATTGTGGCTTTTGATTTGAAGGCGGGCAAAATGGAAGTGATCGCCGAAAATGTAAAACCCAATGATCTTGTGGTGACTTCAGACGGGCATGTCTATTTCACCGAAACAGCGAAGATGCAGGTTTCTCATATTGCGCCTGGCGGAAAGGTGCAGGCTGCGGATGTGGCAAGTAAGACGGATGGGGCACAACGACCCAATGGAATCGCACTGACCCCCGACGGGGGAACGTTGGCGGTTTCCGATTACGGGGGACGTCACACTTGGGTGTGGCGAATCGCAAAGGATGGCAGTTTGGGCTTAAGGCAGTCGTACATCACGCTGCGAACTCCCTCGCCTGATTTGCCCAGCAAAGGAGACGGCATGACCACCGATGCAGTCGGTCGGTACTATGTCACCTCGGCCGTCGGATTGCAGATGTTTGATCCGACGGGACGAATGGGAGGAGTGATTGCTGCTCCCACCAACAAACCGATTGTCAGTGTTGCTTTTGCCGGACCCGGCCATCAGTACCTTTACGTAGCTGCCGGCGACGAAATCTTTCGGCGTAAGACGAAAGCCTCTGGTGTCGAAGCGGTTCGTCCAAAACGTAAGGCACAGTAAACTGCAAGCCGGCATCAGGCATCGCGTTTGGATCGAACGGTGAAGCAGTGTTCAGCATTCGTCAACGTTATTTCGCTGCCTGCTTCTTTTCAATATAAGACAGTACACGCTCTTCGTAGGCTGGCGTTCGCAGTCCAACGGTCTTGGATTCTTTGCGTGCTGTTTCGATGTCAATCTTGTCATTGAGGACGCGATGGGCAAGCCAAAGTGCGCCGACGCGATTAGCTGACGCACAATGAAGCATGACGGGTGTGCGCTTGGGATCACCCATGATTGTGACGGTCTTTTCAATGATGGCTGGAGTCAGTGAGTCCGGCGCACGAAAACCAAGTTGGTAAAAATTCAAACCCAGTTGTTCCAGAGCTGCCGATTCGTCCCAAGCAATTTCATTTTTCTCTCGCAATGTGATGACCGTTTTGATGCCACGCTTCTTGGCTTCGGCAAATTCCGCAGCGGTGGGCTGACCGCAAAGCATCGTTTTGCCAAAAGAGTGAACGTTCCGCGTGGCCCCAAGTTCAGTCTTCGCCAAAGTCGGTGGTTTATCTTCAGCTTGCGTGGTCATGATTGGCAGGCACAGAAAGAGTGCGGTGGCGCAAACAGCAGGAAATCGGCTCGAAAGCATAGGATGGTCCATCGTTGAAGGAGCAGGTGGGGCAGGCATCAAGAACACTCTGAGTTTAGCAAGTCTGCTGAGAATCTGGTATTGCGGCAGGCCCCTCGGTGGGCCAAGCAATAGGGGGTCAGGGCGAAGCGACACTGAATCACCTCAGTTAAACTGACAAGTCAGATTGGCTTGGTAGCAACCGTGCCGCGAAGCGTTCCCCAAGCCTCAGCGTCTCTGGGTTCGTCTCTGGGTTCGGGTCCATGCAAACTGGAATGACGTGATGTTTTGGAGCGGTGGAGTTTTTTACCCAAGTCATTTCGCTGGGAAAGTAGTTAGGGTGAGGAAATGTCGGGTGACGGAGTTGCTGCATGGTTGCGATTTTTTCGAGAAGTATTTTTGTTCACGAGGGATTTCTTGGTGATTTTTATGAATTCATTGCGTTTTGGTGTATTGGTTCTGTTTGGTTGCGGGCTGTTGACTCATGCTTTGGCGAGCAGGCCCACACTCAAGCTGCGGGAGTCCACAACAGGAATGGAAGCGTCGTTGCGAGGTGTGGCAGTCGCAGGCAAAGATGAGGCGTGGGTGAGTGGGTCTGAAGGCACGGTGATGCGGACCAATGATGCTGGGAAAAGCTGGGAGCGAGTTAGAGTTCCAGACGCGGATGAACTTGACTTCCGTGATGTTGAGATTCCAAGGCCGGGGACAGTCCTGTTGATGGCTGCGGGGCCCGGAAAGGCATCCAAGCTGCTCCGCTCCGTCGATTCGGGAAAGTCGTGGAAGGTGGTGTTGCAAAATTCAAAACCGGATGGTTTTTTTGACGGCATGGACTTCGATGAAACCGGCACGCATGGTCTTTTGTACGGTGATCCAATCAACGGACGATTGGATCTTTATGTGACTCATGATGGTGGGGCGAGTTGGGCTCCCACCCCGTCGGAAAGCCGACCGCTGTTGCAGCAGGGAGAGTACGGATTCGCGGCAAGTGGAACGGGGATCACAATCAGCAACTCGGTCGTCTATGTAGCGACTGGTGGTGCGGTGGCTCGAGTTTGGCGTTCAACTGATTGGGGGAAAAGCTGGGCAGTGGCTGCCGCTCCCGTGCACGCGGGCGATGAATCTTCAGGGATTTTTTCAATCGGCTTTCTCGACGCTAACCTTGGGTTGGTGGTTGGGGGTGACTATGCGCAGCCGGAATTGAAGGAGGGAAATCTGGCACGCTCGAGTGATGGCGGCAAGACATGGGTCGCTCAACCTGAAGTTAAGCTGGAACACAAGGCATGTTTGCGACCGCTCGGACAGAAGGGCGTCTTGGTATGTGGGCGCACGGGCGTGGTCGTGTCCTGGGACTCCGGAAAGACGTGGCGACCGATCGAGGGGGGGGGGTACTTCACCGTTGACGTCGATGTCAATGCTCGTGTCGCGTACCTTGCTGGTAGCAAGGGGCGTGTCGCGACCCTGCAGTGGTGATCAGTCATGGACACCAACAGCAAAGTGCACCCATGTGGCTGAACGGTGGCAGCCCTGTTCGAAGCGTCAGTCGGCCGGCTCAAAGCATCAGTGAGCTTGTTTGATGCAGTAGAGTCGAGCGGCGGTTCGAATCAGAAGATGGTTGTCGACGATGGCAGGGGTGGCCATGCCCATGTCGTCGTCCTCAAGGGTGTTGGTGTGAAGTAATTCAAATTCGCGGCCGGCTCGAATGACGAACGTCTCGCCATTTTCGTTCAAGCAAAAGAGTTTGCCGTTGTACGCCCAAGGGGATGATGTGAAGGTACGGCCTTTGGGAATTCGCTGCTTGGAATAGATCTCTTCGCCCGTTTTTGCATCATAGGCGGCCATCAGGCCTCGGTCGTGCAGAACATAAAGCACGCCGTTGTAGGCGATGGTGCTTGGATTGTAGGGAGCGATCGTGGGGTGGGACCACGCGATGTGCTCATTTGAACTTTCGTCGTCCACCAATGAAATGTCACTGTTTGCACCTGGGCGGATGGCGTAGAGCGGACGAGACGGGTCACCGACATAGCCTGAGCTGATGATCAGTAACTCATCATGTTCGTAGGGGGTTGCGATGGTGATACTGGACATGCCCGAGAGCGACCACTTCTCCTTGCCGTCAAGGTCGTAGGAAACGACTCTGCCAGTTGCCGGGACGACTATTTCTGTCCCTTTCGCATGGTCCCAAATGTAAGGTGTTGACCAATTGCTCTTTTCGTCACGCTCGACTTTCCAGATTTCTCTTCCAGTGGTCTTGTCCAGTGCAACCAGCGTAGAGGACTCATCGTTGTCGTTAAGCAAGTACAGGCGATCATCGTGAAGAATGGGTGAGGCCGCAAATCCCCAACCATAACGTGTCTTGGTTGGGGCAATGGGTTTCATCCAGATGACTTCACCTTTCATGTCAAGGCAGAAAACGCCAACCCCACCAAAGACAGCGTAGACATGTTTGCCATCTGTGGTCGGAGTTTCGGATGCAAAGCTATTCTTGACGTGGATCGACGTCAGCGGCTTGCCGCGATGCACCGTCTTTTGCCAAGCTGTTTTTCCGTCATCTAAATTAATGCACAGGACCTGCCACTCATGATCGGACTCGGGTGGCTTGGGGCGATTTCCACCAAAGTAAAGCCCCTTTTTCGCCGCTTCGGTTTCGGCAGAGTTGACGACGGTGGTCAGGAAAATCTGGTTGCCCCACACCACGGGAGATGACCAGCCGCGACCTGGAATGTCCAGCTTCCAGGCAACGTTGTCCTCTGCTGACCATTTGTCGGGGAGGTTGGATTCCGTTTGTGCCACACCGGTAGCATCAGGCCCCCGGAACTGTGGCCAATGATCTCCTGCCAGCGAATTCGATGGGAAACACAGCACCGAAATGATGAACGTGATCGCAGTGCTGTTTTGTGACCAGTTGCGAGTTAACAAATCTGAAATGGTGAAGAAACGTGAACATTGATTTTCAACACGCTTTTGCTTTGCGGTGATGGTGCCGTTACTCATTCGCTAGGTTCCTTGGTCAATGGGTCGAGCAATCCGTTCAGCCGGACTCCACCAAACATAGCTGATTGAATCCCATTTCGATAATCTGTCTCATGGCAAACAAGGCAAAGTTCTGTTTCGTGCCGCGTACAACGACAGAAGTGGAGCGGGTAATGACGGGTTAGGTCCCATCAGGGGCCACATGGATCCTGAATTCGTGTGGGCAACCCGGACAATCGGGGTGCCGATCCTACAATCTTGAGTGTGGTTAGCAATGCAACGTTCCGCGTGTATTCTTTGACCATGCATTTAATTCTTCCTCTGCTGGCCAGTTTGCTGTTTGTTTGCGGTCTGATCGTGATCAAGCGAGCAGGGGCTGCGGGTGTGAGTTCAGCAACCACATTGTTTTGCACGAATATTGCTGCTGCAATTGCATTTTCATTTGTTTGGTTTTTGGGCGGAGAGGAAATTCGCTGGGACCTTTGGTGGCAGCCTCTGATCATTGCCAAGCTATTTGTTTTCGGTCTCGTGTTTACATTTCTTGCCATTGAACGCGGTGATGTGTCACTGGCAACCCCGATCTTTGGTGTCAAGGTAGTTTTTGTGGCCTTGCTTCTGACCCTCACGGGGGAACAGCAGTTGCCCTTGCAAGTGTGGATTGCCGCAGCCATGGCAACCTTGGGAATTGGTTTGATCCAATGGACCGGAAAGGGCCATCGGCACCATGTGATCTTTACTGTCTGTTTGGCGTTGGCGGCAGCGGCCTGCTATGCAACTTTCGACGTTCTGGTGCAACGCTGGGCTCCGGTGTGGGGAGCAGGTCGGTTTCTGCCAGTGGTGTACTGGATCGTGGGTATTGCGGCACTGTTCTTGTTGCCGTGGGTTAATTTCAAGCCATGCAAGAAACGAAGCGTGGCAGGGTTGCTTATCGCTGGAAGTATCCTGATTGCATTGCAGGCAATCTGTATTGTGATGGCCGTTGGGTTATTTGGTGACGCTGCACGGGTCAACGTTGTTTATGCCCTGCGCGGGCTTTGGGGGGTGGCTTTGGCTTGGCTTGTGGCGTGGAAATGGGGTGGCGCGGAAGCCGAACACTCTCGTTCCACCATGATCCTGAGAGTGACCGGAGCATCCATTCTGACTACCGCAGTCATTTTGGTCATTATTGTTGGTGAGTAGTCGCAGGGAGATCGTCGCACACGGAAGCCCGTGTCTGTTGAGGCAACGCGTCACCGAGATGTTCCGGGGGCAGAGATGTTCCGGCGGCAGAGTTTCGCCAGGTTGTTTATACTGAACGGGGGCACTGCCACTTTGTGCACCCTGTCCGCTTTACTCCAGTTTCTCTTGTAGGATGTTTGTCTTTCCATGTCTGACTCGAATCAGTTGCCGTCCGAGAGCCCCTCGTCAAATTCGTCTTCCGCAGCCAGTCGGAGGCAGTTCATCAAGAGTTCGGCCACGACGGTGGGGGCAGTCGCCGCCGTGACGGTGGCTGATACGCAGGATGCACCTGCAACTGTGCCGATTGATAAGATTCGAATTGGTTTCATTGGTCCAGGCGGCAGGGGGTTTGGCGCGCACGTAAAACGCCTCACCAAACTGCAACTCGAGGGAGAGCCGATCGAGCTTGTTGCTGTCTGCGACGTCTACAACGAGCATCGTGACCGGGCAGCTAGCTACGTTGAAAAACAGACGGGTAAAGCACCCTCAAAGCATGAAGATTATTTGGAAATGTTTGCCAAAGCAAATCTTGATGCAGTCGTGATTGGGACGCCTGATCATTGGCATGCAAAACAAACGATTGATGCGTTGAACGAAGGGTTGCACGTCTATTGTGAAAAGCCGATGACTAAAACTGCGGAAGAGGCAGTGGAAGTGATGCGGACTTGGCAGAAATCGGGCAAGGTCATGCAGGTTGGAGTGCAATCAACAAGCTTGCCGGTTTGGAATCAGGTGAACGAAATGTTGACCGGCGGAAAACTTGGCAAAGTGTTGATGTACCAGACAGAGTTCTTTCGGAATTCAGCGCAGGGGCAATGGCGATATTACAAGTTGGAGCCATCGATGAATCCGCGGAATATCAATTGGAAAAAGTGGTTGGGAGTTGAGGAAGGATTGGCGGAGTATGAGGACTTTGACCGGGCCAAGTATCGGCAATGGCGACGCTTTTGGCCCTATGGATCCGGAATGTTCACCGACCTATTTGTTCATCGGACCACGACCATGTTGAAGGCTACCGGATTGCGTTTTCCCGGAAGAGTGGTGGGCGCGGGTGGCATTTATCTTGAGTACGACGGACGAGATGTCCCAGACGTCGCAACCGTGGTCGCTGATTTTCCCGAGGGTGTCCAGGGAATGGTGACGGCCACCATGGCTTGCCAGGAAACACCGATTCGTCAGTTGATTCGAGGTCACTTTGGTTCGTTTGTGTTTGGTACGGGTGAACAATTTGAAGGCTTCGATTACATTCCAGAACGTCCACAAGTGACGAGGAATAGCAAGCTCAAGGAAGAACACATTGCGGTTGGGCAGGTCAAAGACACCACCTACCATCACTTTAAAAACTGGGTCACCGCAATGGTTAAGGATGATCCAGCCCTCGTGAACAACGATCCAATGCTAGGTGCAGCAGCGATCACCACCGTGATTCTGGGCGCACGCAGTTATCGCGAAGGCAAAGCGTTTTTCATTGATGAAGAATCACTTGCGGTAAAAGATGCCGACTCATCGTGGGCTGATCGATGGGAAGAGCGTTCGCACTCACGTGGCAAACCTAACCACATTGCCGATTGGAAAGCCGGTGATCAAGGTAGTATTCTTGAAGAACCTGAATACATGAAGCTGGCAGGCCCCTGGGTCGACGGGAAAGACCCGTCTGGTTCTTGAGTACCACACCTGGCTTGAAAACTTTGTCAGGAAAGCGAAGGAAACAGTGGGGTTTTGGGTGGGATCTGGGGCAGGATCCGGCTTGCCCTGCGTTGCCAGTCTCTGTTCTCCTTGCCGTTGGTTTCTCGCCACGTTTCAGGTCTGGTTGTCCGAATCTGGTTCTTCAAATCCATCGTAATCGCGAAGTAATGATTCAAGGTTCTCGATTTCCAAGCTGGAATGCCCGAAGTAGTCGCTCCGGAGGCAAGCGAAGGCAGTTCCATACACGCCGATCGTGAGCACGATTCGAAGAGGCAAATCTTCAGGCGACAGCCTGCCAGGCTCCAGTATTTGGTAGATCGACAAGGCCACAAACGGCGTGCTCAGCAGCAAGCCAGTCGCGATAATTCTTAGGTCGAACAAATGTAAGTGGCGTTGGCTGATGGCTCGTTCCTTCGATAGATTCGGGAACTGCCTCTGGCTCAGGAAGCGTTTTAATCAGTCGGCGATGGCGGCCGCGATGCCAGGACGGTGCAGCGTTGTGCATCACGCGATAGGCAAGGGTCGAGACACGACTCTCTGAACGATAAGCCGGTAAGGCTTTCCACAAGGACAGTTGCAACTCTTGCATGAGGTCATCGGCATCCGCTGGTCGAGCGAAAGCCCGAAACGTTCGGTGCAACAGCGGCCGATGTTCGTTTATCCAGCGTTCAAATGTATCTTCGCGTTCTTGATCATCCATTGATGATGGTTGGCCTCCACTCCATTGGATGCCGAAGCAGGGTAAGAATTACAAGAGATTATTTGAAAACCGAGAGCCAAAGCGTGTAAGGACGAGCGAGGCGAACGATCCATCTGCTTTTACGTTGACGTGATTTGTTAGCCAATATCCCACAAGAACAGTTGGGGTGAGGGTAAAACGGGGTGGCGTTCAGCATCTTTCGTGTCACCCTGCACGAGGCCCAGAGAGTGTATCTAAAAGATCCTGGCGTTGGAAAAAGTACAGTGATAAACAAGTTCCTCGCGTGAGTTGTGCTCTGCGCAATAAACGCCCCGATGCTAGCCAGTGTTTGACAAGCGATTAGGTTAAACTCATGACTATCGTTCTGAATACCGCCCCCTGTTCGCATCGCATCGCATTGTGGAAAGATGGTGTATGAACACATCGGAAAATTTGTTTGACCTGCCTCTCGCAATGCGGATGCGGATCGACAGAGAATTAAATGCTGGCGAAGAAGTTGAATGGGTGTCTCGGCCTAATGCCAATCGCTTCATTGCCCGCGAGATGTTCCCCCTTCTTTTTTTTTATGCTTCCTTTGTTAATTTTATGGGCCTTCATGTTGTTTAGTTTTGCCAACATCCCGATGCTCAAAAATGTGGCAGATATGAACTTCGCAGAGATGGACTTAGAGGACACAATTTTCGCGGTCATTTTTGGTGTGACCGGATTGGTGTTTAGTTGCGTCTACCTGCGTATTTTGTGGATTCCCGTTCAGATCTACATGAGTGCGACGCGAAGCCTGTATGTTTTAACCGGGGATCGGGCCATTGAGTTTGATGGAAGTTTTCTCAGGAAAGTGACGAGCTGTGAGCTTGAAAACGTGACCAGGCTTAGGTGCTCAAAAGATGCCGATGGAACCGGCGATATTGGATTTGTGGCAAGCTGGTTTGATGGTCGTATCCACCGTGTGAAATTAGGGTTTGGAGCAATACCGCATGTAGAGAGCGTCGAAGATCTTGCTCGGCAATTGGTCGACACACGGCAGGATGAAAGGAAGAAATCGACGGTGCAATCAGGTTAGGAGGCTGTGAATCCCGGCGGAGGGAAGGAAAAAATACCGGGACCGAGCCTAAGAAAACGAATGGGCACGCGTTTTAACGAGAGGTTCAACGATTTCTGCATGTAGCTAAGATGGTGTTTTAGCGAGTTTAAAGAATCTGAAGCGTTATCGGGCCGGCTTGTAAAGCGTGAAGAAATGGCGTCTGTGTAAGCGTTTTCAGGGTGACGAATGAGTCTCACCCGTGGCGTTTTGATGTGGCCGGTGTTACTTCAAGAACCTTGGGAATGGCCTGCAGTAAACGGAAACTTTTTCAATATTAAGGTGAGGCGTTCAAATGTTTCGAGCATGTAGCAGACTTGCATTGGCATTCAGCATGGTGTGGCTCGTCTTTGCTTCGACCTCATGGGGCCAAGGGTTGTTGATATCGTCGGAGCAGGATTTTCGTCATCCGTTGCCTCGCGTGATGCCTCCCATTCGTCCCGGGCAACCCGGGTTTTTGTATGACATCGCGAAGCTTGAAATCGATGCCTCCATACGTAATCAGGTCGCTGAAGTTCAAGTCGCGCAAACGTTTCGCAATCGCAGTAACCGAACCCTACAGGTCAAGTTTGTCTTTCCTCTGCCTTACGATGGCGCGATCGATCAAATGACGTTCATGGTCGATGGGCAGGAATTGGAAGGCAGGTTGCTTGAAGCTGATCAAGCTCGAGAGATCTACCAATCCTATGTTCGCCGCAATCAGGACCCAGCCTTGGTTCAGTGGATTGGGACGGGCATGTTTCAGACTCAGGTATTCCCAGTTCCGGCAGGAGCCGTGCGAACGGTTTCGCTTCGTTACACGCAGGTTTGCAAGCGACAAGGAGCATTGAACGATTGGTTGCTTCCGTTATCGCCAGCCAAGTTCACGTCCAGCCCAATCGGTGAAATCAACATCCGGGGGCGTATTCGTTCAGAGACAAAATTGGGGAACGTGTATAGCCCGTCGCATGATCTTGAAATTGAGCGTGACGGCGAGATGGTCGCGCGGTTTGAATACAAGGCAAAGGCAACGGTTCCTCGTCGCGATTTTCGTATTTTGTGGGACGCGGGTGAGGAAGACGTGCAGATGTCGGTTGTCTCGCACCGACCTGATGCGGACAAAGACGGTTATTTCATGTTGTTGATTCAACCGCAGTTTCCGGCCGTTGAGAAAAACAAAAAGAAGATCGGTAAGAATGTAATTCTGGTGCTCGATAAAAGTGGCAGCATGCGGGGGGAAAAAATTGACCAGACCCGACGGGCTGCCTCCTATGTAGTGGATAAGCTGCGTTCACGCGACAAATTCACGCTGATCAACTACGACAGTCGGGTGGAAACTTTTCGTAGCGAGCTCACTAGTGGTGATAAGGAAACGAGAGACGATGCCTCGGATTACATCGATTCCATGCTCGCCGGCGGAAGTACCAACATCGATGGTGCACTTGCCAAAGCACTTGAATTTTCTGGCGAGTCCGATGGTCCTGCCTATGTGGTGTTCATGACCGACGGCCAGCCGACGGTTGGCGAAAAGAATGGCATGAAGATCGCCGAGAATGTCAAACGTCAACTCAATGAACAGACTCGTCTTTTTAGCCTCGGCGTGGGGCACGATGTGAATAGCAGGTTGCTGGATAAGTTGGCCAGTATCTGCCTAGGGCAAACCATGTACGTTCGCCCCGGCGAACCTTTGGATGATATTGTGGGCCAACTCTACGATCGGATTGGTGCTCCTGCGCTGACTGATGCCAAATTGACTTTGTTAGTCGATGGAAAAGAAGGGCGCACGCGGCAAATCTACCCCTCGAACATGTACGATCTTTTCTCAGGTGACCAGTTGGTGATTGTGGGAAGATACAGGAAACCTGGTGAACTCAAAATCAAGTTGACTGGAAATTTCATGGGCAAAAAACAGGAGTATGAATACGCTGGCGAATTCTCAAAGAAAACAGGCAGCGGTCGTAGTGCATTTGTTGAGCGATTGTGGGCCACTCGGCGGATTGGGCAGATCATCGACGATATTGACCTATATGGAAAAAATCAGGAGTTGGTTGATGAGCTGATTGCTTTGTCAAAGAAGCATGGCATTCTGACACCGTACACTGCTTACCTTGCAGAGGAGCAGACTGACATCAACGACATCACTCGGGGACGTAGGTTGGCACAAGGGAATTTGCGGGCCTTGGCAGAAGAGGCGGGAGAAAACGCGTTTCGTCAGCGTGACTTTAAATCACAATTGAAATCTGCTGGACGGGCAAGTCAATCGAATGATTCTTTCGGCTTGAACTTGGGATCAAACTTGCCTTCTGGTGGGGGACTTGGTGGAGGTGTGAGTGGTAGTGCCCTGTCAAAGGCTATGCCTCCCGCGCCAACCGCAGGAGGTGCTCCTGGAAATAAGGGGGGGGCAAAGCAAGCGACAAGGAATCGTCAGGCAGTCAGGCAAATTGGCGGGAGGACATTCTTCTTGAAAGGTGACCGATATGTCGACTCGCAAGCGAGCGACGAGCAAATTGCAAAGGCTCAAGAAGTTGAGCAGTTCAGTGATGCGTACTTTGAACTGATCGAAAAACTCGGCGAACGGTCCAAAGCGTTTTTGGCAGAGTCGACAAAACTGCTTGTCGTGATCGATGACAAATCTTATGTTATTGTGCCACCAGCACCGAAAGCTGAGACGCCAGCAAAGCCATAGGATTTGTCTGGCTGATCTTTGTGTCAGCACGAGTCAAAGACAAGGTTAGCGTCTGCATGCCGATGGTGCTGCAGGCTGCTTGTGAGTAGGTTCATCGGAATCATGCAACCTTCTTCCCACCAGGAGCTCGTAGGTCGAACAGACCAAAAATCTCGTCTCTGGTCAGGCCGCCACCCTTGAGTGGTTTTGCCTTTGGGTTCGTTTCTGAAAAGAGCATGTCAAACATCTCACGCTTCTCGTCCAGCACCGACGCGATCCGTTGTTCGATGGTGTTCATCGCCAGCATGCGGGTTACCGTGACGGCACCCTTGGCTCCAATGCGGTGGGCGCGATTGATGGCTTGGTCTTCAATGGCCGGGTTCCACCAGCGGTCAAACAGGAACACGTATTCGCAGAATTGCAGGTTCAGCCCGACACTGCCTGCTCCATAGCTCATCAGGATGACGCTGCAATCCGGATCATGTTTGAATTGATCGATGACGCCATCACGCTTTTTGTGCGGCACTCGCCCGTGGTATTCCAACGGTCCAAACCTTTCCAGTGCCGGTCTCATCTTGTCGATGCTGTTGACCCACTGGCTGAAGACGATCGCTTTTTTACCGCTGGCGGAGACTTCTTCCATGTCGGCAACCAAGCGTTCCAGTTTGCTGCTACTGCCCGTGGCAGGGTCAAAGTTGCAGATCTGCTTCAGGCGTAGAACGAGCTCAAAGACATGCTGGATGGTCAATTCTTGATCCAATTCTTCGAGCTGAATCACACCCTCTGATTCGGCAGATTCATAGGTTGCCCATTGCTCAGCGGTCAGGTCGAGTTCAGCGTCCCTGTAAAGCTTCGGGGGCATGTCCTCCATCACCATGTCTTTGGTACGTCTGAGAATGTAATCCTTGGAAGCTTTGGCCATCTGGTTCATCGGCATACCTACTTTCAGGTATCCGGGCGATAGATAGTCAAAAATACCCACAAGATCGTCGGGGGAATTTTCGACAGGGGTTCCGGTGAGTGCCCAGGATCGTGTGCGAGGAATCGCGCGAACAATTTCACTGGTTGTGCTATTTCGATTCTTTATACGTTGTGCCTCATCAAGCGCCACCAAGTCAAAGTGCAGGCCGCTATCGAGTACTGTTTCTTTGTCACGCATCAACAGTTCGTAATTAGCGACTTTGACAGGTACCTCAGGGGAACGCCATTGGAATTCGCGTTTGGTCGCGTTTCCACCGATGGCGGTGACAGGAATCTCGGGTGCCCAAACCTCAAATTCACGGAGCCAATTGGTCACGAGTGGTTTCGGGCATACCAGCAGAACGCTTCGAAGCTCGCCACTGCAAAGCAGCAGCCGGATAGTGCTGATAGCCTGCATCGTTTTGCCGAGTCCCATCTCGTCGGCCAGTACGGCTGCATAACGAGGGAACAGGAAAGCAATGCCATCGAGTTGGTACGGAAATGGATCGAATGGAAAATTCAGTTGTCCGCTACCAACCAGTGAATCCAACGGTGGTTGCAGCAGGTAATAGAGCCGATCCTGAAGTTTGACGACTTCGTTGGGTGGCTTGATGCGGTGTCGTTCAAGGCTGGTGTAACGCTTGCGTTTTTTTCGCTTCGCTTTTTCCACCGGTGTTACCGGAGGCGACCATTGGTTGGCTTCTGGAAAAAGAAAGCCTGTTGCCTTGGCGGTGAGTTTCGAAACCTTGATGGGAAGGGATTTGGGTTGAATCGATTTGATGGGCAGTCGCTGGACACCCGCGGGAACCAGAGCGTCAGTGGACCAACTATTGAAGTCGTCAATTTCGGCGCGTAGCTCAGATGCTGAGTCTCGTTTCCACATGTTGTCGCGGTCATCCCTTGGCGAATCGATTTTCATTGCACGTTGAGACGTGGCTTTTCATGTTAAATGGGCAGCAGTTCAGGCAGCAGCTGCCGGTGGTAGCCGTGACGATTGTGCTCTTGCGATCTGGGACTGTGCTTCCTTGATTGCTTCGCGAATCCGTTCGAACGGTTCAGTGGCGTCGGGTAAATCGATCAAGCCGGCGGCCAATTGTTGAACTTGCTCGGCTTGCTCAACCGCGACTCTCAGCGTGGATCCCGCCAAGTCCACACGAGTGGAACCCAGCAGTGATTCGTCATCCATGGGACCTTCGTCCGACAAAGCGGCTTCTTCGACGAGCGCTACGGGGCACTTGGTTCGCGTTTCGATCTTCAGTGCCTCAGGTTGGTCGCAGCACAGCAGGGCAATCGGGGTGCGGCACTTACGCACGAGGAGCGGTCCGATCACTTCCCCAATCAAATGATCGCGAAGGGTGAGACCAAATAGGATTTCGTGGGCCCGTGTGGGACGCACCGGCAAGGTGCACTGAAATTCCAGAGGCCTGCCTCCACCGTTGAGTAGCAGCAATCCGCCTGTCCAGCCCGTTCGCTCGTCTTCTACGACCGTGTAATAGGCAATCGTTGGTGAATCCGTGTCTGGCATCCGCGTATTTAATTTGGGGTGAGTGGGAGGTTCGGACTACCGCAACTGCCTGCAGTTTGTACTCGTTCGTCTGTCCGCGGCAGTCGATGCAGTTCCGCTCAGGGGCAGATGCTGCGCGTGCTAGGTCTGTGAAACACGGGAAACAATGGGCTTGTCTGTAGCACCGCCACCTAAGGTCAGTTTCGGCGCGTAATATATTCGGACTTTAGCGGTTGAAACGCGAATTGTCCGGTCCCGGAAAGCAAGTGTGAAAATAGCGATTATCTCAAAGTTTTTTTCGCCGCTGAACAAAATTTCCACGCTGTTTGTGTTTCGGCGACAAACGAAAAATTCCTTGGTTATACTTTGTTCTTTAATCCGTCGAGATTTATTCATCGCAGCAGGAATCATTCAGATGTCATACGAGCACGAGCCTATCTCTCCCATGTTCCGAATCGACGTTTCGGCCGATGGAGAGTCTGAGGCGGCACAGGGGCAGCAAGGTGATGCAAACCACACAGCCATCGATCTGCTCACAGAATTGGTTGCTGGCCAAAAACAACAAAATCGGTTGCTCGAAGAACTGGTTCATCAGCAAGTTGCTGCCAATAAGCAGCGTGCTACCGAACTGCAGCAGTGGAAAAACGCTAATCCAGAGCTCGCTCGCTCCTGTCGACAGGCTGCCGAGACACTCAGCCGGGTTCAGACTCAGTTTCTCGATACGCTGACCGAAGAAATCGCTGATAGCGAAGAGCACCTCGTCGAAGGCGAATACATGCTCAATGAGTTTGTCGATCGCTTTGGACCACGTTTGGCTCATTTGAACGGCGTTTTGCAGGTTTTGGCCCAGTTGGGCAGTAACGAAGCCAACAGCTAGTAACATCCTGCTCGCTTTGGCGATCACAAGCGGAAATGATCTTGGCGAGTCAACGCTACGAGCACGTTGCAGTTCTCGCCGGTGATTTGTCTCGGTGGTTTGCTATCGGTGATTTGCTACCGGTGATTTGCTACCGGTGATTTGCTCTCAAATGGCGTGCTCGCGAGAATTAGACTTCTCGCCTTCGGGACCTTCTGCGTGGCAATCTGGGTTTCACGCGATCGCCGTTAAACATTGTCAGCATGCACGCAGCCACCGAGTCCGCTTGTTGAAGGCATGCTTGGTTTTTAGCAATTACTTGCTGGCTCCTTCCAAATCGCACGTGCGGCCTGTTTGATCGTTGCACGTGTCACATCTGGTCCTATGAGGGAAACTTTGGCCAATCCATTTATCTTGACCGATCTATTAACAGCGTCTGGATTGCTGGAATGGACTGTTTCACGCCCCAGCTTAAAGGTGCTCTCTCGTTTTTTTGCGATCCTTGAAAAGGGATGACATGGATGTCACGACACTCCGGTGCGAGTGTTCTTGATGTTTTGTCGTACACCCCTCCTCTAAAATTGATGGCCGTCGCCCTGCTTATTACAAGCGGGTTGGTTTCTTCGTTGGGTTGCCGAAATTTCTCTTGTGGCACACGATGGCACGAACCACAGTACGCCGTCCCTGAACTGAGGCAGCATGGGATGCCGTTATCGAGCGTCGAGCGTTTGTACGCGAGAGCACGAACGCTGGAGGCAGACGAAAAT
>Ga0315331_10001574_pt1 | contig 17109 bp, 15 predicted proteins | sample M160m34915metaG_FD_203456 | JGI IMG/M metagenome (GOLD analysis project Ga0315331, IMG submission 203456) | Ammonia-oxidizing marine archaeal communities from Monterey Bay, California, United States - M1 60m 34915 | ecosystem: Environmental > Aquatic > Marine > Intertidal zone | place: USA...
ACTCGAAGCGAGCCAGATCGCAGACCGCGAGATCGCCACGCTCGAGTCCCTCCTGAGCAACCGACTCCCCCCTCCCGAAGACAGGGAAGAGACGCTGGACGATTTCATCGTGACGGTCTCCTCCGAGCCGGCCCTGGAAACCGATCTCCCCGCGCCCAACGCCTCGAACGACTCGCTCTCCCTATTCAGCGACACGGCCAATGGGATTGGCGCCCTCGGCGCTCTGCTCTCGGTCCATGCACCCGGCCTCGAAGCCTTCCTACTCCGCTACGAGATCGCGGTGGCGTGGGAAGAAGGCAGCGTCTCGCAGCAACTGCGTCGCACGACCTTCGCGTTCGACTGGGAGGGCGCGCGACGCGAACTGCCTGATCTCTTCACGAGCGGCGATGGCGGGGAAAACGCCGAAGGGGACTCCTCGTCCTCTTCCGAGGATCTCCCAGAAAGCGCCGCTCGACTTCTCGAGCAGCTCTCAGAGGGGCAGTGATGACGCTTCTCCCCCCCCGACAGGAGGCCGCCTTCACCCTGATCGAGGTGCTCGGCGCCTTCTTCATGACCACGATCGTACTCGTCCTCGTGAGCGGGATCTTTGTGCAGAATGGTCGCCAGAGGGAGGCCGCAACGGAACTCCTGCGCGTCGAGACGACTGCCAGCGCGGCGCTCGACATCCTCTCTCGAGATCTCGAAGCCTCCGTCTATCTCAGTCGTCCCGAAGCCCAGTCCTCCGGCGATCACGCCTGGATCTTTCTGGCCGAGGGCTCGGGCGAACTCGGGGCCACGCGGTTCCGCTTTCAAACACAGAACGTGTCTCGCGAAAACCTCGCGGAGAATGCCTCGACCTGGGTCGACGTCGCGTATTTCCTGACCGAGCAGCGGCGCGACATCGATGACGGCGATGCCTTCGACGGGGATCGCTATACGCTGTGGCGCTGGAGATCCACCCGCCCGCCGAACGACGCGGCGCGAACCTTTCCGGACGAGGACGACATCGGATCCGCGCGCGTCATCGAAGGCATTGCCGATTTCGGCGTAACTTTCATCGACTCGGAGGGCGAAAGCCTCGACGAGTGGGATTCGACGCTCTCGACCGGCTCGGCCCCCCTCCCTAGCTCGGCCGAGATTCGACTGGTGATCTACAAGAACGCACGTGAGGGCGAGGCCGCCCCAGGCATCTTGCAAATCCCCGGCCGCGTGCACGAACGCCATGTCAGCCTCGCCATGCCCCAACCCATCGACCTGGCTGCCCTCGTCGCCCTCGAGACGTCGGATCAGGGGCCCAACTGCTTCACCATCGCGAACTGCGCTGAAATCGACGACGAATGGTTCGTCGAGCAGCTCGACGACGAATGTGGCGGTGATGAAGATCTCTGTGACCTGCTCGAGCAATCGCAAAGCACATGCTGGGACGAGATCGTCAACGAATGGCCTTCGGTCGCCGGCCTCGCTCCTGCGGAGTGCGAGGACAGACCATGAGCATGCGCCTCGGCAACGGAAGGCCTCTCCAGGTTCGCCGACAGCAGGGCGTCGTGCTCGCCATCGTGCTCGTCATGATCTTCGCCCTCATCACGGCGGTCTACGCGTTCCAGCGCCGAGCCATCATCGACACGACGATCGCGGCCAATCGCGTCAGCGCCGCCGAAGCCGATGCGCTCGCAAAGGGGGGACTGCGCATCGCGGAAGTGATCGTCGCCGTCGTCCGCTCGAAGCAGGGTAGCGAGTCCACCGATGCCGGATCTGACACCAACGATCGAGACTCGCCCCAACCTCTGGACACACCCTCGGTCGGTACTGGCGGCGACGTCGACGCCCTCTGGCAGGGCCTGGGTGACCTCCCGATCAACCTCGACGAGAGTCGCAGCCTCCGCATTCAGATCGAGAACGAGGGCGCGAAGCTGAACCTGAACGCACTGGTTCCGCCCTCTCCCGTCGCCGCCACCGATCTCCCTGAGGGCGTCGATGCCGACGACCGGGAGCGGGACGAGGAAGACAGCGGCAGTAGCGCGAGCGACGAGTCGGTCGAATATTTGACCGCCGCCCTGGAACGGATCATCGATGGGATGGAAGACGCCTCCCCGAACTCGAATTACGATCCGGCTGCCATCGCGGAGAACATCCTCGACTTCATCGACCCGGACACGACCGCCCTCGACGGCCGGAGCGAGGACGAGTACTACCGACGCCAGGAGCCCCCCTACGCGGCGTGGAACCGCCCCCTCGTCTCGGTCGATCAGCTCGGCCTCGTCGAAGATGTCGACCCTCGACTCCTCGAAGAGCTCCGGCATTACGTCACGGTCCATCCGATCGGCTCGAGCGCCGGAATCGACCTCAATCGCGCCGAGCCATGGGTCCTCAGGCTCGTCTACAGCGGCAATAGCGGGAACATGCGGCTGATCGACGACCGTTTCCTGGAGGATCTGGTCACCCTCCAGCGAGACGACAAGCTCGTCTGTGACGATGTGGGTGCGGACCCGCGCTGCGTCTCCCGAGCAGAGGTCGGCTCCGGAGACCTCGGCGACGGCAGCGTCTACCCCGCGGCCAGCCTCCCGGCCCGCCCCGCCGTCTTCCGCGTGGTCTCGACCGCCCGCATCGGCGATATCACTCGACGCTTCGAGGCGATCTACGACACCAGGCCGAATGAGGGGCCTCAGCTGCTATCCTGGCGTCGCCTGCGGGGAGCCGATTAGCCCCCACGGCTCTCAGGCCCCTTGCGGCCACGACAAACACGAAGGCTCGGGCCACCGGCGGACGATGGAAAGAGCGAAAGCGGACCGTTTCGGAGATCTCCTCCGAACGCCCGCTCGATAGGAAGGCCGAAACGAAGCGATGGCATCTCTCTTCGAGCGAAGCGTTCTCGGCCTCGATGTCGGCAGCCACGGTATCAAGGCCGTGGAACTCAAGGTCTCTCCGAGAAGCCTCGCGGCGGGCCAGTATCGAGTGCACCCACGCGTGGATGAGAATGCGCCCCTCGACGAGCACCTCCAGCGCTTCCTCAGCATGCATCATCTGCCCACCGAGCAGGTCGCCTGCGCCCTCCCCGCCCACCAACTCTCGACCCGTCGTCTCGAATTCCCCTTCTCCGACACACGCCGTCTCGCCCAGGCGATTCCGTTCGAAATCGAGGCCGAGACCCCTTTCGAACTGGAAGACATCGTCGTCGACTGGAACATCCTCTTCGCCGACCGACAACGCGGCGTGGTGGCCACGACCCTCGCCCGAAAGGAACACGTTGCAGCCGCTCTCTCCGGATTCGAGGACACCGGCTGCGAACCCCAGGTCCTGGAGGCCGAGGGATTGGTCCTCGCGAACCTCGCTCCGATCTTCGGCCTGAAGGGCACCCACCTGATCCTGGATGTCGGCCATGAGAAGACCACCCTCTGCGCCGTGATCGACGGGCGCCCCGCGCTCTCCCGGAGCTTTCCGGTCGGGGGCCGGGCGATGACCGAAGCGCTGATGTCCGAACGCGGACTCTCCTTCGAAGAAGCAGAACAGCTCAAATGCGAAGGATCCGTGCTCGGGCGCGGTGGAGAGGACCCCTCCGCCGGCATCATCGCGCTCCTGGACCGGATCGCGCGTGAGGCCGTACGCACGCTCGAAGCGGCGGAAGCGCGGCATGGAGAGGGTCCCGTCGCGAGAGAGGCAGCCCTCACCCTGGTCGGTGGCAGCGCGCGCCTGGACCGGATCGACGAATTCCTCGCACAGCGGACCGGTTTGAACTGCCAGCGGCTACGCATGCCAGCGGACTCTCCGCATGCCGACCTCGCGGACGGGATCGACCCCGTCCTCTTCGCGCCCGCCTTGGCGCTCGCACTCCGCCTCTCGGGCGAATCGGTCACGCGAATGAATTTCCGTCAGGGAGATTTCGCGTTCCGGCAGGACCTCGCCGCCTTCTTCTCTCGCGAGCTGCGGCCGACGGCAGCACTCGCCGCGCTGCTCATCGGAATGCTTTTCGCGAACTCGATCGCGACCATCGTCTTGCAGAACCAACGAGCGGCACGCCACGATGAGGCCGCCGCCCAGCTCTTTGCCGCAGCGTTCCCGACGGCGGGGACCGCTCCCGAGAACCCGGTCTCGGCTCTGCGTGCCGAACTTGCCGCCGCCCAGGAGCGAGCTGACTTCCTCGGGCTCTATTCCGGCGACCAATCCGCGCTCACGCTGCTCGCCCAGCTCTCCGAGGCGATTCCCCACGACCTGGACGTACGGGTGACGGAAGTGAACATCGATCGAAATCTGATCCGCCTCGACGTCGAGGCCATGGGCTACGAGGCCGCCGATCGCATGACCGCCGTGCTTTCGGAAAACCTGGCCTTCGACGGCGCAGAGGTCGCTGGATCGGTCAGAACGGATCGCAAGACGGGTGGCGTCAGCTTCGACGTCAGCATCCCCTTGGTGTCTCCAGGAGAAGAGGCGTGAACGAATGGATCGGACGCATTCAGGTGGTCTGGGAGGGTCTGCAGCCCCGCGAACGAATCCTCGTCGGCGTCGCCGGAGGCGCGCTCGGACTCACGCTGCTGGTCGTCGGCATCGTGCTGCCGATCCAGTCTGCAACCGCCAACGCCACTGAAATGGCGAACCGGGCTGAGCGTCAACTCCAGGGCATGGAGCGCATGAAACGGGATTGGGACCGCCTGCACGGGCGCTTGAGCCACGTCGAGAACCTCATCGAGGGCGCTCGCCAGCAGCAGAACCTGCTGACTCTGCTCGAGTCGCTCGCCGCACGCGCAGGCGTCAAGCCGACTTCGATGGAAAAACGCCAATCGGGAGAGAGCGAGCGTTACGAGGAGACCAAGGTCGAGGTCAGCTTGAAGAACGTGACCCTTCAGCAGGCGGTCGTCTACCTGTCGAGTATCGAGCGCGCCGAACAGCCGCTGTCCGTCAAGAGCCTCCGCGTCAAACGTCGCCCCGGAAGAGCCTCCCGGGATGGCACCACCACACCCGATCTGATCGACATCACCTTCTCGGTCTCGACCTTCAAACCGCTGTCGTGACCCTGGGAAACGACCTCTCCTGCTCGGCGGGCGCGGCCCCCGCGGAATCCCGGTAGAGTACGCGCGTGTCTGAAGCGAATACCTCGACCCACGATCGCCGAGCGGTTTTCCTCCCGACCGTGGCCCTCCTCCCTCTCGCGGCCCTGCTGGTCCTTTCCTTCATCCTCCTGCTCTTTCCGTGGGACAGCCTAGGCCGACGCGTCGCCTGGGAGATCAGCCGAGTGAGCGGCGCGCGGGTCGAGGTGCCCGAGCTCGCGCCGGCCCTCAGTGCGAGAGGCCCCGTACTCCGCGCTCGGAATGTCACCATCGAACACCCTGCGGTCGACGAGATCCGCCTCTCCACCCTCGAGATCGCGCCTCGGCTCTCGACGAGCTGGTTCGCGGGGAATCCCACGCTTCGCATCTGGGCGCAGACCCAGCTCGGACAAGTCGACGGCGTGCTTCGGCTCGGCGCCGAACCAGCCTATCTCGGGCGGGTGAGCAAGGTCGAGCTTTCACGCCTGCCCTTGCGACTGGATTCAGACCAACTCCGCTTCGCGGGCGAGATCTCCGCCGACGCCGATGTCGCTCTATCCCCCAACGGAACGCTCCAGGGAAAGATCCATTTCGACAGCGCGGCGCTCGAGGTCGAGACCGGACTCCTGCCGATCGCGATCCCCTTCAGCCGTGCCGTCGGGACCCTGGAAATCCTACAAAGCGGGGCCACGCGGATCTCCGCGGTCGACCTCGAGGGGCCGATGATCGACGGCCGGCTCGAGGGCGAAATTGGACTCGTCCACCGCAGTCAGCCGCCCCCCATCGACCTCTCGGCGAGCCTTCGCATCCACGACCCCACCCTGCAAGAGATGGCACAACGGAACGGATTCCCGATCGCCAACGGGAACGAGAGCAATTTTCACCTCGGCGGCACGGTTGCCTCTCCCAAAATCACGCCGCGACGACCCGGGTCGACTCGATGACGGCAGCAGCCGAGGCGCTGCAAAAGGTCTTCAAGATCCTCTCCGACCCGACGCGCGTCCGTATCCTCCGACTACTGGAGCAAGAGGAACTCATCGTCGGCGAGTTGATGGACATCCTGGGGATGGCTCAGTCTCGCGTCTCACGTCATCTGGCGATTCTACGCGAAGCGGGCCTGCTCTCGGATCGCCGTGACGGGACTTTCGTCGCCTACCGCCTCGTCCTGCCCGAAGAGGGCCCGTGGCGGGCGGCCTGGATTCTCGCCCGGGAGAGCCTCGTCGGGGATCCGACGGCTGGTCGTGACGACACCCTCCTGCGTCAGGCCCTGGCCAAACGAAAGGCCCGCGCCCATACGGGGCGGAGCTTCTTCGACTCGGTTGGACCGGAATGGGACGCTCTGCGCACCGTGTTCGGCGATGACCGCCTCCGCTCCCGGGCAACCGCTTCTCTGGTCGCCCCCCGGCTCCGCGTCGCGGACATCGGAACGGGCACAGGCATCCTGGCCCTCGAGCTCGCCGAGCTTGGACTCGACGTCGTAGGACTCGACCTCTCCGCCGGCATGCTCGAGACCGCCCGACAAAAATGGAATGCCGTGCAGAGCGATAGCCCTGGATCCGTCGAGTTTCGCGAGGGCGATGCCCATGCGCTGCCACTCGACGACGCGAGCGTCGACGCCACGTTTGCGCACATGGTCCTTCACTCCCTCGCCGAGCCCGCGAAGGCGATCGACGAGATGGCCCGAGTCGTGCGACCTGGCGGACGGATCGTCATCGTCGACTTCCTGCCCCACGAGCATACATGGATGGAGCAAGAGCTCGGGCTCGTCTGGCTGGGCTTCGCCCCGGAACGACTTCGGGAATGGATCGAGGCCGCCGGACTCGAGACCCTGCGCCTGCAAGAATACGAGTCCGAAGGACAACGGGACCTTCCCAATAGCTTCGTCGCCTCCGTGCAGAAGCCCGACGTGCTTCGGATATGACCGAATCGGCGGCCCTCGCGATCGTCTTCGACGCGACCGGGACCCTGATTCAAGCCGCCGAACCCGTCGGCGAGGTCTACCACCGTATTGCGCTCCAACACGGAGTCGACCTCCCCGCCTGGCGGATCCAAGACGCGTTTCGACGCGTGCTTCGACATGCGCCCACCCGCGGAGTCGAGGGCGATGGAATCGCCGGCCGACGAGCGCAAGAGATTCAGTGGTGGGTCGAGCGCATCCGGCAGACCTTCCAAGCGACCGACAGCACGGCACGCTTCGACGACTTTCCCCGCTTTGCACAGGCCCTCTTCGATGCCTACCGCGCGCCGGGGGCATGGCACGTGTGCCCCGGAATCCACGGGGTGCTCCAATCCCTCCGCGACCGGGTCATCCCATTGGGCGTGATCAGCAACTTCGACCATCGCCTACCTGACATCCTCGAGGGGCTCGGAATCATTGATTTTTTTGATTTTATCGAAATCCCCTCGACCTCGGGCCGGATCAAACCCGACGCGCGTCTCTTCGCGTCCGCCGCAGGCCGATTCGATCGTCCCCTCTCTGGCCTGACCTACGTCGGAGACGATCCCCCGGAGCGACTCGCCCGCATTGCTGCACAGGGCGTCCGCGTGGTCGATATACGCGATTGCGGCGAGCGGTCCCTACTGGATCGCCTCTTCTCAGCGGACTGAGCGCCGCGCACCGCTACTCTCCCCCTTCGTTCTCTCTTGACAGAAAGGTCTGCCGCCATGAGTGCCTCCGATGAGAAGGGTGCCGCCACCGCCGAGCGCGCCCTCTCCTTCTTTCGCGACCGCTTCGCGCTGGACGATACGCGCCTCGCCGCCGCCCTCGACACGGCCCTGGAGCGGCAGATCGACTACGCCGATCTCTACTGCGAGTACACCACCACCGACTCGGTCGCCCTCGAAGAGGGCATCGTGAAGTCCGGCGATCGACACCTGGAGCAAGGGGTCGGAGTGCGTGCCGTGCGCGGAGAGCGCCAGGGCTACGCCCACTCCGACGAGATCTCGATCGAAAGCGCCCGCCTCGCTGCGGGCACCGCCCGGGCAATCGCCGACGAACCGCGGGCGCACGCCCCTGTCGCGATCCAATCCGCGTCGGACGAACAGGACCTCTACCCGGTCCAGACCCCCCCGACCGAAGTCCCCGTCGAGTCCAAGGTCGACTGGCTCAATGAGATCGATACCTACGCGCGATCGAGGGATCCCAGGATCAGCCAGGTCATGGCCAGCATCGTCTGCCAGCACAAACACGTCCTCGTCGCAGGGAGCGATGGCACACGTGTCGCGGATGTCCTCCCACTGGTCCGCGTCAACGTTCAGGTCCTCGCGGCCGATGGAGCCCGTCGCGAGGTGGGCTATCAGGGCGCGGGCGGACGCGTCGAACTCGACACCATGCGGGACGCCGAACGCTGGAAGGGGCTGGTCGACGAGGCCATCCGGATCGCGCTCCTGAATCTCGAGGCCGAGGCCTGCCCCGCCGGCGCGATGGACGTCGTACTCGGGCCCGGCTGGCCCGGCATCCTATTGCACGAGGCAATCGGCCACGGACTCGAGGGCGACTTCAACCGCAAGCAGACCTCAGCCTTCTCCGACAAGCTCGGCCAACGCGTCGCCGCGGAAGGCGTGACCGTCGTCGACGACGGCACGATCCCCGGCCGCCGGGGCTCGATCAACGTCGACGACGAGGGCACCCCCTCCCAACGCAACGTCCTGATCGAGAACGGAGTGCTCGTCGGCTACATGCAGGATCGGCTCAATGCAGGCTTGATGGGCGTAGCACCCACCGGCAACGGGCGGCGCGAGAGCTACGCACACCTTCCGTTACCCCGTATGACCAACACCTTCATGCTCGCGGGCGAGGACGATCCCGAGGAGATCCTCCGTTCCGTCGACAATGGGCTCTACGCCGTCTCCTTCGGCGGCGGGCAGGTCGACATCACGAGCGGCAAATTCGTCTTCAGCGCAAGCGAGGCGTACCGAATCGAGAACGGCCAGATCGGACGCCCGGTGAAGGGCGCCACGTTGATCGGAAACGGGCCCGACGTCCTCACCCGGGTCTCCCGCATCGGGCACGACCTCGCCCTCGATGAGGGGGTCGGGACCTGTGGGAAGGACGGACAGGGGGTCCCGGTCGGGGTGGGCCTGCCCACGATCCGCGTGGACGACTTGACCGTGGGAGGCACCGAAGGATGAGCAGCGACTCAGAGACCATGGAGACGGTCGTTCGCCACGCGCTCGAGGCCGCGAAGCGAAGCGGCGCCAGCCAAGCAGATGTCCTGCTCGTTCAGGGCAACGACCGGGAGGTCCGTGTCCGGGGCGAAGAGATCGAGTTCGTCAAACAGGCGCAGGAGCGCGGTCTCGGCATCCGGGTCCTCGTCGACGCCAAGGAGGGCCGGAAGACATCGATCGTGTCGACGAGCGACCTCGCTCCCGAGGCCATCGATCGGATGGCCGCGGAAGCGGTCTCACTCGCGCGCGCCACCGCCGCCGACCCGACGGCGGGCCTGCCCGAGGGCGGCTTCGCCGAGACCGTCCCCGACCTCGCACTCCACGACCCCGAGGATCGAAACATTGCTCTCGAGGCCCGAATCGAGGATGCCCGCCGCGCCGAAAAGGCCGCCCGGGACTTCGATCCCCGCATCGACAACTCCGAGGGCAGCCAGGCGAGCTCGGGCCATGCCCGGGTCGTCTACGGCAACAGCCAGGGCTTCCTTGGCAGCTACGAGTCGGCCTCCCATGGTCTCTTCAGCGAGCCCCTGGCCCGCGACGGAGACTCGATGCAGCGCGACTACTGGATGACCTCCGCTCGGCGGCTCTCGGATCTCGAGGACGCGGCCTCTGTCGGCAGACAAGCGGCCGAGCGAGCCGTGCGCCGGCTCGGAGGCAAGCGGGTCGAGACCTGTGAGGTCCCCGTCCTCTTCGATGGGCTGACCGCGCCGAGCCTGATCGGCCAGCTCGCCTCCTGTGTGAGCGGCTACTCGATCTACCGCGAGTCGAGCTTCTTGGCCGATCGCCTGGGTGATTCGATCGCCGCCGAGGGCGTGACGATCATCGACGACGGCCGCCTCCCCAGCGGCCTGGGCAGCAAGCCCTTCGACGGCGAGGGCCAGCCGACCCGACGCAATGTCATCGTCGAGCAGGGGCGTCTATGCACCTGGCTCCTCGACCATTACTCCGCCAGAAAGCTGGACCTCGAGTCCACAGGGAGCGCTGCCCGGGGCGCGGGCTCCGCGCCCCGAGTTGGGACGACCAACCTGTGGCTCGAACCGGGCGAGCCGACCCTGGACGAGATGATCGCTGAAATCGACCGCGGGTTGCTCGTGACCGAGCTGATCGGCATGGGCTTCAATCCGACGACCGGCGATTATTCACGTGGCGCGGCCGGCCTCTGGATCGAGCACGGCGAAGTCGTTCATCCGGTCGAAGAGATCACGATCGCCGGCAACCTCGGCGATATGCTGCAATCCATCGATCGCATCGGGTGCGAACTCCTCTGGCGCGGCCGAACCGCGTCACCCCCGATCCGTATCGCTCGCATGACCGTTGCGGGCGAATGAATCCACCCAGCAAAGAGGGAGCCCACTCGATGTCTGATCAATCGCCGCCCATCCTCGGAGGAACCACCCTCCCGGACGTCGCCCGCCTGTCCTCGATCGTCGGCGTCGCCCTCGGACAGAACCCGAGCATGTTCACCGGCCCCGGCACGAATACCTACCTCGTCGGGACGGGCAAGAAACGGCTGCTGCTGGACACCGGTTCCGGGCTCGCCGAGTACATGCCCTTCCTCGAAGAGGCGGTCGCCTCGTCGGGCTGCGACGAGATCGAGGGCATCGTCCTCACCCACGCCCATCCCGACCATATCGGCGGGGTCAACCAGGTGCGCGGCCATTTCGGCTCGGACATCCCGGTCTACAAGATGCCCTGGCCCGACGACGCCAGCCTGACCGGCCCGAGCAACGACGTCTCACCGGTCTCGGTCTCCAACCCGGACACCCTGGCGGAGGGGACGCTGGAACACATCGGAGATGGAGACCGCGTCGAGACTGAAGGCGCCACCCTGCGCGCGCTCTTCACGCCCGGACACGCCCCGGACCACCTCTGCTACCTGCTCGAGGAGGAACAGAGCCTATTCAGCGGCGACAACGTGCTGGGCATCGGGACGACGGTCATCCCCGCGACGTCGGGCGACCTGGGCGACTACATGGATTCCCTCGAACGCGCGCTCGCCGAGAACCCGAATGAGATTTATCCCGCCCACGGGCCGAAGATCGCGACCGGGACCGACAAGATCCAGGAATACCTCGACCATCGCCGCGCCCGCGAGAACCAGGTCCTGGCCGCGCTGGAAGCGGGCGACCGGGACGCCATGTCGATGGTGAAGCGGATCTACGTTGGCTATCCCGAGAACCTGCACTCCGCCGCTGCCCAGAGCGTGACCTCCCACCTCAAGAAGCTCGAACGCGAGGGCCGCGTCCTCCACGCGCCGGACGACGATGGAGCCTCTCGCTGGGAGCCCCAGAGCTAAACCCGGAGCGACGTTTCGACCCGAACCCGCCATCCCGCGCGGGCTCTCACGCCCGGTGAAGCAGGTTCTCGCGCAAGACTTCTCACGCACGGTTTCTCACGCAAGCGTTCTCACGCAAGAGTTCTCACGCAAGCGTTCTCACGCGCAGAGCCGGGGCGCAAGCGCCTCGAGCAGCCCCAGGTCCGGCTTGGTCGGGTCCTCGGCGCTGAGTGGCTGGATGCAAACATGCGTCGCGCCCGCGTCGAGATGGTCTCGGACACGCTGCTCCAGCGCATCGAGGTCACCCCAGGCGACGACCGCGTCGACTACGCGGTCGTTCCCGCCGTCGTCGAGTTCAGCCTCGTCGAATCCTGAGCGCATCAGGTTTCGCCGATAGTTCGGCATCGTCAGTGGACCCGCCATCGCCGCACGCGCACGCTCCCGGGCCCGGACGGGGTCGGGCTCGAAGAGGATCTTCTGCTCGGGGCAGAGCCAGCCATCCGGCCCCATGACCTCACGAGAACGACGCGTGTTCTCGGGCGGCGCGAAGAAGGGATGTGCGCCCAGCGTCCTCTCCGCCGAGAGCTTCAACATCAGCGGCCCGAGGGCGGCCAGGACGATCGGGGGTTCCTCCGAGAGCGCCGGCCCCCACCACATCGAGTCCCGCATCGCGTCGAGGTAAGCGCGCATGCTGGGCACGGGCTTGGGATATTCGCGATGAAACATGCCTTCGATCATCGTCGAGTGCGAGACGCCGAGGCCGAGCAGGAAACGCCCGCCCGACTGGTCATGGAGTTCCTTCTGGGCACAGGCCGTCGCCTGCGCCTCCCGCAGATGGATGTTCACGACGCCCGTCGCGATCACGAGCCTCGAGGTCTGCGCGAAGAGGTAGCTCGCGTGCGCAAAGGGGTCTCGCCCGAACGCGTCGGGAATCCAGAGTGCGCCGTAGCCCAACTCCTCCACTCGACGAGCGAAATCCGCGGCTTCCCCTACAGAGAAGCCATCCATCCTCGTCCATACCCCAACGCTTCCAATGTCCATCCTGGCCTCCAGCAACTTGACACGCGCCGCGGGCACGAAGCCCTGCGCAATCCACACACCCACGATCGAGCAATCGGACCGTAGCGATTCCGGAGCCACCCGGAACCGCCGATTCGCCGGCCCCGAACAACCCGGGCGACCGCTCTCCGACCCGCCCCAGCGCTGCTAGCATTCAGAGGCCTGCTCATCACCGGGAGTACCCTGCCATGGCCATCGGGAACCGCCCCCTCATCTCCGCCGACTCGCATATCGCCGAGACCGAAGAATGTTACGCGAGCATCGAACGGAAATATTACGACCAGCGCCCGCGCAAGGCCTACGCCGACGACGCGCTCGGCGCCTTCATCGAAATCCCTGGCCTCGACATGAAGGTCCCGATGGGTTCGCTCTGTCGGGCCGGCGTGCCCCCGGAGAAGTGGGGAGTGCCCGTTGACTGGGACGAGCTTCACCCTGCGGGCTGGGACCCGAAAGCCCGCCTCGAGATTCAGAACGAGGAAGGCGTCACCGCCGAGGTCATCTATCCGAGCGTGGGGATGGCGATCTGCCTGCACCCCGACGTCGATTATAAAAAGGCCTGCTTCGACGCCTATAACCGCTGGTTGGCCGAGTTCTGCGAGACCGCGCCGAACCGGTTATTGGGCATCGGCATGATGGCCTGCCGAACCCCCGAGGAGGGAGCGCGGGAGATCCAGGAGCTCAAGGACATGGGCTTCCGGGGCGTCATGCTCTGCGGAGACCCCCATTTCGAGGACTACGACGCGCCCAGCTACGACCCGGTCTGGGAAGCCAGCGTCGGGCTCGGCATGCCCATCAACTTCCACATCCTCACCAGCAGGGACAGCATGGGGGGCGCCCAGGTCCGTGGTCCCAAGATGATTCAACAGATCGTGACGATTCGCGGCAACCAGAACATCGTGATGATGATGGTGCTCGCCGGCGTTTTCGACCGACATCCGGACTTGAAGATGATCATGGTCGAGAACGATGCAGGTTGGATTCCGCATTTCGCGTTCCGTCTCGACCACGCATGGGAGCGCCATCGCTGGTGGATGGAGGTGGGCGCGATCCAGCGGAAGCCCTCCGAATACGTCCACGAGAACATCTATGCGACCTTCCAGGACGATTACTCCGTCCAACACGTGATCGACGCCGTCAACCTGGAACGCGTGATGTGGGCGACCGACTTCCCACACGGAGACGGGACCTACCCCGAGTCCCGCAAGATCATCGACGAGATCACGACGGACATGACTGAGGCCCAGATCCAGTCTGTGGTCTATGACAATGCGGCAAAGCTCTACGGCTTGAACTGACCCTGTGGTCGGCGTGACGCCCCTGCTGCCAAAGGTCGATTTCGCCATAGACGACCTGCCAGATCTTCACGAGGTGCTCGCCGAACTGCGAGCACTCGGACCGATCTCGCCCATCGCCTTCGCGGGTCAGACGATCTGGCTCGTCAACGACTACGAACAGGTACGCCGCTTCATCTCGGACGACGAGTTTCTATCCGCGCCCGCTGCGTACGAGATCATTGTCAAGCCCAGCATGGGCACGGTTCTGCCCACCATGGCGGGTGCACAACACCGCCGAAACCGAGCGGTCGTCTCCAAGGTCTTTCAGCCTGCAAAGATGAAAGACTTCGCCGAGAAGGTCTTCTGCAAGGAAGCACACCTGCTCGCGGAACCACTCAGGGACCAGGACCGAGTCGACCTCGTCTCCGAGTTCACCCGCAGCTACACCTTCAACAACATCGCTCGCATGCTCGGCCTTCCGCTCGAGGACGTGCGACAGCTACAGCAGTGGGCCGATGCAATCATGCGTGCCTTCGTGGAACCTGAAGCGGCACGACGCGCAGGCCAGGAAATCGGCGACCACCTGCTTCCCCTCGTACAAACACGGCGGGCGGCCCCCTCCAACGACCTACTCTCCTTGCTCGTGCATACTCGCGCCGAGGGAGAGGGCATCTCCGATGAGGAGGTCATCTCCTTTTGCCGAAACCTCTTCCCCGCCGCGATCGACACCAGTACCAATAGTCTCGGGAGCCTGTTGGCCCACGCGCTTGGGGACCGAGACCTCTGGAGACAGGCCGCGACGAGCGCGAGCTGCCGCGAATCCGCCATCGAGGAGCTGCTGCGCTGGGAGCCTCCCCTGGTCATGCTCCCGCGGCGATGTGTGAAGCCGGTCCGTGTCGGTGGGTACGACCTCGAGGTCGGGGACGACGTCCGCCTCTGTGTGGCGGGGGCCCACGACGACCCGACGGTCTACCCCGACCCCCGTGCCTTCAGAACCGGACGAGCGGCACGCAACCTGACCTTCGGACACGGAGAACATTTCTGCCTGGGGACCCAGATGGCCCGCCGCGTCCTCGACAGCGGCCTCCGCGTCCTCGCGGAGCGCTTCCCTCATATGACCCTGTCGCCGGGCGAGCTCCCCCAGATCACGGGGGGCGTCCTGCGAGGCCCCCGCTCGCTCTGGGTCCGCCCAGGCGGCTGAGCAGACAAGAGGGTCAGAGGCCCTCGATTCCCGGTTCTCCTTTGACCGGTCCAACGATCTCTTCCGTGATCCACCCGCCGTAGTAGCCACCCGGCTGTGGACGCACCCGTTCCCCGCTGACCCAACAATCGACCCGGCCGGGATAGAACGCGACCCAGCCCGCGATCGGGAGAAACTCGACATAGGTTTGCCGGTAAACCCAGGCCACAGAGGCCGGTCCCCCGACGAGGTCGAGATCCAGGGCCTCCCCCTTCCACTCGCAATGTGACCGGCGCCCACTCGGCACGAGCAGCTCGAGCCGGACGTCTTGCGGAGGCAGATAGAACGTGGGAGGGCTTGCCGTCTCCAGCACGCGGAAGGCTCCCCCTGAATCGGCGAGCACCTGCTCGCCATGCCGCACGACGACCCTACGCGCATCCGCGAGCAGCAACGGCGGCCGCGGGTAATCCCAAACCGACTCCTGACCGGGTTGCGGCGCGATCGCGAAGTCCGGGCGCCGGGCGCCTCGATGGCGCCAGCCTGCCCTCGCGGCCAGGACACGCGTGTCCGGCTCGAGCGGAGAAGGCATCAGAGCCATCCCGGGGTCGGGAGCCCTTTATCCCGCAGAAAGTCAGGGTTGTACATCTTGCTCTGGTAGCGCGTGCCGGAGTCGCAGAGGATCGTGACGATGGTGTGCCCCGGACCGAGCCGCTCCGCCAGGCTGAGCGCTCCTGCGACGTTCACGCCGCTCGAGCCGCCGAGGCAAAGCCCCTCTTCCTTGAGCAAATCGAAGGCGATCGGGAGCCACACGTCGTCGGGGATCTGATAAGCGACATCGATCGGAGCCCCCTCGAGGTTGGCCGTGATCCGCCCCTGACCGATCCCCTCGGAAATCGACGTCCCCTTGGCCTCGAGAGAGCCGTACTCGAAGTAGTGATAGAGCGACGCGCCCTCTGGATCAGCAAGACCGATCGTCACGTTCGGGTTTTTCGCTTTGAGCGCCATACCGACCCCAGCGACAGTCCCACCCGTACCGGCCGCACAGATGAAGCCGTCGACCTTCCCCTCGGTTTGCTCCCAGATCTCGGCCCCCGTCGTGCGCCGGTGGCCCTCCCGATTCGCCACGTTGTCGAATTGGTTGGCCCAGACCGCGCCGTCGGGCAGTGACTCCGCGAGTTCTTCCGCTAGGCGACGTGAGACATGGACGTAATTGCCAGGATCTTTGTAGGGCTTCGCCGGTACCTGACGAAGGTCGGCGCCGCAGAGAGCCAGCATGTCCTTTTTTTCCTGGCTCTGCGTCTGTGGAATCACGATCACGGTCTTGTACCCACGCGCGTTGCCAACGAGCGCCAGGCCGATCCCCGTATTGCCCGCAGTGCCCTCGACGATGGTGCCCCCGGGCCGGAGCAAGCCCTTCTCTTCGGCATCCTCGACGATTGCCAGAGCCGCTCGGTCCTTCACCGAGCCGCCTGGATTCAGGAACTCGGCCTTGCCGAGAATCTCACAGCCACTCGCCTCCGAGGCGCGCTCCAGACGAATCAACGGTGTGTTTCCGATCGCACCGATGAATCCGTGTCGGGGTTCCATGGAAAGGATGCGTCCAGTCAGCGACTGAGAGCTCGCGGAGAAAGACCGCGCATGCGTGATCAGCGGCCGAGCCGGCGCTGGAGTGCAGTCTCTTGGCCGTCCCCGGTGGGCTGATACACGACCCGAACTTCTTCGCAGACCCGCGCAAATTCGTCGAGGGCCTTCGGGTCATCGATCTCGAAGGCGTCGAAACCGCTGCGCACCATGAAGGAGATCTGCTCGAGCAGGACCTCTCCGATCGCCCGTATTTGACCCACATAGCCGTACCGCTCTCGGAGTAGACGGGCGTAGCTGAAGGCCCGCCCATCGTTGAAGGCGGGGAAGTTACACGCGACGAGCGCTAACTGGCCGAGGCTATCTGCGAGATCCTTCGGCGACTCGTCCGAGTCGAGCCAAACACCCAGCTCACCATCGCGCACCAGGAGTGCATCCCGCTCGGCCTGGAAACGGCCAAGCGACACGATCACCGCGCCCTCCGGCGGCAGAGGCGTTTCGTCGTCGACGCGAAGAAAACCGTCCGCCGCCGCTCGCGGACCCTCTGCGCCGAGTTCAAGCAGTGCCATAGACTCG
>Ga0315331_10001576_pt1 | contig 17101 bp, 16 predicted proteins | sample M160m34915metaG_FD_203456 | JGI IMG/M metagenome (GOLD analysis project Ga0315331, IMG submission 203456) | Ammonia-oxidizing marine archaeal communities from Monterey Bay, California, United States - M1 60m 34915 | ecosystem: Environmental > Aquatic > Marine > Intertidal zone | place: USA...
CCGTAACCATCAATGGTGGCTCCCAACAATCCCATCTCGCCCATTTCGCGAAAGATATTGGCATCGGTGCTCTCCTGACGGAAGGCGTCTTTCACGCGAGGCGCGAGCGCACTTCGCGCATACTGCTGGGCACTGTCTCTGACCATGCGTTGCTCTTCAGTGAGCTGCGCATCGAGTTCAAACGGATCCTGCCAGTTGAGCGGTGTCCAGCGTGTTTTCGTCGCCATTGATGTGCTATCCACTAGGTTGATGTCAGCGTCGGAATGGTAAGATATCGCGCCCTGAAGGAAAAGCGGCGGGGCAACTTCCGAAGAGTTCAGTTTGTCTCTGACTCGTGGCCTCTCGGATTGCGAGTGGTGTGAATGAGGTCGGGAATGTGATCGTTTCGCTATGGCAAAAGTACGCGCCCGGCGCGGCCTTGACCTCAGTGCTGGCCGGCACCGCAGGGTTACTGGCCGCCCGCTATGGTGCCCCGGCGATGCTCATGGGTTTGCTATTGGGTATGGCATTTCATTTTATGAGTGAAGAGTCGACGCGCCTGCACTTGGGGCTGGAGCTGATGGCCGGACCTGCGCTCCGACTTGGGGTCGCGCTACTCGGGGTGCGGCTCGCTCTTACCGATTTAGCACAGCTAGGTTGGGAGCCCATCTTATTTCTGATGTGCGCGGTGCTGCTGACCATCGCTTCAGGGATGCTCGGATCGCGCCTGCTGGGGGTCGAAAGGAGTGTGGGCGTGCTCACTGGCGGGTCGGTAGCGATTTGCGGTGCCTCTGCGGCGATGGCAATCGCAGCCGTGTTGCCTGCGTCGGCAGAGAAGCAGCGGGCAACGCTGTTCACGGTAATGGGCGTTGCGAGTTTCAGCACGGTTGCAATGATTTTTTATCCCTTGCTGGGAGAGTGGTTGCAGCTTGAAGAGCAAGCCATGGGGTTTTTTATCGGGGCCACTATTCATGATGTCGCGCAAGTGGTGGGGGCGGGTTACAGCGTGTCTGAGGAAGCGGGCGATTTAGCGGTCATGGTTAAGCTGTTCCGGGTCGCGATGCTAGTGCCAGTGGTGGCTTTGATTGCCTTTTTGGTTTCGCGGAATGGATCGTCGTCAGCCACCCGCTCCCGCTTGCCAGCAGTGCCGCTCTTTCTCCTTGGTTTCCTCGTCTTTTTCGGTGCTAATACGGCGGGTTTTTTACCCCCGGCGTTGGCCAATTTATTGTCAAATGCGGCTTCAATACTATTGTTATTGGCGATTACGGCGCTTGGCCTGCGCACCTCTTTGCGCGAGGTGCTCACCATTGGTTTGCGGCCAGTTGTTCTGTTGCTCGGTGAAACCGTATTTCTAGCGGTATTAGTACTGGGTTTTATTTTCTGGTGATGCCATTGCCCCCCTAAATGGGTGTGGCGCTTCTCGCTCGATCACTCCAGACTGACCTGAGCGCGGCAGAGGATTCCGGAAGAGACCCAGCGGCAGCGCGCGAATATTGGTTTGACCTATTTCTAATTGGAATAAAACATGACATTGACACTGAGTGACTCGGAGCTGCTACGCAAAGGCTCTTACATCGCGGGGGCATGGCGTGAGCAAGGGGTTGGAGTCCTTGCAGTTGCTAATCCCGCCAACGGTAATGTAATTGCGGAGGTGGCTACCGTCGATCGGGCGGGGACAGAGGCTGCGATTGCCGCTGCCCATGACGCTATGACGAGCTGGCGAGAAGTGCCCGCCAAGGTCCGCGCACAGGTGCTTCGGCGCTGGTTTGACCTGATGATGGCGCATCAGGAGGATCTCGCGGTGATTATGACCACGGAGCAGGGTAAGACCCTTGCCGAAAGCCGAGGTGAAGTCGCCTACGGCGCGTCATTCATGGAGTGGTTTGGAGAGCAGGCCAAGCGAATCGACGGCGATGTGATTCCCGCGCCCTCTGCTGACAAAAGAGTGATCTGTATTAAGCAGCCGATCGGCGTGGTGGCGGCGATTACGCCCTGGAACTTCCCCAACGCCATGATTGCCCGCAAAGCGGCACCCGCGTTGGCGGCGGGTTGTACCATTGTGATCAAGCCAGCATCGGAAACGCCGCTATCTGCGCTGGCGATGGCGGAGCTTGCGGAGCGGGCAGGGGTGCCTGCGGGCGTCGTCAATGTGGTGGTCGGATCGTCTTCGGAAATCGGACCAGCGCTGACAGACAGCCCCCTGGTGAGAAAATTGACCTTCACTGGCTCAACCGAAGTGGGGCGGCGGTTGGAGCAGGCGTGTTCGGTCACGCTCAAGCGAACCTCGATGGAGCTGGGCGGTAATGCGCCGTTTATCGTGTTTGAGGACGCCGATCTCGACGCAGCCGTTCAAGGGGCCGTGGTGTCGAAGTATCGAAATAGTGGACAAACCTGCGTCTGCACCAATCGGATTTTGGTTCAGGACAGTATTCACGATGAGTTCGTCTCCAGGCTTGTCGCGGCGACCGCGGAATTGAAGATGGGCAATGGGCTCGACGAAGGCGTACAGCAGGGCCCGTTAGTGAACGTTGGCGCCGTCGGCGACGTCGAGCAGTTGGTGCAGCGCTCCACAGAGGCGGGTGCTCACATTGCGTTGGGTGGCGCGCGCTCGGATTTAGGGCCCTGTTATTACCAGCCCACCGTATTAACGGGGGTGACTCCTGATATGGCGGTGTTTAGAAACGAGATTTTCGGTCCCGTTGCGCCCGTGACGGCGTTCCGGGACGAAGCAGAGGCGATTGCCCTGGCCAATGACACGGAGTTTGGGCTGGCGTCATATTTTTACACCCGGGATATTGGTCGCGTTTGGCGCGTTGCCGAGGCGTTGGATTACGGCATGGTGGGGATCAACGAAGGCATTATCTCCAATGAAATGGCGCCTTTCGGGGGCGTGAAAGCTTCGGGTTCGGGTCGAGAGGGTTCCAAATACGGCATCGACGATTACCTCGAAATCAAATACATCCTGATGGGCGGGCTCGATCGCTGAAACGGATGCGCGATATTGGCTTAAGATGTCAGGAAGGTTCGCCCATCGTTAGGTTGTTGAAGGTAGAGGTATGAGTCAGGATTCTGGAGACTTCCGACAGGCATTGGGCCGCTTTGCGACGGGTGTGTGTCTGGTCACTGTTAACGACCCCGAGCTGGGCCCGTTAGCGACAACGGTCAACTCATTTTCGTCGGTCTCATTGGATCCCCCGCTTGTGCTGTGGAGCATCCAAAGTTCCTCTGACCACTTGGGCGTCTATACCGATTGCGAGCATTTTGGCATCAGCGTCCTCACGGCAAATCAGGCGACGCTGTCCGGGCATTACGCGGAGCGGGGCGGGCACAACGCGCTGCCAGAACACTTCGTGGTCGGTTCGGCGGGTGAGCCGAAATTGATCGATTCGCTGGCGCACTTTTGCTGCGCCACGCATGCGGTCCACCCCGGCGGCGACCACCAAATTATCGTTGGAAAGGTATTGGGCTTTGAGTCAATGGAAGCTGACCCGCTGGTGTTTTATAGCGGCGGCTATCGCTCGCTCTCCTGATCCGCGCAACCGTTGGTTTGTCGCCGCGAAAAAAACATTTTCGTGCGCCGCTGCCATCAGACCTTACATCCCGTTCATGTAGGTGTCGTGATCGATTAAGTCGCCGTCTCGGATAGGCTTGAGTGCACTCGCGTAAGCGAGCAGCAGCTCGAGTGCGTACTCACAGCGCTGACTAAAGGTGTCATGCAATACGCCATCGTTTTGTAAAGTGTCGTCATTGCAAAGGGACTTTACGTGTCTGGCGATCAGTTGCTCAGGTAGCCAGCACAGCCGGTTGTTTTTATAGCTGCTCATTCTCAGTTCTGATATCACATAGGCGCCGCCTTCCCCTGCGGATACGGCACAGGGCAGCGCAGGTTTATGCGAGAGCTCACCCGTTGCGGCCCACAGAAGGAAGAAATTTTTCAGGGCCGCCGGGACCATGCCATGCCATTCCGGTGCAATCACAATAAAGCCGTCGCAGGCATCGAGCTCTGCTTTGAGTGCAGGAAGGTCAGACCACTGAGGGCCGTTGCTCCACAGGCTCTCATCCCACAGGGGCAAGGGCGTTTTGCCCAGATCCAGGGTCCAGGTGGATAGGCCACTCCTCGATGCCAGTGCGGTCTCGAGGAATCGACCTACTTTGGCGCTCTGGGAGTCCTTGCGGTGACTCCCGACAATCAGCCCGATCTTCATCGTGTTATCGGTCAGGCCGACAGGGCGTCGTTGAATAATGCCAGCGTTCGCTCCTTGGCCTGAGCAGCAGACGGCGCATCGAAGGCGTCGCGCTGATCGCAGTTGAAACCGTGGTCAGCGGCGTAAACATGCACCGCCAGGTTTGGCTGTTTCTCCTGAAAGGCGGCAACGGAGTCCATCGGAATGTGGGCGTCCTGCTCGCCGAAGTGCAAAATAATCGGGCAGCCGGGCGTCATGTCTGCATTGTCGGGAATGCCGCCGCCATAGTAGGCCGACGCGGCCGAGACGTTGCCTAGGTTGCAGCTGGAGAGCCAGGTGAGCAATCCGCCAAAACAGTAGCCGACCACACCCACGCTGCCGTGTGCTGCCGCGTGATCGATGGTGGCCTGCAGATCACTCAAGGTTTGGTTCATGTCGAGCTTTTGAAAGGCCAGCTCAATGCCCGTATTCATGTCGTCCTCGGTGTAACCCAACTGGACGTCGCGTTCCAGCCGGTCAAAAATGGCCGGTGCAATGGCGTAAAATCCCTCGGCGGCATAGCCGTCCACGACCGAGCGAATGTGAGAGTTCACACCGAAGATCTCCTGAATCACGACAACCGCGCCTTTAGCTGTCGTCGAGGGGCTGGCCTCGTAGGCGCCTAACTCAAATCCATCTGCGCAGTGAATGGTTGTCACGGTCATCGTGGTCTCCTTGGCGACCCGCGAACGAGTCATTGTGTGAGCGGACCGGTATTGTGAACAAAGTGCACGCTGATTGAAAACCCTGTCGCCATCAAATAGCAATAATGGGATCTGATGAGGGGCTCGGTGGTTTTCATCGACAGGGTCAGCCTCTACAATCAGGCCTCTTGGATTCTCGGGTAAACGCTTGGCACTGGTTGCAAGGGGTCTATCTCGCGGGATCCGCCCACAGACGGCTTCCCAATATGTCTGCACCAAACACAATGATCTCTAGCGCTGATGTGGCCTCACTCGTCGAGAAGCGAGGTGCAGTAGTGCTCGACGCCTCGTGGTACCTGCCCGCCGACGGCCGCGACCCGGAGGCGGAATTCTTAGCCGCGCGGATTCCGGGCGCACAATTTTTTGACATTGAAACGATAGCCGACACTGACCACGAATGCCCTCATATGCTGCCCAGCGAGGCGCTTTTTACAGCGGTTGTTCGTTCGTTGGGAATTGAGAGCGACACTCGCGTGGTCGTTTATGACGGAAAAGGTTTGTTTTCGGCAGCCCGAGCCTGGTGGATGTTTCGCGTTTTTGGTCACACTAAGGTCCAGATCCTGGAGGGTGGATTGCCGGGCTGGATCGCTGCGGGATATCGTACCGAGAGCGGTCACGCTGCGAGCCTGCCTGCCGGAGAGGACTTCGTCGCGACGCGCGAGCGAGAGTGGTTCGCCGACGTGAAGGTCGTCAAGGCCGCGCTACTCGACGATACCAGCGTTGTGCTGGACGCGCGCTCTGCCACTCGGTTTCTCGGCCAGGAGCCTGAGCCGAGGCCGGGAGTTCGGCCTGGCCATATTCCTGGATCTCGAAACCTTCATTACGCGCAGATGCTCACCGATGATCCATCACGCCTCAAATCAGCCGCTCAGCTCGAGGCGCTATTCGAATCAGTGGGCGCAGCAGAGGGCAAGACAGTCGTCACCACCTGCGGATCTGGCATATCTGCTTGCTTGTTGGCATTGGCGCTGCACGAGCTGGGGCGCTCACCAGTAGCCGTTTATGATGGCTCCTGGGCGGAATGGGGTTGCCGCGCAGACTGTCCGGTGGCGGGGGGATGAGATGCACTGCACTCTCTGTTATCTTGCCGCGCTTAGGAAGGCATGCATAAGCTATGACGACTGTGTATCTCATTGGCAATTGGAAGCAGCACGGCAGTAGGGCATCGATTGCAGCCTTCGCCAGTCAGTGGTCGTTCGAAGGCCATGAGCAGCTTGCCGTCGCTATTGCGCCTCCTTTTCCGTATATCGGTGAGTTGGGGGCGACCCTGCCGGATTGTCTGCTGGCCGCCCAGGATTGCTCGATTCAAGAGCAGGGGGCGCATACGGGTGAGGTGTCTGCGGGGATGCTTGCTGATGTCGGTTGCCGTTTTGTTTTGGTGGGGCACTCTGAGCGGCGCGTGCATCACGGTGAGACCGATGAATTGATTGGACGCAAGCTGGCTGCCGTGCAGGCCGCAGGGCTGACGCCGGTATTGTGCGTCGGTGAAGACAGTGCGATGCGTCAAGCCGGGGAACAGAATCATGCGGTGCGGGGGCAGCTTCGCGGCGCATTGTCGGGTATGGCGTCAAGCGTGTTGATTGCCTATGAGCCGGTGTGGGCCATTGGTACGGGACTGACGGCAACGCCTGATCAAGTGAATGACATGCATGCGGTGATCAAAGCCGAGGTCAACGCCGTGTTGGGCGGAGACAGCGATGTTCCCGTTCTCTACGGGGGTAGCGTCAATCCCGAAACCGCCCCGGCGTTATTGGGTTGCCCCCATGTCGATGGTGCGCTGGTGGGCGGGGCTTCATTAGACCCGGGTGCATTTGCCGATATAGCGCGATCTGCCCTGAATAGTTTGAGTTATTAACATGTCGATAGATCCCAATACGCCGGTTCTGCTGGGGGCTGGCCAGTTCACAGAGCATCTCGATGATGACTTTGTGGGTTTCACCCCGGAAGAGCTGGCCGCCAAAGCCTGCGAAGCAGCCTTAAGCGATACAGGCGCCGGGGCGGCGGTTGCCGCGCAGATTGATCGCTTGGCGTGTGTCCGGTTATTCGCGCATTCAGTGCCCGAGCCGATCGTACCGGTCATTGCGCCGTTTGGTCGCAGTAGCAGCCCGCCCCTTTCGATTTTGCGCCGTTTGTCGTTGCCCAACGCGACGGCGATCTATTCTCGAGCCTGCGGTGACGAGCCCCAGCGGCTGGTCTTTGAGATGGGTGGCGCGATCCTGCGGGGTGAGATCCGCGGGGCCGTGATCTGCGGAGCAGAGGCCCTTGCTACCTCGCGACGCTTGCAGCGGCAGGGCCTTTCTGCAGACTGGAGTGACGACCCGGAGGGAGAAACGGACGACCGTGGCGCCGGTATCGATCTGTTGTTTGATACAGAACTGAATCGCCATGGCGCCTTCGCACCGGTCGATATTTACCCGCTTCAGGAGCAGGTTCGGCGCAGTGAGCTCGGTCTGAGCAAAACGGCGTATCGCCAGCAGTTGGCGCAGCTCATGGCACATTTCGCGAACGTCGCGTCACATAATCCCTTCGCGATGTTTCGCCAGCCGATGTCGGCGGATGAGATTGGCGAGGAATCACCCAAAAATCGTTTAATGGGGGATCCGCATCTCAAGTCGATGGTGGCAAAGGATGGCGTAAACCAGGCGGCAGCGCTGGTGATCACCCGCTACGAGACCGCCGTGTCGTTGGGGGTGGCTGATCGGGCCATTTACCTGCAGGGTCATGCAACGGGCTCTGAGCCTCAGGTATTGGCTCGGCCCTCGCTGGGGCAGGCGGCTTCCATGACACAGGCCTATCACAACGCGCTTGCTAGCGCGGGTGTGACGGCAGACCAGATTGCGGCCGCTGACCTGTATTCCTGCTTTCCCATCGCAGTATGGGCGGCGATGGATGCTCTGGGCATTGAGTTGGGGGATCCAAGGCCACTGACTTTGACGGGCGGTCTACCTTTTTTTGGGGGCCCCGGTAACAATTACTCTACCCATGGCATTGCCGAGATGGTGCATTGGCTGCGTCAGCAAGCCGAGCCCACAACCGGCATTGTGGGGGCGAATGGGGGTTATCTGTCCAAGCATGCGGTGGGCGTTTATGCCAACATCCCGGTTGATTTCCCGGCGCCTGCTCCGGAGGTTTCCGCAGAGGAGGCTGTGGCAGTGGTGGCGGATCCAGAATCAGAGGGTGTGATCGAGAGTTATACCTTTCAGCGTCAGGCCGACAAGTCCCGTGCGATTGTAGTGGGCCGCCAAGCGTCCGATGGCCGCCGCTGGGTGGGTGTGGCGGATCCCGATGATGTGGACTTGCTCGCCTGGTTTGAGGCAGAAGACCCGCTCGGGGCAAGGGTAGAGGTGGTAGCCGGAGAGCGTAACGTTGTGCGCCGGATAGCGGAATAAATTGATCTTAATTTGACTGAGAAAAGGGAGTTAACACATGGATATTAATGGAAAAGTTGCGGTCGTTACGGGCGGTGCTTCGGGAATTGGACAAGCCGTGTCGCGACGTATTGCAGCGGCCGGCGGCAAGGTGGTGGTGTTTGACCTGAATGAAGAGGCCGGACAGGCGATGGTGGCTGAGCTGGGCGCGGACAACTGCGTGTTTGCCAACGTGAATGTGGTCGACGAAGCCTCAGCCAAGGCCGGTATTGATGCTGCAGTGGCCGCTTTTGGCACGATCCATGTCAACGTCAACTGCGCGGGGATTGGCAATGCCGCGAAAACACTGGGTCGTGACGGCCCCTTCCCGATGGATGTTTGGAGTAAGGTCATTGCCGTCAACTTAACGGGTACTTTTAATGTCTTGCGTCTCTGTGCCGAGGTGATGGCGAAAAATGATCCCGTGACGGATGACGGATCCCGCGGTGCGATCATCAATACCGCATCTGTCGCCGCCTACGAGGGCCAGATGGGCCAGGCCGCCTACAGTGCTAGTAAGGGCGGTATTGTGGGTATGACGCTTCCCATCGCGCGAGACCTCTCCAATGTGGGCATTCGCGTCAATACGATTGTCCCCGGCTTGATTAATACGCCGCTTTTTAACGGCTTGACGCCTGAATTTGTCGAGTCGCTGTCGCAATCGGTGCTGTACCCCAAGCGACTGGGCCGGCCCGAGGAAATTGCGCAACTTGCGGCCGCAATTATTGACAACGATTACATTAATGGTGAGTGCATTCGTATGGATGGTGGCATCCGAATGCAGCCGCGATAACAGGAGCACTAACATGACAGAAGAAGCAACGGTACTGACGGACGATGTAGACGGCGTTCTGGTCATCACGATCAACCGGCCGAAGGCGAAGAATGCGGTGAATCTCTCTGTGGCGCAGGGCGTCGCAGCGGCTCTGGACCGGCTCGACAGCGATGATGCTTTGCGCGTCGGGGTGCTCACCGGAGCAGGCGGTACATTTTGTGCCGGCATGGACTTGAAGGCTTTCGTCTCGGGTGAATTTCCGCAGATCGAGGGGCGAGGTTTTGGCGGCATGACAGAGCGTTCCGCCGATAAGCCATTGATCGCCGCAGTCGAAGGCTATGCCCTCGCCGGTGGTTGTGAGCTGGCGATTGCCTGTGATCTGATTGTTGCAGCTGAAAATGCCAAGTTCGGCATACCCGAGGTCAAGCGGGGTCTGGTGGCCGCCGCGGGGGGGCTAGTGCGCTTGCCGTCTCAAATCCCTTACCGCGTGGCAATGGAGCTGGCTTTGACGGGAGAGTTTATGGCTGCCGATCGGGCGATGGCGATGGGGCTGATCAATCAGCTGACCCAGCCTGGCGAAGCGCTGGCGACGGCCAAGGCATTGGCCCAGCAGATCGCTGAGAATGGGCCCATGGCCGTGAAGACCAGCAAGGCCATTATCAAGGCATCGCGCGACTGGGATGAGGACGAAGCGTTCTCGAAGCAGAATGCGCTGACCCAGCCCGTGTTCACGAGCGAAGACGCGATCGAGGGTGCGACGGCGTTTGCTGAGAAGCGGAAGCCGGAGTGGAAGGGTCGCTGATGGTTGCAATCAATTGCTGATCTCTTCAGTCTCGGCCTTTCGCTGGACAGGTAGGTGGCAAAGTGTCTAAGGACGATGAAATGAATACTGGTGATCTCAGTGTGATTCGCAAGATGTTGGCGCACGATCTGATGCAGGTCTATGTGCGCCTGTTTCTGCTGCTGACGGTTGTCTGGTTTTCTGTGGAGACCTTCGCCCCGTTTCTAGTGTTGATACTGTGGTCGGTGATACTCGCCGTATCATTGAATCCTCTTAATCAATGGCTATCAGGTCGCCTCAGCCTAGGTGAGGGCAAGGCCGCTGTAGTCCTGATGCTTGTTGCGCTCTTAATCATTGGTATCCCCATGGTTTTACTCGGCGTGTCGCTGGCGGAGCACGTGGGGGAGTGGGTGCTGATGCTCAGCGAACACGATTTCGAAGTCCCCGAGGCCAATCCGGCGGTTGCGGAGTGGCCGCTAGTGGGTTCGACCCTGTTCGACTTATGGCAGCGGGCTCACGAAGATCTCGTGTCAGCGGCACAGATGATCCAGCCGCAATTGATATCCGGCGGTCGGGTGCTCATTGGCGCCGTGGGCAATACGCTCCTGGCGGTGGCGCTATTTTTCGTCGCATTATTGATTGCAGGCTTCATGATGGCCAAGGCGACTCAGGGAGGGGAGCAGATGCGTCGCCTCATTGGGACGTTTGCGGATCACGATCGGGGCGAGGAAATTCATGACCTAGTCGTAGCCACCATTCGCTCTGTTTCGAACGGCGTGGTAGGCGTGGCCTTTCTTCAGGCGCTGGCGCTGGGGATCGGTTTTCTGGTGCTCGATGTGCCTGCGGCGGGTGTATTGGCATTGGTGGTGCTGTTTTTGGGGGTTTTGCAGTTACCGTCTTCGTTGGTGGTTTTTCCAGTTTTGGCCTGGATGTGGCTGGTAGGCGAGGGGTCTACGCTTGGCAATGTCATAGGTACCTTATATCTGTTTGCGGCGGGCACGGCAGATGGCCTGCTCAAACCCTATTTGCTGGGTCGCGGCGTGGAGACGCCAATGCCCATCGTATTGATCGGTGCGTTGGGTGGGATGGCCGCCGAGGGCTTGATCGGATTGTTTTTGGGCGCCGTGATGCTCTCTGTGAGTTACAAACTGCTGATGTCCTGGGTCCATCACAGCGTGACCGAGCATGAATCGCGTGAGGGCGCGGGACCGCAGTCGGAAGGCTAGGCGCGGTGCATGCGGGGTGCATGACATTGGTCCGCCGTCGGCCGATATTCGTATGCATGGCTTGAGGTCTTCAGAGTAGCTATTTTCATTATGCGGAAGTTATTCGTATACCAGATCGCGATGTTGGCGCTCGGTGCGGTCACCTTGGGCTGCACTGTGCCAGATACTGACCCCTCTCCCGATTACCTGATCGTCACGACCAGCGGTGTTGTTTCGCCTGAGCTGGGGCCTGAAGGCTCGATCGTTTTCAAAGATATCCCTTTCGCGGAACCTCCTGCAGGGGCGGGTCGGTGGGCAGCGCCGGCCCCGCTCACGTCGCCAGAGCGCGTGATTGCCACCCGGTCAGACCCTGTCATGTGCCCGCAGCCCCAGAGCATGGCTTCCGGGGGTGCCGAGGGCGATTACCTCGGTTCTGAAGACTGTTTATATCTCGATATCTATACCCCGCCCGGCACAGCAGAAAGCGCGCCCGCGCCCGTCATGCTGTGGATTCACGGGGGGAGTAATCTGACGGGTCATAAAGGCACTTATGATTTTTCTCGATTTGCCGCTCGACAGCAGGTGGTGGTGGTCGTGATCAATTACCGATTGGGTCCTCTGGGTTGGTTCGTTCACCCTGCCTTGAATGGCCGCGATGTCACAGCGCCCACGCTGGCTAACTTTGGCACGCTGGATATGGTTGAAGCCCTGCATTGGACCCAGCGGAATATCGCTCAGTTTGGCGGGGATCCCGACAACGTGACGATTTTTGGTGAGAGTGCCGGGGGCAGAAATGTCTTCAGCTTACTTGCCTCACCGCTGACTGAAGGTTTGTTTCATCGGGCCATTGCCCAGTCTGGGCATGTCAGGAGCCTGACGCTCGCCGAGGCACACAATGAGGGGCGGCAGTTCCCAATGGTAGATCGCGGGAGCTGGGAAGTTGTGCAGGCGCTGGGCTTTGATGACGAAAGTGTGGACGCAGACAGATTGCGGGCCGTGTCGACCGCTGATGTGCTCACGGCATACTTCGACCTCGACGAGGACCACATCCAGCCTGCGGTGATTAGTGACGGCGTAGTGATCCCTGAAGGGGGGTTGCTGGAGGCGTTGGCGGATCCCCGGTATGCCAAAAATGTGCCGGTGATGTCGGGAACGACCCGTGATGAAGTCACGCTTTGGCTGGGTCTGAGTCGCTATTTTGTTGATGTCAGTTATCCGTTGAGCCGGGCTCTTCCCGCTAAAATCCGCATCAAAGATCCGGACTTGTATCACTTCTGGGTGGATATGCGTTCCCGTGGCTGGAAGTTGGGCGCAGTGGATATTCCCTTTGCCGCGATGCAGCGCGCGGGTTACACCGATCTGTATTCGTATCGCTACGATTGGGATGAGCAGGCGGACAATTATTTTGTGCCATTTTCTGAGATTCTGGGTGCGGCTCACGCCAGCGAAATCGCTTTTATCATGGGGGCGCCCATGTACGGTGTGATCGGAGACTTTATGTATCCTGACACCGACTCGGCACGGGAGATGACCGAGGTCATGATGACGGCTTGGGGTGCATTCGCCCGGGACGGATCGCCACGATTGCCCAATGGAATGGCTTGGCCCCGTTACGACTCCGCTGCGCCGTCATTTATGCGGCTCGATGTGGGTGATCAGTTGGGCCTCAGCAAAAATGTCCCCTCGCGGGATGAGCTGCTGGATCGTGTTGCGGTGAGTCAGGCGGTGTCAGAGCTTGAGCGATGTCTGCTGGTGTGGGAATTGGTGACCGCCGTAGGCGTTCCCAACTATGAGTCTTACCGTCTCTGGCAGGATGGCCGTTGTGCCACCGTCGACGCCCCTGGTGAAACGCGCCGGATCCGGCAGGCGCTGGAAGCAGAATATGGCAGCGTTTACTTCTCGGGTTGAGAGTAAGAGGGCCGTGGCGACGGCCGGTCGATGAATCGGGTTATTGCCGTTGCGGGCGGCTCGGGAAGCGGAAAGTCCACGCTCGCCAAGGCACTTTTGACGGCTTGTGGCCCAGAGCGCTTGGCCGTGTTGCCCATCGATGCGTACTACCATGACTTGTCTCACCTCGAGGCCGGAGCGCGAGAGGAGGTCAACTTTGACCATCCGGATGCGCTTGATCTGGAGCTTTTTTCCCGCCATGTGGAGACGCTGCGTGCGGGTCAGCCTGTTCACTGTCCGACCTATGATTTCACCACGCACTGTCGTCGAGCTCCCACGCGGACCATTGAGCCTCGAGAGACGATTCTCGTAGAGGGTATTTTGGTCGCCGCGCACAGCCATTTGCGGGCACTTTATGACGAGCTCGTTTTCGTGGAGACGCCCGCCGATCTGCGCTGGGGGCGGCGTCTGGAGCGCGATCAGCGCGACCGGGGGAGAGACAGGGCATCGATCGACGTGTTCTGGGCCCGCGCCGAAAACACCTTTGCACAATGGGGTTCAAAGGCGCTTGGCGCTGCCGACCTCGTCATCAAAGGCGATCAACTGCCCGAGCAAATGGTTGCTGAGCTACTGGCTTACACTGACCTGCGCTGACGCGCAGGGGTTTATTGTTCCCGCTGCTTGGCGACCCAGTCGAAGTGTCGAGCCAGCGACGGATCCTGCAGCAGAGTCGCTAGAGAGTTGAGCTTGCTCGCCAGAGTCATTTCGTCGAACTCCCGATGAATGCCCTGATGGCACAGTCGGCACACGCGTATCCCCCGCTGCAGCTCGACTTTGCTGAAGTGCCGTTTAAAGTGGGCGCGGCGGTGGACCTTCTTCGGTATTAAGTGATGAAAGGTCAGGGGCACCAGGCGCTGACAGCATGCGCAGGGCGCCTGATCGCGCCGAGTCAGCTGCTGATGCCGGAAAGTACCGATTCGATCGCAGTACGCATTTCCTCACTGTCAGGCTTCACGCCGCTTGAAAAATGGCCCAGCACGTCGCCGGCAGGTGTCACCAGGTATTTATTGAAATTCCATCGAGGGTATCCCGCTGCTTCGCCGAGTCCCTGAAAAACGGGGTTTGCATCATCGCCTCGCACGGGAGAGGTGGCAATAACCGGAAAGCTCACTTCGTACTTGTCAAAACAGACCTCTGCAGCATCGCCCTCATCATTATCCTCCTGAAAAAAGTCATCGCTGGAAAACCCCAGCACGACCAGCCCGTCGTCCTCATAGGTTTGATGAATCTGCTCGAGACCCTCAAATTGCGACGTGTAGCCGCAGTAGCTTGCCGTATTGACGATTAACAGCGCTTTGCCTTCATAAGCCTCACAAAACTGGATAGTCTCCGTCGAGGCAAGTTGTCGCATGGAATGATTCAAAAAATCCGGACAAGAGGCGGACACAGCAGGCGACAGGGCCGCCATTAGAATGAAAGGAGTCAGTGTAAAGCGCTTCATGGGGGCTAAATCCTTGGAGTATGCGGTTGATACGCCCTACAACTGCTCGCAGATGAGTGGGCTTTGCCAATCAGAAGAGATTTCCATGGAGGCCCAGCTAGGCAAGGCAGCACAGACGCCGGTGGGAATGATCTATTGCACGACTGAGTCGATAAAAGCGGAGAGCGTCTCTCTTGTCCAGTCAGGATGACAGGGGTGCGCTGCAACGTGCGAACCCCACGCTTCCTTGCCATCAAGACAGGCGTCATCGATATCAATAGCCGGCACCCGTTGCAGCACGACGCTCGGGTTGTCCCGAGCAAGCTCGGCAGCGAAGGGGGATCTCGTCACCGGATCATCCCAATCCTGAATCAGTAATAGGGGCAGATTCAGTGTTTTGGCCAGCGAAAGTGGGCTCTCGGGGCCATGCGGCAAATCGTACTGCTGGATCGCGGCGTGCGCAGCGATCACAAACAGGGGCGCGGGGATGCCGGTGGTGACATGCCCGACTTTCATGAGGCTATCCAGAATATCGAGCTGTGGATCGAGCAAAATGACCGCGTCGACCTTGAGGTCATTAATCACCGCGTGGATCACGGTGCTCCCGCCCATCGATGCGCCCAGTGCAATGCGCGGAAGGTCGCTCGGATGATGCTGGTCGAGCCAGCGAGCGGCCGCCTTCACGTCGGGCCATTCCGCCGCCCCCATCCGCAATATGCCATCGGTGACGGGGGAGTTGCCATGGTTACGGATATCCATCGTGACGACTGACACGTTCAGTTCATTCAGCGTGCGGTAGAAGTCGAGCGAGCCGATGTATTGCGAGATTCGGTTCGATCCTGCGCCGTGCACGAAGATCAGTTCGGCGATGGCCTGCTCGGCGGGTATCCACCATCCCTCCAGCAGCAAGTTATGGCTGGGAATTTGAATGTCGTCGAAACTGAGGCCACGGCTACCGGGATGTTGGTCCACCCGGTAAGGGGTGGTCGAGACCATGTGCGGTGGCAGCCAGAGCGCAGAGAGTGCTGCCCATGCGATGAAGCAGCTCGCGACACCGGCCAGCCCCACCCTGATCAAGATTTTGTGAGTCACCAGCATCTAGGCAGACAGTAGGCGGCGCAACCAGCTATCCCGGTGGCGTTCCTGCTCGCGGAGCAGCAATAGATCCTTAATTTCGTGCTCAACCGCGGCGGCAAACTTACGTCGCAGTGCGCTCAATTTATTGGTCGAGAGTGTGACGCCTTTGTATTGTGCAAGATCGATCGGCTGGCCAATGGCAAAATAAGTGGTCTTGGGTTTGGGTAGCAGTCCGCCCAGCAGGCCCGCAGGAAGCGGTGGCATTAAGTCCGGGCGCATATCCTCAGGTAAAACGCCGGCCTTCATGAGCATGCGCACCGGTGCAGATTGAAAAAGAGCCTGCGATGAGATCGCATGATCATAATATTCGTCGGGGCCCACCGAGGCGATGGGCACTACGGTATAACCGGCCGCCGCGGCAAGCCTGACAAAGCCGTAGCGTTGCTTCCACTGCAGCTGATAGCGCGCTTCGGGTGGTTTGACCGACTCGTACGCGCCACCGGGATACAGCAATAGGTCGTCTCCCCGGGCCATTAAGCGTTCAACGATCGGTGCCTGGCCGGCCACGCCGCCCATTGCGTGGGCGATGGCCGAGTAGTGGGGATTGGCAAACAGGGTTTTGTCGCCGAGGGCCTTGATATAGCGTCCATGATCGTAATAGAGGTAGAGATGAAACAGGGCAGCGTCAATCGCCATAAAAGCATGATTGCCGATAAAAAGCGCCGGCCTGTCAGGCAGGTTTTCTAGTCCTACGAAGCTAGGCTTGAACCAGGCGCGGGCTAACCCTGCCGCTGCGGCCACCTGTGGCGCGGTCGGCATACCGAACTGCGAGACAAACTCGACGTAGGCATCGGGATCTGTTTCAGGGCAGGGTGCACGATCAGCCATGGTTTACACTCTTCATCGTCGGCGGAGCTTAGCAAAAGTTCGGCTATATTTTAGCGGCACTATTGCGTGTCAGCTGTTTTCTCTATTGTCGTGAGTCGCATGTCACAACCCATATTCAAACACTGGGCATTGCTCGGATATTTAATTCTCGTTTGGGGTTTCGCCTTCTCTTTGATTGCGGTGGCGCTGGAGTCCTTTCATCCAGTGTTCATTGTTTGGTGTCGTCTGTGGATGGGTGCGGTGGTTGTGTGGTGCGTCTGGCGTTGGCGCGGGCGCGCCTGGACCATGGGCCGGGAGTGGTTGCCGAGACTGACCTTGCTCAGCGTCACCGGCAATATTATCCCGTTTTCCCTGATCGCTTGGGCGGAACAATCTGTGCCGTCTGCCGAGGTGGGTATTCTAATGGCGCTGATGCCCATTGCGACCTTGCTGCTGGCGCATTGGTTACTCGAGCATGAGCCCCTGACGTGGCGACGCTCTCTAGGAGTGGTCATGGGGTTTGTTGGGGTCGGGCTGTTAGTGGGGGATGGTCTGCTCTCCGGTGGCGCGAGCGGGCATTGGCCGGGGCAGCTGGCCGCTTTGCTGGCAACGGTGAGCTACGCGTTCAATGGTGTTTACGCGAAACGGATTCCTTCGCGGAGCCCGGTCGACTTGGCCGTGGGTACGCTAGTGGTTGGAAGTTTGTTGCTCGCCAT
>Ga0315331_10001582_pt1 | contig 17082 bp, 16 predicted proteins | sample M160m34915metaG_FD_203456 | JGI IMG/M metagenome (GOLD analysis project Ga0315331, IMG submission 203456) | Ammonia-oxidizing marine archaeal communities from Monterey Bay, California, United States - M1 60m 34915 | ecosystem: Environmental > Aquatic > Marine > Intertidal zone | place: USA...
TCACGTTCCTGGTCGACAAAGCCGACCTGGACGACCTGGGGGCGAGGCCAATCCCGCAGCTGTGCATGAACTGTCACGGCGGGCTGTACCCGTCCGGCCCCGTGGCCTCGGGCGTCCCGGCGTTCGATAGCCGGGCCGACATCAACCTCGGCTCGCAGTTCGTTCCCTTCGACCTCCGGCTCTACACCTTCTCGACCGAGACCGGCTACTCACGCTCGGAGCAGGAGGCCGCGTTCAAGATCCTGAACGAGACCATGGTCCTCGGCACCAACCCGAACCCGGAGATCCAAGACGTCATCACCGAGATGTACAGCGGCGCCGACCCGAACGTACAGGAGGAAGACTTCAACGTGGCGGGCTGGAACACCCCGGGGCTCACGGAGGACCTCTACCAGGACGTGATCGCGCCGTCCTGCCGGATGTGTCACATCGCCCTCCCGGTGGAGGAGCTGCGCTTCGGCTCGGCCGCGGACTTCCAGGCCCGACTCGGCCCGGCGGAGCAGCGTGTCTGTGACGACTTCGTGATGCCCCACGCCAAGGTGACCCACCGGCTCTTCTGGGGGAGCATCGCGCCCCATCAGCCGGCCACCTTCCAGCTCTTCGGTGACGCCGTGGCGACGCCAGGAGACGGCTGGCTCGGCACGCGCTGTGGCGAAAACACGGGGACCGGTCCGGCGAGCGTGTACGACACGACCGTGCAGGTCGTCTACAACGACAACTGCACGGGTTGCCACTTCGGGACGACCCCCGCTGGCGGGCTCAACCTGACAGCCGGCGTGTCGCATAGCCAGACGGTTGGCGTCGCCTCCGGCCAGCTCCCGACCATGGATCGAGTGGAGCCGTCTGACCCGAGCAACAGCTACCTCTGGCACAAGATCAACGACACCCACGCGGGCGTCGGAGGCTTCGGAACCGAGATGCCACCAGGCGGGAGCCTCAGCGTCGCCGAACTCCAGGTCATCGAGGACTGGATCAACGCGGGGGCCACCGATGACTGAGCAACACAGGAGACAGTCCGCAACGAAACGAGTCGGACGCGCCGAGAGCGCACTGCAGCGAGAGAGATCGATGAGCCATGCCAGGCCGACAGGCCGGGAGGAAGACCCGATGCGACGAGCGTTCCAAGGAATGAAGAGGCGAGCCGCGCAGCTCTCTTGCCTGATACTGGTGTTGTGGGCAAGCGAGGGGCGCGCCGCGGTGATCGTCGACATCGACCTCGACCCAGTGACCCCAGGCGTCCAGGACACCCTCCTCGTCGCCCCCGGGAGCACGGTGACCGCCGCGGTGGTGGTCACCGTCGACGCGGGGGGCCTCTCCTCCTACGCGGTCTCGGCGGAGTTCGACTCGCTCGAGCTCGACCTCGCCGCCTCGCCGGCCGCGACGGAGAACCTCCCATCGGGGTTCGACGCGAACATCACGCTCGGCGTCGAGAGCGAGACGGAGGACCTCGGGACCGGCGTGGGCCAGGTCCTGACCTTCGAGGCCGTCGCGTTCGGGCTCGGCCCGGCGAGCACGCAGTTCACCGCGGGGACCATCCAGTTCACGGCGCCGAGCCCCGCGAATGGCGCGCCGTTCGACGTCGAGTCGGGCGCGTTCAACGTGAGCGTCGACGGCGCCTTCGACAACAGCGGACTCCCGGTGACGCTCGGCTTCAGCGGCGCGTTCATCGACGCCCTCATCTGTGGCGATAGCGTCACGGAGGGCCCGGAGCAGTGCGACGACGGCAACGGGAGCGGCTTGGATGGCTGCTCGGCCACCTGCCGCTCCGAGTCCTCCTACACCTTCTCCGGGACCGCGGAGGGCGGCGCCGTGGACCTCATCGTCGACGGCACGCTGCTGACCTTCGTAACGAGCGCGGGCTTGACCGCCGCGCAGGTCGCCGCAGGCGTGGCGAGCGCGATCAACGCCGACGGCACCCTCACGGCGCTCGGGGCGGTCGCGACCGCGGTCGGGGATGAGGTCGTCGTCGCGGGGGACATCCAGTCGGTCTCCATCACCGACCCAGGGCTCATCGCGCCGGTCCCCGTCGGGGAGTGGACCACGACGGCGCTCTTCCTAGCGATCTGGCTCTTGGCGGTCCCGCTCTTGACCCCTCGCAGGCCAGACCGCGGGCTCTGAGCGGCGCCCCCGCGAGAGCGGGGTGCGCCGCAGGGCCTAAGCCGCGCCGAGGATGACGGGCATCTCGACGAGACCGTTGATGTGAGTCGAGCGGAGGCGCTCCGGGGGCCCGGCCAGCTCGTAGTTCGGGAACCGGGACAAGAACTCCTCGAACACGACACGGGCCTCGAGCCGCGCCAGGTGCGCTCCCAGGCAAAAATGTTCACCGTGCCCCAGCGACAGGTGCGGGTTCGTTTCCGGGTCACGGGTGACATCGAGGACCTCACCGTCGGGCCAGACCTCCTCGTCCCGGTTGCCCGAGGCATAGAGCATGACGACGTAGTCGCCCGCAGCGATCGTCTGCCCGCGTACCTCCACAGCCTCCGTCGCGGTACGCGCGTGGCTGTGGACCGGCGTGACATAACGTAAGAACTCCTCGATCGCGCCCTCGATACGCGCGGGATTGGAAACAAGCGCCTCAAGCTGATCTCGCTGACGCGCGAGCGCCCAACACGCCTGGGCGATGAGCGTGCGCGTCGTCTCGTTGCCGGCGCCGAGCAGCGTCATCGCCATCATGAGCACGTCCTTGTGCTCGAAGCGCAGTCCCCCCTCTTCGACGTGCGCGAGCGCCGACAGCAGGTCATCCCCGGGCGTCTCCCGTTTCTCCAGCGCCCGCTCCGACAAATAGGCGGTCAGCTCTCCCAGCTTGGGGCCATGCCGCTCGAGGACCGTCCGGTCGGAGGGGTCACCCGCCGCGACCTCGATCATCGCGTTCGCGCACTCCTGAAAATGTCGCCAACGCTCCCGGGGAACCCCCAGGATCCGCGCGATGGACAGCGCCGGGATCGGGGCGGCAATTTCGCTCACGAGGTCGATCGGCTCATCGCGCGGCAGGTCGTCGAACGACGCCGCGCACAGCTCCCGCATCCAGCCCTCGAGCTCCGCGACCCGCCGAGGCGTAAAGACCGAGCTCACCAGGTTCCGGACCGGCGCGTGCCGCGGCGGGTCGAGCATGACGATCGTTTCTGCCTGCGGGGCGTAGTCCGCGCGCTTGACGCCCGCGTCCTGGAGTCGGTCATTGAGCAACATCCCGTGCGCCGACGAGAAGAGCTTGGGGTGCTTGCTGACGAAGCGGATGTCCTCCCACTTCGACAAGACCCACATCCCACCCCCGTCGCGCGCGATGGGCGGCGCAAACCAGTGGACCGGCGATTCACGCCGGAGCTGTGCGTAGGCCGCGTGCGGGTCTGCGAGGTAGAAATCGACTTCGTGTAGGGCAGGGCTCTCCATAGGCGGATCCTACCACCCCGCGGCGGGGGGCTGTTTGCGCCGAGGATGGCCCCGATGCGGGCCAGCGGGTCCTCCGCGGTCGGACGCTTCGCGGCGGCGAGGTGCGCCGCGGTAGATTCCGAGGTCGTCCCGCGTCTATCCTGTCGGTTGGATCGAACCTCTTCCCCTGCGATAAAGGAATGCCATGCCTGCTGTGATAACCGAGCGCCGAGACCACGTCCTCCTGGTCACCCTGAACCGGCCCGAGGCGCGTAACGCGCTGAGCCCGGAAGTGATCGTCCGACTCGATAAGGCCTGGAACGAACTTCGTGACGACGACGAGCTCCGGGTGGGCGTGGTCACCGGTACGGGCGACAAGAGCTTCTGTGCCGGCGCAGACCTCGCGCGCTTGATCCCGCTGATCAGTGGCAACCGTGAGGCAGAGGACGAGTGGGACGAACAGGTCCTGAGCAACCCGCGCGCCATGGCCAACGGCAACTTGATGGGCGACCCCGTCGGGAAGCCGATCATCGCGGCGCTCAATGGACACACCATGGGGGGCGGGCTCGAGCTCGCGATGAACGCCGACCTTCGCGTCGCAGCCGCAGGGATCCGCGTCGGACTCCCCGAGGTCAAACGCGCGCTCTTTCCGGGGGGTGGCGGGGTCGTCCGACTCGCCCGCGCGATCCCCCCGACCGTCGCGCTCGAGCACTCACTGACGGGGGACCCGCTCGACGCCGAAGAAGCTCACCGACTCGGCCTCTTGAACGCGGTCGTCGACCGAGAAGACCTGATCGACACTGCCCTCGACCTGGCGGCGAGAATCGCGCGAAACGGCCCGCTCGCCGTGCGAGCGATCCTGGCGACCCATCGAGAATCCGACGGGCTCGCGCTCGCAGACGCGCTCGCCCTCTCCGGCAAGCTCGGCGGGCCGATCTTCCAGACGAAAGACGCCGCCGAGGGCGCCCGCGCTTTCATCGAGAAGCGAGAACCCGTGTACCGCGGTCAATAGGCGCGGCGGATGAGGCCTCTCGACCGCTCCACGGCTTGACGCGCGCGGTCAGCTCGGTTCGGTCGGGAGTGCCTCGAAGACCTCCGCGGCGACCTCCATCGCTGCGACCGTGCGGGGAAAGCCCGCGTAGATCGCGCACTGGATGATCGCCTCGGTGATCTCGGTCTGGCTCAGACCGTTGCCGAGACCGATCTCGATGTGTTCCCGCAGCGGCCCCAAGTGCCCCTGCGCGATCAGCGCGCTGATCGTCGTGAGGCTTCGCTTATCGGGGCTCAGGCCGGGGCGGGACCAGACGAGCCCACCCGCCTGAATGATCAGGTCGGTCAGCTCCTGCCGAATCGCGTCTGGTGCGCGAAACTGCTCGATATGTCTTCGGCCTTCTTCTCGTCCGTCGTCGGTCGTACTCATTTCATCCTCTCCGGCTCGACGCCTCACGCGTTGAGCTCCATCTCACACAGCGGCCCTGCCGCGACGCCAGCGCTCCACGAACGCCGTGCCCCATCAGGGAGTCGCGGGACCTGACTCATCCTCGTCAGCGGGCGCTGGGGGGACCGCCCCAACGCCGATCCCGGCGGCGATGCACTTCTCAGCCGCGATCGGGATCAACTCATCGAACCGACGCTTGTGCTCTTCCTTCGCGAACTGATCCATCAGCGCCGTTCGGTCGCCGTAGAAGCTGATCACCGTGCAGCCGTCGGGCCCGCTCCAGACCGGCCCATAGACGGATTGTGCGTCTTGCACGCGGCAGTCTCCGGTCTCGTACCACCGGCTCCCGACCTTGAGCGAGCCCTTCATCACGATGGTGCAGTAGTCCGTGTCGTGATAGTGCGGAGCGAACTCCGCGTCCGGCGGCACGACCTGGACGACCATGATCGCCCCGTTGGGGTCCTCGCCGAACTCAAAGGTCGTCACGCCGAAGTACGGCTCGCGGAAGCGGTGGTCGTCGATCGAAAAGCGAATCTTGCCGCCCTTCTTCCCGAGATCCTGACTGCTGTTCACGGTCATGGGCAATCCCTCCTCAAGCTGCCAGTCGGCACTGTATCAGCCAGGGGTACCCGCTGAGCCCTCTCGTTCACCGTCCGGGGGCAGGACGGGCCGCGCCACTCCAGCCGGGCGAGGTCTCGCCTCGCTAGCCCCGAGCCTCCTCGGCGGGGAGCAGGCGTCTGGACGGTGCCCCAATGTGTACTAGCGTAACACTGTGAGCGACCCCAGCGAAGTCACCAAGAAGAAGAGCGGCCAGTACCACCACGGCGACCTCCGCACGGCGTTGCTCCGCGCCACGGTCGAGCTCGTTCGGGAATCCGGCGTCGAAGCGTTCACCTTGCGCGAAGCCGCAAAACGAGCAGGGGTGAGCTCTGCGGCGCCGTACCGCCATTTCCCCGATCGAGCAGCGCTCCTCGCAGCGGTGGCAGAAGAGGGGTTCGACGTCCTGATCCCCCAGCTTCGAGAAAAGCTCGAGGAGAAGGCTGGGAATGACCTCGGGGCGATCGCCGCGCTCGGCATGACTTTCGTTGAGTTTGGATCGTCCCACCCCTCCCACTTCCGACTGATGTATGGCCCACACTTGCCCGAGCGAGCGGCGCATCCGCGCCTGGATGCCCTCGACCAAGAGGGGTTCGGGATGTTGGTCCAAGCGATATCGCGGGCTCAGGCAGGCGGCGCGATCCAGGGAGGCGACACACGAGAAATCGCGGTCGTAGCGTTCGCGCTCGTCTATGGGGCCGTATCACTCTATCTCGACGGAGAGATGGACCGAATCGGCTTCTCCAAAGACGAGGCCCGAAGGGCGATCGACTCCGCCAGCTTGTACATGCTGCAAGGACTCGCGAACCGCTAATCGCGCAGCGCCGCCTAGCCGGGTGACGCGGCGCCCCCGGACTCGAAGGACGACAGGTCGTCTCGGTCGACGCGGGCGCTGTACTCTGCAAAGTTGTGTGGCCACTGTGTCACGATCCGTCCGGAGCCGGCGCGGTAGTAACCGTTACAACTCGCCTGCAGCACCTCGATGCCATCGAGCTCTTCCTGTAGACCACGGTTGAAGTCATCCATGACTTCACGCCGAACGTCGATCCAGCCAACGCCGCTCTCCTCGACTTCGGCGATGAGCCGCATGAGGTACGCGACCTGGTACTCGAGCATCAGAATGATCGAGTTCCCACCGTTGGTATTCGGTCCGTACAGCATGAAGAGGTTGGGAAAGCCGCTGGTCGTGAGCCCGAGGTACGCCTCCGGTCCATCAGACCAGCTCTCACGCATACGGCGCCCCGCGCGGCCCGTAAAGTCGATCGCGCTCGCATAACGCGTCGTCTGGAAACCAGTCGCCAAGAGGATCGTATCGACCTCGCGGCGTCCGCCGTCCGTGGTCACGATCGCGTTCGGAGTGACTTCCCGGATCGGATCTACGACGAGCTCGACGTTTGATCGGTTGAACGACTGCAGGTAGGTGTTCGAGATGAGCGGCCGTTTGCATCCGAAGGGATGATCGGGCGTCAACTTCGCCCGCACTTCAGGGTCCTCAACAGCCTTCAGTGCATCGCGCCCCAGCTGCTCTGCGATCTTGAAAGGCTCCGGGTTCGTATAGGTCAGCGCAGTCTCCACGACCTCGAAGATCTGCTGGCGACTCTGTTCCAGGAGCTCCGGCCGCTCACGGAAACCCTGACGCTGCTCGTCTGAGAACGGCGTGTCATCCTTTGGAAGAACCCAGTTCGCCGTCCGCTGAAACACGTGCAGCCGCTCGACCTCGGGGGCCACCTCCGGCACGAACTGGACGGCGCTCGCCGCGCTCCCGATGACGGCGACACGCTCGCCGGTCAGGTCATGACCATGGTCCCACTCCGCGGAGTGGAACATCGCGCCCGAGAAGGTGTCGAGCCCCGGGATGTCGGGGACAGCGATCTCCCCGAACATGCCCAAAGCGCTGATGACGAACTGCGCCTCGACCTCTTCACCCGAGTCGAGCGTCAATCGCCACCTCGCGTCTTCTTCGCTCCAGCGACCCGCTTCTACCGTGACCCCGAGCCGAAGGTGATCGCGCAGGCCCCCCTCGAGCGCGACCCGCTCGAGGTACTGCTGGATCTCCGGCTGCTGCGCATACGGGCGACTCCAATCGGCGCTCGGCGCAAACGAGTAGCTGTACAGATGCGAAGCGATGTCGCAGGCCGCGCCGGGGTAGGTGTTCCGGTGCCACGTCCCACCGACTTGACTCTCGCGGTCGAAGATGAGGAAATCCTGCCTCCCCGACTCGCGCAGCTTGATCCCTGCGCAGATCCCGCCGGCCCCAGCGCCAATGATCGCGAACCTCGTCTTCGTCAACTTCGCCACCGTCTCCCTCCAATCCAGATACCCGCGCGTCAACTCGCGACGCGGTCGGCCATGATAAACGCTCAGCGTGCCCAGTACCCGCAGACCCCAGCACCACACCCGGATGACCATGCGTCATTCTTTGGCGGATCATCCGTGGTGGAGACGAGCCAGCCACCGCATCGCACCATCGGGTTCAGATCGTCTAGAGTACGCGGGAAACGCACCGCACGCTTCGCGACCGAGGCGATCGCGCCCAGGAGGATTTCGATGGCCGAATCGAACGCCGAAATCGAACAATTCCAAGCCGAGGCCCGCGCTTGGCTCGATGAAAATTTCCCCGCCAGCCTCAAAGGACGCGGCGCCGAGCTCATCAGCGGCGAATTCGTCGATCCAAGTGCTGGCGAGGACTTCAAGCGCTGGTGTCAGCACCTCGGTGACAAAGGTTGGGGCACCCCCACCTGGCCCACAGAGTACGGGGGCGGGGGCCTCACCCAAAAGCAAGCGGGCGTACTCCAGAAGGAGATGAGCCGCGCGCGCGCCTTCAACCCCATCCCGCTAATGGCCGGCATGGGGATCACGATGGTCGGCCCGACGATCCTCGAGTACGGAACGGACGCGCAAAAGGCGAAGCATCTCCCGCCGATCAGCCGGGGCGAGGTCTTCTGGGCGCTGGGTTACTCCGAACCGAATGCGGGGTCGGACCTGGCCTCGCTCGCGTGCAAGGCAGAGGACAAGGGGGACCACTGGCTCGTCAACGGTCAGAAGACCTGGACCTCGGGCGCAGACCGAGCCCAGTGGATCGGCTGCCTGGTTCGCACCGACACCGAAGCGCCCAAGCGCGACGGGATCAGCTTTCTGATCCTCGACATGAACCAGCCGGGGATCGAGACCCGACCCATCAAGCTGATCGGTGGGGCCTCGCAGTTCTGCGAAACCTTCTTCAACGACGCGGTCGCCGACAAGGACGAGATCCTCGGCGAACTCAACGGCGGCTGGACCGTCGGCAAGCGACTCCTCCAGCACGAGCGTCAGAGCCAGACATCAGCAGGCAGCGGCATGGGTGGGTCCTCGCGGCTCTCCCTTCAGGAACTCGCCGAGCGATATGTCGGACGTGACGCAGAGGGACGGATCGACGACGCGGACCTGCGCAGCCGGTTGGCCAAGCACCTGATGAAGGCCCAGGCCCAGCGACTCACGATCCAGCGAATCACGGCGGAGGCCCGCGGCAACGCGAAGGTCAGCGCAGCCGCGTCGATCCTGAAGAACGCCGCGGCTTCGGTCGTTCAGGAGAGCTCCGAGCTGACCCTCGAGATGATGGGCCACCAAGGGCTCGGCTGGGAGGGAGACCCCTTCGAGTCTCACGAACTCGAGGCGGTCCGGAACTGGCTCACGAGCAAGGCGGTGTCGATCTACGGCGGCTCATTCGAAATCCAGAACAACATCATCGCGAAGAACATCCTCGGACTGCCCGAGAACACGCAGCGAGGCTGAGGGATCATGGCGGCACTTACAGAAGAGCAAGCACTCCTCAAGGAACAGGCGAGCACCTGGGCATCGGAAGAGGCGCCGGTCGCCAAGTTCCGGGAGATGCGCGACAGCGGAAACGAGCTGGGTTTCGATAAGGGCACGTGGGCGAGCATCATCGAGCTGGGCTGGCCCGGAATCGTCGCCCCCGAAGACGCCGGCGGCGTCGACATGGGCCACTTGACCTTCGGGATCGTCCTCGAAGAGCTCGGCCGCCAGTTGACCGCGTCTCCGCTGCTCGCGTCCGGGCTCATCGGCGTCAACGCGCTCGTGATCGCCGGGAGCGACGACCAGCAGAGCCACTGGCTGCCGAAGATCACGAACGGAACGGTCATCGCCACGCTCGCGATCGACGAGGGGCCCCGACACGCACCCTTTGACATCGCCCTCCGTGCGACGCCGAAGGGGGATGGCTACGTCCTCGATGGCGAGAAGGTCCACGTGCTCGAAGGCGCGAGCGCGGGCCTGTTCATCGTCGCCGCACGCACCGCGGGCGAGCCTGGGGACGCGAACGGGATCAGCCTGTTCGCCGTGCCAGGAGACAGCGCCGGGCTCACCCGAACCCCATTGACCCCGACCGACAGCCGCGGCTACGCGAACGTCTCCTTCGGCGAGGTCCAGGTCGGGCCGGAGGCGCTGATGGGGAACGCAAATGATGCCAGTCCCCAGCTCGAGATCATCCTCGACCGAGCCCGCGCCGGGCTCGCCGCGGAGATGCTCGGCGTCGCAGGCCAGTCCTTCGATATGACCCTCGACTACCTCAAGAACCGCGTCCAATTCGGTGAAGTCATCGGGTCCTTCCAGGCCCTGGGCCATCGCGCCGCGGCGCTCTTCACCGAGCTCGAGATGAGCCGCTCCTGCGTCGAGGCCGCGCTCACCGCGATCGACGAGGACTCCGAAGATGTGGCGACACTATGTGCCCTCGCGAAGTGCAAGGCAGGCGAGCTCCTCCACCTCGCGACGAACGAGTTGATCCAGATCCACGGTGGAATCGGGATGACGGACGAGTTCGACGCAGGGCTCTATCTCAAGCGAGCGCGGACGCTCGAAGCGACGTTTGGAAACATGGCATTCCACCGGGATCGATACGCCGCGCGCGTGGGGCTCTAACCGGCGAGGCCGGCGGGTCGCGGCGCGAACGCCTGCCCCCACTCAGTCGCCCCAAAAGCTGCCCTCGAGCATCGCCTCGAGGGTCGCGCGGTGCGGGATCCGCCCGTCGGGGTCTTCCGCGGGCTCTGCCTGCCCGAACTGAACCATCCGATCGCTGATTCGGGACATGATGATCGCGTGCCGTAACGCGGCGTAGGTCTCGTACCAGCGAAGGTCTCCGACCGGCTGCCCCGTCACCCGTTCGTACGTCGCCGCGATGTCATCGGCGCGGAGGAAGTCGGGGAGCCCCTTCTGCCCCATCCCCTCGAAGATCTTCTGAAAGAACGTGTGCATGAACGCAAGCCACCCCAGGTCGAGCTCGCGAGGGCCAAGACCCGCCATCTCCCAGTCGAGGATCGCCACCGGTTCGAAGCTCGCGCTCCCATACATCACGTTACCGATCCGGGAATCGCCCCAACTCACGACCGCGGGGGGCTCCTCCGGCCAGTTCTCGTCGAGGTGCACGAAGGCGCGCTCGATCAGCGGCGACGGGGAGTCCGGGATCGCCCACTCGTAATACGCCCTCTGATTCGCCACATGCCGCCGCAGCGGTGTCTCTCCAACGACTGGAAACTCGAGGAACGTGGCGTCATTCGCCTCGAGGTCGATTGCGTGGAGCTTCGCGATCGCGGCGACGGTGCTGTCCTGCATGTGCTCCCGGTCCGCCGCGGAGGCGTCGACCACGAAACCCTCGCTGACATAGTTCGGGATGTCCGCGGGAACACGCCCCTCGACGCGGTCCATCACGAAGAACGACGCGCCGAGGACCTCCTCATCGAGTTCTAGCCACCGAACCTTGGGGACCGGGACCCCGTTCGCCTCGGCGAGCCGCAGCACCGTCGCCTGCATCTCCATGTCGTAGCTGGGGAAGGTCGGGTGGTCGGCCGCGAGTGGCGCCATGCGGCCAACAAAGTCTCCCGTCTCCGCTTTCCCAGCGGTCCCAGTCCAGCTGGCTTCGAAGAGCAGCGTCTCGCTCGACATCCCCGAGGCGGTCGGGCTCGAGACCTCGGAGACCGCGGGCGCAGCCCCGGCGGGGAGTTGATCGGCCAACCAGCGCTGCAACCGCTCGCGCAACGCATCGTCGTCACGCGTACTGCGGACGACTCGGTCCGGTGACTCGGCGCCCTGCCCTGCTCCTGTCTCCGCCACGATAGATCCTCCGGCGACCCTACTCGTCGCCCAACGCGAGTACCGACAGGGTTCTTCCCGCCATGATAGAGACTTCAGGCCTCTGATGGGTCCCCTCGACAACCCATCTCCCCGAAAACCGTGTGCCGACGCGACCGCGGGCGAGCGGCCCGAAAAGAACCACATTCAGCACCCACCGCCGTTACGATACCCGCCACCGATATGGGCGGACCACCGCCCGCGGGAGTCCCTCATCGCAAGCCCTGAACCCCGTCCGGTGGGCGCGACCCGCCGCTTCTTCGATCGCGTTGACGACTGGCGTGGAGACATCCGCGGCCGCGCCTTGCTCGTCATCCTCGGTGGATTGATCTGCCAGCTCGCACTGGGGGCTGGATACATCTTCGGGCCGCTCCTCAAGGAAATCACGGCAGACCTTGGCGCCACCCGCAGCGCGGTCGCGCTTGGGCGGGCCCCTGCGTTGATCGTCCAGGCGCTCGCGAGCCCGCTCGTCGGGTTCCTCTGCGTCCGCTTTGGCCCACGCGCTGTTCTCGGCGGATCCGTGCTGCTCTTCTCGATCGGCCTGAGCTCGATCAGCGCGATCGACGCCATCTGGCAGTACTACGCCCTGAACCTATTGGTCGGCGCGTCCCTCGCGGGCCTTGGGGACATCACGGTCGGCGCGGTCATCACGCAGTGGGTCCGCAAGGGTCGAGGCCTCGCGCTCGGCATGGCCTTCACGGGCTCAAACCTCGCAGGCGCGATCCTCGCCCCACTGGTCGTCGTCGTCTCCGCACGCTTCGATTGGCGCACCTCGGTCCTCGCGATCGGGCTGGGCGGCCTCGTCCTGCTCTTGCCCTTCGCGGTCGGAGCGGTGCGGTCGCCACGCCCCGGTGAGGTCCTCTTCGACGGCGACCCTGACGCGGAAGTCCAGGCCCTGGGCGAACAAGGCAGCGACGACGACCTCTCGCTGCGGCAGGCCGCGCGCACCCGAAGCTTTTGGCTACTCGCCTTCTCGCTCGCCGCGTTCTTTGCCTATTTTGTCGCGGTGATCGAGCACCTGGTGGCGTTCCTCACGGACGAAGGTCTTCCCGCCACACAGGCGGCCGGCTACTTCGGCGCCGGGATCTTGGTCGGGGGACTCTCCAAGGTCGGGTTTGGCTTCGTCGCCGACCTGCTGAACGAACGCACCAGCCTACTGCTCGACTACGGATTGCTCGCCCTGAGTAGCCTCTTGCTCCTGACGCTACCGAGCGACACCTGGATCTACCCCTTCCTCGTCCTCTACGGCATCTCGACGGCAGCCCGGGATGTCGTCTACCCGCTGATCCTCAACTACTGCTTTGGCCCCCGCCATATGCCGCAGATCTACGGCGTATTGATGCTCGCGTTGCCAGCTGGCTCACTCGGCTCGTTCTACGCCGCTCGAACTTTTGACAGAGTGGGCAGCTACAGCCCTGCGCTGGAAACCTTCGCCGTCCTCAACCTCGTGGTCTTCGCGTCACTGTTCCTGATCCGCCGCGAGATGACGACCGCGCCCGAGGCGATGCGCCACTGACGCAGCGCACCCCTCAGCGGTTATCCTCTTCTACAGCCCGCAGATAAGGAGCGCCGATGAGAGCAATCTGGAACCGCCAGGTGATCGCGGAGAGTGACGACACCGTCGTCGTCGAAGGCAACCACTACTTCCCCGCGTCGTCGATACGGAGTGAGTTCTTTGCTCAGAGCGAGCAGAAGTCTTTCTGCCCGTGGAAGGGCGAGGCGTCGTACTACGACGTCGTCGTCGAGGACCAGAAGAACGCCGGAGCGGCCTGGTTCTACCCCTCGCCCAAACAGGCCGCGGACGAGATCCGGGATCGGGTCGCCTTTTGGCGGGGTGTCGAAGTCACCGAGTGATGCCCCACCCGGCTCACGCGCCCCCCTCAGCCGTGATCGCCGCGCCGTGACCGGCTCTCGACCATCACCTTCCCCAGGGTCGCCAGGACGACCTCGTCGTCCTGGTTGATCAAGACGTTGTCGATGTCAACGATCCCGCGGTCGGGTTTACTGCGGCTCGGCCGCTTCGCGACAAACGTGCGCACGAGCCGCAAACGATCGCCAGGGCGAACCGGGGCCTTGAGCTCGAGCTTCTCCGTCCCGAGCCCTGCGAGCACAACGACCCGACCTTCCATCGTGTTTCCCAGTCGTGAAAGGATCGCGAACGAATGCGCCGCGCAGGCGCTCAGGCCGCCAAAGACCGACCCAGCCGCCGCCGCTTCATCGAGATGGAAGGGCTGAGGATCCCACTGCCGGGCAAATTCGATGATCGCGGAGCGCTCGACCGTGAACGGTTCGCTCGTCTCCCGCATTCCCACTTCGATGTCTTCGAGACGCAACTCGCGCATATTCACTCGCCCGATCCCCCCCAGCGTGACCTCGAAGAGCGGTGGGTTCGCCGGGAGGTACCACCAGCCGCTACTCTCCCGCCCGCCCAGACCTCGTACCCGTGCTGGAGGACGTACACATGAGCCCCAAGGATGTCGCTACAGAGGATTGGGATTGGCAAGCCTCAATGCAAGCGACGATCGGCCTCGGCGTCGCCGGGAACTTTACCGGCCACCTCGAGCAGGCAGGCGAGGCGAGTGACTTCCGCGACGTCACCGTGACCGACGCCAAGGCGCCGAAGGGCATCTTCCCATTCTACGTGCCTGCCCAAGCCGAACACTTCCTCCACCGAATGCCCGTCTCGAGCGACACCCTGCAGCTCGGCTCCCTCGAAGAGAAGCATCAAATCGAACCTGAGGTCGCCTTGCTCTGCGACCTCTCGTATCAGGACGGCGCAATCTGCGCGGTGGAGCCCCGCTACGCGATGGCACACAACGACTGCTCGATCCGCCGAGAAGGGGCCCGCAAAATTAGCGAGAAGAAGAACTGGGGACCGTGCACAAAGGGCACATCACAGCAGCGCATCCCCATTGATCACCTCTCCTCAGGCGGGGTCCTGGACGGGTACCGCCTCGCCTCGTTCCTGCAACGGGACGGATCGATTGAAGATTACGGCTTGGACAGCCCCGTCACCGGGTACAGCTACTTTGGTGACCGCCTGATCGGCTGGTTGGTCGAGCGAATGAATGACCAGCGGGATGAGGGCCCGCTCGAAGACATCTCTCGTTGGTTGGAGGTCGCCGACCACCCCCCCCGGGCACTAATCAGCATCGGCGCGACGCGATACACCGAGTACGGAGAGACCACCTTCCTTGCACCGGGCGACACGATCGCCGTCATCCTGTACGACTCGCAGCAGCACGACCCAAGCTTGATCCGGGCGATCGCAGCGGGCACGGAGGACACCCAACTCCCAGGGCTCTCCGTCCTGCGACAGCGAGTCGTCCCGACCTGACCTTCCTTCTCGACGTGCCCTAGCAACACGGGAGCTCGGCCCAGCCCCCGCTCGAGACGTACGTACCCGCTCCTCAGCGACGGATCGCGGTGAGGATTCGACCCGGCACACAAGGCTTGAGCCCACCCCGGCGCCCCTCGAAGTAGCGCCGCGTGAGGGCGCGCTCGGTACTGCGCTTCATAGCGCGTGCCGAGCCGAGACCGACATTGCTCCACAGAACGGGCGCGCCCCATCCCCGCTCAAGGCGCCCAACGACGCGCCCCATGTGCCTGGCGCTCGGCAATCTCAGCCCGCCGGGCCTGTGGGCTCACATGGAGCGTCCCTGCTGGGAGCGCGGCGACGATCTCCTCGATCGGGCCCACGTGGACATTCGGCCGCGGGTTGTCGCGCGTCTGTTGGAAGCGGTAGAGGATGAACCCCTCAGGGTGCCCACCGGTGTCCAACCAGTTCGGAACACCGGGATCCGTTGCCGCGATCAGGATCCGATAGCGCCCGTCAGGGCTCGGAACCGCCTGCTCTCCGTTGAGGCTCCCGGTCCGGTTCACGTAGTCCAACGATTCCCACCAGAAGTTGCCGAGCTGAAAACTCCAGTGCAGCGCGTCCGGCGCGTCGAGTTCGATCAGCATCGCTTCTCCCGCCTCCAGCGCAAACCAGCCGGTCCCATACAGATTGTCCGCCAGCCCCTGCTCTCCCGCGGCCTGCGCCGGGGTCAGTTGATTCCGGAGTCGCTCCCTCACCTGTTGCACCCGGGGCTGCCAGATAGGCGCTCGCCCCGAGAACGCCGCGGCCATCCCCTCGAGCAGCCGCTGACTCTCGGCCATCGTCATTGGAACGGGTGGCCCCACGGGCTCCACCCGCTGCAGTGTCATCTCCGAGGGCCGCTCGGTGGACCAGTCCCCAAAGTATTCCCGAATCAGCAGGTCGGTCGCCTGTGCGCCTGTCTCGATCCAAGCGCCCTCCCAGCCCTCGGGGCGTTCCGGCGCGAGCATCACCTCGAACTCTCCCGCGTCATCCGGCGCGAGATCAGCGCCCGAGAGTCGGCCAAACGCTTGAAAGGGCGGCCCCTTCGCGATCGCCTGGAGCGCGATCAAGCGAGCGTCCCCGAGCGTGCCCCGCAGTCGATAGGTCGCGTCCCCCTGGATGCTCGCGCCAAAGTACTTTGCGTCCGCGCTGTCGAGCCCCGACTTGTTGATCGTCGAAGCGCCCAACCGCAGTAACGGGAAGGCCGCGTCGCGCCGAGTGAGCGTCTCCTCGATCGCGACCCCAAGCTGCTGAGCCAAAAACAGCGGCGCTTCGGCCCGGTCGATCTCGTGGGGCTGTGGATAGCGATTCAGGATCTCGACGCCGGCCTGCTCCACGGCGTCACAGAACGCCTGCCAGGCGGCCACTTCAGGCGACACCTCTTCCGCCCGAACCACAAACGGCCCGAGCACGATCAAGATTGCGACCGCCAGCCTCATTGCACCCCTCCCCATTTCCGCTCCTTGTCCGAGAGACCTCGCCTCATCCGACCCGATAGTCTTCCGGGTCGACCTCCCGCGTCATCTCCCAATACGCGTCGATCGACCAGGGCGAGAGCGTATACACCTTGCCACTCGGATTCTTGTAGTGGCTGTGATGAATCGAAGGATGCGACCACACGAGGGAGGAGATCTGCTCGACGAGCTCCTCGACATAGCGATCGTGCACCTCAGGGCGCACCTCCACCGTGCGCGCGTCGGAGAGGAGCGCCAAGCGGATCGCCTGCATCGCGTGCGCGGTCTGATACTCCGCGTGAAAGAACAGCCCCGCGCTGTGGGCCAGGTTGGTACCCGGCCCGTAGCAGAGAAAGAGGTTCGGGAAGTTCGGCACGGAGACGCCGAGGTACGCGCTGGGCTCGTCCCCCCATTGGCGATGCAGAGAGACTCCGCCCCGCCCTTTCAGATCGAAGGCCAAGAACTCATTGTGCCGAAAGCCAGTGGCATAACAGATGATGTCGGCCGGGTGCATCGCCCCGTCGGACGTCACGATACCCTCCTCCACGATCCGATCGATCCCGGTGCGGACGAGGTCGACATCCTCCCGCTTGAGGCACTGATACCAGCTCCCATTGTCGAGCAGGATCCGCTTCCCCATCGCCGGGTAGTCTGGCGTCACCTTCTCGAGCAGGTCAGGACGGTCAGAGAGGTGAGAACGCATCCAACCCAGCATGAAGTCACGTCGCTCCGCGTTCGCGGCATTGACC
>Ga0315331_10001584_pt1 | contig 17077 bp, 15 predicted proteins | sample M160m34915metaG_FD_203456 | JGI IMG/M metagenome (GOLD analysis project Ga0315331, IMG submission 203456) | Ammonia-oxidizing marine archaeal communities from Monterey Bay, California, United States - M1 60m 34915 | ecosystem: Environmental > Aquatic > Marine > Intertidal zone | place: USA...
CGGTCTGGGTCGCCATCCCGACCAACATCGTCTGCGGCGTCTTCCTGCCCGCCAGCTACCTGGGCTTCTGCCTGCTTCAACGCAGCTCCGCCTACCTCGGGGCCGACCGACCCACCGGCTTGATCGGGCGGGCCTGGCTCGGCGCCATGTTCGGCGTCACGGCGTTCCTGTCCGGCTTCCTCCTCTGGTACATCTGGGGCGCGATCGCTTGAGCGGACTATCCTCCCGGCGATGACCCAAAGCGCCCCGGACGAAGTCACTGCCTATCCCCGTCGCAAGATCTTCGTCCTGAGCTCCTTGTCGCTCTTCACCGCCGGATTGAGTTTCGCGCTGCGAGGCGCCGTCATCGCCTCGGTCGTCGCGGAGCTTGCCCCGGGCTCCGCAGAGCTGGCGGGCAGCCTGCTCGGCACGGCCTTCCTCGGCTTCGGCCTCACGCTCCTGTTCGCGAGCGTCGTCCTCGAACGCATCGGGATGGGACGAACGCTCCTGGCCTCCGCGAGTTGCTTCATCGCCGGCACGCTGATCGCGATCTCGGCCCGCGGCGAGAGCGCTGAGACGGCAATCCGCCTCGGCTTCGGGCTCTCCGGCCTCGGCTGGGGCTTCATGGAGGCGGCAGTGAACCCGCTGACGGCCGCGCTCTATCCCGAAGAGAAGACCCACCGCCTGAACGTCGTCCATGCCTGGTGGCCGGCGGGCTTGATCCTGGGCACCTTGATCGCCGTATCGGCGAGCGCGCTCGAGATCGGCTGGCGCGTCCAGTTCGCCGCGGTCGTTCTCCCCGCCCTCGGATGCGTCGCGCTCTTCGTGGGCACGCCCTTCCCGCGCACGGAGCGCGCGAGCCTCGGCGTCTCCATGGGAGAGATGTTCGCCGAAATCGCTCGCCACCCGATGTTCCTGCTCTGGTGGGCCTGCATGCTTCTGACCGCCGCCGCGGAGCTCGCCCCGAACCAGTGGTTCGACTTTGCGCTCACGCGTTCGATCGGAATCCGCGGCGCCTGGATCGTCATCTACGTATCGGCCATGATGTTCGTGTTCCGGCATTTCGCGGGGGCGATCGCCCACCGGGTCTCGAATGTCGGCATGCTCCTGGGCTCCTCAGTGCTCGCGGTCTGCGGCCTCTGGCTCCTGCCGCTGGCCGACTCGCCCGTGACGGGCCTGCTCGCGGCGACGGTCTGGGGCCTGGGTGTGTGCTTCCTCTGGCCGACCATGCTCGCCAACGTCTCCGAGCGCTATCCCAAGGGCGGCGAGCTCTTCATCGGCCTGATGGGCGTCGCGGGCGCGCTCTCGATTCAGTACGTGTTGCCGGCCCTCGGTCAGATCACCGACCGCACGAAGCACACAATCGCCGGGGGGCCCGAGGCCTTCGCCGCGATGGACGCGGCCTCTCAGGTCCCCATCCTCCAGGCCGGCAACCAAGCAGCCTTCCATACGCTCGCCGGATGGGTGGGCGTGTTGATCGTCGTCTTCGCAGCCGTCGCGGTTCTGGAGCGACGCCGAGCGAGCTGACGCGGCCTCTCGCGGGCCCAACCCCTGGACAGTCTCAGATCTCCTCCGCGCTCCGCTCGCGCAGAAGGAGCCCGCCTAACACGATCAGCAGGATCGCGATCGCCCAGGGTGCATAGCGATGCGCCGCGCTCGGCACGGGCTCGGCCGGGCAGGCCGCAAAGCTCTGACCGCTGTTGGGCTGTCCGCGGGTGTCGGAGGCAGGCGCCTGCCAAGCAAAATCAGCCGAGACGGCGCCCGTGCCCCCCAACTGCAGCGAATGCCCTACCGGCGTCGCGCTGGTTTCCGTGACCCCCACATCGGTCGCGGTCTGCCCCGCCGCCGGCCCCGCGAAGACCGAGAAGCTGCCCTCGTACGAGAGGAACTCGACCACGTCGCCCTCGGCATCGACCAGCGCCAGACCATCGGGGCTGCCATTTTGCATCCCCGTCAGGTCGAAGGCCAAGGTGCCCATGCAGCCGTTCTGGGAGGGGATCGCACCCGAGAGGCTCAGCGAGGCATAGACCGTGCCGTTGCCCCCGTTGTACCCGACCACGGACCAGCCGACGAGCGAGGCGCCAGCCGGCCCCGCGATCTCGAAAAACTCTCCCGCATCGGCGCCGCTGTTGTCGTAGTGGAATTCGTTGATCCAGACCGAATCGCTCGCCGGCGGGGCGAGACAGACCTGGGCAGACTCGTCACAGACGAGCGGCGCGGTGCACGGCGCCACCCCGGCCTCACACCCCGACCCACCACACGACTCCACACCGTTGCAGAAGGCCCCATCGTCACAATCCGCGTCCACCGAGCACAGCCCACCTTCATAGAGCAGCGCGACCCACTCGGGATGATCGACGAAGGGGTTGCGATTGCCTTGATAGGCGAAAATGGCGTCGTTCCGGCTGCGCTCGAAATCATCGACCGGGTCCTGGACGTGCCAGCTCAGGAGCGTGGAGAGGAGCCCCATATAGGCGACCGCCTCGTTGTTCCCGGTCATCGCAGAGACGATCAGGCTCTCGTCGTCCGTCAAGATCAGGTCCGGCTCGAGCAGGCCCGTTCCGCCGTGGACACCGCCCTCGTAGCGAACGTCGGCGTAGAGCAGACCACGCGCTACGTCGCCGTGTCGCCCGCTCCAGGTCTCCCAACGACCGAGCAGCCCCCCCGCGCCCCCGCTCGCGCGATACCAGTTATCGTCGCCCGGGTAGGGGTCGGTCCCGCCGCCTTGCCCGTCGTTGGCCACGGTCTCGCGAATCACACAGCCCGCGTCACAGGGGCCGTAGGGTCGGTTGCTCCGCGCGCCGTTATAGCCTCCGTCGGCCAGGCGCAGCATATGCGTATCGGAGTAGGGATAGTTGGAAGCGGAGTCGTTCGGGAAGCCCGCAGAGCTCGGCCAGGTGTGCTCCCGCTGATAGAAGACATTGCCCGCGCCTTGCTTGGGGTAGCTCGCGTTCCGGTAGACATCGAGGATGCGCGTCGGATCGTTCGGGTCCTGCTGGGCCACCTCCAGGATATCCCAGGTATCGACCGCGGAACTCGTATATGGAAAGCGCAGGTGATCGTCGATCACATCGTGCAGCGTCGCCGCCAGGACCGCGGGGTTCGAAGCATCGATCGAATCGTAATAGCCCGCCGGCGGCGCGGCCCGCGCCGCACTCACCCCCGCGACCAGCGCGAGCGCGGACAGCGCCACCCGGCCCAGACGGGTGGCGACTCCACGGCCCAATCGCTGGCACGGGCGGAGACGACTCACTCGATGGTCAGATCCGCGCCCATGTATTTGGCGGAGATCAACAGGTTCTGATGCGTGTCCTCGAGCACGACGAACTCGTCGAGGCTCATGACCCGATCGAAATGATCCCGGTAGTCCTCGGGCGTGCTCGCCCCTTCGAAGCCACGTCCTTCTCCGAGAATCACGCGCGCGATCCGACCCCCGCCCCCGACGAAGGTCTCGCCGGTACACGGCACATCCTCGTGCGCCAGCAACCCGACGAAGGGTGCGCAGCCCTCCGGCTGGAAATTTTCGTCGAGCCACTTCACGAGCTTCTTCTGGGGTTGTTGCTCGGTCAGCCGGGAATACGCCACTGGCATCAAGGTATTGACCTTGATGCCGAAAAAAGCGCCCTCCTTGGCGAGCCCGCGACCCAGGGAGAAGAGCGCCCCCTTCGACGCGACGTAGGGACTCGTGAAGGGCATCCCGAAGACCGAGCTCGAGGAGGTGATCACGACCCGTCCGTATTGGGTCTCGACCATCTCCCGCCAGGCGCGGCGGGTCACGTTCACGGTCCCGTCGTAATGAGACTTCGAGACCGTCGCGAAATCCTCGGGCGACATCTCGTGAAAGAGTCCGCCGCCGGCATAACCCGCGTTGTTCACGAGCACGTCGATTCGTCCCCACGCTTCGAGCGCGGTCTCCACGACCGCCTCTCCGTCCGCAACCACGTCATGGGTGTCCACGAGTGCCTCTCCGCCGAGCTCGCGGATCTCCTCCACCACCGCCTCCGCCGGCTCCGCCGAGGTCCCCTCCCCGTTCGGCGAGCCGCCGAGGTCGTTGACGACGACCTTCGCACCGCGCGACGCGAGCAGCATCGCGTGCGCCCGGCCGAGGCCACGGCCTGCGCCGGTCACGACGGCGACGCGGCCGTCAAATCGAAGTTCATTCGGCATGTGGATCTCCTCGATGTCCGCAGGGACAGGATCAACCGAGCAAGGCGCTCCTGGCGCCCGTGCCGGGGTTCGGAAATTAGGGGGTCGCGTACCCGGGCGGGTATTCGATGAACTCGAAGAGTACTCCGAGGAGCGACTTCGGATGAGAGAAAGCAAAGCGAAGCTCTTCGGAGAAGGGGCGGCCGGCGAAATCCACGACGTCCAGGGCGATCTCCTCGGGACGCTCTGCTACGAACTGAACGCCCTTCTCCCCGAGCGCGCGTACCGCTTCGTCCACGTCCCCGACCGCGAACGCGACGTGGTGGAGCCCTTCACCCCGGGCGTCCAGGAAGTCGGCAATCACGCCGGAGTCGCTCACGGGCTCCATCAGCTCGAAATCCACCTTGCCCAGACGCACCATCCGGAAGCGCATCCCGTATCGCTCGACCTGCTGGACGTCGCCCGCTTCGCCGCCGAAGAGGTCCACGAGCAACGCCGTCGCCTGCTCCAGGTCGCGCACCGCGACCCCGATCTCCGTGATGCGCCGAAGCAGGGCGGCACCGCTCACCCGACGAGCGCCTGCCCGCCGTCGCGCAGGATAGAGCGCTGCTGCTCCGGCGACTTCCAGTGGTGGTCGCCGTCGAAGAGTCGGTCGTCGCGATTGAGGTCGGTCATGGTCGGGGCTTCCGTGCAGCGTCGCCGCTTAGGGCGACGGACGCGTCCGCCAGAGGATGACACGCCGGGAACACCCTCGCCGCGCCACCGTCGGGCGCGCGCAGCTCAATCGAAGCGAAGCAGCGCTACGCTGGCACGTCATGTTCGACTGTCTCATCCGATCAGGAACACTCGTCGATGGCACGGGCGCTGCGCCGCGCGTCGCCGATCTGGGTCTCGTCGCGGGCCGAATCGTCGAGATCGACCCACGGCCGGGCGCCCAAGGCCGCGAAGAAATCGACGCCGCCGGGCGCATCGTCATGCCCGGCATCATCGACCACCACACCCATTACGATCCCCAGCTCGATTTCGACCCCTGGGCGACCCCTTCCTGTCTGCATGGCGTTACGAGCGTGGTCAGCGGCCACTGCGGTTTTTCCATCGCGCCCTGCGCACCCGCAGACCGCGGATTCCTCACCGACTTCTTCGCAGCCGTCGAGGGCATGACGCCCAAGGTGCTGGAAACCGGCCTGTCCTGGGACTGGGAGAGCTTCCCCCAATACCTGGAGGCGCTCGACGGACGACTCGGAGTCAACACCGCCGTCTACGTCGGGCATTCCAGTATCCGGCGACGCGTGATGGGCGAGGCCGCCTCCGAGCGCTTCGCGAGCGCCGACGAGATCCAGGCCATGAGGCGCCTGGTCGCCGAAGCGACCGAGGCCGGCGCCATCGGCCTCTCCTCCACCAGCTGCCTCGTCGACCGAGACCATCTGGGCCGCCCCGTCCCTTCCTGTTTTGGTCGTTTTGAAGAGATCCTCGAACTGGCCGAGGTCGCGGGTAGAGACGGACGGGGCACGATCGCGTTTCTGCCGGACTCCGCGATCACGGGTGTGGATGAGCCCGATACCGAACGCATGATCGAACTCGCCCAGCGATCGGGTCTGCCCGTCGTGATCCAGGGCATGGGACACCGACTTGGCCAGCCGGGTCTCTGGGAACGCGACCGCGCGACCTTCGAGACCTTCCGGGCCGCCGGTGTCCAGGTCCATTCGAGCTATCGCACCCAGCCCTATCGCCGCCCCTTCTCCTGGGATCGGGGGACCTCTCTGCTCGATGGCGTCTTCGAGTGGCGTGAACTCTCCGCACTCGCGCCCGAAGAGCGGCTCGAACGCCTCAGCGACCCACAGCGCCGAGCCGCCCTGCGCGAAGCCCTCGACCACCCGAACACGGATGGCCGGCGCGGGGCGACCCTCCCGCCGCCGCCGCTCGATTGTCTCTGCGTCGAGCACTCCCCGGCCCAGCCCGAGTGGGAGGGCCGCTCGATCGAGGCGCTCGCGCGCGAGAGCGGCCGACACGCAGCGGACGTGATGGCGGACCTGGTCGTCGCCGACGAGCTCGCCACGGGCTTCGTCTACACGAACGAGACCCCGGAGTGGGTCGAGATCACGGGCGACTCGCTCCGCCATCCCGACCTCCTCGTGGGCGTCGGCGACTGCGGGGCCCACGCCGACCGGGACGACGGCGCCGAATGGTCGACCTATTTTTTGAGCCGCTGGGTCCGCGACCGCGGCCTCTACGGCCTGGGAGAGGGCGTGCGCCGGATCACCTCGGAGCCCGCGGATCTGCTCGGCCTAACGGATCGCGGGCGCCTCACGCCCGGTGCCTGGGCGGATGTCGTGATCCTCGATCTCGACGCCCTGTCGCTCGGCCGAAAGACGCGGGTCCGCGACCTCCCGGGCGACGGCGAACGCTGGCAGGTCGAGGTCACGGGCATCGACCGAGTGATGGTGAACGGCGAGACCATCGTCGAACAGGGACGCGTGCTCGACGCCCAGCCGGGCCAGGTGCTGCGCGCCGGGGGTTGACCGCCCGGCCTTCCGCGCTCCGTGCTCCGCTTTCAGCAGTCAGCAGTCAGCAGTCAGCAGTCAGCAGTTGGCACTCAGCTGTTGGCACTCAACGGCTCTCCAACCCAATCGACGCTGCGAAACCTCGCCGCGTGGGCAGATCAGCCGTCGAAGGCGCGGTCGATCAAGAAGAGGTCATGGTCCGTGACGACCTGGCTCGAACTGCCCCCCCTACTGGACATTCGGCTCGTCCGCTCGAACTCGGCGAGCGCCTCCAGGTCCGGACACGCGGTCGCACCTCCGACGGTCGTGCAAGCGTAGGCGGCGCAGACGCCTCCGAAGGCCAGGGCCGCCTCGAACTGCTCGCGGCGGACCTCGTCGCTCTGCCCCGTGTCTTCGAACGAGCCAATCGCCATCGAGGCGACGATCCCTGCACCCATCGCATCCCCGGCTCCCGTCGAGTCGGCGACGTCTTCGATCAAATAGGGCCACGCAGCGACGGGCCGATCGCTGCCGGCCAGTTGGCCAATCGCGCCGAAACGCTCCAGCGAAACCACGACGTCGCAGCGGTCGCGGAACCAGGACAGGACCGACGCCAAGGACACGTCCGCGAGACCTGCGTCTCGGCAGAAGCGACGCACTTCTCGGATATCGAGCTGGAAGACCTCCACGTGGTCGCGCAGCACTCGACCCCAGCGCCGGGTCCCCTGCTTATACTGGGCGCTCCCGAAGTTGACGAAGGTCCTCACCTCGGAGAGCGCAGGGTCCGTCAGCAGCCGCTCCGTGATCTCGCCCGCAAAGCCGACCCCCCCGCCCCCCTCGGTCGTCCGATCGGCATGGACGTGGCCCACCATCGCGACGGAAGGTCGCCCTCGACCGGCCGCAAGGCGAGAGAGATGCCGATCGACGTGCTGCTCGTAGGCCAACATCATATCCGGCGAAAATTCGTTCAGGACCGCGCGAGAGCCTGCTTGACGGAGGATCGTCGTGAAGGGCGTGAGCAGACCCGCCCCCCGCACATGGAGGTCCGTGCGCCGGTACCGGGCTCCGCCCCTCCGCGCCGCCGCCTCGAGCGCCTCGACGATGACCTGGCCGAGCGGGTCCGCCTTGGCCAGCGGCAGGACCGGGTGGACGTCGAACCCCATCGCAAGAAGCCGACACGCGTGGTTCACAGAGCTGCCACCGGCCAGCCGAGGCTGTGGATCGATCGTGTATTTCGAATCCGCCTCGAGCTCACCCGGGAGCGCATAACCGTGCTCGACGTTGGCCCCCCCCAGCGTCAGCACCCGGGCTCCCTTGGAGCGATCTCGCCCCAGGGCGAGCCGTTGGCAGGCAGAGTCGGCGGTCATCGATTCCTCAAGGGTGCCTCGTGGCAGCAAGCGCGGACAGCCTATCGCACCCCGCTCGGGAATCCCGAAGAGCGCCGGCCGAGGGCCTCGCCGACGAACGAGGTCAGAGGGAGCCCGGGTCCGCTCTGGATCGGATGACGACCGAGGAAGCCCAACAACACCGCATTCGTCGCGCGCGGCTGCTCGATGAAACAGATGTGCCCGCCCCCCTCGATGACCTGGAGTTCTCCGTTCGGGATCCGTTGGGCGAGGATCGACGAGTTCTCGGGCGGCACGAGCACGGCGGCGTCCCCGGTCATCAGCAGGTTCGGACACGGGATGTCCGGCAGCGCGTCCCAATAATTTGCGCCGCCATTTTGTTGACGCCGCTCGATCTCTTCGGGCAAGTGGGGATGGACCTCCTTCGTACCGAAATTGAAGCGCGGGGCCTCCGGCCGCTCGCTCGGCGTATCGGGATGCATGATGGCGCGGGTGAAGCCATCGATCCCCGCCCCCTCCGCGACCGCGTCGGGGCCGCCCCGCGCGATCTCGAGCCACGGGATAGTTCGGTCCGGGGCGCTGCGGCGGTGTAGACTCGGGCGCGATCGGAGCACCGGGAGGAGCGAGTTCATGCGTCGAGCCCGAGTGGGCGGGTCGGATCTGGAGATCTCTCGCCTGATCCTGGGCACCGCCGACCGCCGACCGCTTCGCGAGAACGAACGCGCGGACATCGTCTCTGCCGCCCTCGAGGTGGGGATGACCTCGGTCGACACGGCGCCGCTCTACGGCTTCGGCGAGGTGGAAGCGCACCTCGGGCGCGCGCTGCGAGGCCGACGGGATCAGTTCGAGATCCTTTCCAAGGTCGGGTTGCGCTGGGACTCGGACCACGGAGACCCGCTCTTCACCTCGAACCCACCGGGCGGACCGCCCCGGGTCATTCGCCGGGACAGCCGTCCGGAGGCGATCCGACGCGACGTGGAAGAGAGCCTCCAGCGTCTCGGCACCGACCGTCTGGACCTCTGCCAGATCCACCAGCCCGATCCACGGGTCCCCATCCAAGACAGCCTCGGCGCCCTCGAAGAGCTCGTCCGAGAGGGCAAAATTCTCCACGTCGGGGTCTCGAATTTCGAACCTCCGGATCTCGAAGCCAGCCTCCAGGCCCTCGGGAGCCCCCCCCTAGGCCTCTCGCTCACGAGCCACCAGCTGCATTACAGCCTGCTCGAAAGGCGCGCCGAAGACAGGGCCCTCCCGCTCGCAGCGGAGGCGGGCGTCGGTCACCTGGCCTATTCCCCGCTCGAGGCCGGCGCCCTCACCGAGCGGATGCTGGCCGCCGACCCTGCCCTCACCGAACTCTCCTCCCGGTCCCATTGTTTCCGACCCCCCAATGCCGGGCGGATCGCGTCCGCGCTGCGCGACACGGTCTCGCCCATCGCCGAACGCCAGGAGGCGACGATCGAGCAGGTCTGTCTGGCCTGGCTGCTCGAACGGCCCTGCATCGACGGCGTGATCGTGGGCGCATCGAGCCCCGCACAGACTCGACGCAACGCGGGGGCCGACGCCCTCAAACTCACGACACAGGAGAGAGCCGCGATCGGAGAACGCTTCGCGAGTCTGCGGATCGACCCGACAGCGGGCCTCAGCTTGAAACGCCGCGCGCGGCTTCTGGCTCGGCGCCTCCGCGATCGGCTGAGGCGCCTCGGGCGGGGCGGCTGAGCGATGCGCGACCGATCGATGCCCCTCACACTGCTCGTCCTCCTTCTCGCCCTCGCTTGCGGGGGAGAGGCGCCGCCGCTTCCGGACTTCGGTGACCAACCCACCGAAGCGGCGCGTCTATCCGGGCCCCGCCGCTTCGCGATCGACCGGGTCCTCGACTACCGGGTCTGGAGCGGAGCTCGGGCGGGCTTCGTCGCGCTGGTCGCGCGGCGCGGGAGTATCGTCTACGCACGCACCACGGGGTACGCGGACCTCGAGACGCGCACCCCCATGACCCTGGACACGCCCTTCCATCTGGCGTCGATGACCAAGCCCGTGACGGCGGTCGCGGCGATGCGGCTCGTCGACGAGGGCCGCCTCGACCTGGACGCACCGGTCTCGCGCTACCTCCCGAGCTTCGAGCAGATGCGCGTCGTGATCCGGCGCGACGCCGAGGGAGGCTGGCAGACCGCTCCACTGGAGGAGCCGATCCGAGTGCGGCAACTCCTCGAATTCCGCTCGGGGATCGGCGGGTACGCCGAAACCGACGACCCTCTCGACGGCCATTGGCGATCCCCCGACATCGAAGTCGCGGGCCTGGGTTCCCTCGCCGAGCGGATCGAACGCGTCTCCCGCCTGCCGCTTTACGAGCGTCCCGGTACCCGGTGGCGCTACGGCTGGTCCGCAGACGTCCTGGCCCGCGTCGTCGAGGTCGCCGCAGGAGAACCCTTCGACGATTTCCTGCGGCGGCGAATCTTTGCTCCGCTCGGCATGACGCGGACCCACTTTCCCGACGACGTCCCGGCGGACGAGCCGATCGCGCGAATGTACACCCACGACGAAGACGGCGAACTCCTGCGGGATCCCCAATTCGACGACTACTATGGGCGCGGCTGGACACCCGGCGGAGGCGGGCTCGTCTCGACGGGCCCCGACTACCTCCGCTTCGCGATGATGCTCGCCCATGGCGGCGAGCTCGACGGCGTCCGCATCCTCTCGGAACAGAGCGTCCGAGAAATGACCCGACTCCACGTCCCATCGGGCGTGCTCGCGGACATGGAGATCGAGGGGCTCGGATGGGGCCTCGGGCTCTGCGTCGTCGCCGACGACCGCGTGACGATGATGCCCGCGAGCAACGGCGACTTCTGGTGGAGCGGACGCTTCGGCACCCAATTCTGGGTCAGCCCCACTCACGAGACGGTCGTCGTCGTGATGCAACAGACCGAGCGGAGCCCCTGGTCCGACCTCCCGGTCACCCCCTCGATCGTGCAAGTGCTCGCGATGCCGTGAAGCCTCTGCGAGGGGGAGCGGTCACGCCCCCCTCAGTCTGCCCGGTCCCCTCAGCGCCCCGGCGCCCGGCAGAAATCGGCGAGATTCCGTGCCGTGTCCCGGCTGATCTCGGGGCATAGGATCGGGAAGATCTCCGTCCCGTGCATCGTGCCCATGACCTGCCGGCAACGCGCCTCCACGCCCTCCGCGATCAGCAGGCGATAGAACTCGATCCCCTCGTCCCGGAGCGGGTCGCATTCGTTCACGCTGATCATGGTCGGCGGGAAACCCCGAACGTCGTCGGCGGTCGCGAAAGAGGGCCAGGCGAGCGGGTTCCCCTTTTCGAATTCTTCGACCCCGTAGGAGAGCTTGCCGACGTCGTTATGCAGATCGAGGAGCAGGCCGTTGTTCTCGGTCGAGGACGGGTAGCGGTCCTGCGGCCAATCTCCCGCGATATAGGGGCAAAGCGCGTAGAGGCCCGTGATGAGGTCGCGCTTGCCTTCGCGCAAGAGCCGCAGCCCCGTCGCGAGGGTCAGATTCCCACCCCCACTCTCGCCCGCGACGACGAGCCGCGTGGGGTCGAGGCCGAGTTCCTCGGCGTGGGCGTGGACCCACTCGAGGCCCGAGACACAATCATTCAGGCCAGCCGGATAAGGAGCGACCTCGGGCGCAGAAGAGGGTCGGATCGAATTACGGAAATCCACCATCGCCACGTTCACGCCCTGGGCGGCGATGATCTTCCCCCAGGCCCGGTAGTTCCCATCGAAACACGACATGGTCATCATCCCGCCGCCGTGGATGTAATAGACCGTGGGCCGCGGCGCCCCGTCCTCGTGGCGGATCAGCTGGAGCTTGACCGTGTTCCCATCGGGCTGGGAGAGAAACTCCCGGGTCTCGACGCTGAGCCCCTGCGACGGGGCGTACTCTTCCGTGTCACAGACCTCCATCATGCCCGCGAAGGCTTCGGCTCCGGCGATCGCCTCTTCGGTGCTCGTCTGCGCGATCAGCTCCGCCCGGTCCTTCACCGCGCTCGGCGCGGGCACCGGCATGTTCTGCAGCATCGCGCGCACGCGCGGATCGAGGCGGGGGTCGTCGAGATTGGCCATTGGGTCGCTCCATGAAAGTCAAAATGTGACGGTAGCGCCACCGCTCGACATGCGGACCCGGCCGGGGTGCCTCCTGGTCACTCGGAGGAGCGAAAAACCCTTCTCTCGACTCGCGCCCTGATCCCGTTTAGGATCCCGCACGGAGGCCCTCCATGGCGATCAGCTACGACCCTTTCTCCGACGACGTGATCCACGGTGACAACCACGGGATCTACAAACAACTGCGCGACGAGTCCCCCGTGCACTACCTGGAGGCCTACGACGCGTTCGCGCTCTCCCGCTTCGACGACGTCTGGTGGGCCTGCGAGGGCGATTTCGTCTCGAACGCCAATGGGGCGACCTCGGCCCACCTGCTGACCCGCATCCAGCCGGTCCTCCCGCTGATCAACCACATGGATCCCCCGGAGCACACCAAGCTCCGCGGCGGGCTCCGCAAGCAATTCATGCCGGCGCGGCTGCGGACCCTCGAGCCCTGGATCCAGTCCCTGGTCGACCAGCTCGCCGAGCCCTTCGCCGACGGCGGCGTCTTCGAGTTCGTAGAAGATTTCGCCCAGCCCCTGGCCATGAACGTGGGATGCAAAGTGATCGGGCTGCCCGAGGAGGACGGCGACTACCTGCGCGACGTGGTGGGCCGTTTCTTCGCCCGTACGCCGGGCCAGGACGGCATGACCGAGGACGGCCTCGCCGCCATGGCCGAGATGAACGCCTACCTGCATCGCATCTCCGCCGAACAGCGCGCCAACCCGCCCGCCGAGCCCAACGCAATCAGCGTGCTCCGCGACTACCGGGATGCGGAGGGCAACGCGCTCTCGGACGACGACATCGGCTCCCATCTCTCGCTGCTCCTGATCGGCGGTACCGACACGCTGCCCAAGGTCCTCGCCAACCTGATGCTCCGACTCGAGCAGAACCCGGACCAGCGGGCCGAGCTCGCCGCCGATCCCGCGCTCGCCGTCCCCGCCTTCAACGAGGCCGTGCGCGTCGACATGCCGACCCAGAACATGTGCCGCGAGGTGACCCGCGAAGTCGAGCGCCACGGCCGAAAGATCACGCCCGGGCAGGTCATCGTCCTGCTCTACACCGCGGCGAACCGGGACGACCGGGAATTCCCCGACCCCGAGCGATTCGACATCCACCGCAACCCGCCCCGCTCCCTCGGCTTCAGCCACGGCCACCACGCCTGCATCGGGCTCCACGTCGCTCGTAAGGAGGGGCAGATCGCGATCAACGAGCTGCTGAAGCGCTACCCCAACTACACGGTCGACCAGAGCGGGCTCGAGACCTACGCGACGGAATTCGTGAAGGGCTACTCGGCCATGCCGATCCGCTTCCGACCCTGAGCCCCGAACGCGCTCATCCCTGATATCCTCGTTCGGCCGCTCCGGGTGCCCCGGGCGGGCGGACAGAGACAGGGGAGAGCGAGATGCGTTTCGGAGTCATGGTCGGCGGTCATACGAGCCGCCTCACCGTCGAACAGTTCATCGATCAGGCCAAGGATCTCGAGGCTCGCGGCTTCGACACCATGTGGATCCCCCACGTCTTCGGTCACGACGCGATCACCCTCGCGGCCCTGCTCGGGCGCGAGACGAGCCGCATCGAGCTGGGCACGGCGGTCGTCCCGACCTATCCCCGCCACCCCACCGCCATCGCCCAGCAATCACTCACCGCCGCCGACGCCTCGAAGGGCCGCTTCACCCTCGGCATCGGCCTCTCCCACCCCCCCGTCATCGAAAACATGATCGGCCTCTCCTACAAACGCCGGGCGAGCCATATGGCGGAATACATGGCCGTACTCGGCCCGATCCTACGAGGTGAGCCCGTCGACTTCGACGGCGACGAGTACGCCGTCCACGGCAGCTTCGAGGTCGAGGGCGACCCGGCGATCCCCGTCGTGCTCGCCGCGCTGGGCCCGAAGATGCTCGACATCGCGGGCCGCGAGACCGACGGCACGCTGCTCTGGTGCACGGGCTTCCGCATGATCGAGGAGCACGTCGTGCCCCGACTCACGGCCGCCGCCGACGCGGCCGGCCGGCCCGCACCCCGGGTGATCGCGGGTATGCACATCGTGCATACCGAAGACGCCGACCGCGCCAACGAACACATGGGACGGGTCCTCGAGCAATACAACATGATGCCGAGCTACAAGGCGAACATCGAGCGCGAGGGGTCGATGACCCCGGCGGATTTCGCGCTGATCGGAAACGAGAAGGCGCTCGACGCCCAGCTCGACCGGCTGGCCGAGATCGGCGTGACCGATTTCGATGCGAATATCCTCGAGGTCGAGCCCGGTAGCCGCGAGCGGACCCTGGACTACCTCCAGAGCCGGCTCTCGGGGTGAGCGGCGACGGCGCGGCCCGCCACGCCGCCTTCGACCTGAACGATCTCTCGATCCCTCGCGAGGAACGCTTCGCGGCGCTGCGCTGGCTTCGGGAGCACGACCCCGTCCATTGGGACGAGAAGAACGGGATGTGGTTGCTCACGCGGCATGCCGACATCCGCGCGCTCTCGAAGGACCCGGTCGCGTTCACCAATGGCCCGAAGGGTCCTTGGCACGCCTTCGAGACCGACGGGGGCTCGATCGAAAATCTCGACGGCAAACAGCACGTGCGCACCCGGAACCTGGTCAGCAAGGGTTTCACGCCGCGCATGGTCTCCGACCTCGAGCGCCGCGCACGCAATGTGATCGACGACGCGATCGATCGCGTCCTCGCCGACGGGGGCGGCGACCTCGTCCGTGACCTCGCCGTGCCCGTGCCCTCCCGGGTCATCGCCGAGATGCTCGGGATCGCCGACGCCGACCTCGACCCCTTCTCCGACTGGTGCGACGGGATCACGGAGGGGATCGGCGCGCCCGAAGGCTCCGAGCGGGAGGAACGCTCGATGGCCGCGGCCGGCCAGATGTACGTTCACCTCTCGGAGATCGTGGCCAAGCGGAGAGTGGCTCCCGGAGAGGACATCCTCTCGACGCTGATCCACGCACGCGAAGACGGCGCCTTCGGAGAGGATGCGACGCTGGCCGCGGACGAGCTCCTCCAATTCGCCATGCTGCTGGTGATGGGTGGAAACGAGACGACCCGCAACGCCATCGCCGGCGGCGTCCTCGCCTTCATCGATCATCCCGAGGCCTGGCATCGGCTGCGCGCGGACCGATCGCTGATGCCGACCGCGGTGGATGAAATCCTCCGCTACACGACGGTCGTGCGCGCCCTGCGCCGCTGGGTCGCGCAGGAGACCCCTTTCGGGAGCGAGGTCTTCCGCGAGGGGGACTCCGTGGTCATGAGCTACACCTCGGCCAACCGCGACGAGCGCGCCTTCGACGACCCCGAGGCCTTTCGGATCGATCGCGCTCCGAACGAACACCTCACCTTCGGCTTCGGCGTCCATTATTGCCTCGGGGCGAATCTCGCCAAAATGGAGATCGCGACGGTCTTCGACCGCCTGCTGGAGCGCCTACCGGATTTGCGGCTGGCCCCAGGCGCGGAGATCGTGCGCGGAGAGAGCGGCCTCAGCGAAACGATCCTCTCGGCCGCGATCGAGGTCTGAGCGCATCACCGACCGGCCTCGCTCTCCGTCGAACTCGCCGCCGCCGCCCCGGCCCCCGATCCGATATGCTGAAGCCTCACGGCTAGCGAGCCGCTCCGAGGAGACCCCATGCCCACCTTCGAAAAACCCGAATCCCTCGAAGGCCTCGGCCTTCCGCCGATCGACCAGGTCGGCTTCGTCGTGCGATCGCTCGAAGAGACGAAAGATCGTTACGCCGCCCTCTTCGGCCCCTTCACCGAGATGGACGGCTCCGTCGAAGCCGCCGACTACCGGGGCCGCTCGGCCGACGCCCACCTCGCGATCCTCTTCGGTCACTCGGGCGATCTCGAGATCGAGTTCATCGAGTGGAAGGGCGGTGAGAGCCCCCACCGCGAGTTCATCGAGGCCGGCCGCGAAGGCATGCATCACCTCCGCTACCGCGTCGAGAACGCGGACGAGTGGATCGAGAAGGTCGCCCCGCTCGGCTACCGACCGATCTGGTACAAGCAGTTCGCGGCGGACACGGTCTTCGCCTATCTCGAGCGCGAGGGCGACCCGCTCTTGATCGAATTCCTGCAGATGCCCGAGGCCGGCCCCGGCACACCTCTGTAGGGCCGACGCGCGACGACAGACGCGCGACGACAAGAGGCAGGCGGGCTAGACGATCCGACCCTCGTGCCCCTCCCAATAGGGGTCACGCAGCTTTCGCTTGTAGAGCTTCCCGTTCGGATCCCGCGGCATGTCCTCCGTAAAATCGATCGAGTGCGGCCATTTCTGCTTCGCCATCTTGTCCTGATAAAACGCCACGATGTCGTCGCGCACGGCGTCTCCCTGCTCGGCGCCGGGAATCAGCTCGATCACGCATTTGATCTCTTCGCCCATGTCCTTGTTCGGAATCCCGAAGACGGCGACGTCCTGGACCTTGTCGTGCTGCTGGATGACGCCCTCGATCTCCTGTGGGTAGATGTTGACCCCACCAGCGATGATCATGTCGTTCGCGCGGTCGTTCAGGAAGAGGTAGCCGTCGGAGTTGAAATAGCCGATGTCGCCGACCGTGAAGAAGTCGCGCAGACGCGCCTCCTTCGTCTTCTCTTCCGCCTTGTAGTACTCGAAGGCGTTGCCGGGCATCTTCATGTAGATCGTGCCGCTCTCACCCGCCGGCAGCTCATTGCCCTCCTCGTCGACGACGATCACCTCGGAGTTCGGCCAGGGGCGACCGACCGTGCCCGGATGCTCCTTCCATTCGGCGGGCGGCGCGATCGTGCCGCCTCCCTCGGTCGCCGCGTAATACTCCCAGATCACGTCACCCCACCAGTCGAACATCTTCCATTTCGTCTCGATCGGACAAGGGGCGGCGGCGTGGATCATGCAACGCAGGGAAGACACGTCGTACTCGTTGCGAACCTCCTCGGGCAGCTTGAGCATGCGGTTGAACATGGTGGGCACCATGTGGCTGTAGGTGACCTTGTATTTTTGGATCCGCTCGAGCGCGTCTTCGGGCGTCCATCGATCCATCAACACGACGGAGTGTCCCCAA
>Ga0315331_10001588_pt1 | contig 17062 bp, 19 predicted proteins | sample M160m34915metaG_FD_203456 | JGI IMG/M metagenome (GOLD analysis project Ga0315331, IMG submission 203456) | Ammonia-oxidizing marine archaeal communities from Monterey Bay, California, United States - M1 60m 34915 | ecosystem: Environmental > Aquatic > Marine > Intertidal zone | place: USA...
CGAGAGGCCGAGATCACAGGCGTCCCCACGTTCCAGCTGGGCGCATGGCCTCTCGGCGGGATCCAGAGCGACGAGACGATGCTCTCGATCCTTTCGCGTTGGGCGACCCGGCAGCGCGCCCAGAGCTGAGCGGCCTGGCCTATCCTCCGCGTATGGCACGAACCGTCTACTCCTCCGACCGGGGTCGTATCTGCCCGACGTGCAGCGCCCCCACCGACATGTGCCGTTGCAAACAAGTGCGCGAAGCGAACGCGCGTGCGCAGGGCGACGGCGTCTGCCGCATCCAACGAGAGACGAAGGGCCGAAAAGGGAAGACCGTGACGACGGTCACCGGCGTCCCGCTACCGCCGAACGAGCTGCAAGACCTGGCGAAGGCGCTCAAGCGACGCTGCGGCACCGGCGGGTCCTTCAAGGACGGCGTCATCGAGATCCAGGGCGATCACCGCGACGTCCTCAAGGCCGAGCTCGAAGAACGCGGCTTCCAGGTCAAGTTCGCCGGCGGCTGAGATCAGCGCGCCCCGCCCTCCGCGGCGCGCGACTCCAGAGCGGCGAGAACCGCCGCGTGACGCGCGCGCCCCAGGTCGTAGCGGCTGATGAAGAAGATCGCGAAGACAAAGAAGACGAACATCACCCCGCCCTGCGCCAACCCAAGCGCAGTCACCGTGGCGTCGGGTACTCCCGCGGGATCGGACGCGTCACTGATCCCAACCCAGTCGATGACCAGCCCCGCCAACAACGGCCCGAGGCCGGTGAGCGCCTTCCAGCTGAAGGACTCTGCGGCGAAGATCACCCCCTCCCGCCTCTGACCCGTCTCCAGCTCGTCGTAGTCCGTGACGTCCCCGAGCATCGATCCAACCATCGGCCCCGACGCCGCGATGCCAAAGTGAGCGAGCAGCCCCGTCGTCAACACATACAGCGGGACGTAGGCGGCGCTCCCCTCCTCCGGCCAGCACCCGGCGATCCGCAAGAGATACGGCACGCAGAAGAAGAACAGGTAGGTCACGTCTCCCAGGATCGCGACGGCACGCTTGTCGATCCGCCCGGCCACCCAGCGCCAGAACGGCAAGCCCGCGAACATGCCGCTGAACATCCCGACACCCCAGAGAAACATCACCTCGGTGTCGATGCGCCAGAAGAAGGTCATCATGAAGATCCCGAGCGCGTCGGACATCCCCCACGCCATGTGCCGGCTGATGCTCCCGAACAAGACCGATCGAAACGGCCGGTGCCGCATGACACCCCGTAGATCCGCGCCCATTTCCCGCAGCGAACCCACCGCGCCCTGGGCAGAGGCCGCGAGCTGCGATGACCACTTGCGCGTCTGCCACGCACTCAACAAGAGATGGACGGCGATGACCACGCTCATCCACGCAGCGAAGTCGACGTAACCGGCGGGGTTCAACTGACCGTCGGGGTACGCCTCCGTCGGCCGCAAGAAGACCAACAACAAGAGAGCGCCCGCGGTCGATCGCCCGATGTTGAAGAAGACCGCGCGCCATGTCGCGATCCGGGTCCTCTCCTCGTGCCCTCTCGAGATCTCGGCACCCAACGCCAGGTAGGGCACGGAATAACAGGTATCGACGACTCGCTTGAACAGGTGCAGGGCCAGCAGCCAGACGAGAAGCCCTGAGCCCGACAGACCCGCCGGCACCCAGAACATCAGGTAGAACGTCATCGCGGACGGGACCGCCGCCAGGAACAAGTACGGGTGGCGCCGCCCCCAACGACTCCGCGTCCGGTCCGACGCCGACCCCACGGCGAGGTCGGTCACCGCGTCGAAGAGCGAGACGAACAACGCACCAAGTCCGATCATCAGACCCGAGATCCCGAGCACCTGGTTGTAGTAGAAGACGAGATAATTCCAGGCGAGCACACCGATCCCACCCGGCACGCTGCCCGCGGCGTACCAGAAGAGCTCCCGCCTTGAAACGCTCCTCTCGCTCACGCGCCGTGCCTCGCCCCCTCGTGCCGCGGATCCCGCACCGATCTGTCACGATAGCGTCGACGTCGACGCCCGACCCTGCCCGTTCCCCGCAGGTCCTGTGATAGGTTTCGAGGCGAGCATGGCCAGGACGGGCGCGACGGGGTCCGCACAGAGGCAGACCCCAACCGCGCCGCGCCAATCGCGCAGCGGAAGGCGCCCGGCGCCAACTGCATGAAAGGCACGAGGCCATCCGTCGCGAGGGAGATCGCTTCGAACGCTCCTTTCGAGACCACGGACTGCCTGCCCCACGAGGGGAGGAGAGGCCAAGCTCCCCGATGACACCCACACCCAGGAGAACCCCTTGACCGACCCCGACCAGCAGAAGCGCATCGAACAGATCGCAGCGACACTCCCGTTGCCCAAGGAGATCGAGCAGGAGTTCGCGGCGTTTACGGCAGACACCGTGATGGGCGGCCTCTGGAGCCGAGATGGGATCTCCGCTCGCGAGCGAAGCCTCGTCACCATCGCCGCCTTGACCGCGCTCGACCGACCGCACGAACTTGAGATCCACGTCGGGCTCGGGCTGTCCAACGGACTCACGCGCGAAGAGATCTGCGAGGTCGTGATGCACATGGCGGTCTACGGAGGCTGGCCGGTCGCCGTAGAGGGCATGCGCACCCTAAAGCGCGTCTTCGAGGGGCTGGACGCGAAGTAGCAGGCCCGACGCGGTTTCAGCCCGTTGCGTCCGGCCCGTTCGGCGGATCCTCCGCAAGTGGGATCGTCGGCATCGACACCTGCTCGGCGTCGATGGTCACCACGACGCGCTCGGTCCCCGGTGGGTCGAGGTCATAGGTCTCCTGCCCCATGTACACCTGCGCGATCTGATCGATGAAGCGCCGCTCGACGTCGTCTTCCACCCGGGCAGTCCCGCGCACCTCGAGGTAGAGGTTGGGGTTGTCGCGCTTCGGAATGGAGATCGCCACGCGTGGGTCTGCGAGGAGGTTCCGGTACTTCACCCGCGCCTTCGTCGTAGAAACCCGAATCGATCGTCCATCGAAGATCACTGCCACGGGATTGACCGACAGTCTGCCATCACGACGCACGGTCGCCAGGTGCCCCGTGGGCTTGTCACGGAGCAGCGCGTGCGCGGCTTCAGGGATGTCTCGAGACATTCAATCTCCTCTCCGCGGTGAAGAGGCCCCGCGTCTTTCAAGCAGCTCATAGTAGTGAACCCGGGTCGGCGCCCCGTAGCCGGGACGCAGCGCCTCGAGCACCCGCAACAACGCGGGCGTCGTCGACTTGTCACCCCGTGCGTGTACGATCAGCGCCGGCGGGTCCCCGCGCAACTGTTCGAGCACCGCGGCCTCCGCCGCAGCATCCCCAATCCCCAATGCGCTATTCCAGAAGTCGACAGGGTTGCGTCGGTCCGCGAGGAAGTACACGACCGCGTCGTTCGGGACCACCCAGATCGCGTCCTCAGCGGTTGTGCGAGCACGGATCTGATCCATGAGATCCCCGTAGGCTCGCTCCTGGTCGCGCTCCATCCACAAGCTCGCGCGCGGCAGACGCTCATTCCACGCGAGGGGAACCCGCCCCCCCGCCACCAACGCTTCGGGCGTGCGCGTGTGCGGCTGCGCGGCGTGGAAGACCAACGCCGTCCCTCCGACCCAGGCCAAGCCGAACGCGAGCGCCACCCGCACCCGTTTTCCGAGCGGAGCCAGCAGCCAAACAGACGCAGCGAGAGACAGCCCGACGCTGTAATAGAGGTAGATCGGGATCTGATTGAAGACGGAAACCAACCCGTAGAAGCAGGCCACATAAGGTAGGGCGAGGTCGAGCCGGCCCTCTGGCGCCCGCTGAAACAACGCGCGAAGTGTCAACCCGCCGGTGAGCGCAGCGAGCGACAACAGCACCCACCAGTACGCCGCGTTGGCGACACGAAGCGGAGAGGATCCGATCGAGAACGCGTCGAGCGCGGGGCGCAGCCAGTGCCCGTAGCTCGACACGGACACATACGAGAGCTGCGGGACCTCACGCGCCGACGCGATGACATCAGCCCACCAGTCGAACAACGAGCCATGCCAGGCGTGGCTCGCGAGCATCGGGAACAGCGCGAGCCCAAAACCGGCAACGAGCTGGACGAGGATTTCCGCGGCGACGCGGTCGGGGGTCGTGGCGGCTCGGACGCTCCAGGCGAGTAACGCGACCGGCCACACCCCATACAAGACCCATCCGAGCAGATCCGTCGTCGACCCCAAGTAGGCGCACAGTGCTCCGAGAGCGACCCCGAGGACCCCCCGGGCCAGACGACCGTTCCCCGAGCCGGGTGCCCCCCTGGCGTCCACCAGCAGATACCCCAGGACCGCGAGCCCCAGGAACACAGCTGTGAGCTGACGAAAACCGAACAGCGCCCCCACGACCAGCCCCGCCGCGAACACACGCCAACGGGACCGCGTGTCGAGACACGCAACGGCGAGCACCGCCAGCGGTAAGCCGTACCAATTGGGGGTGGGGTTGGGAAACTGGACGAAGGCCAGCGCGGTCGCGGTCAAGGCCGTCAGCACCGCGAGCGCGGCGCCACGCCGAAACAAGAGCGCGAACACCCCCAACCCGTACCCCAGCGTGGCGGCCACGAGCGGGTAACGTAGGCTCAGGAGGTCGCGACCGAACAACGCCAACGCGCCCGCGTTGATCCAATGCACGTGGTCCGCGTGGTGGTCGCGGATGTCACGGTGGAGCACCTCGCCATCCAGCATCCGGTCCGCGACGTGCGCGAACTGGCCCTCATCGGGCGGCCACCAAGCCTGATCGTGAAACCCGACCAGGATCCAAGCGCACCCGACGACCGTGACGCATGAGGACGCAGCCCAGCGCGACATACGCGTATACTACCGTTCTCAACGGGCCGAGATGAAACGATGAGCCACTCGCTGAATCAAAGTCCTGCCTCGACAGCATCGCCCGGCTGGATTCGCAGCCCGGCGTTCGACTCGCTCCTGATCGGCGGGACCGCCAGTATGGCGCTCCTGACCGGAATCTTTGCCGCGCAGGACCCCTACTGGTTTCGAACCCTGCTGATCGTGAACATGTGGGCGCTCGGCTATCACCACGTGATCGCGACCTACACTCGCATCGGCTTCGACACCCAGAGCCTCCGGGAACATCGCTTCCTAGTGTTCGCGCTTCCCGTCCTGCTGCTCGGGGTCACGACTTCGCTCTTCGCCGCCGGCGGGACCTGGCTGCTCGCGACCATCTACCTGCACTGGCAGTATTTTCACTACACGCGCCAGAGCTACGGCGTCGAGCAGATCTACTGGCGCCGCGGGAACGCCGCTGACGTGCCGCGCGACCGCGCCACCTGGGCCGTGATCTACGCAGTACCGGTGTGGGGCCTCGTCCACCGCTCCATTCAGGACTCGCCGACGTTCCTCGGCCTCGAGGTGGCGTACCTCCCGATCCCGCCCTGGGTCGGGACGATCGTCGCGGCCGGGGCAATCGGTACGATCGCGTATTGGGTCGCCCTCCGCGTGGGAGAGGCGATCCGAGGCGAACTCCGGCTCGCGCACACGCTCTACGTCACGTCACACATCGTGATCTTCGTGAGCGGATACATCCTCATCGAGAACATCAACCCCGGCTGGCTGTTGGTGAACGTGTGGCACAACGCGCAATACCTGCTGATCGTGTGGATGTTCAACACCAACCGCTTCCGCGACGGCGTCGACCCGGAGCACCGATTCCTCTCAACCCTAAGCCAACCGGGAAACGTCGTGCTCTACACACTCACCTGCGTCTGCATCAGCACCGTCTTCTACCTCGGCAGCCTGGAGTTCATCGACGCCCTCCCGCTCGCCGCGATCTCAGCGACCTTGATCTTTGTGCAGACCGTGAATTTTCATCACTACACCGTCGACGCGTTCGTCTGGAAGCTCCGAAAGCCAGCGGTTCGAGACACGACGGTCGCCGACCCCGTGTGACACCGACTCGCGATCGGCATCCGACGCCAGCCCGACCTCACGACGAACCCGACCAGGAGCGCTCCGCCGAGATGGTTCAACTCGATCGAGAACAGTCGCACCCGGGATATTGGTCGTCCCCGTGGCCCGTGGAGTGCGGAGGCAACCGTCGGCAGAAAGCCCGCGCGGGGCGACTCGACGCCGGCCGTGGCACCGCAAGGGCGACCTTCCGGGAGAACGGGCGCTGGAACGTGATGGTGGTCGAGCGCGACCCGGGCGAGTGGTACGCGACGGGGACGCTCCCCGCGTTCACGGGCCCGGCGCCTTACGGATGGGTCGAGCGCTTCGACCCCGAGACGCTCGAGCCCCTCGCCATCGCCGACGAGCTGCCGTGCGGTGACCACGTCTGGTGTGGCGCGCTCCTCGCACACGCGAACGGCTCGCTCTACTGCGTCAACGGCAGCTTCCTCCACCGCCTTTCGCCCGACTGCGAGGTCATCGCGGAGCAGCGCCTCCCCGTGGATCGCTCGCACAATGGCCTCCTCGCCCTATCCGACGGGACCCTGATCACGAAAGACCTTCGGCTCGAAGGACAAGGGGGCACGACCGTCAGCCGGATCGACCCCGAGACCTTGGCCCTGGTCGAAGAGCCGCTCATCCTCCCGGAGGCCTCGATGGGTCGGATCGCCGCAGAACCAACCGACGGGGGCGATCAGGTCTACATCCCGGGTACGGAACACATGTGGCGCGTCGAAGTCCGTGACCGAATGCAACTCGACGACCACTGGAAACCCCGATATCGCGATGCCCGAGGCGATCACGGACTCGCCTGGGACTCGTGCCTATCGGGTGGTAACGCGTGGCTAATGGACTGTGGTGACATCGAATCCGTACGTGCCATCCACGAAACGGTGCCCAACGGCCGGTTCGACGCTCCACCCGGTCGACAGCTGAGCTGGAGGCTGCCCGCGCCCTGGTCCGGCGCACAGCGCCTGATCCGCGTCGACTGTGAGACCGGTGAAGTCGAGAGCCTGACCCCGTTCGGGACGCCGCGCGGAGGCATCATTGCGCCGCCCGTCGCCATCCCAGAGCGAGACCGCGTCGTGTGCTGGGACTCGCTAGGCGGCGGGATGGCAGGGATCGACACGTCGGACGGTGGCCTCGAGGTCGCTTGGACGCTCGAGGTGCGCCCGACCATGCAGCCCGTCGTGTTCCCCGAGTCCGGAGAGCTCGTGATCAACGACTTCCGTGACGTGGGGAGCGACGACCTCGTCGTCGTAGACGTCGACACCGGCGCCTTGATCGACCGGGTCGCGACGGGGTCCCGGATCGCCAACGGGATGTTTCTGACTCCGGGCGGAGAGCGAGACGTGTTCTACTGCTCAGTCCTAGGAATGGCCCGCGTCCACTGGAGCTAACTCCGACGGCGGGCAAACCCGGGTTCATTCCTCGTCGAACGGGGCATCGAACAGATCGCGGGGCAGCGCCCCCGCGTCGTAGCGCGACTGCACCTCAGACATCCTCGCAATCGCCTCCGGCGCGCGAGCGACCCGCTGGAAGTGACCCTGCTCGTTCGCCAGGGCCTCCTGCATCGGGAGCTCTTCCGATTCGAACAAGATCCGCTTGAGCGCCGCGAGCGCCTCCGGCGGGCGGCCCGCGAGCCGCTTGGCCCACGCGACCGCCACCTCGGTGCAGCGACCTTCATCGGACAAACGATTCACGGCGCCGAGCTCGTACAGCCGGGGAGCGGGCAGCGCGGCGCCATCGAGCACCATCTCAGCCGCCGCGCTGCGACCGACCAAACGGGTCAGACGCGCTGTGCCGCCGAGCCCCGTCGGGACCCCGATCATCGACTCCGGCTGACCCAGAGTCGCGGATCGCGCGGCCACACGCAGATCACAGGCCCAGCCCAGCTCCGCTCCCCCCCCCGCGGTGTCCCCTGAGATCGCCGCGATCGAGACCACTTCGGTTCGAGAGAGTTCGTGGATGGCTCGGAACCAGGCCGCTCCGTCCCCGCTCGGTGCTCCACCGGTGAACATATGGTGGAGGTCCCGCAGAGACGCGTGTCCCAACCAGTGACTCGGAGTCGCAGATCCCACGACGACCACGCGAACCCCTTCTTTACGGGCCTCCGCCAACATCGACGCCAGCTTCTCCACCACGATGAAGCTGCACCCGTTCGGCGGCGCTCCGCCTACCGTGATCAAGGCGACCCCCTCGGCGGGCGTCGTCCTCTCGACCGTTCGTTCCCCTGTCTCGTCCCGCAACATCGCCCCTGCCCTCCTGGTGAAAGCCGTACTGAAAGTGCCAAACAAGCGGCTACAATGCCGTGAGGAGGCCCAACATGTCCAACGCTTCGCGAAGTATGATCCCGGCAAGTCAGCACTGGCACACCCCCGACTGGCACTTCGAGAAGATCGGGAAAGAGATGGAGGTCGAGGACAAAGCGCGCATGCTTGGCGTCGTCGGTCGCATGGCGGCACAAGAAGTTCCAGACCTCACATCCATCGACTGGGCCAACGAGCTCGCAACGTTCCCGGAGGTCGAATACCCGACCTACTATCAGCAGCCCTTTCACAGCGTGCCGGGCGGTTATCTGACCGAACAGGCGGCGAGCGCGGACCGCCGCGCCATGGAAGCCATCTATCAGGACTTCCACCCAAGGCGCTCGCTCGGCATTCGCGACGAGCTCGCGAAGCTGATCCCCGCTGACGCCAAGAAGATCGCCGACCTCGGCAGCGGAACGGGCGACGCCGCGGCCGCGATCGCGCGGCGGCTCCCGGACGCAGAGGTGCTCGGCCTCGACGCGTCTCCGTTCATGACGATCGCGGCGCGGCACCAGAACGGCGACGTGGTCAACGTCCGCTACGAGCGCGGCTTTGCCGAGGCCACTGGGCTGGACGACGACAGCCTCGACGCGATCGCGATCACGCTCGTGTTCCACGAGTGTCCAGACAAGATCAAGCAGGAGATCCTGCTCGAGGCCTATCGGATCCTGAAGCCCGGGGGAACCCTCGTCCTCACGGACACACCGACTGACGACCTCCACACCTACCGAGGGTTCTACGAGCCGTACAAGGAGCAATGGAAGGCATTCGCGCCGGAGACGTTCCTCGCGGCCGCGGGCTTCGAAGGAGCTGAGGACCGCTCGATCGCCCCACCCCTTTGGAGCCAGGTCGCGCAAAAGCCCGCCTGACGGGGCTCTGGTGAAGGAGCCTACCCCCTGCGCTGTCGAGCGCGGGGGGTCGAGTGTTCCCAGTCGGCCAGGAGCGCACGAAGCGCCGCCAGGAGGGGAAGAGGCTGGTCCAGCATCATGTGATGATGCGCCTGTGGGATCTCGACGACCGGCGCGTTTCGATGCATGAGTTCGTACATGTATTCGCCGACCTCGGGTGTCACGATCCCAAACTCGCCCCGAAACAACGCCACCCGACAGCTCACGCGGGGGAGCACGTCGCGAATCGCCTGCGGCGTGATCCGCGAGAACACGTTGAGGTCCCACTTCCAGGTCCAGCCGGCCTCGACTTCTCGAATCGAACGTCGGGCTACGTATTCCATCAGCCAAGGGTGCACCGTTGGCTGGTCCGGGACGAGGCGGTACCGCGCGATCGCGGCCTCTCGCGTGGCGTACGTCTTCGGGCTCTTGAAGGAGCGCCCATACGCGGCCTCCTGCGCCTCCGGGTCGGGCCGGCTCACCGGAGAGTCGAGGATGATCGCACCCGCGAGCTCATCGCTGTGCCGCGCCGCGGTCAGAACGGAGACCAGGCCGCCCATGCTGTGCCCCACCAGGATCGCGGGCCCGTCGAAGTCGGCGTCGTTCGCGACCGCCAGGATCTCCTCGGACCAGGTCGCGCTGTCGTAGGTCTCTCGCCAACCGCTGTCCCCATGTCCTGATAGATCGAGCGCCGCGACGGCGTACTCACCCGCGAGGAGCGGCGCCAGGTGAGTCCACCAGTGTGCGTGCGCAGCTCCCCCGTGCACCAACACGATGCCCGGCCGACCGGTCTCGCCCCAACGCAGGTAATGGATCGGGCAGCCCTCGACGTCGACCGTCCGGCTCTCGCGAGGCGCCTCCAAGGCTCCACGAAACCAATCAGGCCCTTCCTCAGTGTCCTTCGTCACGATGAATCCTCTGCCTTTCAAGCTGCACCCCACGGCACCGCCGTACACACCGTCGGTCGAGAGGGGAACAAGCAGTCAGCGCAAGATGCCGCTCGGGCGGGGCACGCCAGCGCGTTCACAACCCTCGTAGTACGTGCGTAGACTGGACGCTGCGTCGCTCGTGTGCAGCAGTTCGCCGTCCGGCCCGAGGTACTCGGTCGTGCCATGGACGATCGTCAGCGTCTCGGTCACCGTGTCTCCCGGCGGGACGTAGAAGGTGTGAACCGACCCTGCCGGTTCATACAAGTAAGAGCCTGCGCGGTTGACGAACGCGTGCTCGTGATACTTCCAGGCACCCGAGAGCGTAAACATGTGGACGGCACCCGTGTGCCGATGCGTCCCGACCTCAAGCTCGCCACGTAGGCGGCCGGCCATCACATACAAGCCCCGCGCGACGTCCGCCTGCAACAAGCGGAAGAACGCCCCCGGATGCGACGGGTTCTCAACCCAAGGAACCTCGTCTTCGCCCACGTGTTGAGCGATTGCCTGCAACGGGCTCGTGTCGATACCGCTCACTGCGACCTCCCCTCCCGTTCCGCGGATGGATGCTACCAGCCACGCCCGTCCAGGCGCCCCCGATTCTCGCGCTACGTTCAACCGCGCCCCGAGGAGAGACCATGCAGCCCGACCGATCCCTGTCCCTCTCCGAGATCGAACTCGGGCCGTTCGAGTTCGGGGCCCGCCCCCTCGAACTCCGCGAGGGCGTCTTCCAGACGCTCCGGCGTGACGCCCCAGTCCAATTCTTCGCAGAGACGGACTACGGCGACGCCCTCCCACCGGGCCGCGGTTTCTATGCCGTCACGCGCCACGCAGACATCCTCGAGGCGAGCCGTCAGCCGGATGTCTTCAGCTCTGCGCAGGGCGCGACCTCAATCGCCGACCTCCCCCCCGAGATGCTCGAGTTCTTTGACAGCATGATCGGCATGGACGAGCCTCGCCACGGCCGACAGCGGCCGATCCTGTCACGCGGTTTCACCCCGCGGGCTCTTCGACGACTCGAGGACTAGGCCCAAACCCGTGCCCGCCTGATCGTCGACCGTGTGATCGAACGCGAGGAATGCGACTTCGTAAAGGACATCGCAGCCCGGCTCCCGCTCGAGATCATCTGCGAGATGGCGGGGGTCCCCCCGAGCCAGGAGCAGTTCGTGTTCGACTGCACCAACAAGATCCTCGGCCTCGGGGCCCCGAATTCACGCCAGAGGGCGGCAACGCGCTCCAGACCGCCATCGGGGCAGGGCTCGAGCTGGCGCAGCTGATGCAGGAGATGGCCTAGGAGCGCCGCTCGAACCCGACAGACGACCTCACGACGGCCATCCTCCACGCGCACGAAGACGACGACATATTCACAGATCACGAGCTCGCGTCGTTCTTCAGCCTACTCGTCGCGGCCAGCAACGAGACGACACGCAACGCCATCGCCCACGGGTTGCAGGCCCTTTGCGATCACCCGCGCGAGCGGCAGCGCTGGGCGGCAGCGCTGGGCGACCGACTTCGAGCGGTACGCGGACACAGCCGTCGAAGAGATCATCCGTTGGGCGAGCCCGGTGATCCCCATGCGGCTCCCGGACCTCGAGATCACCGCCCCTCCGCGCCGCCTGGTGTCGAGCTTCATCCACGGCATCAAGTCGCTCCCGTGCGCGTTCACACCGGGGCTCCCGTCCTCGAGCGCGATGACCTAACTCTCGAGCCGCACCGGGAAACGATCCGTATAGAAGCGAAAGCGCTCGCGCAGCTCACGCGCGTCGAGCCCAAAGTCCGCGAGGTCGTAGCGCACCCGGCCATACCGGCCGCGCGGGTGGCTCTCCTGATACTCCTCGATCGCGCGCTGCGAATCTTCGCCGAACTCGACCCCTGCGAGCTCGTAGATCGAACGGACGGTCCCGACCTCCTCACCCATGTACGCATGGAAGAGGACGTCGATCGCCTGCCCTTCCGGGAGTTGATCCCGCTGCGCGGTGGTGGTCCGCAGCATCGTCTCGATGCGTTCCGCCCAGTAACGCCCCATGTAGGCGGGGTCGGGAGAGGCCGTCGACATCCGACTGCTGTACGTGATCATGGTGGCGAACGAAGCGATCGTGGAAACCGGGTCTCGGTGGGTCACGGCGAACGTCGCGTCTGGGAAGACCTGCATCAGCGGCCCAAACTGCTCGAGGTGTTGCGGGCTCTTGAGCACCCACCGGGCTCCCCCTCGTAGCCAGGTCAGGACCTGCAGCATCCGCCGCAGATAGCGATAGTGCGGGGTCTGGTCCTCCTGCAGGTAGTAGTCGCGGTACGTCGGGAGCGCGCCAATCCCCATGTTCTCGAAGAACATGGTGCCGAAGTCGAGCCCGAGCAGGTGGATCTCCTCGTGGGTGTGGTCCACGGTCATCTCGTGCATCGCGTTGAAGTGCGGGAGCACGGAGTCTCGTTGCGCCAGCCCCTCGGCGGCCTGAGCCAGACGAGGGTCGGGCTCTCCGGGCGCCGGCTTCTCCGACTCAGGCAGCACCGGGACGAGCGCCTCCCACCAGGGGAGCGAACGAAAGACCGGCGCGGCCCCCAACAGGTTGTGGAGGTGGGTCGTGCCGCTGCGCGGGAGCCCCGCGATCACGACCGGCGGCGCGAGTTCAACCTCGAGGATCGACGGCTCGCGGCGAATCAGCGCCTCCACGTGCAAGCGGTTCTTGAGGAAGGACAGGCAGCCACCGTGGCTCGCGAGCTTCCCCGTCGGCGAGAGCGGATGGTCTTCCCGCAGCCCTTTGAGCGCGACCTCGAGGCCGTCCTGCCAACCGTCCGGACCAAAATCATCGAGCTGGGTCTCTGCGATCGCCTGGTCGATCAGCGCCTGCGGCTCGAACACCAGCGCGTCGGCCACCGGCGCCAATGCCTGCAGCCCCTCCTGGAAACCCTCGGGGAAACGGGGCTCGGCGAGGTCGTCGATGCGGATGTCTTCAGGCATGGCAGCTCCTCGATGTATCGCGGCGCCGGATCCTACACCGACCGAGCGATCCCGTGGCGCTCACACCAGCGTTCGAGCGCGCGCTCGTAGTAATCCCAGACGCACGGATCGCAGCCTCGCTCGCAGCACTCCCCTGGCACTGGCGGGGCCGGCGGGAGCGGGATCGAGCGCGTCTCCGCGACCCCGACCAGAGCTTGGTGTGCATCAGCGGTCGTCCTGGACATCGGCCCCAGCCTACCGCCCTCGGCCCCCCTTGGCGTGCCCGGCGGCTGAGATCACGGGTTCCCGCCGAACCGCTGGTCGAAAGTCACGGATCGCGCGTGAGAAGAGCGCTCGTTGCCGGTCGGCTTCCGGTCGGCTGCGCGTTCCCGATGGCCGCTCGGTCCCGGCTCAAGGTGGCCTGGATCGCGGCCGAAGGGATTGTTTGGCGGGGCGCCCTAGATCGCCCCTGACCGCGCACCCCCGACAGGAGCCCCGATGCCCCGCGCCCTCCCCAACCGGCAACGAAGCGGCACGAGCCTCATCGAGATGATGGTCCTCATCGCCATCGTCGGTGTGCTCGCGGCGACCAGTGGCTTCGCGATGCGGTCCTGGCAGGACGCCCAACGGATCCAGATGACCAGCCGGTCAATCGCCGACCTCGTACACCTCGGCCGCGGCGAGGCCATCCGCACTGGCGTCGCACACCTCATCTTTTTCGGCAGCGATGCTGCCGCCGCCGACCTGCTCACGCCGAGCGGCGACGCCGCGGCCGCGGTCCTGATCCGAGACGCGGACAGCGATGGGATCATCGACGCCGGCGAATATGTCAACTCGGTCGCCGCAGATGACAGCGACACTTTGAGCTGGGGCGTCGCCACGGCGACGACCCCCGTGCCCACGGACCCGACCCCCGATCACGGCCAACCGCCGCCGGCGGCATGGACCTTCGAGCAACCGAACGGCAGCGCCGCCCACTGGGTTGCCCTCTTTCCAGACGGAACGCCGCGAAGCTTCCAGGTTGCGCCGTTCGCCGCGGACCCGCTCGGGAGCGGGGCGGGTGCGGTGTATCTCACCGATGGCCGGCGGGACTACGCTGTCGTCGTCGCCTCTCTCGGCGGTGTACGCGTCCACGGCTGGGACGCCGCCAATGGAGCATGGCGAAATTGAGCCACCCGACGACAGCGCGCGCGCACCCGCCGGAGCGACGTGGCGGCTTCTCCCTGCTCGAGTTGATGATCGCGCTGGGAGTACTCGCCTTTGGCCTGCTCGGCGTCGCGGCGGCGCAGCTCCAAGCGCTGAACCACGGCTCGCGCGGTCGACACACCAACGCGGCGACGACGATCGCCCAGAACGAATACGAACGCGTCCTCCGGATGCCGTACTCGGACCCGCAGCTCGCCGCCGACGACATATGGGTACCTGCACCGTGGATCACCCCCGCCGCCCCCCTGGGCACGGGCGACATCGCCACCACGGTCCTCCAGGGAGACGACAGCGTGAGCAACGAGCTCATCTACAACGTCGAAGTCCGGTTCAGCGAAAGCGGAAGTCCGGAGCTGCGCAACGTCGACCTCCGCGTCCGTTGGGCCGAACGCGGCCAGGGGATAAAGCTCATCGAGTTCGCCGGCATGATCGCGGACAACGACCGATGACTCGCCAAGCCAATCAACGACTGCGCGGGTATACGTTGATCGAGGTCCTCGTCGTCACGGCCGTACTCGGGCTGGTCGTCTCGTATGTGATGGAGACGCTCAGCGATCAGCGACGAACTCACGCTGTCGTCGAACAAGTTACGGAGACGCAGCAGAACCTCAGACTGATCGCAGACCTCGTCGAGCGTGAGATCCGGCTCGCGGGCTACATGGTCCCGCCCTCCGCGGCGGCTTGTGGCCGTGACGCGTCGGACGCACCCGACACCTTCTACGTGAGCGCTGCCGACGCGATTCGAACCATCCAGGACCTCGAGTCGATCGACCCGGCCCTTGTCCAGGGCGGCCTCGGGGTGCCCGTCGGAGCGTTCCCGCTAGGCGCGATCAGCAGCACCAACGACGTACTCGTCCCCCTCACGCGCCGTTACGTGGACGTCGCCGCGGATGGCGACGACTTCAGCGCGGGCGCCGGCCTCATCCTCGTCGACCGAAACGACGCCGAGGGGGTCGTCGCCTGCGGCCGCATCATCGCGCCGATCCCGTCCGGCAGCACCCCTCAGCTCACCGTCGACTTCGAGGTCAACAACCTCAGCGTCGCGTCGGGTGCGGACCTCGTCGCGATCCCCGCCCATGTCTATCGCGTCGTGGCGGTCTCTCCCAACTCGCCTTCCCAGCTGTTTCGCGACAACGCGCTGCTCGCCAGCGACGTCGAGGACCTACAAATCGTCTACTACTTCGACGATGACGACGACCGCGTCGTCGACGCCGGCGAGCTCTACGGGGACGCCGGTGGCCCGACCTACCCGCCCTCGAGCGCGACCCGTTACCACCAACTCATCGACATCCGCCTCAACGTGGTCTTGACCACGCGCGACGATGACCCCGACCGAGATTTCACGCTGATGAAGGGTCAGCCCACCGCAAACCGGACGCTCGAGTCGGTCCCCGGCCCCGATCGACGACGAAGACGCGTCCACCAGTCGCTCATCCGGCTGCGGAATCTCGGCTGAGGGGAGGAGCAAACGCATGGCAAGTCGCTCCACCCAGACCCACCGACGAGAAGCCGGCTTCGCCCTGCTCGTCACGATGGTCACGCTCGCCCTGGTTGGCACGCTCGCGCTGGCTTCGCTCGAGACGGTGATGCGAGACCGACAGGTCGCGGGCTACCAGAAGCGCTCCAAGACGGCACTCTATGCCGCCGAGGCGGGCGTCGCGTCCGCGACCGGGATCATCCGCAGGGACGCCCAGGCGCTGGCACCTGCCGGACTCGCCGGACTCGAGAGCTGGGACCCCGTGTTCCCCACGGAAACCGCGCCGCAAGCGCTCGGGAGCGTGACGAACCCGCCTGTGTTCTACCGCGACCCCGACGCCGCAAAGGCCGTCCGCTACATCGACCGCGCCGGACCGTGCTGGGCAGGGAACATCGCAGGGGCGATGAGCATGAACATCGGCGGGGGACAAAACATTATCTGGCTCGACGCGATGTGGGACGTACGAACGACCGGCCTGACCGCCAACGGTTCATCCGTGGACATCGACGCGGTCGTGACCAGTTGCCACCCATTCAACAGCTGATCGGCGAGAGAAGAGAGGCGAGACTATGACGAACCCGATACGGCGGACACAACGCCACCTGCTCCTATTCTTCGGTGTCGCGTTGCTCTCCGCCCGCGGCGTCGCGGCGGACGGAACGCTCGCGATCGTGCTCGACAAGAGTCAGACCCGACGAACCGTGACGCTGGACGACGGCCGCACCCTAAAGATCACGCCAACCACCCTGGTAAAGACCGCCCAGGGAGACGACGTCCCCTTCCAGGAGATCCCGTCCGCCGAGCACGATCGCGGTCGCTACGCCGTGACCGGCGCCGAACGTGTCGAATATGAGGCGACCGAGATCGACGGCCGCTGGATCGCAGACCGAATCATCCTCCGGCCCGTCACAGCGCAGTAACCCTTCAGGAGCCGGGCAGGGAGAGCCGGGCCGATCGCGAGGAAACCCCATGCATCGCACACAAAAAGTCCTCGAGCGCACCCGATGGGCAGCGCTGTGCGCGACGCTCACGCTGCTATGGCAACCGCCCTCCCCCGCCACGGCGCAGGCCGCGTCCACGGGGCAGGACGATAGCGCCCTCTTCTCGACCGCCGTCCCACCCAACGTCGTCTTGATGATCGACAACTCGGGCTCGATGAATCACGTGGTGTGGCATGAGGACTATGACCCCAGCGTCCCCTCAGGGACCTCTGGCTGCACGTTCTTCAATGACACCTGGACCTACTATGTCCGTGGTTCCTACTACTGGAGCGGGAGCAACCCCAACGACAGCACGGTCGAAGATGACACCTACAACATCTGTGGCAACACCCGCGAGATCTTCCTCGACTCGGATGTCGCGTCCGCTGGCGACTCCACACGCTGGAGCGGCCACTACCTGAACTGGTACTTCAGCAACGCCGC
>Ga0315331_10001589_pt1 | contig 17062 bp, 30 predicted proteins | sample M160m34915metaG_FD_203456 | JGI IMG/M metagenome (GOLD analysis project Ga0315331, IMG submission 203456) | Ammonia-oxidizing marine archaeal communities from Monterey Bay, California, United States - M1 60m 34915 | ecosystem: Environmental > Aquatic > Marine > Intertidal zone | place: USA...
GCGAACTGCACCAAAGTCTTCTATTATTTGTGAGAATGTCGTACCCTCATAGAGAGGTAGCATATGAGAAAAATCACGCTCCGATACGTCTGGGCGGTCTTTTAGTGACCCACAGGCGTCTTCATATGAGCCATCACCTCTATGCTGCAGGGCTGTTTGTTGGGAGCCGTCAGCGTCAGATTTCCAGCTGATCTTCAGATGACTCATCTCCCATCGGAGTTGTCCTAGATCATATATTTGGTTTGTTCTGCTTACTAAGGGCATTTTTTAAATTCTCACTGTCTACACAATAAAATGTGCTTCTTTCATCAGGCGGGCTATTAAATTCATCAATCAAGTAAGTCTGAAGTGACCTCTGATTTTCCATAACATACTCCACGCACTCTTGTTTCGTAGAGAACTGTGGATTGCTAAAGATATAGAAATCTATAGGACTCCACATGGCTACTAGAATTATTGTTATGCTAGATACCAAAACTTTCTCCACACCCACACGAACTTACTTGCATAGGATTTTTCACTGCGAGATAAGAACCCCCCAGCTCTGTGATGTAGTCTACTTCACTGCCCATGATGTACATTTCTGCTAGTGGATCAACAACTAGAACTCCCTCTATGGGTTCAGACCAGCTGACCTCTTGTTTAACATCATCACTTCGCAACCCCCACACATATTGCATACCAGAACAACCCCCACCTTTAACAGATAGGGATACCTTATCGCCGTTCAATATAACGGTACGCATATATTTTTTAGCAGAATCAGTTATTGTAATCATCTGAATATTTAGTTCAGTCGCATACCCTGTCGTAATAGGTATGCTAGAACATTTTCCCAATATTGTTCAGCCCAAGGGGACTTGGATTCGGTCAGGGCAATCCTCACAGAATCGATTCTCTTCATCGTTAAGTCTGTCAATTTCTTCTTGCTCCTTTAATCGGCCAATCATATCTAAGAAAATGCTCATCATTTTCTCAAAGTTTTCGGGAAACGGGTCTTTCTTTGCTTTGTTTATGGGAACACACAAGGCCCTAACCGAGCTGTCCTGTTCCATGACTGCAAGTCTTGCCTTGAGACAAGAGTCCATATCAGGCATTACTGTATTTACATTTAGACTTGCAATTATCAACATCACTTTGATCATTAGTTCACCACCCTGTCATCAACAACTTCAAGCCCCACAGACTCAACGATTTCCATCAAATCACGTATAGCATACGTCAATCCTCTTACGTCCTCAGATAGCTGTTCTATCTGTAAACTGTTACAATTGATCTCTTCAATCAATTCTTTTTTAGTTTTGCTCATTATCATTTTTCTCCAATTGTTTCAATCGTCTCTCTATCCAGAGTTTAACTTCAGCTCGGATATCTGAGGCACAGGCCTCTGGTGTTGTGACATCTAACATTTTCAGTTCTGACTCCAGAACTGTCTTAACCAGTATCGATACAGAATCCACTATGCGGCCTCCTTATACTTGTCGTACCAGTATTTAGAAGAATTACGAAGCTCCTCGTTAGATTCACGAACATACTCAAGCAGATCAGTGATTACACTGGCTTGTTTGATAGCCCAATCATCACCACGATTTGCAATCTGGTCAATGATCTCTTGCACATAATCGATTGACGGGCACGTATTGCCAGGCACAGACGGCGCCTTTGCTTTTGCAGCATCAATCTTCACACGTTTCACATTCTTAGGCATTCAACAACTCCTCATTTGTCGTTTCAAGAACTACATAACCATCAAAATACTCATCAAATGTCTTGACAAGTTTCTTGTAATCACCAGATTTCATTCTGGTAAGCATGGTTTCTATCTCATCATGAGCATAACCAACGGTTGTTGCAAGACTTCCAGCAAGTCCCATCAGAGCAAATGCGTTACCATCTGGGCCATCCAGATCAATAACGTATTCGTCTTTGAATTTAGTTTCCCGTATCATATCTTTTCCCATCCTAATGGTTTACATTCATATTTTGTAGTACCGATTAACACCATATCACCAACACTCGTTGAGCGACACGACTTCCCTCCAAACATAGGAGTCACACCTTCGTTCTTCCACCACGCATCATTGATGCTGTTGGTCTTCACAAAAGCTTCCTCTAACTTAGCATTGTCACTCATAGTTGATTTACAATCGACAAACGCAACCGTGTGAGGAGTCTCACCAAAGGCAGCGTGTATCACAGCTACCTTATCTACACCCTCAAGAGTTTTCATCAAAGCATCAGTTTTCTTGTTCATGTGAAAACTACCAGTGCAGCATAACCCATTCCAAAGATCGCTACCATACCTAGAGTATCACCAATAAACATTTTCCAATCTCTTGGAGTCTTCAACCATTTAAGCAGCATAATATGCCTCCTCTGTATAATAACCAATAGGACTCAACTTACCAACGGCATCGTTGATCTCACTCAAAGATAACCAAGTGCTTTTCTTACCATCTTCCCACTTGACCTTGATTTCTGGAGAGAAATTACCGATCATGACAACTTCACCAAAATCTAGTGGTATCATTGCACCGTAATTTCCGATAATCTTTGTACCTAATTTCATAACAACCTCTTTCTCAGTTTACTTCTAAAGCTACCACATAAACCATGCGGAGTCAAGCAGAAAATGGCCCCTCTAGAGATAGAGAGGGCCAGTCCAGTTGATGACATAACCACCATCAACGATGTTTCCACGAGCGGCGTTCCGAGCAGGAGCAGCGTAACCAGCGGCCTTCAGAATATCACCCTTCCGAAACTTCTTATCGTTCTCGGTGTTGACAACAAAACCCCAAACACTACCACCTTCGGTAAATACCTTGATGTACTTAGTTCCCACCTTGTAGGTGAGTTTCTCATTGAACTCAGCGATCATCATCTTATTGGTTTCCGTCAAAGCGTCCAGACCCCTAACATCACTACAGCGGGTAGTCCAATCAAAATAGTCTTTTTTGATGTTCTCAATCAGGGTGGTCATTTCGTTTTTCATGTCTCTTCCTTTGTTTTCTCAGTGTATAACTAACTATACCATACGGATTCGGATATGTCAAGCAAAATCGTTCAATATGAACACTTTTTTCTTGGCTTTTCCTACCGTAAACTCCGAAAATCCCTCTGGAATAGGTTTATTCCACCCATTCTTACGAGCGATATTGACACTGGGAAACACACCGGCAAGGTGCATTACGTGGGCCAAAGACCAATTGTCTTCGATCATCCATGTGGAACCGTCTCCACAGTCATCAAAACCCATGATATCCCGATCTTTAGAGGATACCGTAGGCGACAGGAAGTTGAATTCATTATCCATTTGTAAGTTCTCCATTAGGACTCCAGATCGTAGCACCCTCTGCAAAGAGGTCTAGACCTCTCATGAGTTTGATTTCATCAGTATCAGTCAAAAACACACGAGCCTCGATATCGACACCAGCAGTAGTGCGTGTACTCATGATGATACCCTCACCCCAACCAGTGTTCTTGATCATCTGGCCTTCAGCACTCCAAAGGGTTTCCATAAATTCTTTCTCAGTCATCTGTCTTCCTTTTCGATTATGTCTTATAGTACCATACGAAAGGGGTTCGTGTCAACAAAAATCGACACAGAATAGCTATTTTATTTGATTTTGGGGAAAATGTGACAATTATGTCACACTAGAATCCTTTGGGCGCCTTAGTGATGCCACGTTCAGCCATTTTCATCGCAACCCAATTTTTTGCTGTTGGATTGGTCACATTTTTCTTTGCCAGGCCTCTGACTTGTCTTAGGATACCGTTAAATAGTGTACCGTCATCTTCTTTTACATCGTTATTATCAACAACAATTAGGTTGCCCCTAAAGTGCTGACTAAACTTACCAAGGTTTGCCTGAACGTCTTTCCATGACCTTGTTGCAATAGAGGTGTGTACCTTACGTTCACGTTCTGCATTACGAGCGAGAGCGACATCAAGTGAAGTATTAACATATATCATATATGTAACATAACCCAACTGTTTAAGTCGATTTGATTCAGCTGTAATCTTATCGTAGTCTCTACCAGTGCCATCAATGATAATTCCTAGACGTTCACTGACATAGTTATTACCCTTTTTTACAGTAAGTGCTTTAGAACGATCACGCAAAGCATCTCTTTGGTCTTTTTCAACTTCTGCTTGAGGTGTAGTCATGTCCATCTCAAGACCAGCAGCTTTAAGATACTTCTCAAAGATATCATCGGAGTTAATTACTTTAAGACCCAACCCGCCGGTGACCTTTTTGGTAACGAATGATTTGCCGCTACCAGGCCCACCGGCGAGGAAAAAGGCCTTAAATATATTGGGGTCTTGTAGACCCTCTACTAATTCGTTGTAAGTTTTCATTGGGTTGTAGCCCTATTCCTTTTTTATATCCAGACATTTCTATAATGTATTTATCATCTTCTGTAAGAGCAGGCATTTCTGATCGTGCCTTGGTTTGAAAGTTCATTTTTTTAATGCGATTTTTGGTCTTAGCCATTTTATCTTCCTTTCGCTGTTTTAACTGTTGGATATTTTTATTCTTAGGAATACGGCATTCTCCTTTCTAAGTTATCTCGTCTTGGTAGAACTCTTCTACAACGGGATCGGCCTCAAAGAAGGTATCATCTATATCTTGAGGCAAAGTTTCTACAAATTCTAGTTCTTCATCTACACAATCCTTAACACACTGTAAGAAAATATTGTGTGTGGGGCCATTCTCACCATCAACAGCAAATTTGTGGTGACAAGCAGCAATCAAAAATGGGCCTCTATAAAAACGATCAAGGGGATCATCTTTTTCCTGTTTATTTCTTGCTTGTCTGGGAATATTAATGTCAACCACCTGACCAGCTCGCATATGCGTGTGACCAAATGCAACAAGGTCAATAATAAATCCTCCCGCTAATGATTTATTAAATGCCTGTCTCGTCTGCAACCATTTATCTGGGTTGGGTGCTTGAAATGCATATTTACCATCGCCTGTTGTTAAACTGGCATCAGTTCCCAGCGCTTGATCTTTCAAAGATATGGATGATAGGAACTTCTTAGTTGAAGCTGATCCTAAGTTATTACCCTCTTGATCTAGAGCAGTTTTGCTGTACATCGCTTTGGCACCCTTCTTATGATACTTATTAATTGTAAAGTTTTCAGCATCTGGTTCGAACTGATCAAAATAGTTAAATTTCTGTACTATAATGTCTTTATTGAATATATCATGAATGGTTACTTCTGAGGAAAATTGTCCGTCCATTGTACCCGTCATGGTATCAGGGCTTCTGTCTACGGTATAGTCTTTTATACGAGCATACTCAGCAAGAACATTAGGAACACCACGCTCGGATGTTTCATTCTCAATTACAGTGTACCTTTGTGCTGATTCTGTTGCATACATGGATTGGACAGACCTAAAGTGAAAACCTGTCAATGTCTCAAACATCTTATATGTTGGTTGACCATTTTCTGCTGATACAGCCTCTCTCGTACATTGATCTAAAATTTCAATGGGTGTAAGTTCATTTGCGACAATCTTTTTGACGCCTGATGATTTTTCCACGAACACCGTTTTCTTTGTCTTGAGGTCACTAGTCAACATTTGTTTCGCAATATCAGAGTATGTGCCTGTCAAAATTCTGTCAACAATAGTACGATTGTTTCTAACAAGTTCCATCGACACAAATTCTAAAGTAACCACTGATACATTAGGTTTGATATTCTGGCCACCGCCCACAGCATTTACGTAAAATATCCTATCGATAATTTGTTCCTCACCAAAAGTTCCTCCAGCATTGATAGATGGTGTTCGAATTTTTAGTCGAAGTGTCTCTTGACCAATAATTGGCATGGAGTTAACCAGACCAAAGTTATCAGTAAAGACTATGCTACCGCTGAGTGTAGCCTCTTCGATATCTTCCCATATGTCAATTTGGAGCGTTGCTTTTGTGAGGTCTACCCTATCATCACCGGCAGCAATGATCTCAACTTTCTCTAGTATAAACTCACCAGCGTAACTAAGCGATTCAGACATTAGATAGGTGTTTCCTTCATCAGTTCTTGAAACTCTTCTATTATTTGAGGCACAAAAGAAGGATCAAGCAAACGTATTTTTCTCTTCTTATCTTGTTCTGCTTCTTCAAACTCTAAGTTCGTTATAGCTGTGGCAGTTGGGTAATCTGCATTAGATGTTCCCACATCAATCTTTTCCGTAGTATCACCAGAACTCTGTGATATCTCATAGTGATGCACAGCGTTCACATCATCATATCTATCGGCAATGTACGAAAGAAACTGATTGTTGTTCATCGGCCAATCATGAAATCGATTTACAATATTATTAGAAAACAAAACAACCCAATGCAACTCGGCATCACCATACAACTTGTGAGCAATCATCTCTGGAGACTCACCCTCTTTCACATCGTATGTATCAAACATCAGTGTGTTTTGAGCCACTTGAGCTCGAAGTGCAACACGCCTCAACAGGTTTGTGACAATTTTAGGATCAGAACCTTTAGTGGCAGCAAAGTGTGTGATGGGAAACGATTCGAAATACATTAGAATCCTGCCTCGATACGTTCTTTACTCATCATCTCAATTTCTCTGAAGTTTAGTGCTATGGTTGTTTTCTGTGGGGGTGGGCCTTCGCCTCCACCTTCGTAACCCTTTCGGGAATTTGTTGTGGTACTTTCATATGCCTTAAACCTATCACCACCATAATCAACGTCAACACTCGTTAGGTAGGAAGACGAAATTCTGTTGAGAAACGGGTTTCTCTTTCCCTTATGTTGATACTCAATATCAAATAAGTTAGGTGTCTTCATGACTTTACCATTGAACTTGGCTGTGATTTGGTTCCCCATAACTGATCCAAGGTTCACCTGATCCACATATGAAGGCATCATGTTCTTTTTGAACGCATACACAATTTCCTCGACAACTTTTGCTTCCTGCTCACTCTTTGGAATGAATGTAAACGAGTACGAAAAGTCTCTACGGTCTACACCATCAAATTGCAACTCCATCTTATTTGAGATAGCCATACCAGATGCGATTTGTGCCATGGCCTTCGCTCCTGGCATCAAGGCTTGAGCACCTTCGACTACCTTCATACCTAAACCTGTGGCTAATCCACCAAGGGCTCCTTTGCCGGTTTCCATCAATCCTTTACCACTTTGCAAATCACTATATACATCCCCGGCTACCTGTGCCATCATTCCAATTTCTTGATCACTGTAATTTGTTTTATAGCTGACCTTAACAGAGGGAGGCATGTAGAGAGCAATAGCCTGATCCATACGTTTCATGGGGGGTCTTTTGATGGATAGGGATTTGCCTGCACCCCTTCCCGATTGTGATGCCATTCCTGTAGAGTCTGAATTCTGCAATTGTTTCTGAGCAGCACTTCCATTACCCCTAGCAGCTTTTACGATAGCATCACCTTTTTTCTTGACCTTAACATCATCGATTGCATATATGTAGAATATGATATAATGACCTTGCTCTGGATCATCTTCCACATTGAGAGGATACGCAAGGTTCTTTGAGGATGTTGAACTGAAGTTATTCTGTTGGGTAAGAGCCTGCAAAGAAGACGCACCAGAAGACGATCCCATCTTTGCAAATTGAGAAACTTTAGAAGCAACTGATGTTGCAACTTGATTTTTAAGAGCACTAAGTAATACAGCCATGTCTAAATATCCTTATACACTGAAACTATTTATAACCAATGGCATACAAAGGTCGATACAATCCAAAGAATCCCCGAAAATATAAGGGGAATCCACATAACATAATATACCGTTCTCTTTGGGAACGGAAATTTATGGTATATTGTGATACCAGCACTTCCATAATTGAGTGGGGTAGTGAAGAGATCATCATACCCTATTTATCGCCATGGGATAACAGACGGCACCGATATTTCCCCGACTTCTACATAAAAGCTCAACAGTCAGATGGTAGTCTCAAGAAAATGATAATTGAAGTGAAACCTAAAGTACAGTGTTCTCCACCAAAAGAACCAAAACGTAAAACGAGAAGGTATCTGAATGAGGTTAAGACATGGAGCATCAACGAAGCCAAGTGGAAATATGCTACAGAATGGTGTAAGAATAACGGTATGGAGTTTGTGATTATCAACGAGGATCATCTAGGGATTTCGTATAAATAGTGGTATGGCACAAAGTAAGTTCATACAAGCAGTAAAAGACGAGGCAAAAGGTCGCCCACGATCTACCCAATGGTATCGGGACAAGATCAAGGAGTTTGGCACACCTACGACAATGGATTTGATCAGGGATGGTAAACGAGATACCAAACCGTTCTACGGTAAACTCAATATGTTTGTGTATGATCCTAAGTTTAAGAAGACTCTTCCTTACTATGACACGTTCCCCCTTGTCCTACCTCTAGAAACATACCCTGATGGGTTCTTGGGAATTAACTTTCACTATCTCCCGATACCACTACGAGTTAAACTACTAGACAGGCTGGTGGACTTTTCTAATAATACAGCCTTTGATGAGTCAACCAGACTTGTTGTGGATTACAGTAAATTAAAGAACATTAACTTAGTCAAACCAACTATACACAAATATCTCTCTGGACAGATGAAGTCACAAATTCGTAGGATTGATGCAGATGAATTCACGATTGCAACTCTACTACCTGTGCAGAGATTTAAGAAGTCCTCGGCTTCTCTGGTTTGGAAAGAATCAAGGGCAATGATCTAATGGCAAATTTTATAGAAGGAACAGCTTTCGGCGTATTCAATGACATTCTGTCTGCATTTCGATCTAACGAGGGATATGCATTACCGAGTAGATATGAGGTTCTAATATACCCACCAGCACCAAAAACAGGTGGTGGTCTACAAAATGTTTTTAGTGGATTACGACAGTCAAACGAAGCTTCTAGATCAGTATCCATGCGTTGCGAATCTGTAACTTTGCCAGGCAGAAATATTACATCTAGTCCTGACTCTAACATATATGGGCCGGTAAGAGAGATTGCAGAAGAAGTGACATACGCAGGCGAAGTGTCTATGACCTTTCAAGCAAGTTCTGGTCTAGACGAAAGAATATTTTTTGAACAGTGGCAACAAAAATGCTTCAACCCCGAAACATGGAATGTGGGATACTATGCTGATTATGTTGGATCGGCAGATGTGTACCTGTTAGACATAAACAACCAAAGACGGTTTGGGTTGAAGATTAACGAAATGTGGCCCAAAACAATTGCAGGCACCGATCTATCTGGTGCAGCTGCTACGGACATTATCAAGAATGAAATTACGTTTGCTTTCAGAACGTGGACAACTCTAGATGCTGACAATACACCACCCAGCATCGCTGATAAGATTGCAACAACGGTGGTAAACTCTGTGGAGAGAAACATCACGGCGAATATACCCGCTGTGTTGAGAAAATTATAAGGATGAAAAATTATGGCACTACCAAAGCTAAATACGATAACATATGAATTGGAATTACCGTCTACCGGCCAATCTGTTAAGTTTCGGCCATTTCTAGTTAAGGAACAAAAGAACCTCTTGATTGCACAAGAGTCGCAAGATGATAAAATAATTGAGGGCGCATTTGCTCAGATTATTACAGATTGCACAGAAGGCACTATTGATCCATATCAGTATCCTTTATTCGATATTGAATATCTGTTTCTACAGATGCGAGCAAAATCAGTAGGAGAGAAGTCAACGATTATGATGACAGCAGAAGACGATGGTACAACCAAAGTCCCTGTTGAAATTGATCTATCTAAGGTGGCTGTAACATCGGAAGTTGGTCATTCGAATGAAGTTATGTTGACAAAGGACATTAAATTGATTATGGGATACCCTAGTCTATCAGATATGGTTATGCCCACTGATGCGTCAACAGAAGTTGAGAGAATTTTTGTTCTAATTAAACGATGTGTTATGGAAATTCATGACGGCGAGGACATACATAATAGAGTTGATGTGACTGATCAAGAATTGGATGATTTCATCGAAAACATGTCTACGGAGATGTTTGAGAAATTATCTGCCTTTTTTGAAACCATGCCTAAGTTGAAGCATGTGGTGAAGTTTACTAACCCGAACACGAAAGTAAAAAATGAGGTGAACATTGAGGGACTCCAAAGTTTTTTCGAATAGCCCTTTCACACGAAACCTTGGAGAATTATTATCAGGCGAACTTCGCCATGATGCAACATCATAAGTACAGCCTCAGTGAACTAGAATATATGATGCCGTGGGAAAGGGAAATATACATGGGGTTACTGTTGCAGTTTATACAGGAAGAAAACGAAGAACAAGAGAGACAAGAACGAAAACAGAAATAGGAGTTTTATCGTGGTTCAAAAAAAATTACAACCAGAATCACAATATAATGAATACGACTTGGATGGAGATGGAATAGTGAGTGACGAAGAATTAGAGATAGTTCAGAAAATACACGAAGCAGAAAATGCTGATCAGAAAGCTGACGCTCAACGGCGTATGGCTTGGATATCAATGGGAGCGATGATTCTATTTACGATCATTGTCATGATACCAGGCTTTATTCCTGAGTCTAGACTAAAACTTCTGGGTGATCTATCTGCTTTATTTTACATCGGCATGGCTGGTGTTGTAGGTGCATATATGGGTATGACCGCTTACATGTCTAGGAAGTAACATGGCAACCTTCGAAGATACCGTTGACAAACTAGGTAAAACCACATCAAAACTTGATGCTGCAGCTGATAAGATGTCTGCCGCAAATAGTGAAAGTAGTGGTGCGGCTGCAAAAGAACAGGCGAATGAAGCAAACAGGCGTGCAGATAAATCTAACACATATCTAGAATCTATCGCTGGCACATTGTCTGGTATGCAAAGTCAGTTTAAAGGTGCAGACTCAAAAGAATCTGGTAAGGCCGGTGGTATCTTTGCGGGCATTGCTCGAGCCGTAGGCGGACTAGGTGCTGGTATCGGTAGTGCCATTGGTGGACTGATGAAAGGTATCGGTAAAGCAGCGGTATTTGCACCTAAATTTGTTATTGCAATGGGTGCTCTTGGTTTGGGTGTTGGTGCGTTTATAGTAGCAATTGGTGGTGCAGCTGCAATAGCTTCGAAAATGTTCCCAACCATAGCAGAGGGCCTAAAATCCTTCGAAGGTCTTAATGGTAAAAACCTTGTCAATGTGGGACTTGGTATGGCGGCAATTGGTGTTGGATTAGGTGCTCAAGGTATCGGTGGAGCACTTAGTGCTGTAGGTAATTTAGTTGGTGGTATTGCTGGGGGTATCGGCAACCTGTTAGGTATCAAATCTGGCCCAGAGAGCACGCTCGAGAAAATGAGGATATTCGGTGAAGCCAAGATAAATGCAAAGGGTGTGAAGGCAAACGCTGAAGCGATGAACGCATACGGTATTGCGATGGCAGCCGGCGGCGCCGGTTCAATGTTGAGTGGTCTTGGTACTCTAGGTGACGCCGTGTTTACTGGTCTAGGTAAACTGATTGGTGGAGTTCCACCACTAGAGAAAATGAAGTTATTTGGCGAGGCCAAAATTAATCATGAGGGAGTGAAAGCAAACGCTGCATCTATGGTAACATACATGGAAGCCATGGCAGTGGGAGCGGGTGCAACTGCATTAAAGGCTGTTGGTGGTCTAGCAAATGTAGCTGGTACTGCAATGGATGGGTTGTCAAAGTTCCTTGGTGGTAAAGGTGTTCTAGAAACACAACTTGACGGTATGAGGAAGTTATCAAGTGCCACTGGTATTGATCCAGCGAAGATCAAAGCCGTTGCTGGTGCAATGGTTGAATACGCAAAGGTCAATGCGATTGGTGCTGGTGCAGAAGCAGTCAAGGCCGTTGGTGGTCTTGGTAATATGGTTAGTAGTTTCACTGACGGCATTAGTAAGTTCATTGGTGGTAAAGGAACTCTAGATACTCAGATTGAAGGTATGCAGAAGTTATCTGCGGCCAAAGGTATCGATCCAGTTCAGATAAAATTTGTTGCTGGTGCAATGGTTGAATATGCAAAAGCGATGGCCGCTGGTGCAGCTGGAGAAGCAGGAAAAGCTGGTGGTGCTGTAGGGAATTTGGTCAGTAATATTGCAGATGGTCTATCTAGTCTTTTTGGTGGTAAAAAATCAGACCCCCTTGGCGATCTAATTAAGTTCTCTGCTAGAAAAATCACAGCAGAACAGGCAGCACAGGTCAAGATAAATGCAGATACTTTGGTTACATATGGTATGGGAATGGCAAAGTTTGCTGGGACACAAGTTCTCAAAGGTGGTGGAGACTTATTGAGTAGTCTCGCTGAAGGATTGAGTAGTTTCTTCGGTAAAGACAATAAAGTAGACCCTATGACTGCTCTACAGAGATTTGCATCTAAAGTTATAAACGTAGGTACAGTAGAGAATAATGTCAAGGCCTTAGAAGCCTTCGCCATGTTAGGTTCTGGCTACACTGGTAATCCTGGCATGTCAAAATTCATAGAAGAAATGGGAGATAATCTACCTCAAATCGAATCTCTGATAAACGGTAGTGAAGCTACGGGGGTAAAAGTATTTGGTAAACGTCTAGGTAAGGCTGCGGTCAAGGGATTAGGTAGTCCAGATATAATGATCGATGAAGCAAAAACCAATATTGAAAAACTAAAAGCGGTTGTTCAGGCAGATTTTGATGCGAAACCAGCTTCTCCAGCACCAACCGGCGAAGGTTCACCAGACGTATATATCGAACCAGACGCTCAGGAAGCTCAAGGAAAAACTAATTTTATGTGGGCAGAAGGACTTCAGAGATCGATTGAACAACTCTCTGCAAATATTGCTAATGTTCAATCTGGAAGTAATAACAATATTAGTAATCAACAGACTACCAATCTTGCAGCAGGAAGTGGGCAAGCTAGACGACCAGCAACATCACGGAGATTGGGTAATAACGCAAACGCCGAATATTTCTGATCGTCTATCTTTAAGGTCTAACTTTCGTCAGCGGCCAACTTCTCAAAATAGGACATGGTGTCCTCATCATCATCTACCGATACAGTAGGAGCAGGCTCCTCTTTTGTATCTATAGTGGCCGTCTTCTCAACTGGTTCATCTTCAATAGTATCGACTACAGAACCAACTTTCGTTGTACCAGCAAGAACGGTGTCCAGACGTTTCTTGAGTTCGTCATAGGACTTGAAGTTAGTGGGAGCAGAATAATCAGCAAGAGAATACTGAGTATCCCAAAGTTTTTCGAGGCGATCATCATCCTCGAAAAGAGCAGACGGGCCTTCGAACTCTGACTTATCATAGTTCCAATAACCGTCAACCTTACGAATCTTCAACTTGAAGTTCGCACCTTCCCAAAAATCAAACGGATTGATGGGTGACTCATCCTCAAATGCAGGCTGCATAGACTCCATGATCTTGTCGAAAATCTTCTTACCATAACGGAACAAGAAAACTTTACCCTCATTCTCAGGGTTCTTAGGATCACTCACAACATAAATGTTGGAGAAGTATTGCAACTTACGTTTTTGACGCCTTGCAATTTCCTTATCCGACTCCACACCAGAGTTCCAGTATGCACTGTTCATCTCCGATACAGGATCATTCTGACTCAGGGTAGTGAGAGAGTTCTCAATATACCACTGACCAGTAGGGCCTTGAAAAGCATGATTCCACACTTTCGCCCAAGGAAGGTCTTCACCTTTTGGTGTAGGAAGAAAGCGGATAACGGCATAACCATTACCTGTCTTATCCATGACCGGCTTCCAGAGTCGTTCATCCACATAGGACTTCTTCTCTTGAGGTTTGTTCTCCGTTTCAATTGCTCCAAGCAATTTGTCGAGGGAGTTCGACTTTTTCAACTGTGCTAATGACATCTTATGTCTCCTTATGTTTACGTATGTTGATTATACTAATATACAGTGTATGCTACTTATAGTCAAGTCTCTTCTCTAGAAAAAACGCACGGTCTTGTGTATGCGTTATTATCAAAAGAGAGTCTATATAGGTCTTTGTCTTTAGTAGCAAAATTGACTAGACCATTCCATGCAAGCCCAATCCTTTCGGACTCTAGTTGACTCGCATCATGCCCGTGATACAAGTAAGAATTAAACACGAGCATCGTATCCTGTGTACAAGGAAAAGCCAACTCATGAGCTGTGTTGGGGTTTCCCTTCTTGTAATGTTCTGTTAGTGATATGAAGGGTTCAAACTCTTGTTTCTGCTTTCTGAATTTAAGAGGTGGGTGGCCGTCTTCTGATTTCAAATAGATAACACCACTCACAATTGAATTAGAGTGATTATGTATCTTCTGGATACCACCTTTACCACTAACATTCAACCAACTTTCTGTGATGAAAAATTCTGTGTATTCCATCTGTAACACATTGTCCAAGTAGTCAATAGCACTCTTTTCACAGAAAGCTTTGAGTTCTGCCATTTCTGGTAGAAGTAGAATGTTGTTGAATTTTTGCGTTCTAAATTTTGTTTGTCCAGCATACTGTTCAAACGTATAGTCTCTAATGTCAAACGTATTGTAGTACGACTTGTCAGCGGTATACTGTTTTACCATCCCTATAGGGAAAATTGCTAACTCATTCATATTATCTTCAACTCCTCGCATAGTTGGGCTTCATTAATATCTTCGCCCACAACAATAAATTCAATATCAGAAAACTCTTTCATAGTAGTAGCCATCTGATTCTCCCAATTGACAGAATTAAACCCTTTGCTGTCAGCTGGTAAATAATTGTCTGTACCTTTATATATGTTGTTCAACGGTTCATCATATGATGATAGATCAAATCCCATGATATAGACTTTCTCAGCCCCATGTTGACAGGCAAGATGAAGCGCCGTGTTACCAGCAGACCAACCCACTGGGTAATCGATGGACTCTATGTTGTCACTTTCATTCACGTAGGTGATCCACACACCAACATCCTTCTCCATCTTTTTTCGAAGGTCTGTCATATCCAGTTGTGGGTTCATCTGAATAGCAACCTCAATTTTCTCATGTAGAGTTACAGGGTCTTTACCAGACACAACACACTGCTCTGTTCTGTATTTGCTCTTGTGAATGAAGGCCTCTGGTATGTCATATCCCATAAACATCGTATCAGCAACCGCTGATGGAATGACGCTCCAGTTTGCAAAGTGACACCTACCCTTATAACCAGAGTCGTAAATCTCCTGTTGCATACCATAGTCAACAGCGATCAGATTGTTTACAGCACCGTCACGATAGATTGCATTACAGCCGTATGTCATCACGTTGGGTTCAAGTATTGTCTGATGACAGGGTTTAAACCATGACCTAGACTCACCGTTGCCGAGAACTAAAGCTTTCAAGAATCGTTCTCTGAACCGTATGTGGGAACAATCCCACCGGCCGGCAATTCATGAATCTTTGGTGGTGTAACACAACCAACCTTTGCAATTTCTACTTTCCAGCCGGGATCAAGCATTTCTGCAACTGCTCGTTTTCCTCTACTCTGAATAATACTCTCCCAACTTTGAATGAATTCTAAACACTCATTCTTAGTATCAAAGTGTCGAGATAGAACATGAAACTTTTCATCTCTATCTACGCCTGATGGGTCTGTTACAGTTAATGCTAACAACAACATAAACTCCTTAACCATTTCTTAGTGCCTTCCATGACACAGGAAACAAATCCTCTGCCAGTTCGTCTATTTGATTTGCAACCACTTGGGTTTCCTTTTGGGTGTCTGGCTTGCATCGTAGGTTGCATACACGAGCAAACGCCATTAGAGTACCACTCCAGTACCATTCAGTAAACATTGATTGGGGCAAGACCATCCTTGCCTGTTCTGGAGCAACACCTAATCTTAATAAGTATTCATAAGTCCACTTTGCACTTTTGCAGACTCTTTCATAGTCATCTACCATCATACTATTGGGGTTGGTATCGATTACTTCATCAGAAGAGCCTTGTTTAGAGTTTGTGGGTTTACCACGCCACTCTTCTGGATTATAAAATTCTACTTCATCATCAACGTAACGTCTGGACACTTCATTCCACACTAGTCCGACTTGATGTTTCACTAACTGTCTAGCAACAAACACAGGTGCCTTGATATGGAACTGCATAGAAGCATGACCAAACGGACTCCAATGATTGTGTTTTGCAAGATAGTTAATAAGTTTCTCATCCCTATCTTGCAGAAGGTTTGGTATAGGGCCAGCCTCTGGGATAGCCTCCCATTGGCTGACCTTACCAAAAGACACCCTAGCAGCGTTGACCACTGACAAATCAGTGCCCATCTTATCAACTAGGGTTACGTTCATCGATTTGCCCCGTTTGTCTTATTGGGGTTAAACCGCCTTTGCGGCCGATAACCTTTCGGCCAAGAGGGTTGACGAGTTGCGAGCGTTTTACATCGCTCACTCAACACCTCATTTTGTTTCACCAACTCGGCACAATCGTACTCGAGCTCCTTGACCCGAGCGGTCAAGGTTTGTAGTTCTGTGGTCTTACTGACCGTTTCAACTTGTACGTCCATTATGGAGCTCCTTCTATCAAGTTCAATAAGCGTATTCTATACTGTTTCTTGTCAATAGTCAAGAACCTTTTGTAATCTTTCATAAATTTTTTTAGGTTAGGCCATATAACATCATCTCCTAATAGTGTATCCCATACTTTACCATATTCAACCAATTCGTCTAAAATTATCATAGTCTCAATAGAAACACGATTACCAAGAAACTCCTTTAAGAGTTTAGGGTGTCCAGAATTAAGGGCAAATAAAGGCTCAAATTCACTGATAAACGGTTTCATCTCAACTTCAAACTGTTCGAAGAAACCTTGTCTTTTCAACTTCCAACTCTCATAGTTCTCATCATTAAAGTTTGCAATATACCCTTTACGATCCTTGATAAAATTTGCGAGGAAATAGTCTCTTGGATTTTTGTACTTTTTAGCAATACGTACAAAGAATGACCTGTCTTTTCTTTTGTAAAAAGACTGTCGAGATATTTTGGTCTTGCCCTTGTACTTTTCAAAGTCATAGTCGCCAGGCCCAAAATGTGCTTTCATTGCACAGTACATCAGATATACGTCT
>Ga0315331_10001590_pt1 | contig 17058 bp, 19 predicted proteins | sample M160m34915metaG_FD_203456 | JGI IMG/M metagenome (GOLD analysis project Ga0315331, IMG submission 203456) | Ammonia-oxidizing marine archaeal communities from Monterey Bay, California, United States - M1 60m 34915 | ecosystem: Environmental > Aquatic > Marine > Intertidal zone | place: USA...
AAATCCTATTCAGCTGATTGATGTCATTGAGGAAATCTATCCTACAGCGAGTGAAGATATTGATAGAAAAATAAAAAAAATTATCAAGATTAAGAACAAAGCTAGGAGTTTAATGTTCACATGAACTACTTTCTTTTTTTAGAGTACTTATCAGCCTTTGACCTAATAATAATCTCACTATATTTACTACTCAGTATGTCTATAGGAATCTATTTTAAGAAAAGAAGTCAAAATAACATCAGCTCATATTTCGTTTCTGAAAGAAATCTTCCATGGTGGCTTTTGGGAACTTCAATGGTCGCGACAACCTTATCTATTGATACACCCATAGTAATCATTTCATGGATACGAGACCCAGGCATCTGGAAGAACTGGTTTTGGTGGTCATTCCTGTTTACACATTGTCTAGTAATATTTTTCTTCTCTAGATACTGGAGAAGGGCCGATGTTATAACTGATAATCAGTTGATTGAGATTCGTTATTCTGGAGCACCTGCTAAGTACTTAAGGATTTTTAAAGCTTTTTATTTTTCTATGTTTTTTAATTTAATAATATCTGCCTGGATAATCAGTGCTTTTCTTAAAATCTTTGATGTTATATTGGGTTTTGATAGCACAGCATTGTTGGTAATAGTTACATTTGTTGCCTTATTCTATTCAACATCTTCAGGGCTAAAAGGCATTGTAATTAATGACTTTATTCAATATTTCGTTGCCTTTGCAGGCTCAATAATCTTAGTGGTTTTCTTAATTAATTCAGACAAGATAGGTGGAATTGGAAATTACTTTAGCCTGGTTAAAAGTCTTTCACCAGAAAAGTTATCTATGATTCCTTCAATCTTTAATAGGGGGGACTTTATGCTTTTCTTGAGCTATTCAACAATAGTCTGGTGGTCCTCTCATAATTCTGATGGTGGAGGCTATATAATTCAAAGACTCTGCTCAGCTAGGTCTGAAAGAGACGGTGTCCTGGGTACCATTTGGTTTGTGTTGAATCACTATGTATTAAGGTTTGCACCTTGGATAGTGATAGGTTTATGTGCTTTAATACTTTATCCCACTGAAGGTTCCATGCTAGCCGACACTGAGGAGATTTATCCTCTTTTAATTAGGGACCATGTATCAGACGGTTTCAGGGGTTTCTTGATTGTTACTCTTCTTGCCGCATACATGTCTACAATTAGTACTCAAATTAATTGGGGTTCATCTTATTTAGTAAACGATTTATATAAGAGATTTTATGTTAGCGATAAAAGTGAAGAGCATTATGTCTTCGTATCAAAAATATTTACTATAATCTTTTTATTCCTAGCATTATTCGTAGGTATAGGAATTAAGAATATAGGCTCAGCATGGATATTTCTCTGGTCTGTAAGCTCAGGTCTTGGTTTCTTTCTAATTGCAAGGTGGTTTTGGTGGAGAATTAATTCTTGGTCTGAAATATCTGCTTTAATTTGTTCTGTGTTTCTAAGTGGAACTTTCTATTTTTTAGACTACTTAGGCCTTATATCTATAAGTTTTACTCTAAAGCTAATAATTATACCAATATCAATCCTTGTTGGTTTGATTGTTACAATTATCACTAGTCCTGAAGATGATAAGGTTCTGGATAATTTTTATAATAAAATTCGGCCAGACGGATTTTGGAAACAAAACAAAAGTAAAAGTATTAGTAAAATTGGAGCACCTTTATTTAAAGCCCTGAAGCTTAGTGTATCAATACTGATACTGATATATGCAATCATAGAAATAGCTACAGGCAATTTCTTTTCAGGAATCGTAGCTTTATTTGCGGGATTTTTTCTTTTGATTCAAATTGTTAGAAGTATTGAGGATTAAAATTTAAACTGTAAAGGATGATCCACAACCACATGAAGCTTTAGCATTAGGGTTTTCAATTCCAAAACCTGTTCCGTTTAAACCATCGGAGAAATTAAGAGTTCCTCCCTCTAGGTGAGTGAAGCTAAATTTATCTATAACAACTCTTACATTAGAATTTTCGAAAACCTGATCTGAATCGTCAACTGAATCATCAAACCCCATCTCATATGAAAAACCCGAACAGCCTCCAGGAACTACTTTGATTCTCAAGAAAGACTCGGAAGACTCTTCGTCAACAAGAAGTCTAGTTATCTCACCAACAGCTTTTTCACTTATATTAAACATATATATAATAATAAGTAATTAGCATATACTTGGCAATATTTTTGTTTGGATAATTAATGCTGTATATTATTTTTTAATGAAAGTCATGAATTTAATCTACGATGATACTAAGAATTCATCTGATTTGCTATATAGAACAAGATTTAAAGCACCTGACCCTATTATTTTCTTTGAAATTAGAAAAAAGAAATATTTAGTTCTAAATGATTTAGAGATTCAAAGAGGGAAAAAGCAGGCTATGGTAGATGAAATCTTATCTCTTAGAGAGATATCTGAAGAAATAAAAAGTAATCAGATTGTTGATATCATTAAAGCATTGATAAAGAAATTTAATGTTTCTAAAGTAAAAGTACCCTACAGTTTCCCATCTTATGTATTTAATGAGATAAAGAAATTTAAGATTAAAATTGAAGTTTCCAGTAGTCCAATTTTTTTTAAGTCACGCCTAATAAAAGATTCAAACGAGATTAACAAAATAAAAAATACAATGAAGTTGACCGAACTAGTCTTAGTTAAAATTATTGATAAGATAAAATATTCTAAAGTTAGAAATAATTTTCTTTATCTAGACAATAAAATCCTCACCTCCCAGATTCTCAGAAGTTTTTGTCAAAAAGAATTAGCTTCGCTTGGTCTAGAGTGCCCAGATTGTATTATTTCATCTGGAAAAGACTCTGCATTGCCACACCATGAAGGGTTTGGCCCTATAAAAGAATCTTCACCAATTATTCTTGATATCTTTCCACGTAATATAGAAAGTGGATATTTTGCTGATATTACAAGAACTGTAATTAAAGGAAAGCCAAGTGATATTCTAAAAGATATGTTTCAGGTTGTACTTCAAGGGCAAAAGATAGGGGTTCAACTGGTTAAAGCAGGTAGAAATTCTAAGACAATCCATAACTCTATAAAAGACTTCTTTGATGACTCTGGTTTTCCAACAGATTTCGCCAAGAACAATCCCGATGGATTTATACATTCCACAGGCCATGGATTAGGTCTGGACATTCACGAGCCACCAAGGGTCTCATCATTAAGTGAAGTATTAAAATCTAATAATGTAATTACAATTGAACCCGGACTTTACTATCCTAAAATTGGGGGAATTAGAATAGAAGACACTGTTGTTGTTACTGAAAAGGGTTGTAGGAACTTAACCTCTTTCCCTAAAATATTTGAGATATGATTTGAGTGATATAGCAAAAGAATTAAGGAATTTAATAAGGACCACGAAGGCTTTAAGAGCTAAAAATGGATGCCCCTGGGATAAAAAGCAAACCTTTGAAACATTAAGGACTTATGTAATAGAGGAAGCTTATGAGGTTGTCGAGGCAATAGATAGTGAAGATATATTAAACTTAAAGGAAGAGGTGGGTGATCTCCTCTTGCAAGTTTTATTTCTATCAAATATTGCGGAAGAAAAAAATTTATTCAATCTAAGCCACGTCCTTGTTGCTCTAAACGATAAACTAATTAGACGTCACCCACATGTTTTTGGTGATAGAAAAGCTCAGGACGAAGAAGAAGCATTAAGTATATGGAACGAGCAAAAATCTAAAGAGAATAAAAATAAGAGCCGTGAATTCTCAAAATTTGCTCCTTCGTTAATTCGTGCAATAGACATCTCTAAGTCGTATTCCAAGTCTGGTTTAGATTTTCCATCTGAAGAAAGTATTTTACTAAAACTAGCTTCTGAAATAAAGGAGTTCAAGGAAGCGAGTTTATCTAAAGATGCAGCTAGCATAGAAGATGAGCTAGGGGATATATTGTTCACTGTTGCTAATATTTGTAGAATAAAAAAAGTTAATCCTGAAATTGCATTAAATAATAGTAGTGACAAGTTCAATGAAAGAGCAAAGATATTTTTAAGATTAAGGTCTGAAGGCGCGAAAGATGAAGACGCATGGGATAAAGCTAAATTAATTCTTAATGAAAGAAGCAAGTAGCTTATGACCATCATCATGGATTAAGCTTGATTCGTTTGCTGATCTTTCGCTAAATGTGTTTTGGTTATGCTTGTTTTTGTTTAATCTAGAATCAAAGATTAAGTATGGTACATATTCGTAACTATGAGTTCTAATATCTACCGGTGTAGGATGATCAGATACAATACAGATCTTATATTCATCATGCCCTGCTTTGAGTCCTTCCATTATAGGACCTACTACTTTTTCATCAAGGTCACATATTGCCTGAATTTTCTTTTCATAGTCTCCTTCATGTCCCGTTTCATCCGGAGCTTCTATATGAATCATGCAGAAGTCATCTTTTTTTAAACTCTCAAGTGCAGCACTAACCTTGCCCTTATAATTTGTATCTAAATACCCTGTTGCACCTTCTACATTAAGCACATTTAGTCCGCTTAGTTTGCCAATTCCTTTGATTAGGTCGACCGCAGAAATTACAGAACCATTTATTTTATGAATAGAGCTAAAATGGGGTAATGTAGGTTTTTTTCCTTGCCCCCAAAGCCAGATGTCGCTACAATCTGAATTTTTCAACTCAGGCATAAGATTTTTTATCTTTTTTATTTTAATTCTAGCTTGTCTCATTAAATCTCTTAATCTAACAGAGCCAGGGCCTGTTGGCAGATATTGAACAATATCTTTCTCAAGTATGTCATGAGGGGGGGTAGTTTCCAGATTATTACAGCCACCTTTCCAAACTAAAATATGTCTATAACTAACCCCTTGATATAATTTGAACTCAGCGTCTTCGAGCTCTTCTCTTAAAGCACTTATAATTTTCTTGGATACCTCTGTATCTATATGTCCGGCTGAATGATCATTCATAAATTCTTTTCCATTCTTATTTACAATATTAACTAAATTGCACCTGTAGCATATATCGGCTGGCTCTAAATCAATACCTATACTTTCTGCTTCAATAGGTGACCTACCTGTAAAATATTTCTCCGGGTTATATCCTAAGACACTTAGATTGCCTACGTCACTGCCAGACTTCATTCCTTTAGGTATATGATTGACTGTACCCATTTCGGATAATTGTACTAATTGGTCCATAAAAGGAGTTTTTGCAGCTTCTAATGGCGTCTTTCCTTGAAGCTCCTCTAATGGTCTGTCAGGCATTCCATCAGCTTGAATTAAAACAAACTTCAATTGATGACACCTTTTTCTAGATTTGATTTTGCATTTTTTAATTGCGATTCCGCATGATAAGAACTTCTAACCATTGGACCGCATTCAGCACTGATAATATTATTTTTTTGTTCAGAATACTTCTTTATTTCTTCAAATTCTTTTGGTGTATAGAACTTTGAAACATTAATAAAATCTTTAGAGGGCTGAAGGTATTGGCCTACTGTAATAATTTGACACCCTACAGAGTTTAAATCATTAATGCATTCAAATATCTCATCCTCGGTTTCCCCAAGTCCAATCATTATCCCAGATTTAGTAACTATATTTTTTGCTTCACTAAAGAATTTTAAAAGTGATAGTGATCTTTCGTATATAGCTTGAGGCCTAACAGCTCTTTTGATATCTGTACCGGTACTTTGCTTAAATCTATAAAGTCTATTGACTGTTTCGATGTTATGATTAACCACGTCCGGCTTAGCTTCAAGTATCAACTTATAGCATTCTTCATCACCTAGAAAGTCTGGGATTAAAACTTCGATTTTAATATCCAAATCAAGATTTTTAATTTCTTTAATTGAATCTGCAAATATTCTTGCGCTTTCATTATTTTTATCGTCCCTATTTACTGAGGTTAAAACAATATGATTTATCAATGCGTTGTTGTTTTTTAAGTCAAGAATTCCTCTAGCTAATCTTTTAGGTTCTAGATAATCAATGTTTAGACCTCTGCCAGTTTTTACAGCACAAAAACCACAACTTCGACTGCAAGTATCACCTAAAATCATAAAAGTTAGCGTTCCTAAGCTCCAGCATTCTCCAATATTTGGACACTTAGCCTCTACACAAACAGTATTAAGCTTATTTCTTGAAACTATAGATTTAAGGTCGTTAAAGTTGCTCCCAGTTGGGATCTCTGATTTTATCCAAGCTGGTTTTCTCATAACCTTTTATCATCCCTCGAAACACTACCACTCTCCAGAGCTGCTATTTGTTTCTTCAACTCATTGTTTTTTAAGCTTTTTCTATAAAGGCTAGATCCAATAAGGATTAATGATATGAGAGACCCTAGAATAAAGGCAGAAATCATTAGAATAGAATTATTCATTTGAATATCAGTTATTTGAAAGATTTTCATGTCATAGTTAATCGAAAAAGCATGAATAAATATAAGTTGATTTTGAAAGATAAAAGTGATTGAAGCAATAAATAAGAGTATTATGAGCAAAGTTTTTAGCATAGAATACAGTTTAACATATTTAGAATTTAGGTGAATAAAGGTAGTAAAGCTTTTTATTTAGCATATTCGTTATTGCTGAGTTATCTATAGAAGGAATTATTCTATCAAGAAGTTTCTCTTCTTTCTTAGGGTAATACTCTATGCTTAGATCCTCAATCTCTACTTCTCTCTTGATATATATGATAGCCGCTTCAAGTCCACCAATCTTATCGATTAATTTAAGTTCAAGCGCTTGGTTGCCAGAAAAAACTCTACCATCAGATACCAAATTAGATTCGTCTTCTGTTAAACCTCTTCTATCTGCAACACTTTTTTTAAACTGCTGATGGATATCGCTAACCAGCAAATTAAGTAACTTTTTTTCTTTATTATTTAAACTCCTAGTCGGACTACTAAGGTCTTTCATTTCACCAGACTTGATGACTTCAATATCAAACTTTAGAAACTTGATAAGTTTAGAAAAATTATAATATTGACTAATTACACCAATACTCCCAGTTATTGATCCGGCGTTAGCAAAAATATAGGAAGTTCCACAGGCTATTAAATATCCACCAGAGGCGCCTATATCAACAATACTTGCAACTGTAGGTATTTTCTTTGAAAGCTTAATTAATGAATTATGTATCTCCTGCGATGAACCAACAGTCCCACCAGGAGAGTCTATTCTGACTATCACGCCTTTAACCGAAGAGTCCTCAGAAATTTCTTTGATGCTATTCAAGTATTCCTTTGGATTTTTTATAACCCCATGAATTTCTATTACTGCTATTCTTTCACTAGGCGAAAGAGAAAGCATTGCACTAATAATAAATAGGGCTAGTATTAGAAGAATTGCCACTTTCTTTAAACTTAATTTTTTTTTAGCTTCATCCGGCATGAAGAACTCCATCAATAGTTTGCTTAATTAGCCAAGGTGGAGTTGAAGCACCTGCAGTAATCCCTATAACTTTATTTTCTAAACACATATTTAAATCTTTAATCTCTTTGAATGTTTCAATTTGATAAGTATTTTTATTAACATGTTTACATATATCAGCAATCTCTTTTGTGTTTGAACTATTTTTACCCCCAATCACAAACATAATGTCTACATCTTTAGCGATTTCTTTTGATTCAATTTGCTTGTTGTTTATATCATCACACAAAGTATCAATTGCTTTTATATTAATCTTACTAAGTGACTTAAATATATCTACTACATCCCAGAAAAGCTCTTTAGGTATAGTGGTTTGTGCTACGACACCAATTTTATTTCCTGGTATTTGATTTAAAATAAGCTCATTTTTATCTTTGATTACCATAACACTTTCATCTTTAGCGTAACTTTTTGCACCTATAACCTCAGGATGCTTATTATTTCCAACTATAATAACAAAATAGCCATTGTCAGATAGATATTTCACAGCAAATTGTAATTTTTTAACTATTGGACAAGTCATGTCAATAACGTTAATTTCTGATTCTTCTAAGTTTTTTTCTTGATAATTAGGTATCCCGTGGGCTCTTATAATTATTGTTCCTTTCTCATTTTTCTTTATCTCATCGACTACAGACAAACCTTTTTTTTGTAAAATATCTACAACTTGTGGGTTGTGAATTAATGGGCCAAATGATTTTACATTTTTATTTGAATTTTCATTTAAAACTTCTTCGGCAGTAGTAATTGCTTTCTCAACTCCAAAACAAACTCCAGCGCTATCTGAAATTATTAGCTTCTTAGGCATTTTTTATCACCGATTCGATTTTTAGAACTACCTCATTAACAGTCATACTACTTGTGTCTATTATAACAGCATCATCGGCAGGATGGAGAGGACAAGATTCTCTGGTCATATCTAACCGATCTCTATCTTTTATTTCTTTTGAAACCCTTTCTTCGTTCATATTAATTCCTAATATTTCTTTTAATTGATTAGCTCTTCTTTTTGCTCTTATTTCTAAGTCAGCATCTAAATAAAACTTATGCTTAGCATCAGGAAAAACATAAGTCCCCATGTCTCTCCCTTCGGCAATGTAGTCTTTATTCTTAACTAACCTTCTTTGCATCTGTCTGAGTATTTTTCTAACAAAATCATTGGCAGCAAACTTAGAAGCTAAAGTTGATATTTCATTAGTTCTTATTTCTTCTGTAACATCGTCAGTATTTAGTAAAACTCTTTCGCTACCTTCTTCATCTGTAAATTGAATATGGAGATCTATTAGTATTTTTTTTAACTTACTTAAGTCTTTTTCTGTTACACCATTTAAGTCGGCAAAAAGGGCTAGGGCTCTATACATTGCACCAGAGTCCAAATATCTAAAGCCTAAAGATTTTGATATCGCCTTTGCTATCGTTCCTTTTCCTACACCTGCGGGACCATCAATTGTTATAATCATAAAGCTACTATTTCCTAAAATTATTAAGTGTCTCAAAGAAATTTGGGAATGATATAGAAACACATTCTGGTTCTTTTATTGAGGTAATACCCTTAGCTATTGTTCCTGCAATCGCAAGAGTCATTGCTATCCTGTGGTCCATATGGCTTTCGCAATTCGATCCCTTGAGGCTATCTTTTCCTTTAATTAAAATACCACTATCAGTTTCCTCTATATCGCTACCAAGTTTTTTTAACTCACTCACGGTAGTCTTTATTCGATCAGATTCCTTAAATCTTAGTTCACCTGCATCTAAAATCTCTGAGGTTCCTTCAGCTACAGAACAGGCAAGAGATAGAATGGGTATTTCGTCTATTACCAATGGAATAGAATCCTTCTCGATCTTTATAGATTTTAATTTACTGCTTTTGACTAAAACATCACCGATTAATTCGCCGCTTATTTCATGAGTATTTGAAGTCTCAATTTCTGCACCCATTTTTTTCAAAATTTCGATAAAATGAACCCTAGTACTGTTCAAGCAAACATTCTTTATGGTAAGTTCCGAATTTTTGTTTAATAGAGCAGCGACAATAAAGAAAGCTGCGGACGAAGGATCGCCAGGTATATCAAAAGATTCAATTTTTATCTTAGGCTCAGGTTGAATGATGATTTCATCATTTTCGATAGTTAAGTTGTTTGTGCATGATTTAAGCATTATTTCAGTATGATTTCTGGATTTCTTAATTTCTTTAAGTCTTGTCTCACCCTCAGCGCATAAGGCAGCAAAAATTAGTGCAGTTTTGACTTGAGCAGAACCTAATTCCAGATTGAGCTTCACTCCCTTCAGTTGAGAAGGAGAAATTGCTAGTGGCAAATTGCCTTCGGTAGACAATATCGATGCCCCCATTTTCTGAAGTGGCTCGATTACTCTACTCATTGGACGTGTTCTTAAAGAATCATCACCATCTAGTCTGGATTCAAAGCTTTGACCGCTTAAAAGACCCATCATAAGTCTTGCTGTTGTTCCTGAGTTACCACAATCTAATATCCCTTCTGATGCAACAAATTCCTTAGCACCTCTTCCACGAACAAAAATATTTCCTTTAACTTCTGCAAACTGTACACCTATATCAGCGAGACATTTTATTGTTGTCTGCAGATCACTAGCTATGGTTCTCACATCCTCGGACATAGCAAGATTAGATATCTTTGTCATGTCTTTATTGAGAGATGCTATAAACAGTGCCCTATGAGCAATAGATTTATCTGCAGGAACCTGCATGTCCCCTTTGAAAAAATAGTCAGAACTTTTAATTTCAATTTTATCCATTTTTATCTCGTTACGTTATAATACCTAATAAATCCTATGCTGAAATCTTTTTCAAAATATAAGAAAGCTTTGCTTGTTGGAATAGGCGGGGGAGCTGATGTTATTGGAGCAATTCCAACCAAGCTCCACTTAGAGTCTTTTGGAATTAAATGTGTTCTGGGTGGGATACCATGGGAAAGATATTCAATTGATCCATTTCCTGGTCCCCGACCTTTTGACCAAATAGTTAATGTTGTTAATATTAATGATAGCTTGTGTTGGGCAACGGAAAAAACTAAAACTCAAGATGGGCTATTCTTTAGTGAATCAAAAGCCTCAAAAGTATTAAAAGAAAAAATTTTATTAGTTAACATTTTTAACAGTTCTACTAAAATTGCTAAAGATCTTAAAGAATTTTGTAAAAAAAATAAAATCGATCTGATTGTTGGTATTGATGTTGGAGGAGACGTCATAGCTAAAGGAGACGAGCCGGGTCTATCAAGTCCTTTAGCTGACTCTATAATGTTGTCAGCTTTAAAGAAAGTCGAAACATCAGTGGATACAAAAATTGCTGTTCTAGGCTATGGAAGCGATGGGGAATTATTACCTTATGAGCTAAATAGCTCTCTATCCATAATTTCAAAAAAGAAAGGCCTCATTGGAATGATTGGAATCAACACTGATTCGCAAAAAATCATGAAAAAACTTATTACAAAAATTGAAACTGATGCAAGTCGCATACCTACTTTGGCCTTTAGTGGAACTTATGGCCCATGCAAGATTAGACGTGGGAGGATAGAGATTGATGTTCATCCTTTCTCTCAAATTACAGTTTATCTTAAGACTAAGGTTATCTTTAAAGATATATCGTTATCTGCTAGGCTGGTCCACAAGTCCCTTAATATATGGGAATCTAATAAAATTCTTCTAAAGAATGGATTTAAAACTGAGTTAGATTTTGAGATAAAAAAACATCTTACTTCATTAAAAGATATAAAATAATTGGAATAAATAAAATAGACAAAACCGTAGAAACAAAAACTAAAGAAGCCACTTTCTCTGGTGATTTATTGTATCTGTCAGATAGTATAAAATTAAAAACAGCTGAAGGCATAGAAAATTGAAGAATCATAACCTTTGCTATAAGACCTTGAACCCCTAAGATTTTACAGATTCCAAATCCAAGTATTGAACCTAAAAATAATCGAAGGGATCCCAGAAGTAGGTTTTCGTTAAGGTTGACTATTATAGTTTCAGAAAGCTTATGCCCAAGGCTAAACATCATTAATGGAATACTGGTAGTACCTAGAAGATTTATAGCATTATTAAGACCAACGTTAACCTTTATATCTAAATTATTAAGAAGCAGAGCTAATGTAACTGCGTAGATTAAGGGAGTCTTAAATACTTCAATAATCTTTTTTGGCCCATTTAGTATAAATATGCCAACAGAACAATGATAAAAGAATACAATTGTTGTGAAGATTATCGCGTATTCAAATGCTTCGTTTCCAAAAGCATATAGAGCTATTGGAAGAGCCATATTTGCTGTGTTTGGAAAGACCAAAGGGTTTAAAAAGGTAACTATATCTTTTTTTAAAACTTTTAATATTATTGAAAAAATTCCCATTCCAATAAATATCATCAATGAGCCCGCTATTAGTATTTGGTAGGCAGCTTCCATTGTAATTTTTCCATCAATTAGAGAGGAAAATATTAGACATGGAGTTGATATATATAAAAGCAAGAGATTTATGGGCTTTAGGTTTACATTTGTCACCTTACCAAAAGCAAAGCCAGTAAGAATAACAATAATTACTGGAAGTATAACTTCAAAGACTTTTATCCACAGCTCCATGACACTAGTCTACACAATGTAAATTGATAAATGACACTTGTTGGTTATAATTTTTTTAATGTGGATTTTGAGTACTTCTTCATCTTGGGCATCTTTGTTACCAAGGCTTATTCTTGCTTTGACCTTCATCCCTGCTGGCTGGTATAAGATTTCAGATTTCGAGCAAAAAGCTCTTTCATGGAGTGTAAATTTTGGGTTTCCGATGTGGGCAACAGCAGTGGCAGTGTTTGTAGAATTTTTTGGAGGAATTGCCATAGCTCTAGGCTTATTAACTAGATTGGCAGCTTTAGGAATTATAATTGTTATGTGTGTAGGAATATGGGTTGCACATCTGGATAATGGATATTTTCCTACCTATGACACCTATGGATACCAATTGTGTCTTGTAGGATTAGCATATTCACTGTTATTTGTTGGGGGCGGAAGATACTCTCTAGATAAGAAGTTCTTTTAAAAAGTTAGATTTTTTTTAATTAGCTCTACTGCAGGTTGATTAAATGGATTAACCTTCATTTTTTTAGCAAGAATTATAGTTGTTAGCTGAAAAACAATCAATAACGAACCAAGACTCTCTTCGTTTAGCCTATTAATCTCTACTTCGAGACAAGGAATCTTTTTTATATTTAATGCTTTAACAGTTGCGTTCTTTTCCTTTAGTGCTGACTTGTTGAGTTCAGAATTTCCTTTCTTATTATTTTTAATCGATAAAACTGTTAAAGTCTTGTCCTTAGGCCCATCAAGTATAAGCTGCATTTGAGAATGCTGATCTTTAGGGCCTAAATATCTCATTGGTGTAAGTCCAGTTGATACCCCATCTTCAGAAATTTTACCTAAGCTTTCACCCCATAACTGCATAAACCATTCACCAAAATATTCCATATTATTTTTGTATGACATAATGCCAGTATTAGTCTTACCTTTATTGAGGTTCTTATAATAGAAATTAGCTAAGGAATTAATTGCAATAAATTTACTTTTTAGAATTATCTCGTAAGAGCTTAGAGCCCCCATGATAATCTTTTTCCAATCAATATCCATCATTTGGCAAGGAATAAGTGAGCATTTACTTAAGACAGAAAATCTACCACCAATATATGGATTTATATAGAAAGTAGGAATATTTTCTTTCTTACCAAACTTATTTAAATAACCATTGTTATTCTCTGTTATAAAATATATAGATGAACTAATTTTGATACTTTTTGAAGCAAGCTTTTTAATAGTCTCTTTTAATAATTTCTTTATTTCAAAAGTACTTCCAGACTTGCTGATAAAAACAAAGTTGGTTGATTTAATATTTATCTTATCAAAAATTCTTTCAAAGTCCTCACCATCAAGATTATCTAATAAAAAGACTTTCTTCTTGAAATCGTCTTCTTTAGATAAGGTTTGAATTATAGTTTTTATTCCAAGGCTTGATCCTCCCATGCCAAAAAAAACCAGATTCTTATTATGAAAATTTCTTTTATTAAAGAATTTCTTAGTTTTACTAATTTCTTTAATTTCTTTGATAAGCTCAAGTTCGTTGATTTCATCGATAGTTTTAGCTGATGAGAGATTATGTTTATTCTTTGAATATTCAGGCACTGTTAGTTTGATTTCATTAATATTAAATTTATTATTTGTTACCATTTTATAACTGCTGAACCCCAGGCAAAACCAGCCCCAAAAACAGAGAATAAGACATTATCCCCTTTCTTAATCTTTGATTCATTAAGTGCTTCGTGTAGCGCCAGTAGTACTGAGGCAGACGAAGTATTTCCGTACTTTTCGATATTCACAAAACATTTTTCTATTGGGAGGTTTAACCTTTCTCTAGCTGCTTCAATAATACGCATATTAGCTTGATGAGGTATAAATAAGTCTATTTCGTTGGGTGTTATTCCCGCAGCATCAATAGCTTCTAGCGAGTTTGATTGAATTACTTTGACCGCTTCTTTAAAGACTTCTTTTCCGTGCATTACAAGAAAACGTGAACCATTGGGGTCTTTCGATCCACCACCAGGTGTATATAATAGCTCTGCTTCTTTACCACTAGCGCCTAAACAGACAGACATAATTCCTGGCGTCTCACTCGCTTCTATTACAACTGCACCCGCACCATCACCGAAAAGTATGCAAGTTCCTCTATCAGTGTAATCAACAATCTTAGATAAGTTTTCTGATCCTGCTACAAGGAGTTTTTTTACCTGTCCATTTTCAATCATTGCCTTTGCAATATTCAGACAGTAAATGAATCCTGAGCATCCTGCAGAGACATCAAATGCAAAAACTTTTCTGGTCTTTAGCCTATCTTGAAGCAGGCATGCAACTGATGGGGTCATGTAGTCAGGTGTGACTGTTCCAACTATAATTCCATCAATTTCATTAGGATCTGTAGAAGAGTTTTTCAACGCTTGAAGGCAAGCCTCATAGCACATATCTGAAGTAGCTTTATCTTTTTCAAGAATCCTCCTTTCTGAAATACCTGTTCTTGCTTTTATCCATTCATCTGTAGTATCAACTAGAGATTCTAAATCTTTATTTGAAAGTATTTTTTCTGGAATATAAACGCCGGTTCCCGTGATTTTTGCAAAGCTCAAATTATCCACCTAATCCTTTAATTGTTAGTATTTTTTATTATATCTTTAATGTCAATTTTGAAATGATTAAGATTCTCTGCTAATTCGTCAATGAATTGATTTTTTAGTTCGAAAATCTTTAAAGAATTATTCTTTTTGCTGAAAACTATTAAAGGCAAGTTATTAGAAGAGAAATAATTACAGATATCCTCAACTTCATTAATATTGTCGACAGACAAAAGATTAGATATTGTCTCAACTTTTACTTTGTTTTTATAAAATTCAATTTTTAACTCTAAAGTAGGAAAATCTCCTTGCATTATAGGGTTGAAGACCAGTTTGAAGTCCATGCTATCATCAAAGTTTATAACAGATTGTGTCTCCATACATGATGCAAGTAGATAATTATTATCGTGGAAAAAAAACATCGACCCTTCTTCAATAAAATTAAATTTCTTAAGGATAATATCTATAGATATATTCTTAGTTGAATTCTTAATCATAATTATAGTATAATTCTAAGGCTTACACTTTAAGTTATCAAGGAGGAGTGTTCATGACAGGTTTAGCTATAGCTTTAAGCTTTATTGCACTTTATTGGATTGCGGCTACAAATTTCGGAGAAAGCGAAGGTGCGGCAGATAGCGCCCCAGGTGAGACTCAGACACCTGCTTCAGATTCTTTGACAGATGGTACGCCACCCACTACTAACGAAGGCATTACTGACGGATCAGAATTTGCTTCACCTAAAGGTTAATTTTAAATTAACTTTTAGCCAGCGAAAGATTCAAAATGCATATAATTCTGAAGGTTTAGTATTGCGTCTGGCTCAGGTTCGTAATTAAAACTCTTGTGATTTATAGTTCGAGTGATAATTTTAATCCCCTCAACTAACCTATAAGTGGGTTTTGAGAAGTATGCATTCGCGTTCACTATGTAAACTTGTCCACTGTTAAAAGCTGGTATTTTATTCAGCTGCGGATTTTCGAGTAAAAGATTAATTTCATTTAGAGTTCGTTCTATTTCAAACCCACAAGGCATTATGAATATAAAATGGGGTGCGAATTCTAGTAGCTCCTCGAATGTAATTTTTTTTGAATCTTGATTTTCCCCTAATTTAATACTTGTTCCACCTGCAATATTCACTATTTCTGGAACCCAGTGACCCGCGGAATAGATAGGATTCATCCAATCCATACAAAAGACCCTAGGCTTATCAATTATATTCTTTGTAAGAGATGAAATAGCTTTTATTTCTCCATTTATTTTATTAACGAGCTCGATGCCTTTAGCTTCGACATTAAACTTCCTTGCTATCAACAGTATAGATTTGTTTATTTCTTCGATTGATTTGGGACTAGTTGTTATAATCTCTGGTTTTTTCAAGAGTTTTGATAATATTTCCTCTATCTGAATAGTAGAAACAGCACATGCCTCGCACAGATCTTGAGTAATAATAAAATCAGGCTCTATTTTGTTTATTGTTTCAATATCAAGTAAATAAATAGGCTTATTTGAACTTACGCTTTCATTAATAGCTTCATCTATTTGTGAGCTATTAAATTTTTTAAAGTCCACAGTTGTATTTAACACCACTTTTTTGTTTTTTATTGATTCAGGGAAATCACATTCATGGCTAACACCATAAATATTGTCTTCTAGACCAAGAGCACAGAGGATTTCTGTTGCACTTGGTATAAGGGAAATTATTTTCATAATTATATATAGTAATGTTTTTTAGCATTTCATCAAAATTATTGAAAGAACTTTTTTATATATCACCCTTTATTCCTATTAGAGTAGTTCTTCCTGGTGATTCAAAATTTAGCATTTCTTGCTTTTCATCGTTAAACAGATTATTGATTTTAATGAATGGTCTTAAGTTATAATGAAGATTATACGAATTTAGATCATGTTCTGCATAAAAGTCAAAATTCCAAAAAGGCTTATTCCACAGTCGGATATTTGATGATTGATAATCCCACCTTCCGCCTGTATATGAACCATCCAGGGAAATATTATAAGACTCACTTGATTTGCTAATCGTGAAACCACCGCTTTTTCTAGGCCTTCTTAGTAAATCCCTACCATCAGGCCAGTTTGCATCACCACCAAAGTTTCCATTTTTATCAACAGTAGTCTTAAGATGCGTGAACCATATTTTAGTTCTTATATTGCTTGGAAGGTTTATTAGGGTAGATAATTCTAATCCGTTACTAGAGGCTTCTTGAATATTTTTATATTCTGCTCCAGATTGAGATCCAGGTACCCAACTTGTATAAGTTATTAGGTCATATATTTTTGTATCGAAATAAGTAGCACTTACTACAATATCTTTTCTCATATTTTGATCAAAACCGAACTCATAAGACTTTTGTCTCTCTGGTCTAAGCATATAGCTTTGACTATAAGATTCATAAGTATTAGGGTATTTGACCCCTTTACTGAAACCACCTCGAACTCTT
>Ga0315331_10001591_pt1 | contig 17057 bp, 19 predicted proteins | sample M160m34915metaG_FD_203456 | JGI IMG/M metagenome (GOLD analysis project Ga0315331, IMG submission 203456) | Ammonia-oxidizing marine archaeal communities from Monterey Bay, California, United States - M1 60m 34915 | ecosystem: Environmental > Aquatic > Marine > Intertidal zone | place: USA...
AGGAATTTTTTGCCATCTAACTCCAGCTTTAAACTCTTCTTCAAGAGTTTTAGTTCTAAAGTTAGATCCGTCCTGACAGAATGCAGACTGCTCTAATTCTGTTACAGGAATTTTTATTTTATTTTGATGTTTGATTACCATTTTTTATTTTTCTACTATATAAAAGAATAGAAGAAATTAATAAACTATTTTATAAATTTTTCACAAAAAATCAAAGGCATATCTTAATTTTATATAATTTTTTATTTTTTTTCTGCAACAAGTGAGTACGGTGAATAGTCAATAATTTTTGTTTTTATTATTTTTCCTAGAGAGCTTTGACTTAAATTTTCAACATAAACTAACTTGTCCCCTTCAGTTCTTCCATAATATTTATCTCTATTTTTACCTTCAATCAACACATCATAATAATTATGTAAATATTTAGAGTTAAGGTTACTTTGTATAGAATCTTGCAATTTATTTACTTCATTAAGTCTTTCTCGTTTAATATTTATTGGTATATCATCTTGGATTTGTCTGAATGCAAATGTTCCTTTTCTTTCAGAGTAAGCAGCTACATGAACTTTATCAAAATTTACTGTATTCAGTAAATCTATAGAATCATCAAAATCAGATTCAGTTTCACCAGGAAATCCTACTATAAGATCTGTAGTTAATGTAACATCTGGAATAATTTGTCTTATTTGATCAATTTTTTTTAGAAATTGATCTCTTGTATAACCTCTTCTCATATTTGCTAATATTCTATTTGATCCCGCTTGAAAAGGTAAATTTATACATTTACATACTTTTGGTAAGTCATTAATTGTCTTTATCAATTTAACTGACATGTCATTAGGATGAGATGTCAGAAATCTAATTCTCATAAGATTTGAAATATCATGTATTTTATACATTAAGTCGGATAAATCCATTTTAGGAGTTAAATCATGACCATATGAGTCCACATTTTGTCCTAGCAATGTCACTTCTTTAGCTCCATTATCAACTAGCTGTTCTATTTCTTGTGAAATCTGCTCCATAGGTTTACTAGTTTCTCGTCCTCTTCTATATGGGATAACACAAAATGTACAAAATTTATCACATCCTTGAACAATTGGGACAAATTCTGCATACTTAGATTTTTCAGGAATAAGGTTTTCTACACATCCATCAGATGACAAGTTTAAAAAGTCAGCAATATTTTCTATTATTTTTGGAGTGTCCTGTGGTTTAGCCCATAAATCTACTTGAGGAAATCTTTCAGCCAAAGTTTTAGTTGTAGACTCAACCATGCAACCTGTAACACATATAAATGTAGATTTTCTTTTTTTCTGTTTTGCTAGTCTTCCCAATAAGCCCGTAGCTGTATCTTCAGCAGATTGTCTTACTACACAAGTATTTACTACAACAATATCTGCTTCTTCAATATTCTTTTCTTCGTTTAATCCAAGTCGTTTTAGACCCACATCAACTCTTTGTGAGTCTGCAACATTCATTTGGCAACCTACAGTCCAAATATGAAATTTATCAGTTATTTTTGTTTTTGTTGTCATTTGTATATTTTATGGCGGGGAGAGCGGGATTCGAACCCGCGTGGGGTAAAACCCCTCCCACTTAGCAGGCGGGTGCACTAGGCCTCTATGCGATCTCCCCTTATAATTAATAAATAAAAAAAATTATACTAATTAGTGTATCAAAAATATAAGCTTTCAAAATGATAAAAATAACAATTAAATTCTTTGCTAAAATCAAGGAAGATATTGGACATAATAAAATTGAATTATTATTAGGATCTCCTACTAAAGTATCTGGAGTATTAGAAATTATTTCTAAAGATTTTGGAGTAGACCTAAATAGTAGAAAAAATTATTTGTATGCGAAAAATTTAGAGTATTGTAAAACATCAGAATTATTAGATGATAACGATGAATTAGCAATTATTCCTCCTGTAAGCGGAGGCTGTTATGAGTGAATCAAAAAATAAATATCAAATAAAACTTACAAACGAAAAACTTGAATTAAATAATTTTACAAATGAAGAATTTGGGACTTCTGATGGTTCTGAAGTTATATTTTTAGGAATAACTAGGGACAATAATTTTGATAGAAATGTTTCCAAATTATTTTACGAATCATATGAAGACATGGCAATTATTGAAATTGAAAAAATTATTAATAAGATTTTTAATAATTGGGAAATAAGTTTTATTAGAGTTATACACAGACTTGGCGAAGTGTTCCCATCTGAGCTTAGTATGATTCTAACTGTAAAATCTAGACATAGAAAAGAGTCATTTGAAGCATCACAATTTTTTGTTGATGAGCTAAAAAAAACAGTACCTATTTGGAAAAAGGAATTTTTTGAGGATGGAACTGTATGGATAAATGATAAAATAGTAGAGTAAAATTCAAATATCAATAAAAATCTCTTTTGAGAAAGCAAGGTAAAAAAATTAATGGTAAGAATAAGATTAAAAAGAATAGGTAGCAAGGGAAAGCCTTTTTATAGGATAGTTGTAGCTGATCAAAGAGCTCCTAGAAACGGGAAATATATCGATCTAATTGGAACGTATGATCCCCTTCAAGATCCTCCTGAAATAAGTATTGATGAGGAAAAGATTAATAAATGGATTTCAAATGGTGCACAACCTTCTGATTCTGTGAGTAGTCTTATGAAAACAAAAGGTATAGAAGTAAAATAAAAGGGAAATAAATGGCAGATAATCAAGAACCTCAATCTCCTGAGGAATTAGTAAAGTATATAGCAAGTAATCTCGTTGAAAATACTGATGAAATTAAAATAGAAACAGTGGAGGAAGAGAATAAAGTAATTCTGAAACTAACTGTTGATGAAAATGATAAAGGTAAAATCATAGGTAAAAATGGCAAAATTGCTAAATCTATAAGGAACGTTTTAAAACTAGCATCTACAAAAGATAATAGTAGATATATTTTAGAGATACTGTAAATGTCTGGGCATTCAAAATGGAGCACAATAAAGCATAAAAAAGGCATCCTCGATGCAAAAAAAGGTGTTTTATTCACTAAATTATCAAGAGAGATTACAGTTGCAGCTAAATCTGGAGATGCAGACCCCGAGTTGAATTTCAGATTAAGATTAGCGATTGACAATGCTAAATCTCAGAATATGCCTAAAGATAACATTGAAAGAGCTATAGCAAAAGGATCAGGCACTGGTGCTGCTGGTGATTCATTTGAAGAAATCACATATGAAGGTATAGGCCCCGGTGGAGTAGGAATTATAATTCAGACATTAACTGACAATAAAAATAGATCTGCAGCTACGGTTAGATCTACTATAACTAGAGCGGGAGGAACGTTTGCTTCTACAGGAGCAGTTTCTTGGAACTTTGAACAAAAAGGACAAATTGTTATAAATGTTACAGATGGAGATCCTGAGATGATTGCTTTAGAAAGTATAGATGATGGGGCTGAAGACTTTGATGTTTTTGATAATACTGTAGAAATCACATGTCAATATTCAGATCTTTCTTCTATCCAAAAAAAAATAGCTGACAAAGAATCTGTAACTCTTGAAAAAGCTGAAATTGCACTTGTCCCTAATTCAACAGTTGAATTGGATAAAGAACAAACTAGTAAAACATTAAGATTATTAGATGATCTAGAAGAACTAGACGATGTACAAAAGGTTTTTAGTAATGCTGATTTTAATGAAGAAGCACTAGGTTCATATGCTGAATAATCAATGATTAAAGTACAAAATCTAGAAAAAAAATACAAAGATTTTACTGCATTAAATAAAATTAGTTTTGAAGTTTCGGAAGGTACAATACATGGCCTTTTGGGAGAAAATGGAGCTGGTAAAACTACTACTATGAGATGTTTACTTAGCCTTACTTATCCAGATTCAGGGAATATGTGGATTGCAGAACAAAAAATATCTAAAAAAAACTTTAAAATCAGAAAAGACATTTCCTACCTAGCTGGCGATTTTAAACCTTATGAAAATTTTACTCCTTTACAGTATTTTCAGTACATATTAAGTATAGAAAATAATAATTCTAACTTATACGAAGACCTCTCTCAGAGGTTTAAATTAGAATTAAATAAAAAGATAAAAGATTTATCTAAAGGAAATAAGCAAAAAGTAGGTATTATTCAAGCATTTATGAAGGATCCTAAATTACTTATTTTAGATGAACCAACTAGCGGGCTAGACCCTAATTTTCAAAGAGTATTTAGAGATTTGATTGTTGAAGAAAAAGAAAAAGGTAAAACTATTTTATTATCATCACATGATCTACTAGAAATTTCAAACTGTTGTGATTTTGTAACAATTATGAAAGAAGGAAACGTAGTAGCTTCTCAAAGTAAAAATGAAATAGAAAAAAAATCTCTAAAATTAATAAAAGTTACATTTAATGATTTACCTAAAATATCAGAACTAGATAAGCTTAAATTTATTAAGAGTTTTTCAGTAAACAATAATCAGATTTCATTTATGATTTCTGGAGAAATGGATCATTTCATTAAATTTATTTCTAATTACAAAATTGTAGATATTGAAAGTGAGTCATCAAACTTGAGTGATACTTTAATGGAATATTTTTAGCATGTTTATATTACTTAATTCACTAATACAAAGTAGAAAAAAAATATTCACATTTAGTGCAGCTTCTATTTTTTATACACTTTTTCTATTATATGTATGGACTTTATTTTCTGAAACTTTTGGAGATATTTTAAATTTGTTCCCAAAGCAACTACAAATAATTGCTGGATTTGGAGATGACTTATCTACAGCAGGGTTTCTTAATGGAGAGTTTATGCACCTTATTGGTCCAATAATAGTAGGAGCATTTGGAATCACTTTAGGATCGTCATTAATAGCATCTGAAGAAGAAAATAAAACCATAGATCAATTTTTGACATTATCAATATCAAGAAATAGATATTTCATAGAAAAATTCTTTGGTTTTATTATCCTTATTTTTATCTTAAGCACTGTAATTGGACTAACTCTTCAATTAGGTGTAATTATTTATGATATAAATTTAGAACCTAAAAATATTCTATATGGCTCCCTAGGATTATTTATTTTTGGAATAACTTGTGGGTCCATATCTTTTTTATCTGGGGCTATTTTTGCAAAAAACTCCACAGCAGTAATCATTGGATCTGGAGTAGCTATCTTAGGATATGTACTTGATTCAGTGTATAAAACAGTAAACTCTCTGAGCTTTGTAAAATATATTTCTTTGCACTATTACTATAATAATAATGGAGTAATAATTAATGGATTTGATTTAAAGCATTTTTTAGTTTTACTAATAATTATTATTCTTTCCTTTTTTATTGGATTATTTATTTTCAACAAAAGAGACATTAAGTCATAATGGGAACTATTTAAAAAAATTCAATAGAATAAGAAATATATTTTATTATGAATCTAGAAATTTTAATTTTAATAGTTTGCTTAGGAGCTTCAACTCTACTTCTGTTGATTGCCCTATTTTTAACCATTAAAAAAAATAAACAAGTAATTATAGAAAAAGTAATCTTAGAAGATAAGATTCTAAAATATTCAGCTTCAGATAGAGTTATTGATTCGATAGAAATATTTTTATCCAAAAATGAAAATACAAATATTAAGTTATGTGAATCAATAAGGTTAATTACTAATGCAAAAAGTGTCATTTATTCTGAAATGAATAAATCTGACGGATCATTTAAGCCTGTTGCAAAGTCATCATCGAATGACATAGAACTAGATACTTTAGAAGCCGAGTATGTCGACGACAGATCACTAGCAGTAATAACAGGAATTGAGGGTACTTCAAAAATCATGCTTAACGAAGAAAATGATATATTCCCAAAATGGTTTAAAGATATTGACTTTGAAAGTATAATCTCAGTTCCAATTATTGAAGGGTTTGAAACTATTGGATGTATATATATTTTTCTAGAAAATAAAATGGAAAGAAACATTGATGAATTCTTAAAAAATATATGGATTATCACAAACTTGTTTATTAAGACTAAGAGAAGAATTCCCGTAAGTAATTTTGAAAGCAAAGAATTTGTAAAAAATATAGACATTGAACAAACAGATAAAAATATCAAAGGGCTCTCATTAGATGAAAATCTAGAATTATTAAAATTCAATAATAAAGAAATTTCTCTATCTAATTCAGAATATTTAATAATGAAAAAATTGGTAGATAAAAATGGTGAAGTTCTTCCTTATGAGGAAATTGAAAACGTATTATGGCCTAACAAAATAGGAATAAATAAATCTGCAATGAGATTGCATATACATAGATTACGAGACAAATCAAACAATGTGTCTGAAAATCAAAACCTGATTAAGACAGTTCGTGGAAAGGGTATTTTTTTAGAAATCATTTCAGCTTAAGTCTCTAATCATATTTGATAATCTATCTATAGCAATTGAAAGATTATCTTCCGAGTTGGCAAATGAGATCCTTATATAATTATCTCCAAATTCTCCAAATGCAGTACCTGACAATAAAGCCACTCCGTAGTCATTAAGTGCTTTATCTGCAAATTCTGAGCTAGAAAGACCTGTCCCTGAAATATTTGGGAAGGCATAAAATGCACCTAGTGGCATTCTACAATTAATGCCATCAATAGAATTTAATCCATCATGAACAATTTGTCTTCTGATTCTAAATTTTTCCATCATATTTCTAGTAAAATCTTTAGGGCCTTCCAATGCTGCAATAGCAGCCATTTGACTGAAAACAGATGTACAAGAAACAGAATTTGTCATCAACTTTGTAACATCGTCTACCATAAAGTCAGGAAAAATACCGTATCCTAATCTCCAGCCTGTCATTGCATAACTTTTAGAGAAACCATCTAAAATAATAGTTCTTTCTTTCATTCCTTCAAAATTTGAAATGGAGTAATGTTCACCTTCATAATACATATCTTTATATATTTCATCAGAAAGGACAACTATATCGTTTTTTATTGCAAGCTCAGAAATTCTTTGTAAATCATCTTTCTGCATAACAGATCCACATGGATTATTTGGATAATTGAGGATCATCAATTTTGTTTTACTGGTAATTAATTTTTCAAGATCATCAATTATTGCATTAAAATCTTTGGACTCTTCTAGTTTCATTGGAACAGCTTTGGCTCCTGAATAATTTATCATAGATTCATAAATTGGAAAACCAGGATTAGGATAAATAACTTCATCTCCTTCTTCAACTAAAGCAAGAATAGAGAAAAACATAACAGGTTTTCCTCCTGGAGTAACAATTACATTATCAGAAGATATTGAATATCCATTAAATTCACCTTGATGAATAGCAATAGATTCTCTAAGTTCAGGCTGTCCAGCTGAAGGACCATAGTGGGTGAATCCATCATCTAGAGCTTTTTTTGCAGCATTTACAACATGCTCTGGACTATCAAAATCAGGCTCTCCTATTTCTAAGTGAACAATATTTTTACCCATCGATTCAAGCTTTTTAGCTTTAGCAAGTGTTTCAAATGCAGTTTCAGTTCCTAATCTTTTTTGTCTATCGGCTAATTTCATAAAATAAAAATTTCCTAGTATTTATATAATATGTAACTATATTTAAAATTTAATGAAAGTAAATATTAAATTATCAAAAAATGATTCAATACAAAACAAATTACGACAAATGGGCAGAATATTACGATCTAATATACCAAATCACGCCTCCTTATGATTCAAAACTATATGAAAAATTTATTCAAGAATCAACTAAAGTTTTAGAGATGGGGATTGGGACAGGAAGAATATTATTAGAATTCATTGATAGGCAAGTACATTGGACAGGGATAGATAAATTTGAATCAATGATTGAAAAATGTAAAGAAAAGATAGAACCATTACAACCTCTTAAAGAGAATGTGTTTTTAATAAAGGAAGATATGACTAGATTAGATATCAAAGAGAATGACTTAATTTCAAATAAAAAATATGATCTAGTAATTTATCCTTCTCATTCATTGATGAGCGTAGGAGATGAAAAAATGCAAATAAAGGCACTATGTTCTGGATTAAAACACTTAGATAAAGAAGGGATATTGATTTTTGATTTACATAATCCAAATAACTATTTAACAAATGATAATTATGATCTATTAGGGACAAAAAAAATAAAAAATGACAATTACAATTTATATAGTAAAAGCAAAATAGATTTAGAAAATAAATTACACAGTAATTACCAAATTTTAGAAAAAAACAATAATAAGATAGAACTTAAATCTCACGAGTATTTTTTATATTTAGAAGATGTCATAAGACTTAGCGATGAATTAAATTTTGAAATTATAAATTTATATGGAAATTACAATTTAGATTCATTTAATGAATTTTCTGATGAGATGATTTTCATATGCAAAAAAAAATATGGACAATAGTATAAATTTTAATATTGAATCACCCTTCTCACATAGGGGAGACCAACCCAATGCTATTAAGAAATTAGTGCAAGGTATAAATGATGGATTAAGATTTCAAACTCTTCTAGGAGTAACAGGGTCAGGTAAAACATTCACGATGGCTGGAATAATTGAAGAGTTAAAAAAACCTACATTGGTTATAGCTCACAATAAAACTTTAGCTGCTCAATTAGCTAGCGAACTTCAAGAATTTTTTCCCAGTAACTCTGTCCAATATTTTGTTTCATATTATGATTACTATCAACCTGAAGCATACGTCCCTAGAACTGACACATATATAGAAAAAGAATCAGATATTAATGATGAAATAGATCGTTTAAGACATGCATCAACAAGATCCATTTTAACTAGAAAAGACACTATAATTGTGGCTTCAGTTTCTTGTATTTACGGGTTAGGTTCTCCAAAAGAATATCAATCTATTTCTCAGATAATAAAAGTTGGAGATAAAATAAATTCTTCTGAACTTTCTAGGAAATTAATTTCAATGTATTTTACAAGAGATGATTATCAAAGTAATAGAGGTTCATTTTCTATAAAGGGAGATACTATAGAAATAATCCCTTCTTATGAAGAATTTTCTATAAAAATAGATTTTTTTGGAGACATTGTAGATAAAATTTCTGAAGTAGATATTTTGACTAAAAATAAAATTAGATCTCTTGATGAAATTGCTATTTACCCTAGTAAGCATTTTGTAACTCCGGAAGATAGTCTTTCTGAAGCTTTAAAGGATATAGAAAACGAGTTAGACGTTAGGTTGGATTATTTTCAGAAAAATAATAAATTATTAGAAGCTCAAAGAATAAAAGAAAGAACTAATTATGACATTGAACTTTTAAGAGAAACAGGATCATGCCCAGGTGTAGAAAATTATTCAATGCATTTAGGAAGAAGGAGCCCTGGTAGCCCACCATGGACACTTCTTGATTATTTCAATAATGACTATTTGATTTTTATAGATGAATCACACATTACTGTGCCACAAATAAGCGCAATGTATAAAGGAGATCAATCAAGAAAAGGAACTTTAGTAGAACATGGTTTTAGACTTCCTTCAGCAAAAGATAATAGGCCTCTTTCATTTCAAGAATTTGAAGACAGAATACCTCAAACAATTTTCGTATCTGCAACTCCAGGAAAATATGAAGATGAAAAGCAAGAAGATTATGTGGAACAAATAATAAGACCAACTGGATTATTAGATCCAAAAATAATTATCGAACCTACCAAAAATCAGATTGATAACCTGATAGATAATATTCAAAAAAACATTGATAAAAACCAAAGAACTTTAGTAACAACATTAACAAAAAAAATGTCGGAAGAATTATCTGAATATTTAAGAGAATTAGGAATAAAAGTTCATTACTTGCATTCTGAAATAGATACTATTGAAAGAATTGAAATACTAAGAGACTTACGCCTTGGAACTTATGATGTTGTTGTAGGAATCAATTTATTGAGAGAAGGATTAGATTTACCTGAAGTGTCTTTGGTGGCTGTTTTAGATGCAGATAAAGAAGGATACTTAAGGTCCTCTACATCATTGATTCAAACTATTGGAAGAGCTGCAAGACATGAAGAAGGCAGAGTAATCATGTATGCTGACAAAATCACAAAATCTATGCAGTTTGCAATTGATGAAACAAACAGAAGAAGAAAAATACAAGAAGATCATAATACCAAAAATAATATAACACCAACAAGTATTGTAAAAGAAGTTAGAGATATTACTGAAAAAATAAAAGAAAACAATTTAGATAAATCTGAAAATCACAAAATAGAAAATATATCTGATAAAAACATAAATAAACTTATAAAAGACTTAGAAAAAGAGATGAAAAATGCTGCAAAGATTTTAGAATTTGAAAAAGCAGCATTATTAAGAGATCAAATAACTGAATTAAGAAAAAACTTATTAGACAAAAGAAATTAAAGGAGTAAATTATGTATGCACACTTAAGGATATACACTGTAAACAAAGGAATGATGGATGATTGGCTAAATTTATTTAATGAAAAATTGATTCCACTATTAGATCAATCAGGCATAAATGTTGAATCAACATGGATAAATGAAGAAAAATCTCAATTCATTTGGATAAGATCATACGGTGATTCAATAAATGATATTGAAAAAAAAGAAGCTATATTTTATGGAACTGATTGGTGGGTAGAAAACGTTGATATGGTTAGAAGCCACCTTGCTCATAGAGAGATAATAACGATTATAAATAAATAAATTTCAAATAATTAGGAAATTATTGTTTGAAAAGATATATTAATAATAGATATATATTAATATATAATCATAAATAACAAATAAAAAAAATATCATGTCAGAAGTATTAAATAAAGATTCGGTTATAGAAGCACTAAAAGAAGTATATGATCCAGAGATACCCGTAAATGTCGTAGATTTAGGATTAATATACAACGTTGAAGTAGAAGACAATGAGGTTCATGTTGAAATGACCCTTACAGCTCAAGGATGTGGGATGGGCCCTTATATTGCTCAACAAGCAGAATGGCGTATAGCTGAAATCGAAGATGTTGAGGATGTAGTAGTAGATTTGGTATTTGAGCCACCTTGGAACCCAGATCTAATAACAGAAGACGGCAAAAGGCTTTTGGGAATAGATTAATGTCTGAACCTAGAAAATTAACTCCAGCTGAAGAAGCTAGATTAGCCCAAGTTCGTGAACAGTTCAAACAAAAACAAGAAATAAGTAGATCTCTTAACTCAATTAAACACAGAATTGGTGTTTATTCAGGAAAAGGTGGAGTAGGAAAAACTACAGTAACTACTAACCTAGCAATTAGTCTTGCTAAAAAAGGCAAAAAAGTCGCAATATTAGACTGTGATATCGATTGCCCAAACGTTACCAGAGTTTTAAGAATTTCTAATAGACCTGAAGGTGATGCTGAGGGTAAAATGATACCACCTGAAAAATACGGTGTATCAGTTATGTCCATGGGATTTTTTCAAGAAAACGAAGACGAAGCAATCGTATGGCGAGGGCCAATGATTCATAATGCAATCAATCAATTTATTTCTAAAACAAACTGGGGTGACATTGATTATTTAATTTGTGATCTTCCTCCAGGAACTTCTGATGCACCACTAACAGTAATGCAAACTTTAAACATTGATGGTTTTATAGTAGTTTCAACTCCGCAAGAACTAGCAGCTTTAGATGCAAAAAGATCCATAAACATGATAAAAAAATTAAATCTTAAAGTTTATGGTGTAGTTGAAAATATGACAGGAGGAATCTTTGGAACTGGTGGAGCTAAGGATATGGCAGATGAGCTAGGATTACCTACTCTAACCGAAATTTCTCTTTTGGCAGAATATTCAGATAATAATGAACCGGCTGTTTTAAACAATCCCAATTGTGAAGCAGAATTCACAAGGCTGGTAGACAATATTGAAGAAATAATCACTAATAGTCAATAATTATTGAATAGATTCAAAAAAATCTTTACCTTCTAAATCTATATCAGCAGGAAATAATCTTTCTTTTCCTAACTTAGATTCAGATACATTTTTATAAATAGAACCTGATGCTTTGTGAAAGTCTCCAGTAATATTATTCTCAATAAAAGTCTTAGAAATTTCTTCCATTTCTCCTATCCATCTATGAGCTTTACTTGGAATGCTTTTTAAATTATTTAAGTCATTAAATACATTGGTTTGTGAAAACTCAAGTTCCTTCATAAGATATTCAAAGTTATTTGTCTTAATAGACAATGTTATTGCTGCAATTAATAAAGATGAATAACCTTTTGTTATAGATGCATATGCCATCTTCATAGCTGAAGCAGATCCAATATCTCCACTCATATCTATAACTTTCATTCCTAAGCCATCAAGTTTGGTAAACAAAGCAGAATGTTTCCCAGAGACATATATTCTAGGTATATTATTATTTTTAGGAGGAGTTCCTATTATACCTCCATCAATAAATTTCACTTTTGTTCCTAAAAGTATTTCTCCCATATTTTGAACAGTTTCTGGCGAAATAGCATTAAGGTCAGCAAAGATTATTTCTTTATTTAATTTTTTTGAAATCACTGAGACGTTTAGAGCCAATTCTTTAGCAGCATCTGGAACAAGAATAGAAATTATAAGATCAGATTCATTAATAGAATTTTCTAAATTTTCAGAATCCTCTATTCCAAATTTTTTTGCTCTTTCACGAGTTTGATTAGATCTGTTTTTTAAGGGGGAAATTACCTTTATACCAGAATTGATAATTTGTTCAGCAATAGGAGAACCCATTTCACCTGGACTCATAAGTGTAATTGTTTTCACTTTTTTAATTCCTCTAATTTTTCCTTAATAATTTTTCCAACAATATTAGATTGATCAGTATTCATTCCAAAAACATGAATAACTATTGAATCTTCGCCATCAGGGACTCTAGTCCATATAGGTGGATTTGAGTTTTTAAGAATTTCAACAAAATCATGATTATCAGTTTCATAAACTTTAGTATCAATATCTAGAGATAATCCAAATGGTTGATGACCAATAATATTATCAATTATATTTACATCAATTCCTTCAATATTTTGTATCTGATTAATTATATTATAGGTTTTAGTTTCTTCTACAGATAATCTTTCTTCATGATTCAAACTCATCCATCTTTGAACTGCTGTATACACACCTATTATTTCTTGTCTATCAATTTTATGAGGTCTTCCTATACCTCTAATTCTTCTACTTTCATACCCAATAAAAGAGTGCCTAGATATACTATCTATAACATCCTTTGTACCTAATGCTATTCCAGTTGAATGAGGAGCTCCCATATATTTTGCAGCTATACATTGAAAATCCGCTCCCATTTTTACATATTTCCCAAAATTTTCTAATGGATATATTTGACCTGCAGCATCAACTGAAACTGGTTTGTTTTTTGAGTGAGTAATTTCAATTACTTCTTCAAGAGATAAAATATTTTCATCAATATCTGCTTGTTCATACACAGGATAATGAACACATGCGGTTTCATTATCTATTGCGTTAACAAGGTCTTCTTTAGTTGTACCTTCTTCAGTTCCAATTTCAACTAATCTTCCACCAGACAATTCCATACAACGATCATACCAGTATCTTTGTCTCTTTTGAATTAATATTTTATTTGGCATCCCTTCAGTATTTGGAAGTTGCTGGATTTTATCATCATCTTTACCTGCCATAAATGCTGCAGCAGCCAGAGTCAATGCAGAGCCTGCTCCTGAAGTTACGTAAGCAGCAGGGACTCCTAATATGTTTGCAATTTCATCTCCTACTTTTTGCTCAAGTTCAGCCATAGGTATATAAACATCATTAGACATATCCATTGCTTCTTTTACTTCTTTTGCAACTACTGATCCACCCAAAGCCGTTACACTACCTGTAGCGTTAATTATTGGCTGTAATCCCAAATCTTTATATATTGCGCCCCATTCAGAATTCATTTTTATGTCCTTTCAAAATTCTAGTCATCCTCTAAAGTTGAAATATCTCCTTCAGGTTCTCCTAATTCTCTTGCTTTTAATAACCTTCTCATTATTTTGCCTGATCTTGTTTTAGGCATTGTTTCTAGAAAATCTATTTCTCTAGGAGCTACTCCTGCAGAAAGTTTTTCTCTTGAAAATCTAATCAATTCTTTTCTTAGCTCAGGAGTTTGATCATAACCTGGATTCAAAGTTACAAAAGCTTTTACTATTTCCATCGCAATTGGATCAGGCTTTCCTATAACACCAGCTTCAGCCACAGCAGGATGTTCTATCAATGCACTTTCTACTTCAAAAGGTCCTACTAAGTGTCCAGCTGTATTTATAACATCGTCTGCCCTACCCTGAAACCAAAAATATCCATCTTTATCTCTAGCTGCTTGATCTCCAGTAATATACCATCCTTTTTTAAATCTAGAGTTATGCATATCGTCTTGTTTCCAGTATGCAAACATTTGAGATGGCCAACCTGGTCTAACTGCAAGAATTCCACTTTCATCTGCAGGCAATTCATTGTACTCTTCATCTAGTATACCCATTGTTATTCCAGGGAAAGGTTGACCCATTGACCCTGGTTTAATATTGGTTGAAGGATAATTAGCACACATTATTGCACCTGTTTCAGTTTGCCACCAGTTATCATGAATTGGAAGTTTATAATTTCTCTCTCCCCATACTACAGCTTCTGGATTTAAAGGTTCACCCACTGATCCAATAAACCTAAGAGAAGTTAAATTATGCTTTTTGACTACGTCTTCACCCGCTCTCATTAACAACCTTATTGCAGTAGGAGCAGTGTACCAAATATCCACCTTATATTTTTCAATAATTTCGTACCATTTTGCAGCGCCGAATCCACCTTCATATATTATTTGAGTAACGCCATTAGTCCATGGTGCAATCATACCGTAAGAAGTTCCTGTAACCCATCCTGGATCTGCTGTACAAAAATATATATCACCATGACTAAGTTCTAAAGCCCAATGACCTGTAAGCATTTGTTGAACAACTGCTTGATGTCTATGTAAGACACCTTTAGGTTTTCCTGTTGAGCCTGAAGTATAGTGCATTATAGAAAAATCATATTGAGAAGTGTTAACCATTTTGAATTTATCAGGTTTTACTTTAGACATCAATTCATTGTAATCAAGGTCAGCATCAACTAAAGGATCCTTTGATCTATTGTCTTTATTAACAATAATTACATTTTTTAAGGTTTTTATATCTTTCAAAATTGGAGATATTTTTTGTCTAAGATCTGGAGATGTAACTAAATATGTTGCACCTGCATCAAGCATTCTATCTTTTACAGGATCAGGCCCAAATGCTGAAAATAAAGGAGCTATAACCCCTCCAGCCTTAAGAATTCCCATAGCAGCAAAATATAATTCAGGGAGCCTATCCATAAAAATAAATACTCTATCTCCTTTTTGCATACCGAGATCTAACATTACTTGACCGAATTTATCAGATTCATATTTAAAATCAGAGTATGAATATTTCTCTTCTTCTCCGTTTTTGCCTAACCAAATCATAGCAAGATTTTCACCATGACCATGCTTTACATGTTTATCAACACATTCATAGGCATTATTTAGACCTCCATCTGGTAGCCACTCCAACTTAGAATAAGCATCACGATTCCAATCAAAATCATTGTATTGCTTTGGGTAGTCCAAAAGGTTTGGTTTATTAGCATCTGAAAAATTAGTATCCTTGATAATTTCATCAAATTGCATATTTTACTCCATGTTTTTTGTTATGATTATAGATACTAGCATAAAAAAAATATGATTCTATAAATTAGAATTATATAAATCAGAAATATTTTTACAGGAGCACGAACTAAAAAATGAACATTTTATTTTTGAAAGATTTATTGCCTACAGCAAGAGCAGGAGATGTTAAAAACGTAAAGCCTGGATTTGCAAGGAATTTTCTTATCCCTAAAGGTGTAGCAGTATTAGCTACAGAAGAAGCTCTACAAAGAGCTACAAAACTTAGAGCTGAAGCTGAAGAAAGAAGAATTCAAGAAACTAAAGATTGGCAAGTTGTTGCAGACAGTCTAAAGGAAGTTGAATTAGATCTTGAAGTAAGAACAGGACCAACTGGAAGATTATATGGTTCAATTACTCCTACAATTATTGCAGAAGCATTAGAGGAAAAAACTGGAAGGGCTATGAACAGAAGGTTTTTTAATATTACTGAACCTATCAGAACAATAGGTAAATTTAAAGTTTTTGCAAAATTTGTTGAAGAAGTCACGCTAAACATTACTTTAAACGTAATTCCAGATGAAGAATCAGTAAAAGTAATGGAAGAACACAAAATTGAACAAGAAAAACTAAAGAAATTAGAAGAAAAAGAAGCAAGCTCTGAAGAAAATTCTGAAGAAAATTCTGAAGAAAATTCTAATAACGAAGAAAACACTCAAAAAACCACTTCTGAAATTGAAGAAAATGGAGATAATAATTCAAATAATTAGAAAAAATTTGGATTATTAATGGTGTTATCTGACAAACTATTCCCACATGACATATCTGCTGAAGAATCAGTTATTGGTTCTTTATTACTAGACGGTATGTCTTTTACAAAAATAGCATCTTTTCTAGAACCGGAACATTTTTATCTAGAACCAAATAAAGTAATTTTTGAGATAGCACGTGATTTATTCAATCGTCAAGAACCTATAAATCAAATTACTATAGCGCATGAGCTTGAAACTCAAGAAAAACTTGAAGTAGTTGGAGGAAGAGCCTACTTAGCTAAAGTAGTTGATGTTGTTCCGACTTCTATACATATAAAGCATTACGCAAATCTAGTAAGAAGAACAGCTACGATGAGAACCCTAATCAATGCTGCAGAAAATATATCTGATATTGGATTTGAAAATGATCCAGATGTAGAAACATCTTTGTCAAAAGCAGAAGATATTATCTACGGAATTAGAAATGATCAACCAAGCAGAGACTTCGTTCCTCTTAGAGAAACTTTAACTCCATTTCTTGAAACATCTGCAAGTGAAATTAATGATGGAGAAAATGCTCCCATAGGTTCAGGGTTTAAGATGCTTGATGAACTCTTAGGAGGATTACAAAGATCTGA
>Ga0315331_10001592_pt1 | contig 17050 bp, 17 predicted proteins | sample M160m34915metaG_FD_203456 | JGI IMG/M metagenome (GOLD analysis project Ga0315331, IMG submission 203456) | Ammonia-oxidizing marine archaeal communities from Monterey Bay, California, United States - M1 60m 34915 | ecosystem: Environmental > Aquatic > Marine > Intertidal zone | place: USA...
TATATTTAGCGTCGCCGCATAGACGAAATGTCAATATGGTATTTTTTTTAATGTTCATGGTGGAAAATGTAACTTTACCCTTTATAATTTTATATGGCAAACCATTTGTATTTCGGTTATTAATGGTTAATATGACCATTGTAATGCGTAATTGCTGGTAAGCGTATGCCCAGTCCCATACATCGCTGTTATCTTCAGCAATTCTTTCTACCGTTTTGTCCCATTGGGCTTTTCTATCGCCAGTTCCAGTTCCGACATATCGCTCCTTGAAACCATCAGACACGCCGCCTTTATCACCCCATGTACGATGTATAGTAACAACGTCACCTGGTTCAAAATCATATATTATGGTATTAGGATAATTTTTTTGCATTTAATTAATTTATATTAAAGTTTATACTATTTTTTACGTCTACTCTTTTCCTCGTCTTTTAACCTTTCTACCCAATAATCAACATCGGGCCATTCGTAATGTTTATGTACGTAAGCACCTGCTATAAAACCTAAAGCAAATCTCCACATTTTTATTATAAAGTAATATTAAATAGTATTGTAAAGTATCCATCTGCAACACTCACCGGGAAATTTTTGTATGCTTATATATGGTATGTCCATGGTGTTATTACATACAGAATCTAAATATAAAGACGATGGTTCGATATCTTTTTCATAATATAGTATTTCATACCTCCACCAATTTTTATCATGTGCCAAATATTGTATATTCCATGATTTATTAGTACAATCATTACCCATCGCCAATACTTTAGGTGATTCCTCATCGTCAATATTTATAGCTACTGCATATTGATTCCACGCTATTGCTGACATGCTCAATAACAAAATAGATAATATAGTAAGCATTGACGTTCTTCCACACCATAGTAAGGCTTTTCTATCGCACGGCTCTGGCGGTGGCTCTAACTTATTAGCTCTGGTCAATGGAATAGTTTCGAGGTCATAATCATTCCAGGAAGTTTCCATTTAGATATAAAATAACTATTATATACTTAGTTTTAAGATTCGGCTGGGACTTCATAACCTAATACAACTAAAGCTATCACTACTAAGCCCACAGCGTATGCATCGAACCCATATTCAAATCCCTGATTAATTTCTTTTGGTGGATGAATACCACCTGTTATAACAACGATATTATAGATAAATTCTATTGCTACGCAACATATAAATACAAACCCGTATGTCGCCCAGCTCTGCTCTCCCCAATTCTTAGCCATGTTAGCCAATGTAAAAGCAGTTCTAATGTATGCTAACATTGTACGTTTATTGGCCATAATAGTACGTTTCCTTGCCCATACATTACGTTGTAATGCTAGATGTTGTAATGATGGTAAATCCTCTTTCTTTATTTCTTTAATGGTCCATAATACGTCAGGACATGCTTCTCTAACTAAATCTTCAAGTTTATCATGAGCAGGAGGTTTTTCTTCTATTTTGGTATATTTTGGTACATTGGAACGTAGAAATCTTAAAGTCATTTAGCAATATATATCTATCTTATATAATATTTTAAACCAGTGGGCACATTATTGGGTCACCATTGTAAGTTTTCCATGGTGCTTCTACTTGTTTCCCAGCTATCTGGATAATCCCCCATATCCACATGGTAACCAGGAGAACAACCCAAATGCATCCACAAGCCCCTGCGAGGATAGTAGTTCCTGCCGAATGGTCATCTATCTCTCCCAATAAAGGCTGTTTAGCATTGCTAGGGTTATAGACACAACACGACCAACAGCATAAAATACAGAGAAATATTGTTGGAAGGACGAAGTCCGCTAATAGATACCAGTTGAATATGTCCCAACGTCCCATGTTACCGAAACCAGAGCCAAAAACCCCTGTAAACGGTATGCATTGTAGTATGAGAGCGGGGAGAAATGGTTTGCCAGCTTTCTCACACCCTGCTGTTTCATCGTATTTCCAACAGTCTTTAACTTCACAGTTAGTAGTAGTGTTATTCCATATTAAACACTTGTGGTTCTCACAAGCCGACCATGGTATAGCAGCGGTAGCCGAAGCTATTAAGAGTGTAAATGTTATGAATCGCAACATTTTAATATTACGATATAATTATATAAAATATTTTTTTACAAGAATAATCTAAACTAATACGTCTTACTAGGGTCATATACGTCCGCATCGTCATATTCAGGCGAATTTGGCGATTCGTAACCCGGGCTAGTGGGAGAATATGGTGGTGTCACAGGACCTTGCCCATCTGTAGGGTCATACGCTGGCGATGCCGGAGACATTGGTACATCATATGACATGTTGGGGTCATATTCAGGCGATGCTGGTCTATTTGGGTCGTACTCAGGGCTCGTTGGTTTGTTGGGGTCGTAAACCGGTGACATTGGTCTATTTGGGTCATATTCTGGAGACATGGGTCGCGGCGGTGCTACAAATTGTTGTCTGTCCTGATTGAATCCCCCGCCGAACATAGATGGAGGCGCATTGAACATTGGCTGTGGTTGCGCGTGAAATGGTTGTGCATAAGATGGTTGGCGTGGTATACCGACGGCGGCAACTACGTTATCGTCCCATGGGGTATTCTGAACCGAAAATGTTTGCGTATGTTGCTTCTGAGCCCACATTGGTACTGGAGGTGGCATTAACATTGGTGGAGGTGGTTTCTGTACGGTAGACCATCCACCAATCTGTGTAACTGGTGCCACCGCAAAATTAAAGTTTTTTGTTTCGGTATTGTCAAATTGTAACCATCCATCGTCTTCATCCTCACTCTCTTCTTCCGCTGCCGCGTTTATTATATTTTTGTATTCGTCTGTTTTGTGAAGAGATATTTCTGCTGTTCCGATATGTGGCGTTATTCCCATTAATATTTGTTCCGATACACCAGACATTGGGTCATTTTTTTTCTTACTAGCAGCGGATAATAAAACTTCAACAGGTTGTTCAAATGTTGCACGTGCTAAAGGTGATTTATTCTCGTATTTGGCTATGCCATGTCTAGTCATTGCTGTTATATTACCAGATAGTGTCATTCTATCTACAGCACATAGATAATGCCTACAAGATACATATGAACCATCAAATGAAAGAACCATGTGAATCTGTTTGTATAATGTATTGCGCGCAGCTTCTATTCCAAACTTTTCTAAAACATCAAAAGGATGATTAGATAGCACACTCTTTATACACTTAAAATCATTTTTCAATTTATATAATTCGTATATATTGGTTCCAACGGTTTCTACGGACAATACACCATCATCTAAACACGGTTGTGCTACTTCTATATTTTGAATGCCTCTTATATAACAATTCATTATTCTATTCCTCAATACAGCAGCAGCGTTTTTGTTATTCTTTTTCCCGTAATTACCTATATGTATAATAGAGTCACCGAATGGGTTTTCTGTATATGCCATGTTAATACCTTTAGAGAACTTCTTCTGTAAAGCTTTTATTATTTCAGGAAATTCCACTTGATATTCTATAAGTTTTTTGTATGGTATGCATAACTTAACACACCAATTACCATCGGGGTTTAAACGTTTCAGCGGTGTATCAGGCAGCAGATAATATGTGGGATGTGCCGCGGCGAAATTAATAAAGTCAATGGAGTTATCACTTACTACATTTCTTACGACAAGATGAACCACTTTAAATGATATTTCAACAGCTTTATCCATTTCAGCGGCTGAAGTACCGTTTAAAATAACACTACAAGTCGGTGTTTTCGGAGTAGATGACGCATTTATAAGTTCTTCAAAACGCGGAACACCTAGTGAAACATTTTTAGTTGAGATACCAGCATGGTGGAATGTATCTAATGTCATTTGCGTAACAGGTTCTCCCAATGACTGGGCCGCCAATGTGCCTACCATTTCACCTGCTGGTATAAGTGTTCGTTCGTATTTATTTTTAAACTTTTCCATTAAATTAGTTATCTCATCTACCGTGAGTTTAAATTCACAGGACAACCTTTTTGCCGAACATGTTTGTATTATAATGGCAAAAACTAATATATTTCTTTCAAGAAACCAATCAAAATATGGTTTGAGTACGGTATAAGCCTCGTGCGGCATACATTGACTCGCTTCTCTATGATTAGTTGCCCTGTCCACTTGTCTTCTAACGTTGAAACAACTGGATACCTGTCTTAATTTTATATTTTTAATGATTTTTTGGGCTCTTTTAACCAATGCATATTCTTCAGCATTGTTCCAATCATACATTTCCACCAATTGTTTATTCTTCATATTTACAATGGTAACATTATTCATTTCTAGACTTTGACCGTCGAAACCATCTTCACCATATTTAAACTGAACAATTACACCGTTAGCATCTCTAACACTACCATCCCATTGGGTTTTACAGGTCTCCATTGCTTTTACAAGCCGGCGTTGAATATATCCGGTAACAGCTGTATTAATAGCAGTGTTTATAAGTCCATCACGTCCAACGATGCCAGTGAAAAAGAATTCATATGGTGATAGACCTGCCATGTACGGGCTTCTAACCATACCCAGTGACTCAGGTGATGTATCTGTGGCTTTAAAACATGGTAACGTTTTTCCAGCTATAGTCCTGACAATGCGTTTACCGCCACTGTTCTGCTGGCCAACCATAGCCATAATTTGTAGAATATTCATCATGGAACCTTTAACACCACACGATACCATTCTGAATAATCTATTATCACGTTTGATGGTATTAATCGCCGCTCTACCCATGCCATCGCGTGCTTGATTTAATCGGTGATTAATTTCATGTTCTTTTGTTAACGATTTTATATCGTGTAACGTTCGTTGATATTCTTTTTCAATTTCTTTTTGAGTTTCTTCCGTTGCTAAAAAATCATAAATACCTATAGAAAAACCCTGTTCGGAGAACCATCTGTGGATACCACGTTGTAATTTATTTAAGAAGTTTATACATGCATCGGGGCCGAAATCAAGCCATAAGATATGTACCAATGAACCCTGTGACCTTCCTAATACCTTTTTACCAAATTTACCATACAACACTTGTCCATCTTTAATACAAACTTCATTCAACTCTTCATCTATAACGGGTTTAGCGACTTTATATCTCAAATTCTTCGGCATAATCATGGACAATGCCTGTTTACCTGTCCATAATGGTGCTGGATGAACTATAGCCGGTACTGGTATTTCCATACATCCAGTTTCCATCATCCAATCAAATAATTCTGATTTATTCAGAAAAGAATCTTGCATAGATATTTCAGCAGTACCTAGGAAGCCATCCATGACCAATGACATGACTGGACGATGACTCTGAGGTGTAATAATATTATGTTTGACTGCCATGATATTTTCTGCCTCTGCCCTAGCTTCAATCGTTTGGAGAGCATGGAAATTCATCTCGTCACCATCGAAATCAGCGTTGTATGGTGTAGTGCATGATAAGTTAAGACGGAATATCTCACCAGGCATTATCTTAACTTGATGTGCCATGATTGACATTTTGTGAAGCGACGGTTGTCTATTGAATAACGCTATGTCACCATCGCGTAATTTCCTTTCTACCTTGTACCCAATAGATAATTTTGGTTTATTAAATCTTAAATCTAAACGTTTACCATCGGCTCTAACAACAAACTTGACAGGGCATTTTTTATCAGTACCCGATACAGTATTGATGATTTTTTGCCAATAATCAATGTTGAAAGCATGAATATTTTCAGTGATAGTTAACGTATCCGCAACACATTGTGGCACACCTACCTCATGCATTCCCATTTTACTATCAGGACCTACAACGCCACGTGCTGTAAAATTAACACGTTTGCCCATACCATTACCCCGTATCCTGCCATTTTTGTGTCGTATTCTATCGGCCACGGTACATACTTTTGAATTGATTTTAGTTTTCCCTTTATTGTTCTTAGACCTATATATGTATCCAGATACCACCTCTTGTAACTTTTTAAGAATATTCTTAATCGCTTCAGGTGCTTTAACCACTTTTAAATGTTTAGAAACTGTGCAATTTATTCTCACAATTCGTAATAACGTTCTGGTCAAATCATCTTCGCCACGGATTTCATCACCTCCTATCGTTGGAGATGGTCTGACACAATTAGGTGGAATTGGTAAAACAGTTAAGATTGCATGAGATGCATCATGTCCCTTTATTTTATCCAGGTATCCGATAGCATCGTTGGGTAGGAGAGGTTTTCCATTGAGTTGTATATACCATTGGTCATTTTTTTGAACTATTACATGTGTTTTACCACACATAGAACATATTTTTTTACGTTGACCATATGCCCTGTCTAATTTTTCAAAACAATTCAAACAAACTGATTTCAACGCTTTGATTATAAGATGAACCCACCCTGCATGGTAGACCGGTATAGCCAGTTCCAGATGACCAAAATGGCCTGGGCAATATTTCCATGTTTGCATGCACGTGGTACAATGACCTTTTCTGCTAGTAATGCCCATCCGAACATCACGAAGCCCACCTTCTGACGGTTCTTGATTGTCATATAGTTTAGCATTCGTTATTTCAACCACAGAAAACTTACGAATGGCGTCGGCACTCCATGGTTCAAACGATAACCCGGTTATATTTGCGGCTTTACCAATCCAATCAGGCATTATGATTATTATATGGGCTATAAAGTTAACCGAATATGTTATACATATTCTAACTGTTAATTGGATTTCATACAAATAATAAATGATATCATTACAAACTTTTTATACATTACAGGAGGCTATTGACTTCAAGAAAAATGACGAGCACGTGTTAGCATGTGATACACAGTTGACTGGTCGCGTTGGAAAGAAATTCATGACGTGTCCTAATATTAGAACTGTTAAAGGTTTTACACACTTTCAACGTTTGGTGGAGGCACATGGGCCACATTTTTATGAGATATTATTGCCAGACCGTGCCAGTAGAATATTTGTGGACATAGAAACAGAAAATGGTGTATATGAAAAAGTAAAAAATGGTGTAGAAACTTTTGTAAAAATGCTCCAGATGTGGGTAGCATCTCAAGGTGGTATAGTTGAAAATTTCCCTTTTCATATTTTAGATTCATCTAATGAAAAAAAGTGTTCATTCCATGTTGTGGGTGGTCCATGTTTGAAGAATCCTTATCACGTTGGAGCATTGATAAGGAGGTTGACATTGTTCGTATATTCCGCTCGTTATGAGGAAACTACAGATAATTTTGATTTTGAATCGTTGTTTGATAACGATGGCAACTATATCATAGATGAACAAATCTATACACACAATCGTCAATTCCGTTTATGTAATATGTGTAAATTGTCCTCTAACCCTAGATATTTAAAAGGATGTACAACGCCAGAATCTATAATACAGGTAATAGATTCTGTTTTTAATATGACTTGTCTTGAGATAGATGAAACAGAACCAGTGTCAACGTCAAAAAAAGCAACTGATATATTTACAATGGCTGATGATATTTGGGTACGTGTTATATCAATTGGTAACAGTATGAAGGGTATACGTGCAACAGTGCCGGATAGTTTATTAAAAATACGCACGTGGATAGAAGTGTGGATGGGTCATGGTAAAATAACTGGGACAACGTTTGATGTTCGAATGGGATATTACAAATTTACAACTTCTTGTAAAAAATGTCAATCGGCTAAACGTTTTCATAAAAGCAACCATACATATGTAATTTTAAACCCGTGGCAGCGTTTAGCCCATCAAAAATGTTTCGATGAAAATTGTTCGCGCAGTGAATTCCCAATACCTGTCCCTGATGAATTATGGTTAACATGGAGCCAGTACATGAGTAAAAATATACAGATTACAACAGTAAAAGCTTCATGCTAATCTTGACAAAAACCACTATATATTGCTATTCATCATCTTAATAATAAGATGATTAACACCGCTCCTTTAAACGCCATCCACGCCGACGATATCCCTTCTGATTTGCAAGAGGCATTGTTAGATTTGGAGAATCATCTAAAAAAACAGCAAAGTCATGTTAAGACTGTAACTGTTATGCCAAATTGCTCTATAGATTATGACCGCACCATTCATGTTCAAAAAACGTTGAGCGACAAGATATCCTGGGTGTTGCAAGGCATATTGGTCACAGTAGATGCTGATTACAAATTGAGTTATGGAGATGCAATGTGGTTTCATCCCGAAATGGCTAAAGGTCGTTCAATATTTAAAATTGATAAAGACGTTAGTAGAGAAAAATTAAATTCAATTAAAGAAATGCACCACGTTGATGGTGATTATGACAAGGAAGACCCAACCTGTATTTCCCCTTTTCATTGCGATGTGGGCGAATACGATGCCATTAGTATTGATGATATGGGACTGGAAACAGTACAAAAACATTTGGTAGTCAACGCTTCATTCGAAGCTCTTACATACCCATTGTGGACACAATATCTAATGACTGGTGCAACTATAGGTCAGGTATATGAAAACTGGACAAAAATGGATATGGGTAACGGTAAATCTATTATGGATACATCATCTTTTGTCCGTGATGCCATTGCTCAAAAAGTTTTGAATTGTACTTATCACGACGTGACTGAAAGTAAAATTTACTCTGACGAAATAAATGCTCTATACTCCGATGGTCATTCAGTGTATGTAGCCAATCATGCGGTTAAGACACCTAAAGAAGGCGATGGTAGTATTCTAATACATTTATCGGCTCTTTCTGGATATGAATTATACAAATCTGTTAAGACTGATGAACTTTTTGTTCCTAGTAATCTCGGACTATCTTCTAAAACATTTAATTGGGATGACATGTCGGTTGCTCAGCGTAAGCGTATTTTCAGTGATTGTATGTGGGAAGGTAATGAAGGGTTCAATACCTATGTATTAAAACCCCCTGGGTTGGTCGCTGCTAATAAAAAGGCATTTGAAAATCAATACAGTCTTAACCATTCTAGTAAATTGCGAATGAAATTTGCAAAATTCAGTAGTCAACCAGTGCGCGATTTTATTGAAATAGGTAAATTATTGAAATTGACACCATTGGCTGCCCACATGGATGGTATTCAGACAACTGCGCACCACGGCAATGATATTCGTGTTCCATTGAGTTTGAAGTATGAACCATTTTCTGAACTCATCAACAAATTTGAAGAGTTGTCAGCTGAGCATCCTGAGTTTCAATTGTTCAATAGTGCTTTAATAGATGGTGGTTACATTAAAATTCCACGAGAAATTATAAATAAACTTAAATAAATTAATATACGGTTTTATTGGTATATCTTCCCAATGTATTATTAAAAACTCTTTTATTCCTTGCAATAGTCTTATAGTCACTGGGTTTCAACATAAATGTGTGTCCATTGTCTCTCCCCTGGCCACGGACTTTCTTTCTAAGAGCACGTAGACATAGTGTTTGCTGCTGTATCAAACGTTGATAATTTCTATCCAAATTATAGTTTAACCCCGATAAAAATGCTGACATCTTAATTCTCAACGCCACTAACCGTGCAAATAACGTACTCGCTAATGATATCATCAATTCTTCCATCGGCATCGTTGGTCCTATCATTTCATAAGCTTCATGCAAATGACCGAATATTGTAGGATTTAGATAGACCAATCCAGACACTTCTGGTATAGTAGTCCATTGGTGTTGAAAAGATGCTTCTGTTGAACTTGTATCCAATGGATTTGAGTTTGGAGCAACGATATTACCCAAACCGCCACCGGTTGAAACGGCCGACCTTCCGGGTTCTTCTGAGGGTGTGTTCCACATATTTTCCAGTTTAATATTAGCAAATGCTGCTACTTTCATTAGAAATTGATATTCAGGGTCGTTACGTAATCGCTGCTTATAAGCTTCGTGTCTGTGTTCCCATTCTCTAGTTTTCTTATCAATCGGTGGGTAGTTAGGTGGTTTCAATTCGTCCATGCGTTTGTCCCATCCTTCTGTTTTCTTTTTATCGATAGAGACGGGTTTATCGTTATTAGCATAAACATCTATATGCGTAGTACCAGATTTCAATGCGCCAGCTGGTGCTAAATTGTGTGTTTCCCAATTTTGCATATTGACATTAGATGGTCATCCTTATATATAGAAACTTGCGACGTTTGGTTTTCTGACGGTATATATTGGTTCAAGTAAAGTGTATTAACATGTCACGTATCAGTCGTAAAAAAGAACTTAACAAAACCACCATCGAGGAAACAGCAGCTAGTAACGAGAACGAAATGATGACCGAAGAAGAACCGGAATCTACATTAAACTTCACAGAATCTAAACAGAATGAAGAAAATATCGCGCGAGTAGTATTCGAAGCTAACGCAACTGCTGACCAATTGGCACGTGGCCATACGGTACGTCTATCGGGTGCTCAAGATATCTTTACATCCGATACGAACGATGCAGATTACACCAAAGGTATTATTACTGGAATTAAGTGTAGTGCCGTCTATAGTGATTGTAGTGAGCCCTGTACCGTCTCCTTAAATCTATTTAATACCAGTGAACAGCAACCAAATGTTCAAAACGAACAGGGTTGGCTTCATGCGCCACATGCTACCGATTTCGGTGCGCGTGCTAGTGCTGGCCAAGCAGGTTTCAAAAATTTGGTTAATGTCCTACCTTTTGAAAAGACACGTTGTGACGTGGTTGCATACAAGCCAACTGATGTCGCGAATGACCGTTATATCCAACAGTATGGTTCTTATAACAATGAAAATTTGTGGGATGGCGTAGTTGCATTTCCAGGTGAAAAGTATTATTTGGTGCATCAAGGCCATATAGTCCTTAACGTTATTAAAAATAATTGGGAGCAATTGGGCATCAATGTAGACGATGAGCATAGATTTAATGGTACGTATGTACAAGTACCTGCTCATGTGTTCGACCGTGTTATTAAGGATTTAGAAGCTCAAGTATTGAGCCGTATGCCTTTCACGAATTTGAATGATATCCGTGCGCAATTCAGTACCAAACAAGCATCTAAATTTGCCTCTGCGCATGAAGATGGTATTAATGGTAAATACAAGATTCTTGTAGAATTGTCGTTCAATTATCAATTCCCACCTACCGTTGAGAAATCTGATGAAGAATAAATAATTATTTAACTTAATTAAATCCTAAGTCTATCAATTTTTAATATAAACTTAATTCTAAACATTACTAATGGAGGAACGTGTCACCCATCCAGAAATCTTACTCCATGAACAATTTATACAAAATTTAACATTCTTAGAAAATAACATCAACAAATCAAGAGCAGATTTACCCGACCTACTATATAATTTCTTCTCACAATTTATAAGAGCTACCATGGGGACTTTTAACGACCCATTTAAAACAATGATGCAAAAACTAATATATGAAGAACAGTCGGGCACGCCCAGACAGATAGCAGCTAAAATCATAAAATCAATTGATTATATTGAATGGCCAGATAAATTATCTGGCAGGATATATCTATCGGATATAAGAAATCAAGTGGTATTTGTATTATGGAGACAACACAGGCATATGATACCAGCACAATGGACACCAGAAAATATAACAAACGGTACTGAAGAACAAAATAAAACCTATAAAGATATAGCACATTGTATAGGTAGTAAAATATTGGACCCAAAGGACCATGAAAGATTATCAAGTTTATTAGTATGGATGCATTTTTTAAAGTTAGTATGCCATGTTAAAATATATCTAAATCAAAATGAGGGAGAAACATATGAAACGTCTGATAACTATTTCATATTTAACACTTTTTCGGGTGGATGTTTACACAAGTATAACAATAGTGGTATGAGTAATCTGATTTGGGAACTATTTCTAGACGTGTGGTATTATGATAATGTTGGGTAAGAAATGTAAAATATGTATGGACAGAAAAGCAAATCTACGACTTCCATCGTGTACACATGCTTTATGTCATAAATGTTGGGATAAAATAGCAGCGCCCGATATACATGCCAAATGTCCATGGTGTAGACAAGTACAATACCGGTCGCCAAAAGAGAAGATAATGAGAGAGTTTGTAAAATTACATCCAATTGTACAGGGATTGATAATTTTTGGTATTTGGAAATTAATAGTAAGATAGTATTTATTAGTATTTTATATATTTAATATCATGTCAGTCATGATGGAAGTAGAATCATCTCCAACCGTAAAGAAATTAAAAGCTCATATTGATTTTCTTAAAAAGAACATTCCCACACTACCAACAATATTTATGAGGAGAATGCAATGTCTATCTGATTTCGTTTCGTGTTTTGATTCTAAATTAAAAGAATTGAATATTATACACCTCTTCCCAGAACATGTACAATGGTTTAGCTATTGGATATCTAATCAGGGCCGTAAAAATATCCAACAATATTTAGACCGAAATGGGAAGAAAAGAAAAGTTAATTCATTGTTATTTGAATTCGTAAGACCGTTAATAGCTACTGGCCGTGGGCATTTTGATTTTATGGAAGGCAAAATTCCTCAAAAGGCATTCTTTAGATATAACGAAAAAGATGGAACATATAAACAGGAAACCTTTTTTATTCCTAAAATAGATAAAACTGCAACATATTATTCCGCTGCCGCTATAACGAAAGATAGAGTCACAAAGAATGGCAACACCTGGCTAGCAGAAATATGGCTGGTTGGTAAAGTAGTAACAAGGTTTCATAAAGGGGAACTACACCCACTAAATAAGGGAGACAACATAACATTCGAAGATGGGTATTTGCCAGATGAAACTAAACCAGGGCAATTCGGTATTAGATATTTTGAAGGAAAAAAAGAAAAGGTTATATTCGGTGTAAATCTTGAACACTATAAACCTTATTTAGTAGAGCTAGCGGAAAGCCTGAAAAAATATAATTATACTTATAAGCCAGATGCAGTAGAGTTAATGAATATACTGATTGTGATGATATTATTTGAACACGAACTGGTACATATATGGATTGCTTTATGTGACGAGGAGGAATCAGAAACAACAGATGAAAACCGTTTAGCAAAGCCTGACGCTTTTGATAGATTATACCGCGGGGACAAAACCAAAATTGAACCGGTAACGGTCTTCCATCAAGATGGCTCTCCTGATGAAGATTGGGATGCGGGGGAACATGCTAAAGCTAATGAAGACCGTGTTAAGGACAATGAATGGCCACTGTTAGATAAAGAAGAAGAACGTTGTTTGGCCAGTATTCCAGATGATATACCACATGGGACACGTTTTGCTTATACAGACAAAAGCGGTCATCAACGCAAATTTTGTCAACTTACACATTTAATGTTTGGTCACGTAGGTCAAACAACGTGTGCTAGTAAATTTGTAAAACAAGGTAAACCCCGTAATAAAAAATAATATTAATCTATTTTTCTACGTTTATATTTATACTCTTCGAAATATTTAGAGGTTTTTACCTTTTTTATCGGTGACGTTTTCAATACATACCTGGTTCCTCTTAACCTCCTGTCTCTTGTTTTAATAGCATGACACTCAACGCACAGTCCCTGTAGATTGTTAATGTCGTCTGGTCCATTATCTTCTAGACTTATAATATGGTCCAGTTCAAACGTTGGCTTTAGCATTTCGTTGCATACGTTACAGCACCATTTTTGTCTGAATCCAACTTCTTTCCAAACGGTCGGAGAAAATTTTTTACGCTTAACTCTCACACCTTGTGAGCGTAAAAATTTAATAAAAGCTGTTATTTTATCTGTTGGTTGTATGCGTTGAATATATCTAACTATTTTGAGTAAAGTTTTTGCATTAATCCATTCAACATCGTTATATTTAACAATATCAAAGGTTTTATGTTTTCGTGAATATTCTATCATATCGTGTCTGAATCCCGTAATACCATCGAAAACGTCCGCGCCAACCTCATCTATGTTGAAATGAAGCTCACCACAGTTCGTAAGAAACTCTAAAGACGGCATAACTTCTTTAACCTTTCATAGTTACCTATATATAGTGTAGAATATTCTTATAAATGGATGAAACCCACCAGGTAATCCGTAAAGAAGCCGCGTCGGAGGTTCTTGAACATATACAGACATGTACTACACTGACAGAACACCATGTCCTAGCGGCACTAAAAAGAAGACACATAGACGTTTTTGTAGCCGTTTTAGGCAAGGCTACCAAAATGCCCTATGTTTTACCCCAGCATTTACTGACGGCACCGCCACTGTATCTCCACAGATGTCTAGAATCTGGTCTAGATGTAAATGAATTCAAACGCCATGGAGAAACATTTCTAGAAATGGCGGTACGCAAACAGAAAGTAAAACATGTTGAACGTTTGTTAAAACATCCAGCAACAAAACTCACTACCAGAGCGAGCAACCTGATCATCAAAAATAAAATCATGAAGAAATTCATGGGCCTTCTTTTCGAGAAGGGGTTACCAGCGGACCCCTCCTATGTGATAAAAGCATTAAAGAAGAATGATACCGAACTCCTTCAGGGCGCTATAGCATCGTTAGAAAATAATTCATCAATATGGGAGCAAATAGCTGAAAAATTAAGATGTCCTATTTTAGCTAATGTATCTACCGACTTAGTACAAACACCACAAGGCCAATACTATGACAGGTCTGCTCTCACCGAATGGGTTTCAGCTCATCATAATGACCCGTTGACTAGGCAACCTCTAACATTAGGTGATTTAAGAGATAGGTCAGAAATACTACCAGAAATTCTAGATTATATTAAAAGAGTGACATCCGCTTAGAATATTCTTAATAACTAATATACATTGTATAATATTACGAAATTATGAAGTGGTTGATATTTATATTATTAATACATTATACGTACGCACAAAATGGGAGCAATGCAAGCAGTACTACAACAGATGGACCAGCCAACATTTCCACAACAACGTTACGTAGTGTCACCACGACATTGGTATCGACAACAACGACGGGAGGCACAAATGCGCCCACCACCACAACGGGTAATACAACTAAAGTCCAAACAACGACACTATGGCCTATGGACCAGAACACGACGACATTGATGCCAGATGTACCCTATTGTAGCGGCAATTCATCATACAATGGAACCTGTAAAGTATGTTTGGGTCCATTATGTAAATTTGTAGAAAACGGTGAAGAAGGCGTTGGATGGGAAATATTATTTGTAGCTGCTTTTCTAACATTTTCAGGTTTAGCGTGTCTAGGGCTTTATTATGTCTGTTTAAAACCTATACTAACAAAAAATACAGCTGAAGATTTACCATGGAGTAGTGACAGCGATGATGAAGAATGGCATGAAACAGCACAAATGTTAACGAAAGTTGATATAAGAAGAAAAAGTAGTAGAGAGTTTGAGATAGTGGACCTTAATCCCGTAAACAATAAAGACTAAAAAATAAACTTTCAAAAATATACTATATATAGCGTTGTACTTCTATAATAACAATGTCTGATTCATGGCATTTAGACAATAGGCTCCCCAGGTTAAGGAGGTTAATAACTGCGGCTGCCGCAGCCGACATAGCAACTTCATTAGCAGCACACGAGAAAAAAAGAGACGAATTTACAGCAGGACAATTATTATTACTATCAGAAACGGTAGAAACCACATGGTTAAAAATGGCATCGTCCATCAAGGTTTATGCTGACCAGACCAAATTATTTAAATCGGCAATGTACAGAATGAAACTCGGAGCATTTTTAAAGCAGCACGCTCCCGTGGCAAAGAAAGAAAATATCACCTCAAAGAAGAGCGGTGACAATGGAAAAATAGAGAAAATAGAGTTAGACATTGATGAAATAAAGAAGCAAATTAAATTGCTTACGGGTCAAAAACGTAAACACGATGAGATAGATGATGATATTAAAAACCCACGACAAGTGGCATCTAATTAAAAATATATACTTTTTTACATTTAAACAAATTTTATTCCTCTAAGAACACTAAAAATCTCCCCAGCGTATTTACATAGTCATTCGGCTCAAGGTATTCCGTGTGATATCTCCAACACAAATCCACCCAACATGTGGCATGGCAGAAATCCCACCCAGTAAATTGACTCCACGCACTAGGTCCCTGCTCTTGACATGGTTCCATACATAGAGCACAGTTGGCAGAGCAAACGGTTTGACAACGGAATATATTACTACCTGAAGATACCTTCTCCGCCGCTGACATAATATCAAAATTGAATCGCAATGAGACTCCGCCAAAATTATCAAAGCGTTGAGGCTTTGCCGGTCCTATGCCCGGTACACATATTCTGTGTGAATAATCAACGTTGTGCCACGCCGAATGTACGCCGCATGTTGGACAGCATTTGTTATCTACTTCGTCAAGTGTGGCGAAGGTGCCATAGGTTTCGTTTATTTTTTCCATAGTATTACGACGTGGCGATTCTACCTCCAATACACGGACTGGTTCTTCATTAGCCTCTATTCTAGTAACAATGTCATTGACGATGGTATTAATTTCGGACATGTTATTTGAAAATGGTGATTCCGGTAGGGTTAATACGTCCAGATTTACTACAACAGTTTCTTCTGGTGTTATTGTAGGAGCCTTAGGTGGATTCATTTTTATTATATTTACTCTGGTTATACGATGATTAGAATATTCTTAACGAATACTTATAGAATATGTGTAGAATATATTTTACAAATAATATACCATATAAGGATAATAATATTTAACAACCATCATGTCTAAACGTACCGCCGATGAACTTGCTAACATAGCAAAACGCTACAAACATCTTAAGCCTAGAGAGCATGTAGTACAACGGCCGGATATGTACGTAGGCCCTACCAAACCTAAACGTATGGAAGGACATCTACCTGACATTAAAACTTTTAAGTTTACGAATCAGGTATACCACTTCCCACCAGCATTGGGTAAGATAGCAGATGAAGTGATTGTCAATGCATACGACAATATCAACAGGCCTTCAACTAAGAAGAACAGGAGGGTGAAAACGCGTAACATTAGAATATCTTACGATGACACAGGACGTGTTACCGTGAAGAATGATGGTACTACCATACCTGTTGCGATGCATGAGAGAGAGAACATGTATGTACCTACCATGGTGTTTG
>Ga0315331_10001593_pt1 | contig 17041 bp, 10 predicted proteins | sample M160m34915metaG_FD_203456 | JGI IMG/M metagenome (GOLD analysis project Ga0315331, IMG submission 203456) | Ammonia-oxidizing marine archaeal communities from Monterey Bay, California, United States - M1 60m 34915 | ecosystem: Environmental > Aquatic > Marine > Intertidal zone | place: USA...
CTTTCAAAACTTCCTGCCCAGCCTTCATGAAAATCAACGACGGTGCCTTCATACAGGACTCCGTTGTCGTTTCCAAATTCTCGTTTGAAAAGTGGCTTGCGCATCGTCTCCACATGCGTATAGACGCCGAGGTGTTTGCCGTTGACGGTAACACTCGCAAACGCGCTGCGAGGTGCAGGCGAGCCGGCGGCGTTGAACAGGGCATACCCCATAAACTGGCTTACCAACGTCGGGTCTTGTTTATTGTTGTTGAACGTTAAGTTCGTCAGGCCGTCGATGCCGCCTTGTTCGTCAATGTGGTTCAGTTTGATCTTGAGCGACGGACGCGTGGAGCTCTGCGAGCCGATAAAGCCCTTCTTGCGAATTCCAACCCTGGGAAGGACGACCCCGTCGATGGTTACCCGGGCATCAACGTACGTATAAGGCGACTGAATCGGCTCCAATTTGCGCTTCTCATGAAGGGCCTCAAACAGATTCCGTGACTGACGCCGAATCGTGTCCCAGTCCTGCTGGTCCAGTGTAATCTGCACGTCCAGCACACGGTCCGCCGGAAAGAGGCCATCCAGTGTCAGATCCTGGGCGCACGCCTGCCAATTGAGAGTCAGCAGGAACAGAATACCGACCACACATCGCATCAAGAATCCGCTCGGGGTCTGGCAATCGGAACGAATCATCGGTTTCCTCGTTTCCTTAATTCGGACTGAAGCGTCACAGGACGAAGCTTTTGGCAATCGGCGACAGTGCACAGTCGCAAGGTGCCGTTGGCCGAGGCTAGTAATGTAACGGCTGCCGCGTTGTATTCCACGCAGCTGTCCCTTTTGTCACAGGGGGCGAGACATTTTACCAAAGATCCTGGGCGAACGGTTTCCATTCGTCATATCGGACTCAATTGCTCGCCGCTATTCGGACAATTGGACAACCGCCGCGATATTTAGATTGCAGAGCCACGGAGGACAATCCTCCCCACCTCAATAAAATAGGCGAAATGCGATACTGTCAGATGGTCCTCGCGCGTTCAGGGGGGGCAACCCTGCCGGAGTCCGGCACATTTCGCACAGTTCTCCGCAGCGTCAACTGCAGCAGAGGGGCAGTCCCTGCGACTGATTGTCGTCGGAGTGAGCTTGTCACTGCGACTTGACCAGTCAGTCTGCAGCGCGACCAGCCCCCGTGAGACTGCCCGCAGACTCTCCCATCTTTATCCGGGACGCGGGAGGCGTTCTCAGCAGGAAGTGGTGTGCCTTCGGAAACGCCAACATTGATGGGCGTGGTAAACGCGGTGAGTCAATGGCCATGCGACCTGTCTTTCGACAGCAAGCAACTCCGCTGCAAACCGGGGCGAAATCGTTGAAGCAGAACTGTTCGTCGCCGCCCCGTATCAATCAAACGGCAGCCGGTCGGCGCGCAATTGCCGGGGATTCATCGCGCCACGCTGCCAGCGAAGCTGTGAAAGCAGTCGGTCACGCAGGCGAACGGCTGACCGCTGCTGAACTGAAAACATTTAGCAGGCTGACCAGCGCATTGCGACCACGTCCACCGGTACTGACCCGCCGGATTAATCAACTCGCTGGTGCCGAAACTAGTTTGTGTGCGGTGAGAAATACTTCTCGAACACAGCCGTCACCTTTATTACTGACATCGACCGTAAACACTCGGGCCGGAAGGCCGAAGTCACCAACATGCGGTCACTCAAAACTAAGCCTTAGATTTAAGGAGAAGCGACCTGATTCAGGGTCGCGGTGGCCGACCAGGGGAACGGAAGTGAAGCTCCTCCATTTTGTGGGCGTTGTTTACAGTTGCACGAGACACCCATTGCGCCTCGGAATGTTTTCACGCTCCATCCGCGCTGCTCGTACTGCTCACGGCTCAGTCGGTCCAGAGTCGAACACTTCGATATATTCAAGAATGCTCGCCCAAACGGTATCCGAATCTGCATGCATAGACTGATAAACAGGTTCCTGCATCGGTGTCACAGAGAAGCTCCCAGCGACTTCGGTGTACCGGCAAGCTCCTTTGCGGATCATACTGCTGTTAATTCCTTCCCGTCTCAGAACCTTCTGAAATAAAGCACTGTGATACTGACTGCCACGATCCGAAGAGGCGTTGGTCCCATAGAAACACGTCCGTTGTCATTCCGGTTTCCATTGACCTGCGTACAACCTTCCGCGAGTACAGATCAATGGTCACCACCAGATACAGCCAGTCGAATTTCGTGGAAATGCAGGTCCGGGCCGGCACCCACACGTCATTGAAACGGACTTAATCAGATTCTCGGTCTAATGTGTCGTCCGTGACTGAAAGCGAATGTCCGGAGTCTGTTATGCCTACTCGAAAACCACGGTGAGTCAATGCCTTCTCGACGAACCAATTTCTGTACCGTCACCCGCCAGAGTACGAAGCTGAGACCTACCTGCCCTTCAGGCATCCGAAGACTCCGCCTCATCTCGCAAACAATACATCGCGGACGATCAATGCGAACGCTCGGAGGACAATTCTGCGAGGCTTCGACACTACTCCGACGAACCTGCAACACTGGCCACTGATCGGCCTTCTGAATATGTCACGTTCCATGCGAAGACGCAGGTTCTCCTTCCGCAGACGATCCATTTCTTCCTGACCTGATTCGTTCAAGGATTCCTACGAATTCTTACCATATTTCTTTCGCTATATATGCAGTAAATCCCTATGAACACCGAGTCGCTTGAGCGCCTCCTTTCCGCAGAGAATTCCAGTCAAACGACTTAAAGAAGGATTGACAGATTTGTAACATACCGAAGTCCGACTTGACGTCGCATCCAGGTAAAGCAGTGACATCGAGAATCGAAACCTCTGATGACCAGACAGCCTGTGCATCCAGTTCTGACACATGACGAATATCGTGCGATGCTTCATGAGGCAGAACTCGCCGGACCGGTCAGAGGCTTCGGGGGCTGGATCGCCGGACTGCTGGCAGTCAGCTTCGCCTCAGGCGGCTACGTATTGCTGACCGTAAACTCTGGCATAACTCTCGTTCTGAGTGCATGTTTGCTCGCAAGTGCTATGTTACTTTTTCAAATCGTGCTGCATGAGTGCGCTCACGGTGTGATGTTTCGACAAGCGCCATTCAATACGATTTTCGGTTGGTTGATTGGTCTGGTTGTACTGACGCCATTCTTCAGCTACCGCCGAGGACACACCGCGCACCACCACTACGCGGGAACAGATCAGGACCCCACAGCCGTCCCCTGCGAACCCAGCCGACACCGTCGGTTCATCGAGTTAATTGTGAAACTCCGCCTGATTCCCGTGCTTTTTCTGTTTGGCGTCTATTTTCCGTACCTGCTTTATGACCTCGTTCCAAAATCGGTGCAGTCGAAACGACGTCTGTTGCAGTACGGCAGCAACCTGCTGGCGATCGTATTCCTGCATGGCAGTCTGGCAAAAGTTTTCGGTCCCGCGCTTTACCTTGGCGTTCTGGCGTTGGCCTTCTGGTTGTCGGCGCTTTTCTATGAATATTTATTTACGCAACACCAGCACGTGGGCCTTATCCCCGTTCCCCGGAACAGCAAACGCTACCGGCCTCGTGAACAGCAGATTTTCTCTCGGTCAATTCAGATCCCCTTTGACAGTCTGCTGATGTTTTTCAACTTACATAAGGAACACCACCTCTTTCCTCATCTGCCCTGCGGTTACCTGCCTCGCCTCCATCATTGGCTGCAGAAAAATCGGCCTGATGTTCTTCAATTCACTTCAGATCATCTCGGCATCATGAAACGCAGACGCGATTTAAAGCTCTATTCGCCGACGGTTGGCGATCATGACTGATTTTGACTGGGTACAGCATTCCCTTTTTCCTGATCCGCAATGGGCCGACTTTCGCTTTCAGTCGTTGCGGGCTATGTTCGTCACGTCGGAGGACGATCCGGTCGCGACCAGCCCGGTGCTGATAGGTATTGTCGATGGTCAAGAAACAGTTGTCACCATCGCAGATTTTCAGGCGGCGATTGAGGCTGCCGATCGTTGGCGCGTGGAACAGCAACTTGCGGAATCTTCGCGGGTAGTGATCGTCCGACTTCCTTATGCATCCGAACTGGTGGTTGCGGTCAACGCATTGGCATTGATGGCTGCCGGAATCAGTGTCGTACTGCCGATGGAGGGCGCCACCGGGGCTATGGAAGATCTGATTGAGCGAACCGAGTCACGTTGCCTGCTGGCGCCGGTTGAAAAACTCATCTTGCAAAAACACCCTCCTGCGGCGGCTGCGGCGAAAGCAATCGAAACGCTGCGTTGCCGACTGCATGTGACCGATTGCAGTCTTCCTGTTGCGTTCCCACTGGATAGCGATCCCACAGTTGGCAGGTTATCCAAGGAAGGGCCTCAAGGCAGATCCGTTGACCCTGACGTCCATGAGGCGCTGGTCCTGACAACATCCGCCACAAGCGGACCGGCGAAACTCGTGCGATACAGCGAACGCGCTTTACTGACCGTAGCAGAGTCATGGCGAAGATCCGGCCTTCTGCAAGATGAAACCACCGGTGGACCTTCATTATGTCCTTTGCTGTCGCACTCAATGGGTATGCGAAATGTTCTGCATGCAATCTGGACCCGACAACCGACCGTTCTAATTCCACCGGAGTGGATGAGTGAAACACCGCACCAGGTGCTGCGTCTGCTGCAATCCTGGCCCCCCCGCCACCTCACAGCCGGTCCGGCGTTGATCAACTCGCTGGCACAGTTGACACGCATGGTCCCTGAGGCTCGCAAAGCGTTGCGGTCACTGGAAGTTGTGGTTTCCTCGGGCTCAAAGTGGAATCCCGGAACAACCACGGCGTTCCCCAGTGCTCACGCTGCCAATGCTTTTGGTATGACCGAAACTCAGCAGGTTCTCTCGACGTTGCTTCCCGACATCGGACGACAGCCTCACCAGCGCGATGCCGAAGGTAACGTCAAGAAGCTGGAGAAGAACTCGACAAACTCGCTTGGGGCTGCGTTGCCGGGCGTTTCAGCCGCTGTCCGATTCACCGAAAAGAAATCGCCCATCGGCCGTCTGTTCATTCGGTCTACGTTCAAAGCGAGCGGCTATGTGGGACAAGCTGATTTTCCGGAGTGGTTCGACACTGGTGACACGGTTCGCGTCGTCGGCGGAAAGCTTGAGTACATCGGTCGCAGCGAGTCGGACTTCATCAACCTCGGCAGTGGCCTGAAAGTAGCAATCTCCGGTTTGCATCTTCGTTATCAAGCGCTCTACGAGCATATTGAAGATATCATCTACAGGCAGAGTGCCAGGCGTGCGGGAGTGGTCGCATTGGCATATTGTGGCACGCAGGACCCCACCTCCTCCGAATTGCACAATCGGGTCTGCGAGCATGTCAGTTCACTACACGAACGTCTGGCACTGGAAACGGCTGATTTTGAATCGCGACATGCTTCGTTAGTCGCAATCGGATTCGTATCGGGTGTACCGCCCAGTTCGGGTCATGGAAAACTCAATCACCGGATGGTTGCAGATCAGAACCGAGCGTTGATAGAAGCGTTGGATGACCTCGACGGTCACCACCCCCAGCTGATAGAAATCGTACCACGTGTACTCAGTGACGAAGCTTGGTATCAGCACGTCGCGCCAAACGTGGGTCAGTTGATGCACGCCCTGAAACTGGATGTCGAATATACGGGAGGTTCTGGTGATCGCCTGTTCCTGGATGTTGGAGGTGAACAAAAGCAGATACTCGACTTTGTGGGCGGCTTTGGGTCGAACCTGCTCGGACACGGCAGGTCAGACCTTGAAAATGTTGCAATCAAGGCTCTCAGAGAGGTGCCGATGCTGGACCAGGGAAGTCGCCGGTCGGCAGCCTCGTGTCTGGCTGATGCGTTGTCGAATCGATTCGGGCAAGAAACCGGACGCCGCTATATCTGCCTGCTCAGTTCAACGGGAGCAGAAGCGGTGGAAACTGCGCTCAAGCATGCACTGTTCAAGTGGCAAGCTTCGTGCGAAAACTTCAACGCTGAAATCAGAGCTGAATTTGGTGCGGAGTTCCCGGCAGCTGTCCGCAAATCCTGTCATTACAATCAGTCTCAATACGCTTCATACCGGCCGCTGCTGATCGCACTGCAGGGTGGATACCACGGCAAAACCACCGGGGCCCTGAACGCCATGGCAGATGACTCGCAACGAAACCCGTTTGCCGGTCTGTTGGGCGCCCGTGTGCGGTTCGTGCAACGCGCGCAACTTGCCGATCCACAACCAGTCCTTGAGTCTCTTTGCTCACACGAAGTTCTTTGGTTGCGGCGGCCCGATCGCAGCAATCCCGCGCAACAGATGAGTGCCCTGTCGATCTCCGGGATCATGGCAGTCATCGCCGAGCCGATTCAGGGTGAGGGAGGGATCTTTGAAGTCCCCAATGAGTTCTTCACTGCAGTTCGAGCCCGCAGGATTCCGCTGATAGCCGACGAAATTCAATGCGGGCTGGGAAGGAGTGGACAATTCCTGGCATCAGCCGAGGCAACACCGGACTACTGCCTTGTCGGAAAATCACTCGGTGGTGGAATCACCAAGATTTCGGCAACTCTTATCGACCGAACGATCTACTGTGACCAGTTTGATTTGCAGACCGGCGCTACATTCTCATCCGACAGACTTTCCAGCAGTGTAGCCTCGAGGGTATTGAAACTCATCGACAGCGACGACATTACGGGACGCGCAGTTCGACTCGGAGAACTTTTGAAACAGAAGCTTGAGTTACTCCGGCGACAGTTTCCGACAGTGTTGGGAAGTATTACCGGCCGTGGTGTAATGCTCGGAATTGAGTTGGTTCTGCCTGAGCAATCGAACCAATTCCTGAAGGCAGCTGCGGGGAAGCGACTCGGCTACCTTGCCGCATCATTTCTCTTGAATTGCCATGGAATACGTGTCTTGCCAACGCTTTCCGCTCCGTGCGTACTGCGGCTCGAACCTTCTGTCTACCTCAAAACCGCCGACGTGGAATGCCTGACTCATGCGTTGCATGATTTTTGTCAGCGGCTGGCCGGCAACGATGTTGCCGGCTTGTTGCGACACCTAAGTCAGGACACTCAGTTTACGTCAGCGAAGACAACTCTGGCCGCGCTCGAGTCTCAGCGTGCCACTGCTTCAACGAATAAGTCGAAGCGGCAAGTCAGGCGGAAAGCCCGGCGGTTCACCTTTCAGCATGAGCAACCTGCTGAACAAGCAAACCGGGTTGGATTCATTTTCAACCCAATTTACCCCGCTGTGGAATTGCTGGCGGAAATTCCGGAGTTGCTGCAGCTGTCGATGGACCAGCGTCTGGATCTGGTATGGCGGATGCAGACATTAATGGAATTTAGCCCCATAGAACTGTTCTCCCGAAATCTGTTTGACGGGCAAGTCTGGATGTGTGGCATCTTGCTGCCCGTGTCCCCGCAGGCACTCACTCATTTGCATCGCACCGGCAATCTGGACCTCGTCCGACAAAGACTCGACGACGCATTGACCATGGCGACGGAACGGGGGTGTCAGACTGTCGTATTTGGAGCCCAGACCAGCATTGTGACTCAAAATGCAACTACCCTTGTGCCTCCGCCAGGAGTGCAGGTCTCGTCAGGAAATTCCTTCACGGTTGCGACCGTGCTGGCGGCAATTGAACGCGAACGGTGTGCCTACGGGATCTCCAACCACGCACGCATGGGGATCGTGGGGGCGGCAGGCAACATCGGCTCCGCGATACTGCGTTGGTATGCCCACCGGTATCGATGGTCAGGACCGATTACCCTTCTGGGGCGTCCAGGCTCCGAACAGAGGCTGAAGTCTTTAACGAACAGTGTTGCGAACACGACAACCGCCCAGAGTCTCAGCGTGTCGAGTGAACGAACCGATCTGCGATACTGCGATGTCATTATCGTAGCGGTCGGTGGCGACGAAATCATCGTCGAAGCCCAACATCTGCGAAACGACGTGAATGTACTCGTCGCCGACGTTTCCCAGCCACGTGGCACTTCTCCCACGCTGGAACGCGAACGCCCGAACGCGAAAGTTATCCAGGCAGGTTTGGCACGCCTGCCCCAGGATCCGTCGTTTCGACTGACTCCCCACTCCCCGGCGGGCACCTGTTTCGCCTGCGCTGCGGAAGCGATCCTGATGGGGCTCGAGCCGCAAGCGTTGAAACTTTGTGGTTCGATCGATCCCATGGCCATTGAAATCCTGCAGGCACTTGGTGAAAAACACGGGATGATCACTTCACCGCCGTCGCGCAACTGACAGACCATGCGGTGGAAACTGCGAATCCGCTGTGAGTAGGCGGACAATCCTGTCAATTGCGGACTCAAATGGTCGATTGATGGCTCAGCCGGCACACGTTTGAGTGAGTGCGGGGATGAGCGACCGTACGGATGAGCGACGCGGCGTCGTCACGCGAATTCGGACTGGTGACTGAGGACACACATACTCAATTTTCTGATTCGGGAGTGATACCATGTACATCCGTTTCCGGCTGGCAGCACAGCCCGCCAAAAGTGAATGTGACGAACTGTGCTGATATCAGGTCGGGGCAAATGGCACGGTTAGAATGCTGCATCGTGGCGTTGCCAATCGGCAAACGTCGTGCCCGGCGAAGTGTCAGCAGATCACCTCTGGCGTGACCTGGTTCGCATACAAGAGGCTCTTCACCACTGGGGTGAAGTTTTTGCAATGCCAGGATCCGGTCTTCTTCATCCGGAAATACAAGATGCCCCCTGTCTCCCACCGAAGAAAGCTTCAACCTCGCTGTTTCCCCGCTGCGTACGTTGGTTGCTGTCACATAGAAGTCGATGGCTTCGCGATCGACTTGGAGTGTCGCCCCGCCGCCACTCCTGATGTGCACCACATACCGTGAACTCGCAGCAGCCAGACAAGAGCCTTTCTAGCTTTTGCCGTCAGGAACGACGGTATGGTGCGGCACCATTTCCGACATCCGGTCTGCTTGCTTGTTGATCAACTTGCAGTCGATCCCCAGCCAGTGAAACCGCCTGCGAACCGCTGCACGATGGTCGCTTTTCACATTGGGATCGTAAGCCATGATTCCGGTGGCGGGCATTTCCTGATGAGCGTCATGATGGAAGAAGTCATAGAGCCCACCAGGCAGGCATTCTAGAACCTGGGCCGAATTTCGGCTCCTCAATTCCAACTCGTTGACAGGCGGGACGTTCGAACTCGAAGAAGGGACGATACGGATTGTTGTCGAGGAATTTCCTTGCCGACCGGTTTATTGCCCGGCTCCGCCCACAACGGCCCCTGTCCTGTCGCAGTTGACAATCAATCCGGAACGCGCCGTGGCCACGATTGAAACCGGCGAAATGGGCGCCACAGTGGCCTTCGCAATAACTGCGTTTGTCCATAAAGACATAAAACGTGTTGCCGAGCGGCAGCGCCTCTTTGAACAGTTTTGCGACGAGCCGTTCCCAAAGCCATTGCGTTCTCTTTCCATCCGCCCACGATTCTGCCCAGGGCTGATCGAGTCTTTCCTGACCGGGTGCGGCGATCCGTTGAACGGCCTTAATCATGCGACCATCATCGTTCCGATGGGCCCCGATGGCGACATTGAACGGACCCCAGCACCGACCCGACTGATGCTTCGCCTATCCGAAGAAGACAGTGATGCCCACCAGAAACTGCTTCTTTTTCACGTAGCGACAAGCGTCTCTCAATTGTGGCCGTTAGTGTTTATTTGAATAATCACCCTCATCGATTTCTTAAAGGTTCCATTACGGCCCGCCGACCCGTGCCAATGCCCCTTCGCTGGGGTGCGTGAACAGGGATCACCCCGAAAACGGCGCGACAGCCACCACGGACTGAACGTGATGCCCTGCGAAGCACGTTTCGTGATTTTCCGGCGAGCACAGTCTCAGACCGCTCACTACGATGACGATTCTTCCGTAACTCCCGCACGAGCCATTGCGTCTTCCAGAAAGTAGTTAATGTCTTCAGCCTCGTCGGCATGCAATACATCGTAAGCATGTGCCGCGCTGCGTGCGTGATAAAGTTGCTCGCGAAGATTGACGTCTCTGGTGATGATTGCCGCAAATGCCGACAGGACTTCGAGATGGCGGCGGCGGTCAGTCTGTGGTGTGGCCAGCAGCAGAATCGCGTGGATGGGCTGTTTATCAGGACTGCCCAGGTCCAGCCCACGGGAACTGATCCCCAGGATTCCCGTAATGTCCTCTCCCTCATCAAGGATCGCATGCGGAATCATCAGACCTTCGGCAAGACAGGTTGTTTCGTCCTGCTCACGTTCGAGAACCTTTCGCACAAACTCTTCTTGCGGGACGGAGGGCCTCACCTTGGTTGTGTAGAGCTGTGAAGCCAGAGACCGGATAACGTCGCTGCTTGTATTGCCAGTCACGTTGACGGAAATATGGTGCTCGTCGAGAAAATCAAGCAACCGTGGCAGGTCCTTGTCCGATTCTCCCGTCCGTAAAAGTGCAAACCGAGCGGCGCTGGGGCCCAATAGCTGATTGATGGCAAGCGCAGCCAGGCCAACGGTGGTGACCGTAGCGGCAACATCACTAAAACGCGGGTCGGCCTGCACGAAGAGAATCAACCCTACGGCCACGCCACCGTGCGGCAGCAGCGCAATGCCCAGGTAATTGCGGACGCGACTGGGAACACCGGCCAGTGACATTGCGGCGAATGCTCCCACATATTTTCCGACAAAACGAGCGAGGAAGTAAAGGGCGACAAGTTCCGCCGCCTGCAACACAAGGGAAAAGTCGAGGTTCATGCCGGCAAATGTGTAGAAAGCGGCAAAGAGCGCGCCGCCGATCGCGTGCAGATAAGCTTCCGCGGATCGCACCGTTTCGTGTTGCACGTTGGTGATAATGATTCCAGCGAACGTGCAGGCCAGAATTCCGGATGCCCCGAATCCCACCGCCGCGCCCCAGGATGCCAAGATCACTGCGACCATCAGCGGACCCAGAAACGCAGGACCGACGACTGTCCGCAGCAGGCACAGTGCCGTCAGCGTAGTGAGCGCCGCTACGGCAACGGCGATACTAAACTCTCTCACTACAGAACCAAACGCCACCTGCCACGTGCTGTGCCAGGATCCCTCGGCACTGCCCTCCGCCATATATGCCGTGGCGAAGACAAAGGCTGCTACCGCCACCATATCAATCAGTGCCACGGCCGCCACGAGGGTACGCGTCAATATACCGCGTGCCCTTGCCTCCTGAACGACCAGGACCGTTGTGCCGGGAGCGCCCGCGATTGCAACCGCCGCCAGAATCAGACAGGCTCTGGCCGTCATTTCGTCAGGTGCAATCGATCTTCCCAAACCATACATTGCCAGACCGACCACGGTTGGAGTCACAAGCGCTTCGCCGAGCAGTAACAGTCCGATCCGTTTTCCGGCATTCCGCAAGCTTGCAAAGTGCAGCGCAGCCCCGACAGTGAATCCGATATAGCCCAACACAAAACTCATATACGCAGAAAATCCGCGAACGGTGTTCTCGCTAAGTCCCGTGAAAGCCCCGTGCCAGGAGTCGAATGCCCGCAGCAGAATACCGGTTCCGATCCACCCCGTGACTTTCGGGAGGCCAATTCGGCCGACCAATTCGCCACCAACAATGCCGGCAACCAGTACGAGAGCGAGGTGATAGAGGGTGTCGTCCGCCGTGAAGGTGAGATCCATGGTCATTGTATCAAATGAGTACGAGACTTAAGGCCGCTCTTGTTTTGTGCGCAACGTAACCAGAGACAGGAAATCTAAATGACCAAACCGCTGTCCGTCAAGCGCCTTCGCGCCCTTCCGCGCCCAGTGGGCAAGGCGAAGTATCTCCGGGGGTTCTGTTCCCCCGAGTTCAGTGTCAGACAGTCGCTGCACTCATGAAAACCACAATCTACCGATTCGACGTCCATCGCTCAGCCATGACCAGAGATGGAAGCCGTACGTCCACGCGCAGCTGGTCGACGTGCATGACGACGCGTCCGGTTCGGTCGAAATGTCGAAGTCTCCGGAAATCGGCAGACCCGGCGGACAACATTCCACTCTGGGTGGCCTGAGGCCGGAGCAATACGAACAGTGAGGATACAGAGCAGATATTTCTCAAGACAGAATGGCTGTCTCATACAACGGTTAACAGCCCCACTAAATCTACAAACTTTCAGTTTCCGGATCCGTCCGAAATGTGGGCTGCGCCATCGAACCGCATTCCACATGGCCGAAAACGCGGCTGTCTGCGCTCGGCATGATCGATTACATCAATCCGGAGAGAGCCGGTCTTGCGTAAATCCTGTCGTTTGCGCTCAGGCCAAGGGACGACTTTCCGGAAGCTTTATCTCCAGAGGACCGTTCCGGCAACACTTGAGCGTCAGATTTCTGAAATTTCAACATGTGCGTTATCATGCCCGCCGGATTCCAGCCCGGCTAGTACGACTTTCAGCAGTACAACTTCCGGAAATTCATGTAAACAAGACCGTCATGAGCCTTTTAACAATATCGTCTGTCCTGATGTTCGCGGTGGCCGCCAGCGTCGCGACCGCCGCCGAGCCATCGAAAGGCGAAAAACTTTCTGCACTGAAAGTGAAAACGATTTTTGTCGAGAAGTGCATCGCCTGCCATGGTGACGATTCTGATGAGATCGCTGGCGGATTCGACATGCGTTCGCGGCAGGCCATGCTGAAAGGCGGAACAGCTCACGCGGCAGCAGACCAGGTGGATTCGCGACTGGATCAATGAAGGTGCACCGTCGCCTGACGAAACCCGGGTGAGCGACATTCGCGACAAGTTTACTGAAGGCATTATCGTTTCAACGTCGCGTGGGCTAAGCGACGCCTGGACCAATCGCCGTTACCAGTCAAAGCACCTGTGGGCGTATCGGCCGCTAAACGTCGAAGCGGTTCCTGCGTCAGCTCATCCGGTTGACTGGTTCATCGATCGAAAACTCGATGAGAATGACCTGGCACTCGCGCCGGCGGCGGGACAAAAGCCGGTCACACGATCGGTGCCACAGACGAAATTGGTGATTCCGCCGTCGAGTGTGTTCACCATATCCGTGACGTTCATGTCACGCTGCTGCACCTGCTGGGGCTCGACGACAACCACCTGACCTACTACCACGCCGGCCGATTCAAGCAACTCAGCCAGTTCGGCGGCGAAGTGATCAATGAACTGAAGGCATAGGGAGCGATCCTTTCAGCGTGAACTTCTGTGCAAACGGGAGTCGGCTTCGAATCGAACCGGAGACATTGCAGTTTTTTCGACCGAGCCCCGGCATCTGCAACCAGAGACATCAAGGACACCATTTGCCGCATAGAGCCCGCGTGACAAGCAATGTTGGCCAGAGCGCCGCATCTGCACCGTGGATGTCGAAGTCGTGACGCTCTCAAACGACGTGGTGAGTTTGGTTTAGTTGATAGTCACCGTCAGAGGAGCACTACCGGCTTTCATTCCTGTTGAGATGATGGTGTCCGGGGCATCTTTGCCAGCTTTGACGATGAAGACATTGTCCTTTGGTGCTGATGGGGTAAAGGTCTGTCCGTTGGCCCGGACGGTATAGAGGATCTCGTTAGTATCGGCATGAATGAGTTGAACAACCGGGTCTTCTACATCGAAAGTTATCTTACCGAGCTTTCCCCAGGACCGAGGGTTGTAGTTGTCAAACTGTGAGATGGTGCGTGGCCAGCCACGATATTGTTTTGCGGCTGAGGACGTGATGTCGACATTTCGCGGCCAGCATTCCATGGTGATCTGGCGGGTTGCCGTGTTAAGGCGAACAATCCCAAAGCCAGCGGCACGAGTATTAAGAATATTGCCTGCGGGCTTTTTCTCGGGATTCGCAGCGGCATGGTTGGTGACTTTGTTGTGAAAGCCATCAAGGTGGTCACCGGTGTATTCGGGGGCACCCGTTTCGCGGTTCCGTCCCGGTTCAAGCGGCTCCCACCAGCGAAGATAAAGATTAGCAATGGAGGGCACGCAAAACGACCAGATGGCGTCGCGGTGTTCGTCAATACCGTGCTGAAAGATGGTTGCGAGATGCTGATCGCCGGCGCAGTGAAACGCAAAGCCCTTACGAAGAGCATCCAGGGCGCGGTTGCGACCGGACTGTGGCCAGCCGTTGGAATCCATGTCCGCGTGGAGGCGTCCATTGGCACTGCCGTGAATATGAGCGCCGCCACAGAAGATGGTCTGCGAGAGAGCAACTTTCATGTCTGCATGACGCCAGTCCTGAGCCCAATTGTCGAGGAATCTAAGCTGCCGTTCCCCCAGGAGGACGGCACCTTCGACATCAACACTTGCCGGGTCGTAATCGGGGTTTCGAATGTGATCCGGACGCGGCCCCTGTTTCGGGACACGACCGGCGGGACCGGTTTTGAACTTGCGGTCTTCGAGAATGGCAAAGTCAACATTGCCCCAGTTCAGATTGGTGAACCAGACACCGATGCCCTGGCCAACCTTGTGAGGATCAGCGGGATCAGGAAAGTGGCTCGTCTGGGCGCGTTCGACTTCTCTGACGTAGACGCCGGGCCGGGAGTAGCCGCCGTCAGAGGCTCCGCTGAGAGTTGAGATTTTTCCGCTTTCGCCCCAGAGGTTGGGCTGACCGGCATCATGGTCGTCAGGCAGGCAGAGGGTGGGCCGCTCTTTGATGATCTCACCAAAGTCACGCCCGAACTTGAGCCAGGCGGCGTAGTGTCTGTTATGGTCATAGACCTGGTCGCCGGAGAAGAAAAGTACGTCGGCGTCGACCTTCTTAACATTGTCGATAATGTCCTGACGGGAGATATCGCCGCCATGGGCCGGATGGATTGAGTTCCCTGTGAAACCGGCAACGACAATTTCGTCCTGGTCAACGGGGTTCCTGCGAATGATGCCCTCGTAGGTCGCTTCCGTCCCATGCGCGACGCGGTATCTGCAAGTCCTGGAATCATCCCAGTTTTCAACCCGGAAAGGGGCCGTCCAGCCTTGCTCGACAGCAGTCGTTCGGGCAACTTCGACCCACTTGCCGTCTTTTTCGATTTCCAGGCGGACGGTCTTCGTGTCAGCCTCAGCAATTGGATAGAGCTGGGCTGTGAGCTTGAGGGTGCTGTCGTGGACGGTGTAAAGGGCAAAACAGATGATGTCCTTATTTTCAACCTTCGGGATGGACAGAACAGCGCGTCCTCGTCTGTTCTGCTGGGCGTCCGCGCGACCGCAGGCGATTGCAAGAGCCACGCAACAAATAGTAAGACACTTTTGAAATGTCATGTTGATTCCTTATCCGTCGATTGAATTCGGTTAGTCTATCGTACAGGTGATCGGGCGCGTAGTGCCGGAGTCATCAGATGTGAGTCCGGGCGGTCGCGCGACGTTTTCAGCGCTCTGGGGCTCGCGCCACAGGAAGAAAAGAAACAGAGGAATAAAAACATGGGGGGCACGGAGCACTGCTTCATGGACGAATTGGTCAGCCCCCCAGTAGTTAAGGCTCAGGGACATGCCTGCAACCGGTCGCGCAATAGCTGTCACAAAGCCCCAGGCAGCTGCATAGAGTGCGCTCATGCGGCGCAAAGGTGGCAGGAAGATCCCGATACAGACGAGGAAGTCGAGGATGCCTGCCGTATGGAGCATCGTGTTGGCCGTGTCGTATCCGACGTCGAGAATGACCGAGGTCATGGCGTGGAAAGTCGCCGGCGGGGGCCACAACCCGAGCGCATAGCACCCGTGGCCCGCAAAGGTCGTGACCAGCGCAAGCAAAGCGGTGGTGACTGTGACGCGGTGACGGACTCCGAGTGCCAGTGCCGTGACCAGGAGGATGGGCATCAGGATCTGGCCACCATGTTCGATGAACATCGGGGGTTGGCGCTGAGACGCAACGTACTTGGCATAGCTGAGAATGGTGAGCAATCCGCTGCCACCGACGAGAGCAGCCATCTGGATCCACGATCCTTTGCGGACAATAACCGTAATCACAGCACAGATAAGATAAAACCAACCGATACGAGCGACCCATTTCTGAACAAAGCCATCATCCGCCCCGGAACCGACAAACTCCTCCCAGTCAATGCCAATTCTTTCCGCAAACACATAGGTTGCATCCTGCCAGACCAGTATGCCGTAGGGGCCTTCCCAATAGAAATGCACCCAGGTCCAGCCGGCGAAACAGAAGAATGCGCCCAGTCGGAGGATAATAATCAGACGGCTGTCGAAATTCGGTTTGTTCACGGCGGACGACGGAATAACTCTTTCCTTTCGCTCAATATTAATCCCATAGCGGAACAAGGATTCCTGCGGGGCACGAGCCGGACATTCAGCTCTCACCTCACGATTGTATTCAAAGCCTTTGACTGAGAACCACCGGAGCGTTTTCGCAGCGTATCGGACTCCGAAAACTGGCAGATTTCACAGACAAGTAAGACGCGACCGACGAGGATAACAGCGAGTGCGCCGAGTTATCGGGCTACGTTGACTGATCATTCCCGATATACGTTGAATTCTCAGCTCAGCCGATACGACGACTCTGCACAGGCAGGCACACCTCGCCAGATGACAGCAGATTCCATAAAAAACGTATGGACCGGATGACACGGAACTCGTCCGTCGTCAAACGTACGGGAATTCGAAAAATGTGGTGGCAACAGGTTACCAATTGGCCTTCGTTGTGCCACTCGTCGTCTTTCCGATTCGGACATATCGGTAAGGCGTCAACTCTGGGACTTCCATCCGACTCGCCGCTCTCGGACATACTCAATCACTGCCGCGAGCTATCGCATTGCCCCCACCGAGCCTGTCCAATCGCCGGACAAGGAGCGTGTCTGTTTTGGGATGCACCTGGAGACAATTTCAAAGACCAGGGCGTTCTTCATTGGTAACCCTCGTAATGAATTGCTCAATGATGGACTGTTCCTGACTGAGTCTGAGCGGGAGCTCGTTGGACAATTGCCCGTTGACCGCTTGACTACAACCTTCCTCGAACTTCACAGTTCGAGGGACAACCAACCCCCGGCAGCGTTCGTTGCACGGTGTTCTTTTCGATCGGCCTGAGGCCTCACTCCAGCAGAACACCGGCATCATGAACCCCGCTTCTCTCACTTAAGTTGGTGTTGAACTCGCGAGAAGGTCAAATC
>Ga0315331_10001594_pt1 | contig 17035 bp, 17 predicted proteins | sample M160m34915metaG_FD_203456 | JGI IMG/M metagenome (GOLD analysis project Ga0315331, IMG submission 203456) | Ammonia-oxidizing marine archaeal communities from Monterey Bay, California, United States - M1 60m 34915 | ecosystem: Environmental > Aquatic > Marine > Intertidal zone | place: USA...
ACCCATTCAATGATTTCAATACTTTCGTCAATGACTTTGTCCTTTAATTTAAGGACTGGAACAGTTCCTTTTGGTGATATTTGTAACATTTGAGCTGGCTTATCTCTCAATAATACCTCACGAAGCTCACATTCAATATTTGCAATAAAAATTGCCATTCTAGCCCTCATTGCATAAGGGCATCTTCTGAAAGAGTAGAGAATAGGTTTGTTTATTTTGAAAGACAAATTTCTTCTTTTGGACCAATATGTTTTTGATTTCTAGATTTAGCTAAATCAACTTGCTTTTGTCTGCTCATGTATCTTGCTTTTTGCTCTTCAGTTGTCTTGTCAAAGCAATTAGGGCAAGCAACTCCTTTGATATATTTTGAGGAATCTTTATCTTGATCTGTGATTGGCATTCTGCATCCATGACACATATCATATGAACCAGGCTCAAGATTATGATTGACCGAAACTCTATCATCAAATACAAAACACTCACCTTCCCAGAGGCTATTTTCTTTAGGCATATCCTCTAAGTATTTGAGAATACCTCCTTTTAAATGAAAGACCTCATCAAATCCATAATCTTTCATGAATGATGATGCTTTTTCACATCTAATGCCTCCAGTACAAAACATAGCAACTCTTTTAGATTTTTTATCTTCATCAGAGAACTTATTTTTTTCTACCCAGCCTGGAAACTCTCTAAATTTTTGTGTATTGGGATTTATTGCATTTTTAAATGTACCAATGGAATACTCATAATCGTTTCTTGTATCAATAACTATAGTATCTTCGTCTTGAATTAGCAGATTCCATTCATCAGGACTAACGTAGTTGCCAACTATTTTATTTGGATCAATAGATGTATCGCCGATTGTAACTATTTCTTGTTTTAATTTTATTTTCAATCTTATAAAAGGATCTTTATCAGATTCAGAATACTTAACATCTAATTTACTGCATCCATTAATATTTTTAAGAAAATCTATGGCGGCATCTATAGATAAATCACTTCCTGATATAGTTCCATTTATACCCTCATGCCCTACCAAAATAGTTCCTTTAATCTTTAATTGCTTGAAATGATCTCTAATCTTATCTTGCAATAATTCAGGCTTACTAATTGAGAAGAACTTATATAAAGCTGCAATTTTAAACATAACAATATTATATATAAAAAGTGGCGCGCCTGAAGAGATTCGAACTCCTGACCCACTGCTTAGAAGGCAGTTGCTCTATCCAGCTGAGCTACAGGCGCACTTGGTCGGGGTAGTAAGATTCGAACTTACGACCACTCGCTCCCAAAGCGAGTGCGCTACCAGACTGCGCTATACCCCGAGGATGCAAATATTAAAGTTTATAAGAAAAATAAGCAATGATGATGTGAATAAATATTTAAAAATGCGATAATTATTTTATGAAAACAAAAGTTTTAGATGGTAAAAAATTAGCTTTACAAGCAGAAATAGAGATCAAAAATCAAGTTGATGAACTCTTGTCAAAAGGTATAACACCAACATTAGCAACAATACTTGTGGGTGATGATCCCGCATCAGAAACTTATGTAAAAATGAAAAGAAATACTTGCTCAAGAGTTGGAATTAAATCTATTGCAGTTGAGCTTTCTGAAGATACATCCACTGAGGAACTGTTATATAAGATTGATACCCTAAATAAAGACTCATCAGTCAATGGTATTCTTTTGCAGCACCCAGTGCCAAAGCAAATTGATGAAAGAAAGTGCTTTGATGCGATAGCTTTGGAAAAAGATGTTGATGGTGTTACATGTCTTGGTTTTGGTAATATGGCAATGGGTTTAGATGCTTATGGTTCATGCACACCTGCAGGTATTATTAGATTGATTGATGAATATGAGATAGAAATTGAGGGCAAGAATGCTGTTGTAGTAGGTAGAAGCCCTATTTTAGGCAAACCAATGGCAATGATGCTTCTAAATAAAAATGCTACTGTAACGATCTGTCATTCAAGAACTAAAGATATTGATTCAATAATTAAACAAGCTGATCTAGTTGTTGGTGCAGTTGGTATACCTAAATTTATAAAGAGGGATTGGATTAAAAAAGGTGCGGTTGTAATCGATGCAGGCTACCATCCTCAAAAGTGTGGTGATATTGATTTAGATAAAATTGAAGAAATTGCATCTGCATACACTCCGGTTCCGGGTGGAGTTGGGCCTATGACAATAAATACTTTGATTTTTAATACTTTAAAATCTGCACAAAAATCTTTAGAAAAAAATAACTAACTTAAACTAACTGGCAGTTTCTTCTTGGGATTCGTTAAGTGACTCATCTTCTACATCTGCATCAATAATCTGATCATCATTGCTTTCATCTTTTTTGAATGGGAACGGCTTTTCATCAGTTGAAAAGAGTATAAAAGCTAATGTATCACTAAAAAACTCTATTAAATGAGAATTGAAACTAGCGATTGAGCTATTCGGTTTTGAGGTAAATAAATAAAATAAAAATTGAACAAAAGATAGTCCAATAATTATTGGAATAATTATGTTAATTGCAAATGCATACAAGGCCATAAATAAAAATCTTAGCCATTTGCTGCCCTTTAGTATTTCATCTTTATCAATATCTATATTAGCCATTATTTTTATCCTCTTTAACAAATTCTACATCAATTTCATTTGAATTATTTACTAAATCTTTAATTAAAGATTCTGGACTTTGGTCATTATGAATAATTTCATACAATGAGTCCACAAGAGGCATATTTATATCCAACCTATCTGATTCAGTTTTAATAACCTCTAAAGTTCTTACACCTTCTGCAACCTGACCAACGTTTTCTTTTGCTTTATCAAGACGAAGGCCACTACCAAGACTGTGTCCAAGTTGGAAATTTCTAGATAAGGATGACGTACAAGTTGCAACAAGGTCACCCATTCCAGCTAATCCAAGGAATGTAATAGGATTTGCTCCTTTAGCAACGGCAAACCTACTCATCTCTGCCATGCTTCTGGTTAAAATTAAGCCCAAGGCATTCTCGCCTACATCAAGAGAATCAGCCATTCCACAAATAATTGCATATATATTTTTAAGTGCGCCAGCTAATTCCACTCCATAAATATCGTTACTTGAATAAATTTTAAAAGTATCAGATGAGAGAATGTTTTTTGTATCATTAATTAAGTCTTCTGATCTTGATGCAATAACTGTTCCTGCTACTTTCATTTCAGCTATTTCTCTAGCCAGGTTAGGCCCACTTAAAACTCCAGCACTATTTGTATTATTAAAACAAAGATGTTCATTAATAAGATCTGTCATTGTTTTAAAAGGATCATTTTTTATTCCCTTAGTGCAAGAAATGATCTGTACGTCTTCAGTAAGCAGTGGTTTGATCCTAATTACTATAGTTTCAAATATGGAACTGGGAGTAGCTATAAAGATTATTTTTGCATTTTTTACTACATCTTCTAGGCGATCAGATGCGTTTATATTTTCAGACAATTTTAATTCGGGATGATAGGAAGTATTAGCTCCCTCAGAATTAATTCTAAGTGCTTGTTCTGAGTCTCTGACCCATAAAGACACTTTATTACCATTTGATGCTGCAATATTGGCTATTACAGTTCCAAAACTTCCTCCTCCGAGGACAGCAATATTTTTATTATTAGCTTTCATATCATGAAAGATACTTATCTAATTGGCGTAAATACTTAGAAGGGTCTTTTGGTGAACCACCTTCAGCTATTACCGCATAATCGTATAAAAACTCTACAAATGCACTGAATTCTTTATTATCCAATCCTTGAAGTTTCTTTAGTAATTTATGCTTTAGATTTACTTCTAGAATTGGCTTGAAGTCACCAAGAGTTTGTCCAGAAGCTTCAAGAATTTTTCTTAACTGGGCCCCTGGTTCATTGTTTGGAAGCCTTAAGCATGTGGCTGAATCAACCAGTCTAGTACTCACAACCACATCAGAAATCTTATCATCTAAAGTATTTTTTACTTTTGTTAAAAAATCTTGATCAGAATCCGAAATATTTGGCTTTTCTTCACCTACATTTATATCTTTTGCGACATTAACAAGCTCTTTGCCTTTGAAGTTCATTAGAGTAGCCATAAGCCACTCGTCAATTCTGTCTGTTAATAATAAGACTTCTTTTTTATCAGCCTTTAAACCTTCTATATGCGGAGAGTTTGCGGCAGCTTCATGGGTATCTGCTACACAATAATAGATTTTATCTTGATCATCATTTGCTCTTTCAATGTAAGAATCTAAGTCGGTCATATCAGAGGAATCATTGGAGTGTGTGCTTGAAAATAACATCAAACTAGTAATAAGTTCTTTATTCTCAAAATCTTCAGCCGGCCCTTCCTTAAGAACTAAGCCATATTCCTTCCAAAAACCCTTATATTCCTCAGGTTGATCTTTCTTCAATTTTTCAAGACTATCAACAACTCTTTTTGTAACACCCTTTCTTATAGTATCAACAAGATGATGATCTTGAAGTATTTCACGGGAAACATTAAGTGGCAGGTCACTTGTATCGATAATACCCCTTACAAACCTAAGATATAGGGGAAGAAAATGACTGGCATCATCCATTATAAAAACTCTTTGAATATAAAGCTTTACTCCTCGAGGAGATTCTCTATTCCATAAGTCAAATGGTGGTTTCTTAGGAATATATAAAAGATTTGAGTACTCATTTTTTCCTTCAACTTTATTATGAACCCACAACAAAGGATCGTCCTGGTCAAAAGAAATAAATTTATAAAATTCTTTATATTCTTCGTCTTTTATTGATCTTTTAGGTTTAAGCCATAAAGCTTCTGCCTCATTAACTCTCTCCGGTTCAGAGTCATTATCAATAATATTAATAGGAAAATTGATATATTGAGAATATTTTTCAAGAAGAAATCTTACTCTACCTGCATTTGAAAACTCTTTAGCATCTTCATTAAGGTAAATAATGATATCGGTACCGTTTAAATCTTTTTCTATTTCTTTAAGCTTGTACTTTTCTTCCCCTGTACTTTCCCACATGATGCCATTATTTGACTCATCGTGAACTGATTTTGAACGCACCTGAACTTTATCTGCAACCATAAAAACTGAATAAAAACCAACTCCAAATTGACCTATTAGATTTGAATCTTTTTTCTTATCACCACTGATGTTTTCTAAAAAATTTGCAGTGCCAGATCTGGCAATTGTTCCAATATTGTTAACAATCTCATCCTCACTCATGCCAATACCATTATCTGAAATAGTGATTGTGTTTTCTTCTGTATTGATTTGAATTTTGATATTTAGATCTTGATTAAATTTAGATAGTTTTTTGTTTTCAACAGATTCAAACCTTAATTTATCCAATGCATCAGATGCATTAGAAACAAGTTCTCTAATAAATATTTCTTTATTGGAATATAAAGAATGAATCATCAGCTTCAAAAGCTGCTTAGTCTCTGTCTGAAATATTCTGGTTTTAGTTTTAGCCATAATTTAAATCCTCATATAATAGTTATGAACTAATAAATAGAAATCAAGTTTAATTGCTTTAAATGCTGATAATTCTTATCAGTTGAGTAAGTGATATTAAGAGAATGAAAACAGTATTAGCAACACTTAAGTTATGCATCCACTTAAAAAGATTATCCCAACCTCTATCTCTAGCAAAGTTAGTTATAGGTATGATTGCATATCCAATAAACGCTAGAGCAGCTACAGATAATGATATATATAAATCAATAACCTCAAACCACAAGTAAGATATTAAACTGGATATCAATGAGATTAGTAATATCAGAAGGTAGTATCTTGGAAAGATTTTTCTTAAGAATTTAGATGCACTTTCATCATCTAAAACTTTAAATACGACTGGGGCAGTAAGAAGAACTTGAGCAAATATTATCCCCAGAACCAATGAGTAACATAAGATTAAAAGGCTTAATACTACAATATTCATATTAAAATGGCGGTCCGACGGGGAATCGAACCCCGAACGCCGCCGTGACAGGGCGGAATTATAACCGTTTAACTACCGGACCACTTTTATGAGTGAATCATATATATTTAAAATAAAAGATCAACTCAAATGGTGGGTGATGACAGGTTCGAACTGCCGACCCTCTCGGTGTAAACGAGATGCTCTACCAAACTGAGCTAATCACCCCACTCTATTCATTACAATCTAAGGATTAAATGAACTAATAGTGCATTATAGAAATCTTATTTATTTTGTCTATTGTTTTTTTGTGTGTAGTAATCTTGAATTTAAAAAGAATTAAGATTTGGTTTTAATAATATTTAATCTAGCCAAATAAATACCAAAGAGAGCAATTCCTACAAAAATCAACTGGATAATATTCATGAGCTCATCAAATAAATAAGCTGCTAAAATTGTGGCAGTTAAAGGCTGAAGAAGTAATCCGATAGAGCCATCTGATGCAGAGATATTTGATATTCCATGTGTTATTAGAAATTGACCCCCAAATTGGCACAAAAATGCTAAAAAAATTAAATTAATCCATTCAAAGTTTGAAGAAGGTAAGGATGGTTCTGATTCAATCAAAGCAAAAGGTATAGAAAAAATACAACAAAACAACGTTGTATAGAAGATTATATTAATTGAATCTTCCTTTCCTAATCTTGAAATTACCAACAAATACACGGCATAAAAGAAAGCACCAACTAAACACATTAAATCACCTAGAATCTTTCCATTTGTATAATTGCTAGAAAAATAAATTAAGCCAATAATTCCAGTATAGGTAATTATGAATGATTTAACGAAACTAAGACTAAGTGATTCTTGAAAGAAAATATAAGTCAAAATTGCAACAAAAATTGGTGCTGAGTTTATTATAATCGTTGCATTGGAAACTGAGGTTATGCTCATACTCCAATGCCATAAAATTAAATCAATGGTAAATCCTGCAGAAGCAAGTGCTGTGAACAAAATAGTTTTTTTATTTTTTACCCTAAAAAATAATTTTTTATTAAAGCTTAAATTAAAAATAATTAAAAATGGTAAGGCCAATATCATCCTGTAAAAGAGTATCCAGGATGGAGTCATTTCGCTCCATTTAACAAACACAGGCGCAAAGCCAATTAATGCTGCTCCTAATGCTAATAATAAAAAGTAATTAGCTCGATTTTTATTTAAAAGCATAAAGTATAATTGTTTGTATGAGTGATGTTATTTTAGAACAGAATAATGAAATAATCTCCGTTGGGGAGCTTAATAATGCAGCAAGAAAGCTTCTAGAATCTAATTTTAATGATGTTTCAGTTATTGGAGAGATATCTAATCTATCAAGGCCATCTTCAGGACATATTTACTTCACTTTAAAAGATGATAATGGTGCGATTCGATGCGCAATGTTTCGAAATGCAAATATGCGACTTAAGTTTAATCCTAAAAATGGAGATAAATGCATTTTAAGAGGTCAAGTTAGCATCTATGCGGCAAGAGGTGATTATCAATTAATTGCTAAATCTATGCGGCTTGCAGGGGCTGGTGATTTAATGCAGCAATTTGAAAACCTCAAAAAAAAGTTAGACTCAGAAGGATTATTCGACCTTGCAAATAAAAAAATATTACCAAAATATCCAAAACATATTTGCATAATTACATCTGCGTCTACTGCTGCATATCAAGATATTTTTTCAACAATAAAAAGAAGGTCTGTTTTTGCAAAAGTGTCCTTAAGCGAAGCAGTAGTTCAAGGAGATTCTGCTCACGACTCTTTATATAAAGCCATTGAAAGGATTGAAAAGTTCAATCTAAAGTCTGAAAATCCTATTGATGTAGTAATTATATCTAGAGGTGGAGGTTCAATTGAGGATCTTTGGTGTTTTAATAATGAGCAATTAGCAAGGAAGATTTATAACTTTAACGTCCCGATAATATCAGGTGTTGGTCATGAGATTGATTTTACAATAACTGATTTTGTGGCTGATATGAGGGCCCCTACTCCAACAGCTGCAGCTGAAATTATTACTGAGGGATACTTCAAATTAAATGATCAATTAAAAAACCACAAAAAAAATCTCATAAAAACATATGTATTATTGATAAATGAAAAAGCTCAGCAAGTTGCTATGGTGAGATCAAAATTAAAAAGCCCTCTTTCTCTTTTAAGAGAAAAAATACAAAAACTAGACAATATTGAAATTAATTTAAAAAAATCTATCGCAAGTTTTGTTTTTAATGAAAAACAGAAGTTGAGGTATCAAACTAAATTACTCAAACAGAATAATCCTCTAGAAAGAATAAAAAATCTTAATTTAAAAATTAATTCATTGAATATATTATCTAGCACTAGAATAAAAAATTTATTAGCAACAAATAAAATTAACCTTGAAAAGGTTAATGAAAATCTCCAAATTTTAAATCCTTTAGCTATTTTGAAAAGAGGCTATTCAATTGTTCATAACAAAGATGGTGACGTCATAAAATCAAATGCTCAGATTAATATAAATGAAGAATTGACAGCAAGGTTTGGTGAGGGGAATGCAGTAATTGAAGTTAAAAAGATTAATGATTAGATTTTATACTGCGATATTTATTTTCATTATTTTAAGCTCACAAGTAAATGCTAATAATCATCTAAATGGGATTTCTGGGGAAATATTAATTATTCCATCTGAAAAGGTTTCAGATGAGTCAAATCTTGCTGTATTTTCATTTAAAGACACTGACTATGCAGTTATTGGACTGCCATATGTAACAAAAAAAGAGCAGTATGATATTGCTAGTAAAAAAATTTCGGTAAAGCCAAAAGATTATGGCGAGTCTAGAATTACCATTGAAGATCAATCCAAAGTCATTCTTAGTGCTGAGGATAAGGATAGAACATTTAAAGAATATAAAATTATTAATAACGCACTCAGTACATATTCGAAGAAACTACTTTCTGACTTTGATTTTTCAATACCAGTTAATGGGATTATTTCTAGTAGATTTGGAAAAAAAAGATTTATAAATGACTTACCAAGGTCTCCCCATCTTGCTCTTGACATTGCTGCTCCTGAAAATACTGAGATCCTCGCACCTTCTGATGCGATAGTAATTCTTACAGGTGAATTCTTTTATGCAGGTAATTATGTAATGTTAGATCATGGAATGGGACTAATATCCTCTTATAGCCATCTTAGTAACATTAATGTAAAAGAAGGTGAATATATAAAAAAAGGAATGTTGTTAGGAATGGTTGGCTCAACTGGCAGAGTAACCGGACCACATCTTCACTGGAGCATTTATCTTAATAAACAGCGAGTTAATCCAGAAATTTTCCTCGATAAAAACTTTTTTTTAAGAATCCCTAACCTCTGATAGAACATCGTTTAAAGTCTCTAGTGTTTGAGGTTTAAATAATGCTCTAACAACTTTACCATTCTCATCGATAAAATATGTAGCTGGTAATGTTTGGGGGGATTCTATTCCCCATATTTCACCAGGATAAGAAATTAAAGATGGTATATCGACTCCAAACCTTTTGATCTGCGGATCTAAGTCTTCAATATCTAATTGATCAAAATTAAAAGCAAAAACATTTATATCGCTATTTTGATTTGAAAATTCCACTAGCTCAGGCATTTCTTTTAGGCATGGAGGACACCAGTCAGCCCAGTAGTTTATAACAACCCATGAACCATCAAGTTTATTTAATGACGTATTATTGCCATTGTGGACCTGTATATCGTTTTTTTGACATCCAATAAGACACAAAAAACATGTAAAATAGATAAATAATTTTTTCATTTATAGCATTTTAAACCAAACTTTAAATATGGATAAGAACTTTTTATTAATACTTTTTTACTCTGCTTCAGGTTCAGTTAAAAATTTAGCACATGCAATTGCAGATGGTGCAGAGGAAACTGGGCTGAATACTAAAATTAGAACAGTTCCAAGAGTTTCAAGTAAATCTGAACAAACTGAGCCTGTTATACCTGAGGAAAATGAAATATATTGCACAAAGGAAGATCTTATAGGTTGCGCCGGAATGGCAATCGGTTCGCCAACTCGCTTTGGTTCTATGGCATCACCGCTTAAATATTTTCTTGATTCAACTGGAGATATTTGGTCAAACAATACATTGAATGGGAAGCCTGGTCTTGCATTTACCTCAACAGGATCTATGCATGGCGGTCAAGAAATTACATTGTTTAATATTATTACCTTTATGCTCCATCATGGCATGCTGGTCTCTGGATCACCCTACTCCATCCAAGAATTACACAATACAAAGTCGGGCGGAACTCCATATGGCCCAACACATGTTGAGAGCTTCAATAATTCATCCAACCTCACTCCTGAAGAATACGTTATTGCTAAATCATCAGGGATGCGACTTGCAGAATTAATCAATAAACTTTCTGAAAGTGATAAGTAAAAAAAAATATACAGTCGTTACAGTTAGTCTTGCAGTTATATTGCTTAGTATTAAGTTTTTAATTTTTTTACAAGGCAGAATAGATTTTATTACTCTTGTCGTTTGGAGTCTTCCGATATCATTATTTCTATTTTATTCGATTAAAAAATCTATAAAGGCTTATCAGATATTTTGTTTCATCCTACTTATATACTTTTTATTTGCCTCATTAAGGGTATTTGGTATGAAAACTTTCTATCTAGACGTATTTGAAATAATTATGATTATTTTGCTATTTACGCATTGCTTGTTTGGACCCAAATATCTTAAATATGTAAAGTAAGCTTTACATTAAAGATTACCTCATTTAATATAGCACCTTAAATTGCTATAGAGCATTTCTTACAATTCAATTCAGAGGTAAAGATGGATACAAATAAAAAATCAATATGGAAACAAGCAGATGACTTCCTTTCGATGACGAGGAAAATACTTGTTAACGGTATAACTGCACTTATTTTAATAGTAATAACTTTCTCATTTGTTGGTGGGATAGTTGGTAGCTTTGGAGATACCTCTGAAGAAATAACTTCTGAAGATAAAGTATTATGGTTCAAGCCGATTGGGGTTGTAGTAGATACTGAGGTGATTAATACAGACTCATTTACTATTGAAGATGTTCTAGGTGGTACATCTACAGAGCAGCACCAACTTCAAGATTTATTAGATGTTCTCAATCATGCAGCAGATAACGAAGATTTATTAGCTGTATACGTAAACGTATCTGAACTAGGAATGTACTCGGCATCTGCATTCAAAATAGCTGAAGCAGTTAAAAATGTTAGAGAGAGTGGCAAAAGAGTAATAGCTTATGCTGAAACATTTAGTAACAGCTCCTACTTAATAAGCTCTCAAGCAAATGAAGTTTTAATTAATGAAATGGGTCAAGTAGCTGCATTTGGTTTATCAAGAAAAAGAGAGTACTACGTAGATTTATTCAAAAATCTAAAAATTAATTACAACGTTTTCACTGCAGGTGACTTTAAATCTGGACCTGAACCATATACCAGAGATTCCATGAGTGAAAATGATAAGCTTGCTTGGAATGAATTTGCAAATCCATTATGGAAAAAAATGACAGATATGATGGAAGATGGCAGACAGCTTTCAGCAGGAACTATTCAGGACTATGGTGATAATGCATGGGAATTATTTAAAGAGAATCCTGAAGCAGCTCAGGTCGCGCTAAATTTAGGACTGGTTGATAAAGTAGTCACAAGAGAAGAAATTAAACAATATATGTTTGAAGAATTCCCTAATAGTGAAAATGACAAATATGCATTTCCTGATAGCATTTCAATATATGACTACCTTGCAGAAATTGATGAGGAAAAAGAAGAGTTTGATAATAAAATTGCTGTAGTAAATGTAGAAGGTGCGATTATGACTGGTGAGGCTGCATATGGCACTGCTGGCTCAGACACAATTGTTAAGAACATTCAGTCAGCAACTAAAAATGATGATATTAAAGCCCTTGTACTTCGTGTTAATAGTCCAGGTGGAAGTGTTTATGCAAGTGAATTGATAACAAATGCACTTAATGAATTTAAAGCAACTGACAGACCTATTATTACATCAATGGGAGATATAGCAGCTTCAGGTGGTGTTTGGGTTACAACAAGCTCTGATCATATTTTTGCTGAAGAAGATACACTTACAGGCTCTATTGGAGTTTATGGAATTGTCCCTACCCTAGATGGCATTTATGATTGGGCTGGCATAAAGGTTGATGGAACAACGTCAACTAAGGCGTCAGAATGGGATGAAAGACAATCAATGCCTGAATATGTAAAGGATTCAATCCAAGCGAGTATTGATAATACGTATTTTAAATTTGTATCAAAAGTTTCAGATAACAGACTTATGGAATATGAAGACTTATTACCATTTGCTGGTGGAAGAATTTGGTCTGGTTCCAAGGCCTTGGAGATTGGTCTAGTTGATACTATCGGCGATCTAACAGATGCTCTAAATTATGCTGCTAAGCTAGCAGATATTGATGAATACTCAGTAAAAACATATACAAAAGAAATTGATCCTTTTGATGCTTTCTTATTAGAGTTATTTGAAAATATTGATATTAAATCAAGCATCGATCCAAGGATTGAAATGCTTATTGGGGAATATCCAAAGCATATGATGCTAATTAAACCAGATACTCAAAATGTAATGGCATATTGCTTTGAATGTGAAGCATTGATGAATTACAAATAATCTTTAATTAGTGGTATTGTAATTTTTCTTTTTAATTCCATCGAGAGGCTATCAAGCCTCTCGATAATTGAAACCAAATCTGATAAGTTTCTTTTTGTATAGCCAAGTAAATACTTAATCTCTTTCTCTCCAAGGTTTATAGATCTAAATTCAGAAATATAAAGCAAGGCTTCTTTTAAATAGATATCTTGAACAGGTGTCATCTCAAAAGAATTAAGCTTTTTTATCCTTGATTCAAGGTCTGGTAAGTCAAACTGCAATGTCTTATGTTGAAAATTAGCAGAGAAAATTAATCTGCATTCAGTATTTAGAGAGCTATTAATGAGATTAAATAAAGCAACTTCCCACTCTGAATTGTTCGCAATCTGGTCAAGACCATCAACACAAACAAGATCTAAGCTTGAGACATTATCAATTATAGCCGTGTCATAACTCTTAACATCAATTAATGGAATATATAATGAAGACCTTGAGTCAGAACTGTAATAATTGCATATAGCTTGAAGCAAATAAGTTTTACCTATATTTTTCGCTCCATATATAAATACATCATCGCCATCAAAATTAATTAGCTCTTCGAATAACTTTTTATTGTTCGGATCGCAATAAAAACCTTCTAGAGAGGATTTAAAGTTTTTTTCCCAAGGAAAAGTTAATTGTTTTGGATTACTCATTACTGTGATCTTTCAAATTAGCAAACCATTCCTTGGCATAGCTCAAAAAGCTTACTAAAGTAAATGCTGAAATTATAAAACCTAAAAACTGAAGGTTGATTGTAAAAGATAAACTATTTGTGATTAATATTAATATTATATAAATAACCTGCAAGACAGTTGTTGTTTTTCCCAATAGATTTGGTAATGGTGTTCCTGCTTCAACAACAGACATATGAATGGAAGCACCTAATAATATAATTACATCTCTAGCCAATAAAACAAAAAATACATAAAAAGGTATTAAGTCATTTAACCAAAGTACAAATATAGAACCTGATAATAAAAGCTTATCAGCTACAGGGTCTAATATTTTACCAAGGTCTGTCTGCCAAGACATTCTTCTTGCAAGAAACCCGTCCAATGCATCTGTAACAGATGCCAATATAAAATACAAAAGACTATTTAAATATTGATCATTGTGTATGTTCATCAAAATTGGGTAAACAAGACCAATTCTGATGATTGATAAAAAGTTAGGTATAAATATAAAGTATCTACTCATTTTTTATATTCTATAAAGATGTCGTTTTTACTGTCGCTAATATTAGTTAATTTAAAGTCTGATTTATCATCAATTGCATTAATAAATCTTTCGTTATTTCCAAAAAAGTAAATATCAGATATTAATGTGTTTTTAACAAATGCATTAATTTTAATCTCCTCAATTCCAATAATACTCTTTAAACCATCTATAACGTTTTCATAATCCTCTACTGATTCAATATTTGCAATGTTTAATGCGAGTGTATTTCTCTCTGAAAATTCAATCTGTAATCCTTTTAAATATTTAGAGACTTTATCATCAAGAATTTTTTGAAAAGATTCGATGAATTCATCCTGAAAATTATTAGATTTAATAAGATTTTCTAAATCTCCGGTCACAGACCAGTTTTCTGTGTCTATTTTTGTAATTTCAACATTAAGTATATCTTCATAACTATATTTTGATTTTAGATACTCATCTGGATTTAAAAAATAATTAAAATCTTTAATTTTTTGAGCATCAATTAAATCTAATATAGGTATTTCAATGAATACCCCTCTATTTTCAGAAATATTATTTAGCATTTCTTTAAAACTTTTATCAAATGCATTTATAGCATCATCATTTAGGAAATAAGGCTCATCTATACCATTATCAATTTTTGCAATCACAATGAATATAGGTCTTGATTTGCCAATTAAAGGTATTGAAAGTTGCCTAAATTTCTCTTCTAAAAGCTTTTGGTTGAATTGGGTTCTTAAAAATGAATCACCGTTTACTTGATTAACAGAATAGCTAACTATGAAATCTTTGCGGACTGTTCCTGAATTAACTATTCTCCAGATATAAGATGGATTAGGGGACCCACTAAGACGATAAACCATTTTATCAAAAGATTGATTAAGTGACTTGTCTAACGAAACTCCTGATTCAATTTTATGATTTATCTCAAAAAGTGTCTTAAATTCCTTCCCAAAAGCTGTATTAGAAAAGATAATCAATAATATAAATAGATAATATAAATTGTTGCTAAAATTATTCTTCACAATAGGTATTCTAAATGACAAAAGAAAATATAGATAATGATCCTTATAAATCTGCCGGAGTAGATATTTCAGCAGGCAATGATCTTATCGATCTTATAAAAAAAGATGTCTCATCAACGCAAAATAATAATGTTTTAGGTGGTATCGGTGGTTTTGCAGGAATGTATAAACTTGGAGAAGAATTCAAAAAACCTGTTCTAGTTGCATGCACTGATGGTGTTGGAACAAAAGTAGCGCTTGCACAAAAATATAATAAACTTGATGGAATTGGCCAAGACCTGGTAGCAATGTGCGTAAATGATTTGATCACATGTGGAGCTAAGCCACTATTCTTTTTAGATTACTTTGCATCTTCAGAACTTGACGTAACTGAGGCATCTACAATTATTGGAAGTATAGCTAAAGCATGCAAGGAATCGGGGTGTGCTCTTCTTGGAGGCGAGACTGCTGAAATGCCAGGGCATTATGTTAACAATAATTTTGACTTAGCAGGATTTTCTGTTGGCTGTGTTGAGGAAGATAAAATTATTAATTCATCTAAAGTTGGAGAAGGTAATATTCTTATTGGTATCGAATCAAGCGGAGCTCACTCTAATGGTTATTCTTTAATCAGAAAAATACTTGAAGAATCATCATGCCCTGATGATGAGAAAGATGATATGGCTAGTGCTTTTTTAAAGCCCACTCACTTATACCCCTCACTTATTAATAAGTTATTGAATACTTATTCAATAAACTCACTATCTCATATCACTGGTGGAGGTCTTACAGAAAATCTTCCCAGATCTATTCCCAAAGATTTATGCGCAAATATAAAAAAATCTTCATGGAAACTTCCAAATGAATTTAAGTGGCTTAAAGAAAATGGAGGTATAGGCGATGATGATATGTTCAGAATATTTAACTGCGGCATTGGAATGGTTTTGATAGTGAATAAAGAAGAAGCTGAAAGTATTATGGATTACATAAAAAGTGATGGATATGATTGCTATGAGATTGGCTATATTGAAAGTAAGACTGATGCATCAATAAAATATTCATAAAAATGAAAAGGATTATTGTCCTCATATCCGGAAGCGGCTCAAACCTTCAAGCAATAATTGAAAATATAAACCTTGGTCTTATTCAAGCAGAAATTGTTGAAGTTATATCAAATGATCAAAATGCCTATGGCTTAATTAGAGCAAAAAATGCAAATATCGATACATTTGTTCTTGATCATAAATCTTTTAATTCCAGAGATGAGTATGATGATGCTCTTGAAAAAAGAATTCAGATTAAGAATCCAGATTTAATTGTTATGGCAGGTTTCATGCGCATTCTCACGCCACTAATACCAACAAAATATAAAGGGAAAATAATAAACATTCACCCCTCTTTATTGCCGCTATATCCTGGCTTAAATACGCATGAAAAAGTAATAAATAACTCTGATAAAGAGCATGGTATATCTATTCATTTTGTGTCCCCAGTTTTAGATGGAGGTCCTTTAATAGCTCAAGGCGTAATTGACACAAATGATAATTTAATAGAATTACTTATTAAAAGAATTCATAGTATGGAACATTTATTATATCCACTTGTCATACAATATATATGTGAAGAAAAAATTTATTTAGAACACTCAAATGATAAGGTTGCTTTCAAAGATATTGAATTAACAGATGGCATATTAAAAATTAAATACAATGTATAAAATTACTTTCCTAGCTTTGATTTTTTCAACGTACTCTTACGCGATTGATGACTATGAGGCTGAGTATAGGTTTAAATCGTCTCAAATAGATATTAAAGGTATTCGTCAATTAAAGGTTGATGAGGAAGGCGAGTCATCTTTAACTTTTAAGGCCAAAAGTACATTAGCACGCCTTTACTTTAAAACAGTTTTTAGTATCCAAGCTGATGCTGTTAATACAAAAAGCTATGAAATTGAAGTTAAGCCTGGCTTTGTGAATCGTGATCAAGAAATTTTAATTGATACTAATTCAAACCAAATGAGTTCAAAAGGAAGAGATGAATGGATTTTAAAGGCGCCAATGATACCTGTTGTTGATCCTCTTAATGCACAAATTCAAATTAGGATCATGATCTTAAATGGTTTTAAGGAATTTAAATTAAATCTTCTTGAAATAAAAAATGGATCTGTAGAATCTAATGATTATAA
>Ga0315331_10001595_pt1 | contig 17033 bp, 11 predicted proteins | sample M160m34915metaG_FD_203456 | JGI IMG/M metagenome (GOLD analysis project Ga0315331, IMG submission 203456) | Ammonia-oxidizing marine archaeal communities from Monterey Bay, California, United States - M1 60m 34915 | ecosystem: Environmental > Aquatic > Marine > Intertidal zone | place: USA...
CGTTCTTCGGGAGGCAGCGACCCTCAGCAACAGCGATAGCCGCATTCTTGTGGTCGTGGAAATGGCTGGTGGCAATGATGGCCTGAACACCGTAATACCGTACAGGGATGACAAGTATCACGAAGCTCGTCCGAAACTCGCTGTACCAAAGTCACAGGTGCTGCAGATTGATAATCAGCTTGGCTTTCATCCGTCCATGAAAGGATTTGCGGACCTGCTGGAAGCCGGGCGACTGGCGGTTGTGCAGGGGGTTGGTTATCCCGATCCCAACCGCTCTCATTTTGAGTCAATGGATATCTGGCACTCGTGTCAGCGGAAGGACAAAAATCGTACGGACGGCTGGCTGGGCCGTTACCTGCAGCAGGTCGGTGCAGCGAATTCACAGGACCCTGTGGGTCTGCATCTTGGAGAAGACAAACAGCCATTTGCTTTGATGTCGCGCGACGTGCGGGTGCCGTCGATTCGATCGCTGGATGAATTTCGACTGGCTGGGAATAACAGCACACAGTTTCGGCAGGCGATAAAAGAGCTGGCGGCTGCTCGGCGCGGTCACAGCAATGACCTGCTGGGATTCGTGCAGGCCAGTACCAGCTCGGCCATCACGGCCAGTGAACGGATCGAGTCTGCCGGGATGAAGTACAAGCCGTCGCAGGCGTATCCGCAGAATGCGCTTGCTCAGAAACTGCAGACTGTTGCCAAACTGATTAATTCCGGACTGCAGACATCTGTCTACTACGTTCAGATCGGTGGATTCGATACGCATGCTCAACAGGCGGACGCACATTCGGTGCTGCTGCGTTATGTCAGTGAATCCGTCAATACGTTCGTCAACGACCTGAACGCTCATGGTCACGGCGACCGAGTATTGTGCATGTGTTTCAGCGAATTCGGCCGGCGAGTGAAGGAAAATGCCAGCGAGGGTACAGACCACGGTACCGCGGGGCCCGTATTCCTGGTGGGTTCCCCGGTCAAACCCGGCCTGACGGGCACTCATCCCAGTCTGTCTGAACTGAAAGACGGTGATCTGCAGCACCACACAGACTTTCGCCGGGTGTACGCGACGGTTCTGGAACAGTGGCTGCAAACGGATTCGCAACGCGTGTTGAAAGGCCAGTTTCAACCGGTGGATGCGTTGCGTCCAGTATGACGCACTATGTGCCCGGCCCGGCCCACGCTCACTCAGTCACAGCCGTTCGGCCGGTGCGTTTGCGTGCCTGTTCGTGCAGCTCAACAGGAACGTGTTCCAACAGACGTTCGATGATGTCATCAGGTGTGACTCCCTGACTGTCGGCCTGGAACGTGGTCATGATGCGGTGTCGCAGGACGGGTTTCGCAACATACTTGATGTCTTCGGTCGTTACATGAAAACGACCTTCCAGAAGCGCCCGGGCCCGTGCCCCCAGGATGAGGTATTGCCCCGCGCGTGGCCCGGCTCCCCAGTTGACGAGTTCCCGAACAAACGGCGGCGCCTCGTTTTCTCCGGGCCGTGTTGCACGGACGAGGTCTCGCGCATAGATAAAGTTGTATTCAGCACATGGAACTCGCCGAACCACTTCCTGCAACGCCTGAATCTGTTTGCCGGTCAGCACCGGTGTCAAATCCGGTTTTTCGTTGCCGGTCGTCTGCTTCAGAATTCGCAACTCTTCTGCGGAAGTCGGGTACTGTACCAGAACGTTAAACATGAAACGGTCGAGTTGGGCTTCCGGCAGCGGGTACGTACCTTCCTGCTCAATCGGGTTCTGAGTGGCCAGCGTGAAGAATGGTTCCGACAGACGATAAGTACTCGAACCAACGGTGACGTGACGTTCCTGCATGGCTTCCAGCAGTGCCGCCTGAGTTTTCGGAGGTGTGCGGTTAATTTCATCAGCCAGTAACACGTTCGTGAACAAGGGGCCCTGAATAAATTGAAACGTCTTGCGGCCGGTCTCGGGATCGTCCTGCAGCACGTCCGTACCGGTGATGTCTGACGGCATCAGGTCCGGAGTAAACTGAATCCGTCGAAATGCCAGTTGCAGAATGGAAGCGATCGTGCTGCACAACAGCGTCTTTGCCAGTCCGGGAACGCCCACCAGCAGGCAATGACCTTTGCAGAACATGGCGATCAGCAGTTCATCTACGACTTCGTCCTGTCCAATGATGACTTTCCCGATTTCCGAGCGCATTCGCTGGTAGGCAACGGTAAGCCCTCGGATTGCCTGTTCTTCCAGCTGTTCCGGTGCGACATTTTCTGAATCGTTGGTACTCTGTTCGGAATGGCCGGTCATTTTGTTTGTGTGACTCCGGTGGGCATAAGCAGGTGAGCAAACGGGCCACATTGAAGCGTGATTTCCGGAAAATTGCGAGTCGATCGACCGGGTTCACGTCCTGATGCCGTGAATTCTGCAGTCAGTGTTCTCGTTTTATCCGTTTATGCGTGTCGTCTTTGAGTTATGCTGAGCGGTCTGCGGGAATGGCACCATAATTCCCTGCAGGTTGCTCGTCTTTTTTTGCTGCGGCCACGCCGCATAACAAGCAACGCGGAAACACATCATGAGCGATGTAGAGTATCTGATCTTTGACGTGGAAGCCGTCGGTGACGGCGATTTGATTCAACGAGTACGATATCCGGACGAAGACCTTCCGCCTCGAGACGCAGTTGAACGTTACAGCGCAGATTTGCTGGAACAGACAGGGCGAGACGTCATTCCGCCCACGTTTGTTGTCCCTGTTTCGGTTGCTGTCGCGAAAGTTTCCGCACGATACCAGCTGCTGGATCTGACCGTTCTGGACGCGCCGCTGTTTCGTCCGGAACAGATCACTCGAAAGTTCTGGCAGGGGTGGGAACATTACGGCCGTCCCACGTTCGTCACATTCAACGGTCGCGGCTATGACATGCCGGTGCTGGAACTGGGCGCGTTTCGACACGGTATCAGTCTGCCGGCCTGGTTTAACGTGGAATCGCGGTCGTTCGAACAGGCGCGTAATCGCTACAATATCGATCGCCACATAGACCTGCAGGATCTTTTTTCCAACTTCAGCGCCATGCGAGTCAACGGCGGCCTGAATCTGGTGTCGAATCTGATTGACAAACCCGGAAAGTCGGGCATTGACGGTTCTCAGGTGCAGGATCTGTACTTCGACGGACACGCCGACCGTATCAACGACTACTGCCGCTGTGACGTACTGGACACCTATTTCGTTTTTCTACGCACTCGTGTATTGATCGGCCGCCTGAGTCTGGAAGACGAAGAAGCACTGGTCACTGAAACGCGTGACATGTTGGAATCGCAGGCTGACGACCACCCGGCATACGCCCACTACCTGGAATTCTGGGACCGACGGCTGGAACAGGCACGGCGTCGACAGTCCACTGTCGACGGTGCCGGGATTTCCGTTGAACAGGTTGCCACTGTCAGTGATACAAAGTCAGATGACTCCTGACGGTCCAGTTCGGTGTTCGGTGAACAATCATGAGCTTGTCTGCCACCGGCAGGCACCGTTGCGGAACGGACGTTGACCTGACGAAAATCAGATGCCGTTTTCGGATTCATGACGACTACGTCAGAATGTCTCGCAGCACATGTCCGTGCACATCCGTGAGGCGGCGATCGAACCCGTTGTGACGATATGTGAGTCGAGTGTGGTCAAGGCCCAGCAGGTGCAGGATGGTTGCGTTCAGATCGTGAATCGACGACACATCTTCGACCGCCTTGAACCCCAGTTCATCGGTTTGTCCATAGCTGGTGCCACGTTTGACTCCTGCACCACCCAGCCAGGCCGTGAAACCCTGAGGGTTGTGGTCTCGCCCCTTCGCCCCTTTCTGGAACATCGGCATGCGCCCGAATTCCGTACACCACACGACCAGTGTGTTTTCCAGCAGTCCCCGCTGCTTCAGATCGTTGAACAGAGCAGCGGCTGGCTGGTCTAGAATTTCTCCGTGGATGTCATACTGATTGCGCAGATCAGAATGGCCGTCCCAGTTCAGACGGCCACCGCTGGCATAGGACCCGTTGAACAACTGCACAAAGCGAACGCCATTTTCGATCAGTCGTCGCGCCAGGATGGCATTCTTCGCGAAGGAGGCCTTCGTTTCGTTCGCTGAATCTGCTCCGTACGTTTTCAGCGTGTGGGCAGTTTCCGTCGACAGGTCGGTGATCTGTGGCACAGACAGCTGCATTCGGGCAGCCAGTTCGTAACTGGCGATACGAGCAGAAAGGTTGCTGTCGTCCGGGTTTCGTTTCAGGTGCTCGTCATTCAGCACAGACAGTAGAGATCGGGCAGCACCATCCTGGTCTATTCCGATTTTGTCGGGGGGTATCAGATTCCGAATCGGCTGGCTGCTGCTGAACGGAGTGCCCTGGAAGACGGCCGGAAGAAAGCCGGGGCCCCAGTTGTTGACGCTGGCCTGCGGAACGCCCCGCGGATCCGGTATCGAGACAAATGCAGGAAGGTCCTGATTCTCTGTGCCCAGCGCATAGGTCACCCAAGCTCCAATACTGGGAAAGCCATCCAGCACATTGCCCGTTGACAGAAAGTTTTCGGCGGGACCGTGCGTGTTCGACTTGCTCGTCAGTGTATGAACAAAAGAAACGTCATCGACGATGCCCCCCAGATACGGAATCATATCGGAAACCATCTTGCCGCATTCACCACGCGGACGGAAGGCGTATTGCGGTCGTGCCAGGTTACCCGCCGGCCCCTGAAACGTCACCGCAGGCCCTCCTGCCAGAGGCTGCCCATCGCGTTTGATCAGCTCTGGCTTGTAGTCATACGTTTCCAGCTGGCTGCAGGCACCAGCGCAGAAAATAACCACGACATTCTTTGCCTGTGCCTCCCGATGGCCACAGCGTGGTGCGTGCGGTCTGCCGGGGTCGATGCGTACTCTGTCGCTCGCGAGCAGTTGATCCTCGCTCAGCAGACTGGCCAGCGCGATTCCTGCAAGTCCCGACACGGTCTGGCCAAAAAGGTCTCGTCGCTGCAGCAGATGGTGTCCGACAGGTGAAGGTATGTTCGTCATAATTACGGGATGAAGAGGAACTCACTGCTGTTAAACAGGACTCGGCACACGGTGGCCAGCCCGTGAGTATTGACGACTGCCCGAACCGAAATTCTTTCCGCTTCGGAAACGGGGCGTCCGAAAGCCAGACGGAACGCGAGGTCAGTCTGATCTTCAACTGATTCTCCGGCTTGGGCCTGCACGGATTTCGCAAACGCTTCAGCCTGATCGATAACGAATGAGCTGTTGAACAGGTTTAATGCCTGAATCGCGGTCGTCGACTGGCTGCGGCGCGGCGCCGGCAGTCCGGCGTCCGGGCAGTCAAACGCGCCGAAAATCGGCACCGGTTCCATGCGAATTTTATGAGCGTAAACCATTCGGCGCATTTCGTTTGCCGTGAACTTTTCCACGGGCGGGAATCCGCTCAGGCCGCCTCGTGTCTTGAAGAAGTCGAAACCCGGACCTCCCGTTTTAAGATTCAGCTGCCCGCTGACCTGCAGCATGCAGTCACGGATCGCCTCGGCTTCCAGGCGGCGGCCGGGAAAATGCCAGAGCAGCCGGTTGCTGGAATCCACAGCCACAGCATCCACTGCCTGCAAATCCGTTTTACTGACTTTGGCCGATCGCGACGACGCCTGCTGATAGGTCGCTGAAGACATGATGATGCGATGCAGTTGTTTCAGTGACCAGCCGCCTGAGATGAATTCGCGAGCCAGCCAGTCAAGCAGTTCCGGGTGACTGGGAGCCACACCGTTTAGGCCGAAATCACTCGACGTCTCAACCAGCCCGATACCAAAATGATATTGCCAGATGCGGTTCACCATCACTCGCGCTGTCAGCGGATTTTCGGGCGACGTCATCCACTTCCCCAGTATCGCCCGGCGTTGTACGTCGTCGGAATCCTGTGGCAGACTTACTGAACCGAGTGATGTCAACACGTGTGGCATGATCTCCGCCGTTGGCTGTTCCGGATCACCTCTGTTCAGAACAAAGGTCTTATCAGGTTCCCTGAACTTTCCTGAAAATACCAGCTGCGGCTTGCGAAAATTTGCCACCTGCTTTTCAAGTCGCTGCAACTGAGCCGCCAGAGCCGAAACATCTTCTGCACCTGCTGATGAACCGTTGCGCAACAATGACGTTATGGTGTCGTGAGGCGTGCCGACAGGAAGGCGGTCGGCCGAATGTGTAACAGCAGTCCAGCTTTGCCCATCCATAGACGTATCTATCCGATAACGGAGCGGCAGGCGATCACTGAACTTTCCTTCGCGGTCGCGGGACCACTCGATGCGGTCGATCGATTCAGCCTTCGAGAATCCCAGCTGAACCCACCCCCTGCCGTGTTCGTTCGAGATCCAGCTGTGGCTGTTACCGTAGTTTCCATCATTGATGTGCTTCAACTGATGTTTACCACTATCCGAATAATTCCCCGACGAAGAAGCCGTTGTGCCATTGTCTGCCAGAGCGATATTGGCCGGGTTGTGACCAGCGGTGAAGACTTCGAGTTCGTCGATGCAGGGCTCATGTTTGTCGTCGTCGATTGTCTCGAAGGATGTAAAACGGACAAAGCGGGCAGTGACCGGTTCGAAGTGTTCGACAGTTTTCAGTGCATTGACGGGAGAACGCAGGCGAGGCAGCAGTGTCGACGGGACCACCTCTTCCTGCATCATGATCACATCTGCCGTGATGCCTGTTCCCGTATCGCCACCGCGAAGAATCAGACGTGTCGTACGGGTGAAGTTATGAATTCCGGCATTAAACAATCCGCTCCACAGTGGCTTCTGTTCTGATTCGCCTTCAGCAACACCGGAAAAATAGTACTGGTCTCCCAGTGCAACCTGCTTCTGATCATTCTTTGTCGTAAGGTCGCCGTCGCTGTCCAGCACGTAGCGAGCGTCTCGCGTGTGCACTCCGCTGCCGTGTACACCCCACGAAATCCATAGCCGATACCGACCTTCGGAACCGGGATTCCAGGTGAACACGTCTTCGTCCGACTTGTTGTCCCACCATGTGTAACGGCCTCTGCTGAAATTGCCGTAGCGTGACTTATCGCCGACGTCGTTTCGATAGCCGCGAGCGGCCCCGTCCGGATTCGTGCCGTGGCCATTTTTCGTCTTAAGCAGTGTTACCCGATCGAGATCCTCATCGTCAATAATAATCGTTCGCCCGGCGAAAGCCTTCGGCTCAAACTCATTCAGACGGTTTCTGAGCCCGGAAATTTGTGGCTGCAATTCGTCAGCCTTTGCCATTCGACGTTGAAACTGCTCACCGCGAATCTCGCGGTCGCCATAGTCGACGCCGGCAAAGAACGCCTGCATCGCGTAATAATCTGATTGAGGAATGGGATCGAATTTATGATCGTGACATCGAGCACAACCGACCGTCACACCAAGAAAAGTGGCCGTTGTGCCCACGACAATTTCGTCCAGTTCGTCCTGTCGAGCCAGTCGTTTGGATTCGTCGTCCTTCCCGATCTGTCCAGGCAACAGCGCCGCAGCGGCAACCATGAACCCCGTAGCTGCGTCTTCGCCGACAGTGTCTCCGGCCAATTGTTCAAAGACGAACCGATCGTACGATTTGTCCTGATTGAACGCATCAATGACGTAGTCACGGTAAGGCCATGCGTGGGGACGCGGTGTGTTGACTTCGAAACCATGAGTGTCTGCGTAACGTACGACGTCCAGCCAGTGCTGAGCCCATCGTTCACCGTACCGGGGACTGTCCAGTAATTGGGCAATCAATAGACGCACTGCTTCCGACACTCCGCTGTTCTGCTCCGCTGTTTGTCCGGAGCGTGAGATCCGCTGCGTCCAGTTCTCAATTTGCTGTGGTGTTGGCGGCAGACCGTGCAGGTCCATGAACATACGTCGAATCAATGAGATGGGGTCTGCAGGTGGCGATCGTCGAAGTCCGACGATTTCAAGTCTGCGATCAATAAACGCATCAATAGGATGGTCGCCGACCGGCGGCACGACATTCTGCAGCGGCTGAAATGCCCAGTGTGTCTTTGGATTCTGCTGCGGCTGTTCGTCGGCCGGAGCTGTGGCTCCGCCTGCCAGCCACGTTCTGATTTGATTTATCTGTTCTGTTGACAGCGGCTCGGCTTCGGGCGGCATCTGCTCTGATTCGTCGGTTGCAGTGACTCGCACCAGCAAACCGCTTTGAAGTTCAGCACCGTTCATTAGTGCAGGTCCGGAGTCGCCGCCCATGTGCATGAACTCGACGGTATCGAGCCGCAGGTTGGCCTCCTGCCTGATTGCTCCATGGCAGGAATAACATTTGGCCCTCAGAATCGGCTTGATGTCGCGAACATAGTCAACGTCAGCGGAGTACACGACATCAGCGATCAGAGTCGTCACGGCCAGCAAGCAAATGACCTGTTGAAGGGGAGTTCGGAACATGCTGCACATCATAACAGCAAGGGCCGACGCAATACACTGCGAAAGCAATGGACACTCGAAGGCAAAGACCTATTACTCATTTGAGATTAATTCGGCGACGGCCGGCGATTTTTTTACTGCCTGTACGGCGTGATGCAGTCGCGACTTGACCGTGCCAAGCGGAAGTTCCAGAGCTTCAGCAATTTCCGGTTGAGTCATGTCATCGACGAATCGCATCAGCAGAATTTCACGATGGGCATCCGACAGAGCCGCCAGCATGACAGCGAAATCCTCGCGTTCCAGCGAGTCACCTGGATCAGCCGCGGGAAAAAGATCGAAGTTTTTGTTGTGGCTCGTGGATCGTTGTCGTTTCTTTCGTGACGCAATCGACAGGTTCCGTACCGCGGGATACAGAAACGTTTTCATCTGAGCAGTCAGTTCGAAGCCCGGAAATTTTCTCACCAGGTAGGAAAATGTCTCCTGCAGAACATCCAGAGCATCGTCGTGATGACCTGTGAAGCGGAACGCCAGGCCCAGCACCCAGTCTTTATAACGATGATACAGAACTGCAAACGCATCGTGGTCGCCGAGATTAATTGCGGCAACTAGCTGAAGATCTGTCTGTTTGTCTGACTCCTTGCTCATTCATGTGCCCCAAACGCGGCACCGGCCACCAGGCTCAGGGTGCGGCCGGGAAATCGCCCGCCAATTGCTGCCGGGCTCTGGAACTGCTGTCGTGCCGGTTGGACGATCATACTACTGAGAAGTTCCCGATTTGTGTGAACTGATTGTTGCTGACAGCCTCTTCATTGACCGAATCGTACGTCATGTTGACAACGATCAGGCTCAGCACAATGACGGCCGCATTGGTGTGACCATGCAGATTGAGAGTGCTGAAGCTGCAGCAACCGTTCAATTGTTTTTCACGGTTTTCGAGTTTGTCAGCAGACGATTCGGCCTCGGGACAGGTGTCGGATGCGCTGAGGACGTTTTCAGGGCCTTTCAAAGTGGTGCCAGCTGTCCGGTCGCGAGTTCCACTGTTCTGTAGAATTGATTGAACGAATCAGGCGGGTAAGTGGCTGAAGGAAGCGGAGGTTACGAAACATGTCGGAATCAAGCATGTCAAAATTGCCGGAAGATCAATTACCACAAGAGGTTGTGGCCGAATTTCACAAACAGTCTGCGGTGCCAATTTCCGTGCCGGACACGTTGGATGAGGCCATTCTGCGCGACGCCCGATCCGTTCTGCTTAATGCGGCGACAATGAGGCAGGTACAGCCGGTACGGCGAAAATGGTCGGTGGGACTGTTGTCGGTCGGCAGCCTGGCCGCGGCATTACTGATTGCGATGTCGTCTCAGTGGAACGCCCGGGAGCTCCGGCCGCAGCCGGCTCGATCTGTTACGGAATACGAAGCCAGCGACGATCAGTCGGAATCTGGTCGGAGTACATCCAGGTCAGTGGCGACTGCGTTTCAAAAGGAAGATTTTGATCAGAATGGCAGCGTCGACATCCTGGATGCGTTTGCGCTGGCTCGGCAAGTTCGTCAGTCCGATGCTGACCTGGCGACAGGGGATCAGAACGGGGACGGTGTGGTGAATGATGTGGATATAGAGCTGATCGCGATGAATGCAGTGATGTTGTAATCGTGGCAGTATGCCGAGGCTTTCAATTGGGACGTTAAGTATGTCCCTTGTGCTGTGAAAAACGAAAGGCGACGAATAATGAACGTTGCATTTGATAATCGAAGCAACTGCGAGCGACGGCGGCGTGTGCCGCTGGCGTGGACAGTGCTGATTGTTTTGGATCTGTGTCTGATGGCCATAGTGTGTGCTCAGGATGAGGCAAAAGAGGCAGTCGTTGAATCGAAAACGGTGAATGTTGTGGTCGATAAACATGAATCCGGGACGCAGGCTGCTGCAGTGGCGGAAAATGCCCGATCTGCTGCCGCACCGCGTGACAAAGTTCCCGGAGTGTCTGTTGTTCAGCTGGAAGGCCCCAATCAGATCGAGGCGAATGCCATGCGGTTTGAAGCCATCGACGTGTTTGTTGATTCGGGTAATCAGCCTCTTGCCGCCTATCAGGTTGAGCTGGCCAGTAAAACACCAGGCGTTGAAATCGTGGGCATTGAAGGAGGTGAGCATGCTGCCTTTGCAGACCCTCCCTACTACGATTCCAGGGCGATGAACAACAACCGAGTGATCATTGCAGCGTTCACGACGGGTGAGAATCTGCCGGCAGGTCGCAGTCGAGTGGCGCGGATTCACGTTCAACTGCAGGGACCAGGCGTAAAAGAGTATGAAACGAAACTGCGTGTTTCGGCAACCACTGACGGGAAACGTGTTCCGGCTGAGTTATCGATTGAAAAGTCAGAGGCCTAGAGCGAGGCGATGCAGACTTCACCACGAAGTCTGCATCCGGCAGTTACAAACAGAAAACGAATTACGATCGTATCGAAAGGTGAATGACATGAAATTCGCACGCGTCGACGCTCACTGGATTCCGGCCACAGTACTTATCCCGGTGGTCTGCTTTGCGTTTATCGGTTGCGGTAAAAGTGTCGATCGAACGGTAGACGAATCACACACGTTACCTTCACAAGTGCCGGCTGCCGATGACCAGGTGGACACAATGTCTCTAACCGAACTGGATTCGGAAGTCAGCGACATGCAAGAACCTGCTGCACCGGGCGGTCTTTTTTTTGGAGGCCCACCGACGGTCAGACTTGGTGAGTCGTCAGCTGCCGAAACTCTTGGTTTGCAGCCAGGCGACAAGATGAAACCCTCGGGACGGATCCGAGGCAGTCAAGTGATGACCATTACGCCCGAGCCGTCACCCGCCGCGCTGCCGGAAGGGCCGCCCACTCTCCGTAAGCCGAAAGGTGCCGGGGTGCCAATTGCTGATCGGCCCATGCCCGGAAGCAGGCAGGGAAAAGAATCTCAGTCAGAGAATGGCGTTGCCGAAAATCAGCCGACACCAGCCGGGCCCCCCGAGTTGGCAGATGCCAAACTGCAGAAGCCGACAGCGGACGGCAGATCACGCAGTCGGGAAAGTACTGCTCAAGGGTCACTGCGTGATCGGTGGTTTCAAGGTCCCGCTTTGGCAGAATCAAAGAAGAAGGCCCTGCAGCTTGATCTGCAGCCGGGCGAAGAACTCTGGGTTATTGCAAGGGCTGTGGACACAGGTATTGTTCCGCCGAATCCTGACGTTCCCGGCTGTGGTGCTTTGATGGCGATTCTGCCGAATCAAGCGGAACAGGTTCCCGTGCCACTGAAACACACGGCTGTCAAAGGAAACATCGACGGCTACATCGCAACTGTTGATGTGACTCAACAGTTTCACAATCCCTACGATTCGAAAATTGAAGCAGTGTATGTGTTCCCTCTGCCGCAGGACGCTGCGGTGAACGAATTTGTCATGACTGTCGGAGACCGAAAAATCCGCGGCATTATTCGTGAACGTGAAAAAGCCGAACAGATTTATGCCGCAGCCAAATCACAGGGGCACGTGGCGGCACTGATGACTCAGGAGCGGCCAAACATCTTCACTCAGAAAGTAGCCAATATTGAACCTGGTAAACAGATCGACATCAATATTCGCTACTTTAACACACTCCGATACGATGACGGGGCTTACGAATTCGTGTTTCCGATGGTTGTTGGTCCTCGCTTTAATCCACCGGCCACGGCAGATGGCGTGGCCGCAGTCGCACGAGGTGGTCGCGGGGCCGACGGACAGAAGACAGAAGTACAGTATCTGGCGCCACGCGAACGCAGTGGTCACGACATTTCTCTGTCACTGAATATCGTTGCGGGGGTCGACGTGGAAAATGTTCGCTGTGTCAATCACTCGGTTGACGTGGAGGATATCTGCGAATCACAGCGGCGGGTTACGCTGTCCTCTCAGGCTTCCATTCCAAACAAGGATTTTGTGCTGCGTTACAAAGTAGCCGGTGATCAGATCAGGACGGCTATGCTGACTCACGAAGATGACCATGGGAAGTATTTCACGATGATGCTGTATCCGCCTGCAGATCTGGCTCAGGTGCAGCGGAGCCCCATGGAAATAGTCTTTGTGCTGGACTGCTCGGGAAGTATGCGCGGCAAGCCGATCGCTCAGGCCAAAGCAGCCATTTCATGTGCTCTGCAGTCACTTACGCCACGGGATAGTTTTCAAATCATTCGGTTTTCCAACAACGCATCTCAGCTGGGTCCCGAACCGGTGCTCGCGACGGAAACTAATATTGAGCGAGGTCTGAGATATGTCACGTCACTGAATGGCACCGGCGGTACTCATATGATCGAAGGCATTAAGGCAGCACTTGATTTTCCCCATGATGAAGGTCGTTTTCGGCTTGTGTCTTTTATGACGGATGGCTACATCGGCAACGAACAGCAGATCATGAGCACCATCCACGATAAAGTCGGACCATCGCGAATTTTCAGCTTTGGTGTTGGAAGTTCACCAAACCGGTTTCTGATGGACAGGATGGCGATTATCGGGCGTGGTGCCGTGGCTTACCTGAGCCTGAACGATAACGCGACGACGATCATGAATCGCTTCTATCAGAGCATCAGTCATCCGGCGATGACAGACCTGTCCATCGACTTTGGCAATATGGACGTTGCCGACGTCTATCCACAGAGATTACCCGATTTGATCGTCGGCCGGCCCGTGGTCGTTACCGGTCGTTTCAGAGGTGAACCGGATACAGTCAGCGTGACGGGGCGAGTTGACATGGAGGCCACGTCGTTCACCGTTTCACTTGATGAAGAAGATGCGTCGAAGGATCATTCGGGTGTTGCAGCTGTGTGGGCCCGGCTGAAAATCAAGGATATGGTGAACTACGCCGTACACCAGCCGGCAGCAGCTGATGAGATCAGGCAGGCCGTGACTCAGACGGCTCTGTCGTACAACCTGATGAGTTCGTTCACTGCCTTCGTGGCCGTTGATTCACTTACCAAGACCGAAGGGGATTTCGGTACAACCGTGGCTGTGCCCGTACCTGTACCCGAGGGGGTGAAGTACGAAACAAGCGTTGGCGGATCAAACTGAGTCGTTACTCCCGGTGAGTTCAACCCGGCGTGCTGCGTACATCAATCCGTTAACAGGGTGCCGTTCTCAGGTTCACGGCCGTTTCTGTTCTACGGTGGTCCTTCCGGTTTCCTGTTCGCACCACCAGGAGCTTTACTATGGCGTTCCGGAATCAAGGTGATACTGACGGTCGGACTCAGTTTCAAAGACTTAGCCAAAGCCGACTGTTCAACCGCCGTGTTCGGCCACATTAACGAAGCGGTGGAGCAAAGGATCTGGTGTGCTGAATTGGGGGGCGTGCCGGATCAGTTCTTTCAGCAGGTTTTCCGCCTTGCACACACCTGACGGCACGCCCCCTTCTTCAAATAGCCGTTCTCATGTCATCAGTACTCGTAACAGTCACGCTGTTTACTGTCTGAGCGATCATCAGATTGACGGTCACTTACATAGTCAGAACAGCCATATGAATCATATGGCTGTTCAACGTTGCGCCTGTTTCCGACCACGGGTTGGGAACTGTATCTGCCATGATGTCGCCGGCGATGAACAAATCAGTTACTATTACACTGGAAGGCTCACCACACCTTGCTGCCTTGTGTCTCTAAACGGCAGAAATTCGGCGAATCGGTTCAGTCTGACAGTGAAATCCCTGATTCAGGGTCCTCAATACTGACTCAGACGACCAGCGATCAAACCAGAATAAATGCCTGTATTTCAGGAGAGAAACTGTATGCAGCTGCAAACCATTAGAATTGGATTTCTTGGAACAGGTCGAATGGCGACCGCGCTGGCAACCGGGTTTACTCGAGACCTGTTGTCAGCAAGTCAGATTCTTGGCGCCGACCCGGTAGCGGCATCACGTGAACACTTTCTTCGGACTGTTGGTGACGATGCGGTCGTTGGCGAGACTGCAGATCCGAGCCTGAACGACGCGGACATTATCTTTCTGGCGGTCAAACCGCAGGTCATGAAGGCGGCACTGGCGACACTTCATCCTCCGACTTTGTCTTCAAAACTGGTGGTATCTGTTGCCGCCGGCATGACGATCTCAACGCTGGAGTCAGGGTTGCCATCAGGAACGCGGCTGATCCGCGTGATACCCAATACTCCGAGTTTGATCGGCCGCGGAGCATGTGGCGTGAGTCGTGGCAGGTTCGCCACTGAGGAAGATGAGAAGATCGTCAATGAATTGCTGGAAACTGTTGGCGTGGTGGAAAACGTTCCGGAGAAACTATTGGATGCCGTGACCGGACTTTCCGGCAGCGGACCAGCGTATGTTTTTCAGATTATCGAAGCGCTCAGTGACGGAGGCGTGGAGGTTGGTCTGCCCCGCGACATGGCCACTCGACTGGCTGCCCAAACGGTTGCGGGAGCAGCCGAGATGGTCCTGCAGACCGGGGAACATCCTGGCATGCTGAAGGACGCCGTGACCAGCCCCGGCGGAACGACGATCGCAGCGATTCATGAAATGGAAAAGGCGGGTGTACGAGCTGCACTGATGAACGCCGTTGTGGCGTCAGCGAAACGTTCAAAGGAACTTGCTGACCCGTGACCGGACTGTCGTTCCGCGAAAACAAACGATCCCGCACCACAAGTTCCGGAGGTGTGCCGTTCAGGTTCGAATTGAAATGGTCGAAACATGCAGAACTTCGTTCCTGACCGACTTTAAACGGACTTTTTCTTCTTAACCCACGGAGCTTTCAGAGTGGCAGTGCGGTTGAACACCGGTCTACCCGGAGTGCTGTCCTGGTCCACGCAAAAATATCCCTTCCGTTCAAACTGACAGCGATATCCCTGAACCGGCGCCGACAGAGACGGTTCCAGCTTCGCTGGCATGACCTGAAGTGAGGCTGGATTGAGGTTACTCTGCCAGTCCTGAGACTCATCTGTCACTTCATCCGGGTTCTCTGTGACGAACAGGTGGTCGTACAGCCGCACTTCCGCATCGATGGCGTCTGCCGCACTGACCCAGTGCAGCGTCGCTTTCACTTTTCTGCCATCCGGAGCGTTGCCACCTTTGGTTTCCGGATCGTACGTACAGTGAATCTCCGTAATATTGTCATCCGCATCTTTCACCATATCGTGGCATTTCACGAAGTACGCCCAGCGCAAGCGCACCTCGCGGCCCGGGCCAAGACGGAAAAACTTCTTGGGCGGGTCCTCCATGAAGTCTTCTCGTTCAATGTAGATTTCCGGCCCGAACGGGACATTTCGTGAACCGGCTGATTCGTCCTCCGGGTTGTTGACTGCTTCCAGAGTTTCGGATTGATTGTCCGGATAATTCGTGATGACAACTTTCAGCGGGTCCAGCACAGCCATGCGACGATCGGCCGTTTTGTTCAGTTCTTCCCGGATCTGATTTTCCAGGACGACCATGTCAGTGGTTGCATTATGTTTGGTGACACCCACGTGCACACACAGACTGCGAACGGATTCCGCCGTGTAGCCTCGGCGACGCAGTCCGGAAATTGTGGGCATGCGTGGATCATCCCATCCCGTAACGTGCCCCTCGTTGACCAGCAGCAGAAGCCGTCGCTTGCTCATCAGTGTATACGTCAGATTCAAACGATTGAATTCAATCTGCTGCGGATGATGAATGCCGATGTTTTCACAGAACCAGTCGTACAGTGGCCGGCGGTTTTCAAATTCCAGCGTGCAGATGCTGTGGGTGATACCTTCTATAGAATCAGACTGTCCGTGCGTGTAATCGTAGGTCGGATAGATACACCACGTATCGCCCGTGCGATGATGAGTGACATTGCGAATGCGGTACATGACCGGATCACGGAGCAGCATCACCTGATGCCCCATGTCAATTTTCGCCCGCAGTACGTGTTCGCCTTCGTCGAACTCACCGGCTTTCATGCGACGAAACAGATCCAGGTTTTCTTCTCTGCTGCGGCTTCGATGCGGACTGTCGATGCCAGGCTGCGACGGTGTCCCACGGCCGGCCCGGATGTCTTCAAGAGGCAGGCTGCAGACGTAGGCTTTGTCTTCGTCAATGAGCTGCTCCGCCCATTGATAAAGCTGTTCAAAGTAGTCAGAGGCGAAGAACAGTCGGTCTTCCCAGTCAAAACCCAGCCAGCGAATATCTGCCTTGATCGATTCCACGTATTCCACGTCTTCCTTTTCAGGATTCGTGTCGTCAAATCGCAGATTGCACGTGCCACCGTACTCCTGAGCAATACCGAAGTTCAGGCAGATGGACTTCGCGTGGCCGATATGCAGATAGCCATTGGGTTCCGGGGGGAAACGGGTCTTGACGATTCCCTCCCATTTGCCCGTGCGGATGTCGTCTTCAACAATTTGTCGCACGAAATCACGATGGTCTGAGAGGTCGCTGTCTGTTCCGGACATGGTCAAAGTGCTTTCAGGTAGATTAATCGGCCTCACCGTTGAGGCACCAATTCTCACAGATAACTGCTCAGACGGGAATTTATCTGTCCACGTCGACTTCACGAAGCGTACAGGGCCACTTGATACAGTGTTTAAGTTAAGCTTTTCTGTACATCTGCTGAAACGCCTGCAAAGTCAGTGGTTCGCTGTAAATTGACTTTTGTGGTCGCTTTTAATTGCTCCTGACAGGTACCCTGAGGCGGCTCGGCGGCTCGGCGGCAGTCGGGATGCCGGGATGCCGGGATGTCGGGAT
>Ga0315331_10001600_pt1 | contig 17022 bp, 12 predicted proteins | sample M160m34915metaG_FD_203456 | JGI IMG/M metagenome (GOLD analysis project Ga0315331, IMG submission 203456) | Ammonia-oxidizing marine archaeal communities from Monterey Bay, California, United States - M1 60m 34915 | ecosystem: Environmental > Aquatic > Marine > Intertidal zone | place: USA...
GATCGTCGTTGCGACTCGGTTGCTGATCGTGATGCCTAGTGGGTTCGATAAGTCGAGTACTGCGGCTTGGCTGTGGAGTGATGCGCCGATCAGGCTCACGTTATCTGGCACGGCGACGGTCCAGGTGGCGCGACCTGATGCATCGGCAAACTGAAACGCAGTGTCAACGTAGGATACTTCGAGCGCGCAGCCAATCGCACCGAATGGCGTCAGGTCGACATACGTCGCAGCCAGTCCAACGACGTGGAATGCGAAGCCATTACTGCCGAGGTTTGCGCCTTCAACGGAGTAGCTCGTGCCAAGAAACGCTGACTCAATCGATAGTGGCGATCCTGGACCATGATTGGTTTCGGGCAGGCCAAGAACGCGGCCCCCACAACCACCTGCAAAGACGGTCGCTGTCGACACGCTACGAGTGGCAACATCAATGTAGTAGCTGCCCGCATTGCTGCCTTCGACGCCGCGCACGGCAAGGTGGTGAAACCCACCCGTCACCCGAATGTCGATGGCTTGATCCCATTCGTCGCGGTCGCTAGCGAAGAATGGTCCCGCAACATGATTAGGTGGTGTCGCGCCATCGAATAGATACACCACAACATCGTCGGCTGGAGAGTTGGGATGGTTGGCAGTTTCTGCAACGCGGATGCGTAACATCTGGTCGCCAAACGACAGGATGCGCCAAAAGTCCCAGTCGCCGTCGTGGCCAGTGGTTGCAAGGTCGCCATTGCATCGAATAGGCGCAAAGATGTTGGTGGCTGTCCCCCCAGTGCGCGGGTCATTATTTTCTGGGCCTTCGGTGGCTACGAGTAAGCCACTTGGGCTTGTCGATGGTTCCGCGCGCACGTCGAGCAGGTAGCCACCACTTGGCGCGGCATTTGCGCCGGCACTAATCGCGATGAAGTAGGTGCCGGGCGGCAGCGCTTTGGCATACAGGTTGGAGTAGTAGCCGGTATTCACCCCATCATCACTGGCTCTCAGGGGGCCACTCGATGCATCGAGCAGGGTTACAACAGTGTCGCGGATTTCTCCCGACCAGGTTGGTCCGGTTTGAACGCGCAGGTCTGTTGGCGCCAATAGCACGATGCGGAACCAGTCCTTATCGAGCACAGACGAGAGGTTGCCAATGGCTTCCTGTCCTGAAGACAGCAGGGTCGCTGTGCCGATCGTTGCGTTAGGTTCCGAGGCTTCGGGGATTCGCTGAGCAATGAGCGACGACAGCCCAGCTGAACTTGCAGCGAGGCAAATCGAGGCGAATGCGAAGAGGCGCGACATGGCGAGTATGCTAACCGGTTCTGTGTGTGTCTGCGATCTACTTGAGCTTACGTGGCCTCGCCATCAGTAGTCGTTCGCTTGGGTCGATCTTGTATTCTGCATTGCCGATCTTTAACTCGGCCTTGCCGTCGGGCATGCGCACGACGTATTCGGTGCCGCCGATCGTGACCGGAATCGGCATCGAAAACGGCAGGTTTTTCGGCGCAACCCAATTGAGGTGCAATACGCCGTCCATCAATTGGTACTCAATTCGAGGCAATCCGCCCGTGCGCACGTAGACCTCAAACCACCAGCCGAGGTCTTCGCCGGCAATTTTGCTGCACAGTTTGACGAAGTCGTCGGTGTCGACAAACCGAACCTGCTGACCATTCGTCGTCGCTGCTAGTTCTTTGCTCGGATATGCAAAGCGTCGTAGAGCCTCGAAGAACTTCTTGTCTCCTAATTGCCAACGCAAGGTGTGCAGCACCAAGCTGCCTTTGTAGTAGATGTCGTTACTGCCACCACCGAAGTAGATTTCGGCTGAGTTCTGCGCTTCGCGTGGCGCCAGAGGCTTGCGGTTCATGGTGCGATGTGCGCGCACTTCATCGAAGTAGGCTTTCTTGCCGAAGCGGACCTCGCGATAGAGGGGCTGCATGTAGGTGCCGAATCCTTCGTGCAGCCACATGTCTTTCCAGTCGCGGCAGGTAACTAGGTTGCCCCACCACTCGTGTGCTAGCTCGTGATTGTGGAGCCAGTCGTATTGCTCGTCGTTGAATCCGTTGCCGTAGGCGATGATCGTTTGATGCTCCATGCCTAAGTGCGGCGTCTCGGCGATGGCATATTTTTCGTGACGGAACGGATAAGGGCCGAGCAGTTGTTCGAAGACCTTGATGTGGTCGAGAAACGCCGGCATGCATCGCTTGGCCTTCCGCTTGTTTTTTGGCAGCACGTAGAACGTGACCGGCATCTTGGTGCCGTCAATGCACTCGAACGTCTCTTTCAGTTCGACGTAGGGCGCGATATTCAACGCGATGTTGTAGTTGGCAATTGGCGATGCCGACTGCCAGTGGAAGGTTGTCCGCCCATTCTTGGTTGTTGGCTCTGTCTGCAGCGTGCCGTTACTCGCCAGTGTCAATCCTTCGGGAATCGTGCACCGCAGATCGAAACCGTTTGGTTTGTCTGATGGATGGTCTTTGCATGGCCACCAAAGATCGGCGCCTTCACCCTGGCAAGATGTTGCGATCCAAGGTTTGCCATCTGGGGTCGTCGACCACGTGAATCCCCCAGTCCATGGCGGTCGTTTGGCAACGGTAGGCTTGCCGCCGTAAAGGACAGCCACCACGAACTCGCTATTCGCGGTGATCGGACTTTGTGATTCGATCAGGATTCGACCCTTCACATGGGTGAAGGGCACGGCTTTGCCCGCAATCGAGACGCCTTCAACAGTCAAGTTCTGATCGAGGTCGAGCGAGAAGTCCGTAAGCGTCCTGGTCGCTAGCGCCCGCATCTGCAGTTCGCCCGAAATGGACTTGTCGCTGGGATCGACACGCAGGTCCAGCGAGTAGTGCTGGACGTCGTAGCACGCTTGGTCCTCGCGAAGTAAGCCGCCTGAGACGTTGCGCGTGGCTGTTTCTTGGCAGAGGGCCATGCCAGAAATCGTCATCACTGTGGATGCTGCGAGAAGTAGCCTTGATGCAATCTTCATTGATTTGCCCAGTCTACGTGGTGGCTCAATGCTTGCTCCCTCGAAGATCGCTCGGCTATCGTAGTTTTATGGCAAACAATGCCGCCAATCTCCGCGGCTACTTGCTAGTCACCGCTTGCTACTGGGCATTCACCATTAGTGACGGGGCTCTGCGCATGTTGGTGCTGCTACACCTGCACGCGGAAGGGCAGACAGCAATAGCGCTTGCGCTCTTGCTAGTGCCCTATGAGCTCGCAGGTGTCGTCACCAATCTGCTGTCGGGGTTTTTAGGCGCGCGTTTTGGACTGAAGCTCCCGCTGGTATTGGGTCTTGCGTTGCAGGCAAGTGCATGCGCCATGCTTGCGGTTGAGGCGGCCCATTTGACGGTGCCCTATGTGATGGTGACCCAGGTGATGTCAGGTGTGGCCAAAGACCTGACTAAAGTTAGTGCCAAGAGCTATGTTCGCGAACTTGCGCCGGATCGATCCAAGACTGGGCTGTTCCGGTTGGTTGCTTGGATGACAGGTAGCAAGAACGCCATGAAGGGCTTTGGGTTCTTCGTTGGCGGCGCGTTGTTGGGTTGGTGTGGGTTTGGGTCTACGAATCTCGGCCTCGCAATCGGGCTAGGTGTTGTCGCGGTGCTGTCTATCGCGGTGTTGCCTCGAGTTGCCGGCCGCCGAGCAAAGTCATTGCGCGGGTTGCTGCAGCAAAGCCGGATGATCGTCTGGCTAAGCACGGCACGTGCGTTCTTGTTTGGATCACGCGATGCGTGGTTCTCGGTAGCATTGCCGCTCTACTTGATCGCGATTGGCTGGTCAGTTCTTGCGGTTGGTGCAGCGCTCTCTGTCTGGGTGATTGTCTATGGCTTTGCTCAGGGATTGGCGCCAAGTATTACGAAGCGTGCCAACCACCAGGATGGCATACGCTTGGTGCGCAATTACACCGCTTCCCTTGTTGTGCCGGTGTTGACTACTGCGGTCTTGGTTGCCTGCGAAGTCCAGCCGACCACTTCGATACTTGTTGGCCTGTGCGTATACGGAGTGCTGTTTGCGATCACTAGTAGCCTGCACAGTTGGCTAGTTGTCTCATTGCACGATGATGATCGAACGGCAGAGCGGGTCGGATTTTATTATGCCGCCAATGCCGTTGGTCGCTTGGCCGGTACGTTGCTGTCTGGATTTCTATATGCCGCTAGTGAGGATCCGGCCGAAGGATTGGTCTACTGCCTCTATGCTTCCGTTATCGCCGTTATCCTGGCGACTATCGGCACTCGTCAGTTGGAGCGTGCCGCGCGACTGATCTCGGCCAGCTAGCTCGATCTAGACGCTTACGAGCTTCTGTAGCAAGTCGAAAGGCAGGTTGCCGCCACAGGCAATGATCGCCGCGCGGCGGCCGCGCAACTCAGCATCGGCTCGGCACGCAGCGATAGCCACGCCAACGGCCCCTTCCACAAGCTGATGTTGCAGAACCAGCGAGTCGCGCATCGCCTGCTCGATGGCTGGCTCGTCGACATCGATGAATCGATCCACTAAGTCGCTGCAGAGTTCGAACGTGATCGCGCCGGGTTCGACCCCGCCCGCGGTGCTGTCAGACCAGGTTGCACCGCAGGGAATGTCGGTAATCGCGCCGTGACGCACACACTCAGCCATGGCAGCTGATGCTGTTGGTGAGCAGCCGACAAATTCGATGTTGGGCGAAACACTTTTGGCGTAGGCAGCCATGCCGCTGATCAAGCCGCCACCGCCGAGTGCTACATAGACGACTTCTACTTCGGACCAGTCTGCTAGTAGCTCGTGAGCCACTGTGCCTTGACCAGCAATGACTGCGGCGTCGTTATACGGCGATATGTATGTCTTGCCAGTAGTCGCAGCGACTTCGCGCGCGTGCCGCTCAGTGATGACACAGTCGTCGCCGTGCACTTGCACTTCGGCGCCGTAACGACGGATTGACTCTTGCTTCCGCGCTGGCGTTGTTGAGGGGACGAATACCGTGGCTTCCATCGCGAGCTGTTTGGCTGCACGCGCTAAACCTAGGCCATGATTGCCGGAGGAGGCCGCTACGACCCCCCTCTCACGTTGTGCGTCGCTTAGTGCATGAAGTGCATTGCTTGCGCCACGCACTTTGAACGAACCAGTGTGCTGTACGTTCTCAAGCTTCCATCGGATGTCCGCGCCTAATTCGTCGGCGAGCCACGGGCAGGGAACCAGTGGCGTGTGTAGCACGTTGCCGCGCAAGCGCTGCTCTGCAGCCACGACTTGGGCAGCGATGTCTGCTCTGTTGGTTGCTGCTGATGTCATTGCCGAAGGTGTTTAGCCGCCGGAGCGAATCTTCGTTGCGGATGCTGATTTGGGGAGCGAGATTGGGCCCGGACTCCTTTTTGCACCAGTGCCCGATTCACTAAACGAACCACCCAGTGAATCGAATGTCACTCTGGAGCCTTTCGGCATTTGGATCTTGGCACCGCACCATCTGACCTCGGTGACCATGTCACTGATGCAGGTCACGCTTTCTTCTTGTCGTTGCACACGGGCCCCGCCCGTCTGCAGGCCCGCGCTCGTTGGCGTCGTGGGTGGTGTCAAGAAAAGCGTGACTCGGTGACCTGGCTTGATCGTGGTCTGGCCAAAGGCGTGGGTCCAGATGATGTCGGAGCCACCGAAGTTGGTCATCGTGGCTCGCCCGCCATACCACCCTGGTTCGTCAATGCGTCGGATCTCGATCGAAGGCGCACTTGGCATGCTGACTGGCGCCCCAAGGCCACCAAAGAGGCTGCCGAGACCCAGTGACGGTGCCGGCGCAGCTTTTAGCTCAATCATCGACCCGTCGGGAAGTGTGAAGCGGTTGCTGCGGTTCGTTGCGCTGATTCGCAACCAGGACAATTTTGAGAACTCGATGTGAACCGCGTCCTCATCGAGGTTGATGACTTTGAGCGCGGTCAGGCCGCGAGCCTGAAGCCTGGCAGATGTGTGCAGTAGGACTTCGAACGAGGCGGCGCCGCGTGTTTCGACTTCGGCGCCGGACGGCAGTGACGCAAACTTGTTGTAGACAAGCAGTGGCTCATACGGATCGCTCTCGTGATCGCGATGCCATATGCGGCCGTCCTGCATGATTAGCAGTCCTAGATCGATGGCAAACGGGAGCGGCTTCTTGGCCTGCGTGCGAATCCAAGTTGGCCATCCGGGCGGTTCTGGTTCGGCAGCTGCCATCGGCAAGAAGAACGGGTTGTTGTCGTTGGTGCCTTCGGGCGATCCGCCGGTTGCCGGGTTAATAGGCAATGGGTAGTTGCCGTAGCCTGGCAGCTGTGCCGGGAACATCGGGAAGCCAGAGAACTTTGGTGCAGATGGGACGGACCAGATGGATGAGAACTCGTCGGGGCTGCCCTGTTGACCGCCTTGAACCCCTTGGCCATTCAGGAACTGTCCGGGCAAGTTCCCTGGCGCACTGGCTGCATTTTGTCTGCCGGGGAACGCGATGCCAGGCTTTGGCGTCCCGGGACTTTGCGTGCCGGGTTGATTGGGCGGTGTGGTGCCCGTGCCTTGGGGGCAACCGTACCAAGCGGCTGCGAGGGGGCCAGCAATCATCGGCATGATGATCACCAGCATGGCAGCTTGTGCGAACAGGGGGCTGGTGCGGGTGCGTAAGCTCATAAATCTCCCATCGGCAAGAAGAACGACTCGTACTTGTCCAGAAACTCGGGGGACAGCACCTTTCGCGCTGCTACTGCGTCACACAGTGGCACATCTGCGATCGAACCTGCCTTCATAGCAGCCATCCTACCGAAGTTTTTGCTTAGAACGAGTCTCGCCGCTCGGGCACCGAGCCTGAGGGCGAACATGCGATCGAAAGCTAGTGGCTTGCCGGCGCGTTGCAGGTGGCCGAGCACAAGTGACCGGGAATCCCACCCTAGTAGGTCGCGGACCTTGCTGGCGACCAATTCTGCGACGCCACCGACCTCTGGGTTGCCCCACTCATCCATTTTTGATGATGACAGAGGCTGCCCGTTCTCTAGGACTTGTGTTCCCTCGGCCACTGCGACGATCGCGTGGCGTCTGCCACTATTTCTGACCTGGCCGAGGCGCTCGCACAAGGCCTCGATGTTGGCGTCGCGCTCAGGCACCAAGATGCCTTCGGCGCCTGCTGCGATGCCGGCGTATGAAGTGATCCATCCGGCGTGGCGGCCCATGCATTCGACAACCATGACCCGACTGTGAGACTCGGCGGTGCTACGAAGGTCATCCATCGCACGTGTCGCAACTTCGACAGCCGACCAGAACCCGAATGTGAAGTCGGTAGCGTCGAGATCGTTGTCGATCGTTTTAGGAACACCCACAATGGGCACTTGGTGTTCCTTAAATAAGCGGTCGGCAGCGCCGAGGGTGCCTTCACCACCAATGGTGACAAGTGCATCGAGTTGATGATGCGCGATGGTTGCGAGCACCTTTGGCACTTGCACATCGGGATCGCGATACGGATACGCGCTGCTGCTGCCGAGCATCGTGCCACCGTGCACTAGTAAGTGTTGGAAGTCCCAGCCTTCGATGTCGGTGGTGACATTGTCAATCAATCCGCGCCAACCATCGGTGAACCCGATCAGCCTGCAGTTGGATTCGAGTAACCGCCGTCCGAGGCCACAGATCGCTGCATTGAGACCAGGGGCATCGCCACCGCCAGTCATTACCCCCACTCGCATGCTCATCGGCTGCTGTCTATGGGGTCGTCATCGATTGGATACTTCGGGCCACGGAACGGTTCGGGCCCCTCTTCCGTTGTTGGCAGTGGTGGTTCTGGGGTGTTCTTAGCGAGCTTGCCGAAGAACCCTTGGAACTCCAATTCGAGGTCGGTGCGCATGCTCTCTGACAATCGAACGAGCTCCCCGAAGCGATTCAGTAAGGCTTGGCGTAAGCGTTGGCTGCCAGCGAGGTGGTTCTGGCCGTCGGCACAATAGAACTGGCCCGTGATTAGAATCCGCTTGGTCGTTGATAGCTTGACCTGCACACGCAGTCGAGTGATCTCAGTTAGCGATTCGCCTGCTACGCGAAGTCCAGTTTCAATTGCTTCAAGGGCGACGCGAACCGGGCCAGCCGCGGTTTCGCTGACGATCCAGTTGTTCGGTAGTTCGCTAGGTCGGCGCCGGACCAGCCACGAGAAGTTCCACAGCAGCAGTCCAATGCTGCCGAAGAATGCCAGCCAAGCCGTTGGTGTTTGCAGCGGCAAAGCCATTGCACGATCGGATCCTGATAATTCAGCGGCTTGTGTGCCTAGGTTTGTGCCTAGCACGCTCGGTTGCAAAAACGTGGCGATCCATAGTGCCGAGACAGCATTCGCCACGGCGAGATTGATCACCAACAGCATGCGTTCGGACCAGAAGCGCTTCGCAGCCATTGGCAATTCGCGGGTTACCTCGGCGTGAAGTAGCGGTCAATAAAGCCGGTGTCGATATCGCCGTTACAGAAGTCGGAGTGCTCAAGGATGCGCAAAAACAGCGGTGCCGTGGTGGCGATGCCATCCATCTGCAATTCCGCGAGCGCTCTCTTGGCGACAGCGATCACCCCTGCGCGTGTTGGCTGGTGAATGATCAGCTTGCCAACCATCGAGTCGTAGTGTGGCGGGACCGTGTAGCCCTGGTAAACATGGCTGTCCCAGCGAACTCCGGGGCCGGCTGGGGCGACGAACGATTTGATCGTGCCAGGCGACGGTTTGAAGTTCTGGTCGGGGTCTTCCGCGTTGATCCGGAACTCGATGGCGTGGCCACTCATCACGATGTCTTCCTGTTTGAAAGACAGCGGTTCGCCGGCAGCAATCAGGATCATCTCGCGGATTAGGTCGCGATTGGTCACCGCCTCTGTCACTGGGTGCTCAACCTGAATACGCGTGTTGATCTCGATGAAGTAGAAGTTGTTGTCCTGGTCGAGAATGAACTCCACCGTGCCGGCTGAGTAGTAGTTGGCAACCTTGGCCAACCGCACGGCGGCTTCCCCCATCAGTTTGCGGGTTGCTTCGTCAAGCACCGAGCAAGGACTCTCTTCGAGTAGCTTCTGGTGGCGACGTTGCAGCGAGCAGTCACGCTCTCCTAGATGCACGACGTTACCGTGCTGGTCGGCAAGGATCTGGATCTCGACATGCCTCGGCTTGTCGACGAACTTTTCGATGTAGACCGTTGGGTTATTAAAACACGCCTGCGCCTCAGCGCGTGCTGCGTGGAATCCCGTGACTAGGCTTGGCTCGTTATGGGCGACACGCATGCCGCGCCCGCCACCACCGGCTGACGCCTTGACTAGGACTGGGAAACCAATCTCACGAGAAATGCGCAGGGCATCTTGTTCGTTTTCGACTGGGCCGTCCGAGCCCGGCACGCATGGAACATCTGCCTTCTTGGCGAGTTCTTTGGCCGCGACCTTGTCACCACACTCGGTGATGGCTGCCGCTGACGGGCCGATGAATTTGATGTTGCAGCTTTGGCAAACCTCAGCGAAGTGGGCGTTTTCGGAGAGGAATCCGTAGCCCGGGTGGATCGCTTCGACATCGGCAATCTCCGCAGCTGCGATGATTGCCGGAATGTTCAGGTAGCTGTCCGTGCTTGCCGCCGGGCCGATGCAAATCGTCTCGTCGGCATATCGTAGGTGAAGGCTGTCGCGGTCGGCTTCGCTGTAGACAGCGACCGTCTCGATGCCGAGATCTTTGCATGCGCGCAAAATGCGCATGGCGATTTCGCCGCGGTTAGCGACCAGGATGCGGTGGAACATCGATGTTGCCTAGCGAATGATGAACATCGGTTGCCCGTATTCGACAGGCTCACCGTTCTTGACCAAGACCTCGAGGATCTCGAAGGACTGCTCCGCCTTGATCTCGTTCATCACCTTCATGGCCTCGATGATGCACAAGGTCGTGTCGGGGTTGACCAAGTCACCAGCTTTGCAGAAGGGCTCTGCGTCTGGTGATGAAGCCGCGTAGTACGTGCCAAGCATTGGTGACTTGAATACTTCACCTTGTGGCTCGGCAGGTGCAGCTGCAGGTGCCTCACTGTCAGCAGGTGCCGCGGCTGCAACCGCCGGCATAGCCATGGCGGGCGCAGCGTAGGTTACCGCTTGTGGCTCGGTGCGACGCACGCGCCAGCGCGCGCCCGCCTCTTCGAGTTCCACTTCCACGACGTCCTTGGCGACCATCATTTCGACAAGGCTCTCGAGTTGCGCCAAGCGCTCATCGCCAGCCGATCGACGTTTTGCCGGGGACCGTTTTGCGGGTGCCTTTCTCGTCGCCTTCTTGGCAGCCTTTTTCGCGGTAGCCTTTTTAGGCTTCGCAGAGGGCCGCTTGGCGACGGATTTCTTCGGGGTCTTAGACTTCTTGCTCGGGGAACGCTTCGCAGCCATCGATTGTGTTGCTCGGGTTAGGTGGATCCTGTCCTGAGGCTGGAAAGCAAAGGGCTTCCGGCGAGCGGAATCTAGGATGTTATCGAAGGTACGTGCGGACTCGGGCTCAAAGTCTCGCATATTGGCGGGGCGATTCGGGGGATACAGCCTTGTCAGGTAGGGCCAGCAAATCCGATTGAGGGCCCCTGCTAGAGCGCTTCTGCGATTTGCACAGCATTTAGGGCTGCGCCTTTCTTGAGCTGGTCCCCTACCAGCCAAAAAGTCAGTCCAGGACGGAATGCTCGCCCGAGGCGAACGCGCCCAACCGCTACTTCCTCGCGGCCCGCGTAGTCGCGTGGCATCGGGTAGCGGTTTGCGTCGGGTTGATCGACCAATTCCATGCCTGGAGCCGCTGCGAATAGGTCCTGGGCATCGGCAACTGTCAGCGGGTGCTCGAGTTGTACCGAGACCGATTCGCTGTGGCAGCGGGCGACGGGCACCCGCACACACGTTGCGTCGATGTTGAGGCTTGGCAAATGCAGTATTTTGCGCACCTCAAACAGCATCTTGTCCTCTTCCTTGGTGAATCCGTCCCCCATGAATGCGTCGACGTGAGGGAACAAGTTGAAGGCTAGGGTCTGTGGTAGTGCATCGGGCTGCGTAGGCTGCTCTCCTGCTAGCGCCGCGCGCGTCGATTCGTGTAGTTCGTCCATGGCGCGCTGGCCGGCTCCGGAGGCCGCCTGATACGTCGACACCACTACGGATTGGAGGCCGGCCTTATGATGCAGTGGTGCCAGTGCCAGTACCAGGATGATCGTGGAGCAGTTTGGATTGGCGAGGATGCCTTGATGCTGTGCGATCGCGGCGCGATTGACCTCGGGGACTACAAGCGGAACGTCTGCGTCTAGACGGTATGCGGAGCTGTTGTCGATGACCGTGCATCCGGCCGCGACGGCCTTGGGGACGTATTGAAGTGACGTGCTGCTGCCAGCCGAGAAAAATGCGAGGTCCACATCCTGGAAGGAGTGCTCGTCGATCGCTTCCACGATGTGGTCTTCGCCCGCATGCGTAATCCTGGTGCCAGCGGATCGCGGGGACGCTAGTAGCTTGAGCGAGCGCATGGGGAACTCGCGATCGGCAAGCACCCGCAGCAGTTCCTTACCAACCGCGCCGGTTGCCCCCACAATCGCGATCCGCGGCGCGCTCATTTTGGATCCTCGATCTGCTGACCACCAGCAGGCCGCCGTTCGTAGGTGCCAGATTTGCCGCCGGACTTGTGTAGTAGTTGGACGCGCTCAACGACTGCGGCCCGGCAACGAGCCTTGACCATGTCATAGATCGTCAATGCGGCGATGCTCGCAGCAGTCATCGCTTCCATTTCAACTCCGGTTCCCGACACGGTGGATGCTTCTGCCGTGACCTGCACGGCGTCCCCGTCCATTGGGGTGAATTGGATGCCTACGTGGCTGAGCGCCAGTGAGTGGCAGAGTGGTATCAGCCGAGACGTTTCTTTGGCTGCCTGGATTCCCGCGATTCTGGCAACGGCTAAGGCCTCTCCTTTGGGGAGCTCTCCCGCGAATAATAGGCGGCAGGTTGTCTCGTCGAGACGTATTATTGCTTCAGCGACGGCCCGGCGGGCCGTCAATGCCTTCTCGCCGACATCGACCATGTTGGCTTGGCCGCGGCCGTCCACGTGGGTCAGCCCATTTGCGTCCTCTTCGGCGGGCCGACCCTGTTGGTTTTGCGTGCTCACGTTTCTGAGTCTAACGCCGTGAGCTCGCGGGCGAAGCGTTCGTTTGTTGTCGTGGACAGGTAGCGAGCCAGTTGGCCGCCATCCGTTCCTAGGCGCTCCGTCTCATCGTGGGCACGGGAAATGCATGCCGAAGACGCTTTGGGCCATCGATTCGGGTGCGCCAACCTCCCAGGTCCAGGTTGCTGGCGGTCGTTTCCATGGGGTTGGCTGATCCTCTCAGTTGTCTTTGCAGCGGAAATCCGTTCGGCAAGAGCCCAGTAGCGTCGTATAGACAAGTGCTGGCTAGCCTCCTAGCCAGGACCTCGCCACTAGATCGGCCCAATTTCGAGACTGTCAGCGCTTGTGTCGCGGAATTGATCAGCACGTTTTTCATTGCCTCGGGCGGTGGGAAACGCCGATTTATTGGCTCGGTGCAGGCCTGAGTGACCAGGCCAACACGCAACTGGAAGTACAACATGCGAAACGTCTTCACGCGGTCGACCGCCATCCTCGCTGCCCTATCTCTGACGATGCTATGTGGCTCTGCGAGAGCCCAGGAACTCAAGGCCCAGGTTGCCGCAGTTTTGGCCCAGGCTGAAGCGGCAGAGGCTAGCGATATTTACAGGTTGGCGGACGAGCTTGCTGACGTCGCGCCCGACCGCAATCTCGACGGGTATTTAACCGCGATCATGGCAACGGCCGGCAGTAGCGAGAACCATCGCCAGCGATTGTGCGCTGCGTTGGCCCTGTCGCAATTGAAGGAAGATGCCACCTTTGGCAAGACCCTGTTGGCGTTATGTGAGCCGGTTGCCATGGCTGGTAAGGAGTTCGAGCGCTCTGCAGCATTGTCGCTGCTTGGCGAAGAACGGTTGTTCAACATTCGTATCTTGCCGGATGTGCGCAAAATCGTGCTGGAACAGTGCGAGAACGAGTTGGTGCAACCCAAGGTGCGCATCGAAGCCGCGTTGTCTTTGTGGAAGATCGGTAGTAACCGGCAGCTAGAAATCGCAAAGAACGTGCTTGAGCAGTTTTTGCAATCAAGTGATCGCGATCTGCAAGAGCGTGGTGCCTTGGCCCTGGCAGAGATCAACACGGAAGGTGGTCGCGCTTGGCAGATCTTGCGAGAGATCCGTGATCAGCCGACAGACGCTGGCCGTCGTGCTGCGATGTTCTTGAAGCAAGAAGAACAACGCCGCGAGTGGGAAGCGCAATTGCGCGCTGTGATCAAGTCGCGTGGTCCGGGTGCCGAACCCGATGAGAGTGAATATGCGGTGCTTGATGAATTGCGCCGCCGCATCCGCGTGCAGCACATCCGTGGTAGCGACATCACCAATGAGGAGATGGTCCAATACGCGGCGAAAGGCATGCTGCAGGGCCTCGATCCTCACAGCACGTTCTTTACTAGCCAAGAGTTCCAGAGGTTCTACTTTGACCTCAATCGCGAATATGGCGGCATTGGTGCGTTTGTTAACTTCGACCAGGATAATGACTTCTCCATCGTGCGGCCGATCTACTCAGGCCCCGCATATGAAGCCGGACTGCGCAGTGGCGACAAGATTCTTGAGGTCGACGGCTGGGAGACCAGTGGCCACACCACCGAAGAGATCATTAAGCGACTGAAGGGGCGGCCCGAGTCGCTCGTTGTCCTGAAGTTCTTCCGCCTTGGTTTCCAAGAAGCTCAGGAGGTGTCCATCACGCGTCGTCAAATCGCCGTGCCGGCCGTCAACTGGGCGATGGTGCCCGGCGAGATTGGCTACATCGAATTGATCAACTTCAGCGCGAACATTTCGGCTGAACTTCAGGTCGCCTTGCAAGATCTGACCGCGAAGGGCGCCAAAGGCATTGTGCTCGATGTGCGCAACAACACAGGCGGCTTCCTGACGCAGGCCCGCGATGTTGTAGAGCAGTTTATCGAGGGCCGTGAATTGGTGGTTTACACTGAGGGGCCGAACGAACCGAGGCGTTCGTACTCAACGGACCCCCGCCGCCGCAACGTATGCAAGTTGCCACTTGCCGTGTTGACCAACCGTTTGTCGGCATCAGCCAGTGAGATCACGGCCGGTGCGTTACAGGATCTGGAACGTGCGAAGATCATCGGCAAGCGCTCGTTTGGAAAGGGCAGTGTGCAAAACCTGTTTCCGCTCCGAACGAGTCCTCCAGAAGAATTTGATGACCTCAACAACGACCGTGCTTGGCAGGAAGGCGAGTCCTATGTCGACCGCAATGGCAACGGCATCTATGACCCTGGCGCCCACATCAAGTTGACGGTCGCCAAGTACTACTTGCCGAGCGGTCGCTGCCCGCACCGGGAGTTTGATAAGGATGGCCGTATCGTTGACCCGGCCTGGGGCGTGAAGCCGGACATCGACCTGGAACTGCTTGAGAACAAGCCCGAGGACGCTTGGAAGAACTCTGCGGTATATGCAATCCTGAAGACTGGCTCGATGCGCACGTATGTCAAAGAGCAGATCGGCCTCAACGAAGAACTGTTCCGCAAGCTCGCGGAAGGTGATGATGGGAATCCGGGTGCCTACCCTGGCTTTGATGAGTTCTACACAAGCCTAGACACGAAGCTCAGTAAGGAAGACGTCCGCCGTTGGGTGCGTTACGAGGTGCGTGATCAGATCAGTGATCTGCGCGGCGCGGTATATCCTGGCCAGCGTGCGCTCGGAGATGCGCAAGAGGATGCACAGCTGCAAGAGGCCATTCGCGTGCTCATGCAGGAGCGCGGCGACGACATTCGCGATATCGATGCATTCAAGAACGTCTTCAAGATCAGCTTCGAGGACAAGAAGGATGCGGCGAAGGCCGCTTCTGGTGATCGCAAGTAGTCCAACCGGACTTCCGCAGGCCCGGGGGCCGCTTGCTGGCGGCTTCGAGTTCTTGTGTGTGCGAGCCCTGGGTGTTGCTGCCTGTGGGCCCCCATAGCGAGCGGCGAATAACGTCGCGAGTGCCAGAATGCCGAGATCGGACTCATGCATTTCGCCCGGCAGTACCAGGGTGTTGATTTCGGGTAGTTTCGCACGTCTTGGGCGTACCGATCTTGACTTGCATGGCGCCTGCTAGTTCCGCTGATCGCGAAGTGTTTGTGAGTTCATCGCTAACGGTATGGGAGAGGGATTTGGCGTCGCCCGGGCAGTGGAAAACCTCGTCGTTTGCGAAATGGAAGGATTCGCGAGGCCTTAGGCGGCCAACTTGGTATTTGCCAAATTTCACTACCTAGTGGGTTGCCAGTGGCATCGACACCCAATAGATAGTGGCTCTCTACGGCGTAAGTCGTTTTCGTCCGACTGTCAGTTGCCGCCTTTCTCCCACTGCCCTTTCTGAGGGAGGAGGAAGTCCGGGCAGACTGGCACTAGAAGGAAGCGGTTACTTTGTAGGACCCATTTCGTTTGGTCGCGGAGTGGTTTGTTCTATCGCAGCGAGTTGCTTCCCGAGCCTTGTGGCTCCCCGATCTGAGCGTGGCTTTGCCGCCATGTCACTCTGTCTCCCATGCTGAGTGTCTCGGTTCGGTTCCACAAGGTCTTGACTCCGGCCCCATGCAGCCGGAGCCGGTCAGTCGAGTGGCAACTCTCCTGCGAATTCCAGGTCAGCCTGTATTTGCAGGCAACAGAAGCGTCCCGCGGCAGACGGGGCCATCACGATAGGTCGGTTTGGTCGCCGGCTTAGGTTAGCAGGAGGAGCATACGTGAAGATAAATCGGCGGTTCACGGTCAAGGGCAAGTCGCCCTACGAAGGCATTCCATTCTCACAGCGGAGTTCAGAGATCCGCAACCCCGATGGCTCGCTTGTCTTTGAGGCGCGCGACATCCAAGTTCCTGGGCACTGGAGTCAGGTTGCTGTCGACATCCTTGCGCAGAAGTATTTCCGCAAGGCTGGAGTTCCGCAGGTTGCCAGTGACGGCAAACCTCTAACGGATGAAGACGGCAAACCCGTCCTTGGTGGCGAGTCCGATGCCCGCCAGGTATTCCACCGGCTCGCCGGTTGCTGGCGATACTGGGGTGAGAACAACGGCTACTTTGATAGTGGCGACGATGCTCAGGCGTTCGAGGATGAGCTCAGCCACATGCTCGCGGCGCAGCACGCCGCCCCCAACTCGCCGCAGTGGTTCAATACTGGCCTGCACTTTAAGTACGACATCAGCGGTCCTGCCCAAGGCCACTGGTTTGTCGACGACCAGAGCCAAACCGTTGGTGGTGATGAATCGCAAGCCGCCAAGACTGCTCAGGATGCTGCCGAGAACGCTGCCAAGGCATCGATCGATGCAAGCGTTCCGCAGCTGAAGCGAAGCAGTAGCGCTTACGAGCGTCCGCAGCCACACGCCTGCTTCATTCAATCGGTCAGTGATGATCTGGTTGGTGATGGCGGCATCATGGACCTGTGGACCCGAGAGGCCCGCTTGTTCAAGTATGGCTCGGGCACCGGCAGTAACTTCTCCCAACTCCGTGGTGAGAATGAGCCGCTGTCTGGCGGTGGTAAGAGCTCGGGATTGATGAGCTTCTTGCGTATCGGCGACCGCGCTGCTGGTGCGATCAAGTCAGGCGGCACCACCCGGCGTGCTGCGAAGATGGTTTGCCTGGATCTAGACCACCCAGATATCGAGAACTTTGTCAGCTGGAAGGTCAACGAGGAGCAGAAGGTTGCTGCGTTGGTGACCGGAAGCAAGTTGATCAAGCAGCACCTCAACGCGGTCATCAACTCTTGCCACGTCGAGCAAGAAGACGGCAGCATCAAGCCTTGCATTAAGCCGCGTGAGAACCCGGCGCTGAAGGCTGCGATGCAGCAAGCGCGTAACAGCCACGTCCCCGAGAACTACCTGCAGCGCTGTCTGCAACTTGGCGGTCAAGGCCTCCGTGCTGTTGACGTCACCGAATACACCACCGATTGGGATGGTGAAGCGTATGGCACCGTTGCCGGTCAGAACTCGAACAACTCCGTTCGTATCCCGAATGAGTTCTTCCGTGCGATCGACGAGAACGGCAAGTGGCGTTTGATTCGTCGCACCGACCGCG
>Ga0315331_10001602_pt1 | contig 17010 bp, 18 predicted proteins | sample M160m34915metaG_FD_203456 | JGI IMG/M metagenome (GOLD analysis project Ga0315331, IMG submission 203456) | Ammonia-oxidizing marine archaeal communities from Monterey Bay, California, United States - M1 60m 34915 | ecosystem: Environmental > Aquatic > Marine > Intertidal zone | place: USA...
TCGAAATTACCGATAGCGACAGAGGTATCCCGGGAGAAATCCGGTAGCCCAGCGACGTGTCTGAATATGCGCATTGCGGCGATCTTGGTAGCTACCGCAAAGGTTCAAGTCAAACCATTAACCCACCTCGGACGGCGGAAACTGGCCTGACTAGTCCTTCTTACGGCGATTGGGCACCCACAGAGTGGCGGAACCGTCGATGACAACCTTTTCGCCGATGGAGCACACGATGTCGCAAATGACGGTATTGCTGTCGGTATTGACCTCGTTGATGGTTACGCGGGTCTGGACCGTATCGCCGATGCGAACAGGCGCACGGAAGTTGAGGTTCTGGTTGAGATAGGCGCAGCCCGGTCCCGGAAGCTTGGTGCCGAGAACCGCTGAGATATACCCGCAGGTCAGCATGCCGTGGGCGATCCGGCCCTTGAATACGGTCTGTTTCGCGAATTCCTCATTCACGTGTACCGAGTTGTCATCGCCGGAAATCTGCGAATACTGAATGATATCGGTCTCGGTGACGGTGCGGACGTAGACGTCCGTCATGCCGGCCTTCAGTTCGTCGATGTAATAGCCGTGAAGCTCTTCCATCGTTGCGATAACGGGTGACGGGCTGACTTGCTGGTCCATAAATATTTCCACTTGTTGCGCGCCGATCGTAGGTCGGCAAACCCAATTATTTTGCGGCGCAATATAAATTATTGCGCTGCAAGATATCGCCGGATCGGGTTAACAGCAAGCGAATCTGCCAAACTTATTTTGTCTAAATCACGCCGGTATTCAGTCTGCGTTAACCATCGGAACATACTATTCCGGCCATGCGCACCGCTCTCAATACCCATCAGAAAATCCCGAAAGTCCGCGAATATGCGGAACTTTCGCTCGTCGACGGCACCGTCTTGAGCGGATATGTTTTTGTCGAAGCGACGGCGCGGATCCAGGACCTGCTGAATGACAGTGCGCCTTTTATGCCCTTTATCGACGCGAATGAGACGGTTCACCTTGTAAATAAGCAGGCGATCGTCCGAATACAGCCGTTCGATTGACGGCCGATTGATGGCCGCAGCCGCTCATTCCTTATCCAGTTGTTAAGATTTTGCAGACCAGAATACCTCGAACTGGGCTTTGGATAGGTGGTCCGACAAATGCACTACCCGGAAACACCCGAGGTGGCATCGAAATTCGCTCTTTCTGCGCTCAAGCGCCTGAAAGAACAGGGTATCGCTACGAACCCGATAAACTTCTCGATCTGGTACGAGTATTTCGCCGGCAAGAACGACGATCTCAAAAAGACTGTCGATTCGATGATGTCGGTCGATACCGCACAGAACGAAGACGCCTGTGCCGATCTCTATAACCGTTTCATTGTCGCCGGCGCCAGCGCCGCGCGCGACAAGGACTGGTCGGAGCGGATCGAAGCGGTCACCGACTGCATCGTCGATGCGCTGACGGCGACCGGATCGGAAGCGGAAGAATATGGCCAAGCGCTGAAATTCTTCTCCGGGAGCCTGCAGAATGCGGACGATATCGAACAGATCCGGGGCCTCGTGGTCAATATCATCGAAGAAACCGATTCCATGGATACCCGGTCCAAGGAACTAAACCAGCGGGTGAACGAACCCGCGGACGAGATCAACGCGCTGCGCAAGGCACTGGACGATTCCCGGCGCGATGCGCTGACCGACAGCCTGACCGGCGTCGCAAACCACAAATGCTTCGATCAGGAAACCTTTGCCGCCACGCAGGAAATGCTGGAAACCGGCCAGCCTCTATCGCTCATTCTGGCGGATCTCGACCATTTCAAGACCTTCAACGACATTTACGGCCACCAGCTTGGCGACCAGGTGCTCAGGCTTGTCGGCAAAACGCTCTACAACTCGGTTAAGGGCAAGGACATCGCGGCGCGCTATGGCGGCGAAGAATTCGCGATCGTCCTTCCCGACACGACCAGTGGCGGTGCGACCGCGGTTGCCGAAAACATCAGTAAAACCGTCGCTTCGAAGCGGCTGCAGAAAAAAGGGTCCGACGATGCCCTCGGCGCGGTGACGATGTCGTTTGGAGTTACGTCCTACCATACCGGCGAAGATATTGCGAACTTCATCGAACGTGCCGACCAGGCGCTCTACCTCGCCAAAAAACTGGGGCGCAACCGGGTCATCTGCGAAGACAAACAGGCCAAAATCGCCGCGGTGTGACGCTACTACTGATTTAATTTTGGGCACGCTTGCAGCACGGCACCGCGAACCGGCATACTGTCCCAATGATTGTTCTGTTCACTGATTTCGGTGAGGTCGGACCCTATGTCGGCCAGGTCAAAGCCGTGCTCGAACGCGATGCACCCGGCATACCGGTGATCGACCTTCTGCACGACGCACCGATGTTTCAGGCCCGCGCGTCGTCTTACCTGCTGGCCTCGCTGATCGATGTCTTTCCCACAAATGTCGTCTTTTTATGCGTCGTCGACCCGGGTGTCGGCGGCAGCCGCGCGCCGGCGATCATTCATGCAGACGGACGGCAATTTGTCGGCCCCGATAACGGGTTGTTCGAAGTTGTGATGCGGCGGTCCAACGAGAAATCTTTCCGCAGGATCACCTGGCTGCCGGACAATATGTCGGCAAGTTTTCACGGACGTGATCTGTTTGCGCCGGTTGCGGCCAAACTCGCCCGCGGTGACGACGTCCCCTCGGAAGAACTCCCCGAACAGGAAGCCCGCCGCCCGCACTGGCCCGACGAACTCGAAGAGATCATCTATCTCGATACGTTCGGCAATGCGATGACCGGGGTTCGCGCAAAGACGGTACCGAGCGATGCCGAAATGGTTGTAAACGGCCACCGCCTCGTAAGGGCACGCACGTTTTCCGACCTGCCCGAAGGCGGTGCTTTCTGGTACGAGAATTCTTCGGGTTTGGTCGAATTTGCGGTCAACCAGGGCGAGGCGAAATCCGCGCTCGGTATCGATGTCGGCAGTAAATTTTCCATCGACAGGGGAGATACGCAGGCGTAAGCCCTGCCCTTCCATCATCACGGGCGGGTTTATCGCCCAGCTTCCAAATCGGCGACAGATCTATGGACCAGTTACTGGGCGACCCCCTCTTTGCATCCTTTGCGATTGGCGCGGTTCTGCTTGCCGGTCTGTCAAAGGGCGGGTTCGGCGGCGGCGTCGGTTTTATCGGCGTCCTTGCGCTAGCCCAAGTCTCGTCACCGATCGAGGCGGTCGCAATCATGCTGCCGATTCTATGCGTGATGGACCTGATGGGCGTGTGGGCCTATCGCAAGGACTGGGACCGCCCGAGCATGAAAGTCCTCGTCATCGGCTGCCTGCTCGGCACCCTGATCGGTATGCTGACATTCAAATGGATGGACGACCAGCTTATCCGTCTGATGGTCGGGGTCATCGCGATCGCGTTTTTTATCGATTTCTTCCGGTCCGGGGGCGAGAAAGCGGCCGCCCGCGTTTTCTCGAAACCGGTGGGATATATCCTCGGCACGATCGGCGGGTTCACCAGCTTTGTCATCCACGCAGGCCTGCCGCCGATCGCTATGTATCTGCTACCGCAGCGACTGGATAAACGCATCCATGTGGGGACGATCGTCATCCTGTTCTGCATCGTGAATTACGCCAAGATCCTGCCCTATTGGTGGCTGGGCCTGTTCACAATGCCCAACCTATCCATCTCGCTGATCCTGATGCCGCTAGCCCCCATCGGGATGTGGCTCGGGATCAAGTTCAATCACCTGATCCCGCAAAAAGTGTTCCTGCGGATAAGCTATACGATCCTGTTCGTTCTCGGCGCCCGCCTTTTTTATGAAGGCCTCGCGCCGATGTTTTAGGACTTTGTGTCTTCCAGCAGGGCTTTGATTTCCTGTATTTCGCGCTTCAGTTCCTCGAATTCCAGGGCACGCCGGTGATGCTCGTCATGGACGACATTGGTGACCCCGCCTACCGTCTCTTCCTGTTCTTTTTTATGCAGGGTCTGCATGGAATCGATGATAATCGCGATAAACAGGTTGAGAACCGTAAAGCTCGACAGAAAGATGAACGACACGAACACGGCCCAGGCCCAGGAATAAGTCTCCATCACCGGGCGGACGATCCCCATCGACCAGCTTTCCAGCGTCATCACCTGGAACAGGGTGAACATCGACCCGCCAATGGTGCCGAACCAATCGGGAAACGCCGTACCGAACAGCTTGGTGGTAATAACGGCGAACACGTAGAACACCAGCATCAACAATGCTACGATGGCGCCGACACCGGGCACGGCATGCAACAACGCCGCAACGATCCGGCGCAGCCGCGGAATGGCCGACACCAGCCGCAAGACCCGCAGCACCCGCAAAGACCGCAACACCGACAGCGAATCGTTGGACGGCGTCAGCGTGATGGCCACGACGATAAAGTCGAAAATGCTCCATGGGTCGCGAAAAAAGCGTAGCCCGTGGGCATACAGCCGCAATACGATCTCGACACAGAAAATCACGATGACGATCTGGTCGAAGACCAGCAGTTCCGGGCCGATCAGCGCCATGACCGTGGGCGATGTTTCCATCCCCAGCGTAAACGCATTGACAACGACCAGCGCCATGATGGCCCTCTGAAACGTTGCATTCTCAACCAACCGGAAAACGCGGCCGCGCAGGCCGGATAACGGGGCCGTGTTCGGGGTTGGTTCAGGTCGCAGATCGTTCGTCGCCAACGGCGTTCTCCTGTTTCTGGGTGCGCTTTGTATCGGATGCGGGTGGCAGATGACAATGGGTGTCGATGATACAGGAAATTGTTCTGCCCTGCCCATATAAGACGAAAAATCCGGCTTGACGATGTTCCCGTTCTTGATTAGAACAAAAGAAGAACATTTGTTCTCACACAACATTGGAACACACGATGCCGAGGCTCTCCGGAAGCGCCAGGAACCGCTCCCTTCCCCCTCAAAAACGGGGAAACGGGGGGATTCCGGCCAATCTTCCAAATAAGCATCAAACCAGTCACCCGGTCGGCAAACCGTCCAGTCTGGAACAGTTGAAGGCACAGATCCAACAGCTTGAAGGATTTGGCGGTACGCTGGCCGGGACCAACCAGCAGACGTTGCCCTTCGGGGTAGATACCATAGACGATCACCTGCCCGGCGGCGGGCTGGCAAGGGGCGCGCTGCATGAAATTTTTGCCTCGGATGCCGGTATCGCCACGGCGTTCTGCGCCCTGCTGGCGGGCCGTCTGGCAAACGATACGGAAAATCACGCAATTCTCTGGTGTGAGCGGCCCCGGGCGCTCGATGCAGGCGCGCTCTACGGTCCGGCCCTGCTGCAGTTCGGCATCGATCCCGCCCGCATGATTCTGGTCCGCCCCCGGTGTGACGCAGACGCTCTCTGGGCAATGGAAGAAGGGCTGCGCGGCGGCCGGGTCGCCGCCGTTGTCGGGGAAATAATGGACATGTCCCTCACCGCCAGCCGGCGGCTGCAGCTTGCCGCGGAAGAAACCGGCGTGACCGCCCTGATGCTCCGGCCGAAGACCGACCGACCGCCACCCAGCGCCGCCGCCACCCGCTGGCGTCTCGATGCGGTGGAGCATGCCGCAAAACAGGCCGGCCCAGCGCCGGGACAGGAAAATAACCGAGCCAACAATCAGGCAAACGATAACGAAGCGATGTTTCAGGCCTCACCGGGCCTGAACACCGCACGATGGCACGCGGAACTGTTCCGCTGCCGTGGCGGAACCTCTGCGGACTGGATGATGGAGTGGAATGATGAAACGGGTAATTTCTCTGTGGCTGCCGAAATTTGCGACCGATCGCCTGTGCCGTCTGCGGCAAGACTGGCTGGATAGCCCCCTCGGGCTGATCCACGATGAAGGCGGGCGACTGGTCCTTTCTGCGGTCAACACGGCTGCCGAACAGGCCGGCATCCACACCAGTATGACCCTGGCCGATGCCCACGCCATTCTGCCCGAACTGCGCACCAGCGAAGCGGACCCGGAAGCCGATACCCGCATGCTGACCCAGCTTTCCGACTGGTGCGGCCGGTTCAGCCCGTGGACCGCACCAGATGAAGACGGGGCGGGGCCCGCTTTCAGCGGGGCGGGGTCGATCTGGCTCGATGTCACCGGATGCGCCCATCTGTTCGGCGGCGAAGACGTCCTGATGCGCGATATCACGGGCCGCCTCGCCACACTCGGGTTCACCGCCTATGCCGCCATCGCCGACACCCCCGGCGGGGCCTGGGCAGCCGCCCGTTACACCCGTTACAAACGCAAGCACTGGACCATCATCCGCAAAGGCCAGGTGCAGGATACGATCGCCGCCATGCCGGTTGCCGGGCTGCGGCTTGCCCCGGCGACCGTCGCCGGGCTGCAGGCCGTCGGATTACGGCGCATCGGCGATCTGATGCCGATGCCGCGTACCGCCCTTGTCGACCGCTTCGGCAGCGAAGTCGCCGACCGGCTCGACCAGGCGCTGGGCGACCGTCCGGAGCCCGTCTCACCGCTGGCATTGTCCACCCCCTGGCATGTCCGCCGCGCCTTTGCCGAGCCCATCGGCCGGGCGGACGATATTCTCGAAGCCGTGCGCAGCCTTGCACACGAACTGGCAACCACCCTAGAAGCCGACGGGCTCGGTGCGCGCCGGCTCACCCTCGCCTTCTATCACCCCGACGGGAAAATCGCCCGGCTGGAAGCCGGCACCAGCCGGGCCAGCCGCAGCGCCGTCCATCTTGCCCGCCTGTTCACCGCCAAGCTCGACCGTATCGAAGCGGCCTTCGGTATCGACGCCCTGACACTGACCGCCACGGTCACTGAAAAACTGTCGCCCACGCAGGCCGCCCTCGACCGCCGCCACGATCATGACGAGGCCGGCGTTGCCGAACTGGCCGACAAGCTGAGCAACCGGCTCGGCGGCGAAAACGTCGTGCAGATGACCCTACAGGAAAGTCATATTCCCGAACGTGCCATTGCCACCTCCCCCGCCACTGCGCGGACCCGTCCGGTACCGGCCGCCCCCTGGCGGACCGGTTCTTCCCTCCATAGGTCGCTTCCGCGGCCCCGTCCTCTCCGGCTCCTCCCCCGACCCGAAGAGGTAGAGGCCGTCGCCCCGGTACCGGACGACCCGCCCGTCATGTTCCGCTGGCGCAAACAGGTTATCCGTATCGAACATGCGGACGGTCCAGAACGGATTGCGCCCGAATGGTGGAATGACGGGCTCGGCCTGCTGGAAACCGAGCAGGCGCACACCGAAGACGATAGCGAGAACGAAGACGGCGAGAACGAAGCAGCCGCCAGCCCTTCGCCGTCCTCCATTCAAGACAACATTCGCGATTATTACCGCGTCGAAGACCGCCGCGGCCGCCGTTTCTGGGTCTACCGCGAAGGGATCTACAGCCCCGGCGCCCGGCCCCACTGGTACGTCCACGGCGTCTTCGGATGATCCCTTTCAAATCCAATTCACGAAAACAAGGAACCGACATGAACACGAACACACAGAACGCGCCTACGAAAGATCTGTTTCCCGAACATCTGCAGATGGAAGACGGCCCTGCAGAAATCGGCCTGTATTTCTTTACAATCTGCATGGGCCAGGGGGCACCCCGTCTGGGAAAAATTTCCAGCGGAAACATGAAACCCAATGCGACCGGCCGCGCCGTTGAAGCCCATTGGCGGAACCTTTCGCGGATATTCGCCAATGTCAGGCTGGAAACCTTCGCCCTGATGCCCGACCATGTCCACGGCATCATCTCAATCGAAGACGGCGCCCCGCACGGGCTGGCCGCGATCCTGCGCACGTTCAAATCGGTTTCGGCCCGTGAAATCAATAAACGCCGGCAAACTCCGGGGCATGCCATGTGGCAATGGGGTCACGAAGAACATGTCCTGCCCGATGCCGCCGCCCTTGAGAAAATGCAGGACCACATTCTTGCCGCCCCCGTGCGCTGGCAGTCGGACCGTAAAAACTCGCTTCGCCTCAGATTGCGCCGTAAAAGCGGGCATATCGTCGGGCGCCTCCTGAACCGCCCTCTGCCAATACCGGGCTTTCCGCAAAAAATCCATGCCGCCCTACGCCGAACTTGAGGTCACAACCAATTTTTCTTTTCTACGAAGCGCCTCGCATCCGGCGGAAATGGCGAAGACGGCGGCGGCGCTCGGCCTATCAGCCGTCGCGGTGGCAGACAGGAACAGTCTGGCAGGTGTTGTGCGCGCTCATCAGGCGGCGAAACAGGCTGATATAAAGCTTGTCGTCGGCGCCCGGCTGGATCTGCAGGACGCTCCGTCGATGCTGTGTTTCCCAACCAATCGCGCCGCCTATGGCCGGCTGTCGAAGCTAATCACGCTCGGCCGGCGGCGGGCGGCAAAGGGTGAATGCGAAATCTATCTGGAAGATGTCTTCGTCCATTCCGGCGGACAGCTTTTCATCTCCCTGCCGCCATCCGAATTCGACCGGGACGCCGAACCGGAAACGGCGTCTGCCTACAGGGCGCACCTGCACCGTCTGCGCGAAGTGTTCGGGCGTGATGTCTGGCTGGCGGCGCGCTGCCACTATCACGGCAATGACGGCGCCCGGCTCTGGACCCTCGCCCAGCTTGCCGTCGATGCAAACATCCCCATGGTCGCGACCAATGACGTGCGGATGCACGTGCCGGACCGCAAACCGCTGATGGATGTGCTGACCTGTATCGGTGAGCACTGCACCATCGACCAGGCCGGCTTTCACCTGATGGCAAATGCCGAGCGCCATTTCAAACCGCCGGCGGAAATGGCACGGCTGTTCCGCCGTCACCCCGAAGCCATCATGCAGACCATGGTCATCGCCGAACGCTGCACGTTTTCGCTCGACGAACTGCGCTACGAATATCCCGACGACGAAGCCCCGCCCGGCACAACCCCGCAGGCGGAACTGAAACGTCTGACCTGGCTGGGCGCAGAGGGGCGCTATCCGGACGGTATACCGGCCAAGGTGAGCGCGCAGATCGACTACGAACTGAAACTGATCGACGAGCTCAAATATGCCCCTTATTTCCTGACCGTCCACGATATAGTTCGCTACGCGCGATCGCAGGGTATTCTCTGTCAGGGACGTGGATCGGCAGCGAATTCCACCGTTTGCTACTGCCTCGGCATCACGGCCATCGATCCCGCCGAAATCGATCTATTATTCGAACGTTTCGTGTCCGCCGAACGCAACGAGCCGCCCGATATCGACGTCGATTTCGAGCACGAACGCCGCGAAGAAATTATCCAGTACATCTATGCCAAATACGGTCGCGACCGCGCCGGGCTGACGGCGACGGTCATCCATTACCGCACCCGCATGGCCGTCCGCGAGGTCGGCAAGGCCATGGGGCTGACCGAAGACACCATCGCCATACTGGTCGCCACGGTCTGGGGCTGGCGATCCGACGGCATAGAACGCAAGTATATCCGCGAGGCCGGCCTCGACCCCAACGACAAACGATTGTCACTCGCCATCCGGCTTGCCTGCGAACTGACGAGCTTTCCCCGTCATCTGTCGCAGCATGTCGGCGGTTTCGTCATCACCCGCGGGCCGCTGTCGGAAATGGTGCCCATCGCCAACGCGGCCATGGAGGATCGCACGACCATCGAATGGGACAAGGACGATCTCGACGCGCTGGGCATCCTCAAGATCGATGTGCTGGCGCTCGGCATGCTGAGCTGCATCCGCAAAGGTTTCGATCTGCTGGAACGACATTACGGCCGAAAGGTCGATCTTGCCACCGTGCCGCAGAACGACCCGGCCGTGTACGACATGCTCTGCGAAGCAGACTCGGTAGGTGTCTTCCAGGTCGAAAGCCGCGCCCAGATGACCATGCTGCCGCGCCTGAAACCGCGCACGTTCTACGATCTTGTCATCGAGGTTGCCATTGTCCGGCCCGGCCCGATCCAGGGCGACATGGTGCATCCATACCTACGCCGCCGGAACGGCGAGGAAGAGACCGAGTATCCGTCGGAAGAGCTGCGCGAGGTGCTGGAAAAAACCCATGGCGTGCCGCTGTTCCAGGAACAGGCTATGAAGATCGCCATTGTGGCCGCGGGCTTCACCCCGTCGGAGGCCGACCAGCTGCGCCGCGCCATGGCCACATTCCGTCATACCGGCACCATCCACATGTTCGAACAAAAACTGATCGACGGCATGGTCGCCAACGGATACGAGCGCGATTTCGCCGAACGCTGTTTCCGCCAGATTGAAGGGTTCGGCGATTATGGGTTTCCCGAAAGCCACGCGGCAAGTTTCGCCCTGCTGGTCTACGTTTCGGCCTGGCTCAAAAAACATTATCCGGACATTTTCGCCGCCGCTATCCTCAACAGCCAGCCGATGGGGTTCTACGCCCCGGCACAGCTTGTCCGCGATGCGCGCCAGCATGATGTCGAGGTACGCCCCGTAGATGTAAACGCCAGCCACTGGGATAACACGTTGGAAGCCCTGGAAGGGGGGAAACATGCCCTGCGGCTCGGCCTGCGCCAGATCAAAGGGTTATCCAAGAACGATGCAACGGCGCTGATCGAGGCCCGCACGGCACTGGGCCGGGGATTCACCGCGCCCGAGGAGATCAACCGTCTGGCACGCCTACCCGCCCCGGTGCTGGAACGGCTGGCGCGGGCCGATGCCTATGCGTCGATGAAACTGCGGCGGCGCGATGCGTTATGGGCCGTGCGCGCCCTGCCGCCGGCGCCGCTGCCTTTGTTCGAAGCGGGCGAGAACCGTACCGATCCGGAAGTCACCCTGCCGGTCATGGCGATCGGCGAAGAGGTCACGCACGATTATGCCGCCCTGCGCCTGTCGCTAAAGACGCACCCGGTGGCGTTGCTGCGCGACGAGCTGGATACAGTACGCGCCGTACCTGCCGAACAACTTGTAAACACCAAGGACGGCACACGCGTGACCGTTGCCGGGCTAGCGCTGGTGCGTCAGCGCCCGGGCACCGCCAGCGGCGTTATATTCATCACCTTGGAAGACGAAACCGGGATTGCCAACCTCGTGGTCTGGCCAAAAGTGTTCGAACGCTTTCGCCGCGTGGTTATGGCCGCCCGGCTGATCCGCGTCACCGGCAAGCTGCAACGCGAAGGCATCGTCACCCATGTGATAGCGGATCATCTGGAAGACCTTACGCACCGGCTGCGCGCGCTGGCCGGCCCCGATTTCCAATTCACCGACAGCCGCCGCACGGCAGGGTCGGCCTATGACAACAATCTCGCCCGCGCCGACGAGGTCAAAAGCCCGATCCCTGAATCACGCCGGGGCCCGCGAAAGCTATACCCGTCCCGGGATTTTCACTGAGAGATATTTAACGCGGCGGTTCAGACCGCCGGCGGCGCCATGTTTTTCGGACCGCTGGTATCGGCGAACCCGTGGGCGACCATTTCGTCGTAATAGGCCTTGTAGCCGTTCGCCATCTTATCCGTCGCGCCGCGGTCACGGAACACCTGTTCGTCCCACTTCTTATCGATGCCGTGGCCCACGATCATCCGGTTGAACCAGTTCCAGCTCGAACACACGGTGATTGCTATCGTCAGGTCTTCCTAGGACCACCCGGCCCGATAGCACGCCTTGGCGTCGTCATCCGTCATCCGGTCCGGCGTCAGGGTCAGCTTGCGTACGTATCTCAGGACCGGTTTCAGCTTTTCATCGACCGGGGCGGTATCGATATCGTCCGCCAGTTGGGGAAACAGTTCCTCGTCGACACCAAGCGACATGCACACGTTTTTATGAGCGCCGTAGCAGAAATCGCAGGCATTCAAGAGCGAACAAAATGCCGCGATGATTTCCTTTTCTTCTTGGCTGAGCCCCGCCGGATAATTCACCAGCCGGTGGATAAATTCTGTATAGGATTCGAACAGGTCCCATTTCGACATCTGCAGTTGGGACATCGAGATGATGCCGTCATAGCTTGGAAAAAGGGTCACGCTGGCCTCCTACGTATTGAAACCCCGGCGGCGCTAGAGTCCGACGGCGGAAAGATCGAGCGTGTCGCCATCAACCGGCGGACACCAGAAATAGCTGCCTGAAACCGGATGGGTAAAACGGAACAATCCGTCCGTGATACCGTCTTCCAGCCCGGTCACCCGCCGGAGCTGGGCCTCGAACGCATCGAACGACTTGCCGAACGCGACGAACACGAGCCCTTCGCCACTTTCATCGGCCCACGGCATCGACCGCCGCACAACAAAGGCTTCCGCGTCGAAACTTTTCTGTGCGGTCCGCTTCACATGAGCCGATTCCGGCACCTCGTCGAATTCCTCGTTATCGCTGACATGCCGGCCAATAATATTGTCCTGATCGTCCTGCGGCAGGCCCTGGAAATGATCGAGATCGTGGATCCATTTCTGAACGGCAACGAACCTCGATCCGTCGGTTGCTATCGCCGCGTCGACGGCGTCATCCCCTTCCGGGTTTTCGGTGCCGTCCTCATAGCCGCTCAGGTCGCGCCTGATATCGTACTTAAAACCGTCGACCAGACGACTGCGCCGGAACGCGCGCGCCAGTTGCGCCCTAATCGATCGCCCCAAATGGGTAATCTCGCCCCGGTCGCTCCCCCGGATCCAGCACCACATATCCGCCTGCGTGGAGGGTATTTCACACCCGACGCCACAACGCCAGAAACGCCCTCATCCCGTCGACCGAGCCCTTCAGAAGGCTGACAAGTGCCGGACCGATGCCGATCACCATTTCCGCGCCCAGTCTACGCGATGCCAGATCGCGCAGCACCTACGCCAGGTCGGTGTCGGGAAGCAGAGTGAATTCAAGATAACGGGACAGGCTCGGGACATCAGCGAGTATACCCGCCCGGGACGTGCTTATTTCAGGTTTTCCTCATCGATATGCAATCCAACATGTGCCGCGGCGGACACCCCAGATCAACGCGACCGAATGCCCCAGCGCGTTTTCGATCAGACCCCGAGACCAGCGGCATCGACGGGCTCGAAATTATCGTTGGTCACGCCCTCTGCCTCGGATTCAAACGCGAGTTCCACCTGGACCCCGTTGGGGTCGTGGAAAAACACCTGTACCAGGCGCCCGCCGCCGGCGAGGCACTTTTTGTACGTGACGTTGTGTTCCTTGAGTGTCGCTTCGGTGCCGGTCAGATCCTTCGCCGACAGCCCGATATGATCGAGACCTTCGCCGCGGCCGGATGCCACGGTCCGTGGATCGCCATCCGGATCGCTCAACGACAGATGAACAATGGGGACTTCACCGCAATACAACCAGTAGCCATGGGACGGGAAATCCGGACGATAGCCGATCGATAACCCGACAACATCGACGAAGAAGTCTTTCGTCTCCTCCATCTGCTCGGTCCGGATATTGATATGATTGAGTTCTTTGATCGCCATCGCGGTTCTCCCTTTATTGCGCATCGTGATACGCATGCCGCCCCCTTTTATCGATCTTCGGGGCCACCTTCATGGCGAATTGTGACGATTAGGGCGGGTGGAGGCAAGCCGCTCTACAGGACGGCAATCACGAGGGACAGGATCGCAATTACCCCCAGCGTTAGTGTACGGAACTGCGTATCGGTCACATGCGCGAACATCCGCATCCCGGCCCAGCAGGCAAGCGTGAACGGCACAAACAGGATAGCACCGAGGATCAGCAGATTTTGCGAAACAAAGCCGGAGACAAGATAAGAAATCATCGCGCCGGCCTGCACCAAAAGCCCGAAAACCAGGAAATTCGCCCGTTGCTCCGCCGCCGTGCCGGGACCGGACAGCAGATAAAGAAACACAGGCGGCCCACCCAGCGAGACGGAGCCGGTGATCAGCCCGCCGAGCCCGCCGACCCCGATGCGGACGGGCAACCCGCGCGGCCCCGTATAGCGCCACCCCGTCAGCAGCAGCACGGACAGGGCAATCGACGTGCCTGCCACGATGCGCCGCATCAGGTCTTCGTCAACCGACAGCAACACCCAGGCGCCCAGAGGCGTCATCGCCATGGCGGCGAGCCCGACCGGCAGCATTCGGCGCCAGTCCGCATGGGGCAACGCGCCCGGCATGACCTGAATATTGCTGATCAGATTCAGCATGATAATTACCGGCACGCCCTCGCGCGCGCCGAGAATATAGGCGACGACCGGCGCCGTGATGAAATTTGCGCCCGCACCGCCGTTAAACCCGCGTACCAGACCGGATGCGACAAACGCCGCAACCATCGCCGCGAGTTCCCAATAGGAAATACCGTCGAGGATCATGGACAGACCCTACAGCAACGACGTCGCAATACCGATGGCTTCCGAAAAAACCAGGGAGCCCCTTCCAGACGGGTCGCCTCATCCCGGAATTGTTCCGCGTATCCCAACACAGTCTCAGGCAAACAGTGTTGAAAGGCCGATGACAAGCAGGAACGCCAGAGCGATCCGCCGGTAGAGCTGATCGGATGCCCGGCCGAACATCCTCTCGCCGATCCATGTGCCGAGCGAAATTGTCGGAATCATGGGTAGCGCGATCCAGAATATCTTCCAGGTCATCAGCCCGCCAAAGGTATAGACGACCAGCGCAACGGCCTGCGTAAAAATGAAATAGAGGATGATCGCCGCCCGGTTCCGGGCCGCACTTTCGGGCCCCGCCAGCAGAAACATGATCACCGCCGGGCCGCCCGCCGCAGCCGCACCGGAGATCAGGCCGCCCAGACCGCCGGCAAAGGCACTGACCGCCGGTCCGGTACTGCCCTTGTAGCGCCACCCGATCAGCAGCAGGAACGCAAAGAAGATCACCGTGATGGAGATCGACCGCCGGATCGTGTCCTGATCGACCATAACAAGCAGCAAGGCCCCGATGGGGATCCCGATCGCACCGCCAATGGACAGCGGCGTGACCGTCGACCATCTCACGCTCGACAGCGCTTTGGGCAAAAGCTGAATACTGGTTGTCAGCATGACGATGAGGATCGCCGGAATCGCGGCCCGCGGACCGACGGTAAGCGCCAGCACCGGGGCAATGGTCAACGCCGCACCAAAGCCGGAAAAACCCCGCATCAGCCCCGCAAAGAACGCGGTTCCCGTTACGAGGACGGTTTCAATGGTGGTCAGCTCATAATGCTGTTGCAGCCACTCCACGTTCAGCCCAGATCGATCTCGGTGCCGCGGCCCTCTTCGCGGGCACGTTTATAGGCCGTCATCGCCATGGCCATCTCGGACGCGCCGGTACCGTTATTGTTCTTGTGATAGGTAATCTGGTCATCCGACGTGCGTCCGGGGTGTCCCGCCGTCGCCAGATCGCCAAGTTCATAGACATCGTCGATATCGATCAGACCGGCCTGGATCGGGCCGTACAAATCGCCCTGTTCTTCGCTGACTATGGATTCTTTCAGGTTGGTGACGATTACGTCCGCTCTGACCGCCGTGTTGTCGTCGATCTCGCGTCTGGCTTTGGGCAAAAACCCGCCTTCGACCAGTTGCTTGTTACTGCCGATGATACCGGTGACGTGCTGACCGGGTACAAGGCGGGCGCCGTCGAACAGTTCAACATTTGTGTTGGTGGCGCCGATCACGACATCGACACCGTCGAGCAATGTGTCGGGCGCGTCGACCGGGACAATTTCGATCCCGAACTGGGAGCCGTATTTGTCGGCAAATGCCGCTCGATTGGCGGCGCTCCGGGAATAGATTTTTACATACTCGATTGACGGCCGCTCGGTCTTCAATGCCAAAAGCTGGTTAGCGGCCTGCCCGCCCGAGCCGAACAACCCGACGGTTCTGGCATCCTTGCGCACCAGATGGCGAAACCCGACACCGCTGGTCGCTGCCGTCCGGAACGCCATCAGGCTCGACGGTCCGATGGTTTTCTCATCAATCTCGCCAAACAAGACGGCCAGTAATCGGCCCGTGGTCGAATCGTGAAGCACCTGGACAGGGTGTTCGCGATGCTCATAGCGCTGATTGGCGCTCTCTTGAACCACAAGTTCCGCCCGGACCTGCGCGCCCATGACGCCGAGTGCATGTACGCCGCCCGGAAAATTCGACACACGCACGCCGGCGGGGGAATGAACCCGGCGGCGGGGGCCGTTTATGATGGGATATTCAGTCGATTCCCGATAGCCCTGCTCGATGGCGTCGATTGCTTCCTTCATCGACACCAGGTCCTGAAGGTCCGCGGGTTTCAGTATCAGAACGCTCATTATTCCCTCTCCGTGTTTTTTTCGGACCATGGCCGCTGTGTCCCGAAGCGTCAATTGCCTCTAATCGGGGCTCAGAATTCCACATTCGCCGATCCTACCTGACGGATTTCCATGCGCTGGCGAAACAGATTACTGTGCATCGCAGCGGTAGCCTCGCGGAAATCGACTTTATGACGGCGGTATCAGCGTGGATGACGACGAGCCATACCGGTGACGGTATGGAGATAAAGCTGTCGGGTGACTGGACAATCGATAGTGCCGGCAGGATCGATGGCGAGATTGCCGCCCTTAATCCCGGCACCGGCTCTACCTGCGTTATCGATGCGGGACAGATCGCGCGGATGGACACCGCCGGCGCCTGGCTTGCCGAAAAACTGTACCGCCGTTACGCCGAAAACGGGGCTGACACTATATTCCGCAATCTGCAGCCGAAACACGACATACTGCTCAAACGGCTTCAGGCCCTGGCCGGTGACCCGGCGCCCGAGCCAGAGCGTTTCAGTGCCCTTTCGATCATCGCGGGTCGCTCGGCGCCAAAATCCTATTTCGCTGGAATTTTATGCCCGCGCCAACTGGGTCGATACCGCACCGCGGATGATCCAGACATTGCTGGTTGAGAGCTTCGAGAATTCGAAAAGCATCGTCAGCATCAGTCGCCAGTCTGTCACCCTGCGCGCCGAATACAGCCTGTTGACGGATCTGCGAGAATTTCAGGCCGAATATATCGGCGGCGGACCACCCCGGATTCGCATCCGGCTGAACGCCAAGATGGTGCGGATGCCGCAACGAACGATCCTCGCCACTCAAACCTTTGAATTCGTGGAACCGGCCACAAGCTCAGATTTGGAAGCCGTTGTCAGTGCGTTCGACGTAGCGCTTGACAAAACGCTGAAGCGAATCGTCG
>Ga0315331_10001603_pt1 | contig 16995 bp, 12 predicted proteins | sample M160m34915metaG_FD_203456 | JGI IMG/M metagenome (GOLD analysis project Ga0315331, IMG submission 203456) | Ammonia-oxidizing marine archaeal communities from Monterey Bay, California, United States - M1 60m 34915 | ecosystem: Environmental > Aquatic > Marine > Intertidal zone | place: USA...
GTGAAAGCTGCCATCCGAATTAGTACCAAGCATCCCGGTGCTACTTTCTAGATTGGCCACAGTTTTGTGGTCCGCTGTATTGCGTGCGTCCCAGTAGTCGCTGATGGCGGCGGCGACTGCGTGAGCGCCACTGCCGTGGCCGTCTGCCATCGAGTGGTTGGGCAGCACTAGCGTAGTTAGCAATATCGCGGCACAGAAGTGAGAAAATTTCATGTTTGCTCCAGTCAATGTGAGTGAGGTCAGTTGGAAACGCATGCTCGTTGAGATGCTGCGAATCGACTAGTGTGATGAAGCTTCTTTTTTACCCTTTTGGCAAGCGGCGATTTATCTCAGCGATTGCCTCGCTCTTAACGGGTGGTACGAGCCTTGAGGTGGCGATTAAGCCCTGTAACGCTGTCACCTTTTGCGCTTTCCCTCTAGACCGCGACAGGCCTAGCATTCGAGTCCCCAATGAAAAGGGTTTACGGCCCGTATGGCAGGGTTCAATGCCTCTGTTTTGGAGGCAATTGGCAACACGCCCATCGTAGAGCTCAACCGTTACGGCGCTGAGGTGAGCCCGCTGTTGCTTGCCAAACTCGAGTTCACCAACCCCGGGGGGAGCATGAAAGACCGTGCCGCCCTCGGCATGATTGAGTGGGCGGAGCGGGAACACAGTCTTGCGCCCGGCGCTGAAATTATTATCTCGACCTCGGGCAACCTCGGCATCGGCATGGCGATGACCTGTGCGGTGAAGGGGTATCGGTTGATTTGTCTGGTTGACCCCAAGTTAAACCCCTCTACAGAGCGCAGTCTGGAGTTGCTGGGTGCAGAGCTGGTGAAGGTCGATGAGCGGGATCTTACCGGCGGCTACCATCTGACGCGCCTCAAAAGGCTCGAGACGTTACAGGCCGAGCGGCCGTCCGCGATTTACCTTGATCAATACGACTCTCCCGCAGCGATCGAGGCGCACCGAACCTCCACCGGGCGAGAAATTCTAGAGCAGATGGACGGGCGTTTGGATGCCATGATCATGGTGGCCGGCACCGGCGGGAGTTCGATGGGCGTCGCGCGTTGGTTGCGTGAGCATTCTCCCGATACTCGAATTTGGTTGGTGGATGAGGTGGGTTCTCTGGCGCTCCCTTGCAGCACAGAGCCCGAGCCACGTTTTCTCAATGGCATGGGCACCAGTCTCGAGCCTGCCAATTACGCGGGCGAATCCTTTCATGACTTCGTCGACGAAGTGGTCTATATCGAAGCCGGCGAGGCGATCACCGCGGCCATAGAAATCGCTCGTAGCGAAGGTATTTTGATGGGCGGATCCGGCGGCGCTGCCTGCCACGTGATGCGCGAGCAGGTCGCACCGCATTTTGATCGTGATGCGCGCCTTTTGGCGCTCATTCCGGATCACGGGAGTCGCTATACTCAGACCCAGTTTGACGTGGAATGGCTTGAAGCGATGGGCATCTTGGTACCAGCACTGACACCGTCTCAGCACTCGTGACCGATACCGGCACACTGTTTCTCAGTCAGCAGGATGTCATCAACGCTGGTGCGACCGATGTTGACTGGGTGGGCGCTGTGCTGGAGCAGGTGTTTGTGCTGCACGAGCAGCAGGCGTTTACCGCGCCGCCGAGCAGCTTTCTGAAGCGTCCCGAGTGTCCCCATGTCGCGGATCGAATTATTGGTTTATCCGCTCATGTGGGCGCGCCCTTCGACAAAGAGGGCATAAAGTGGATCGCCAGCTCCCACATCAACCCGGAGCATGACCTTCCGCGCGCCAACGCGGTGATTATCCTCAACGACCCAATCCATCGGCTCCCCATTGCCATCATGGAAGGTGCATTGATCAGTGCCATGCGCACCGCCGTGGTTCAGGCGTTGGCGGCGCGATACCTTGCGCGAGCAGACAGCGAGTCGGTCGGGCTGGTCGGCGCCGGACGGATTGGTGCACTGACGTTGTGGGCTATATCCAAGTGGTTCCCGGATATCCAGCACTATCGCGCATACGACCAAAGTGGCGAACGTCTGGGAGCTTTTGTCGATCACATGGCCATGCTGGGCATGACGGTTGAGCCCGTGTCGTGTTTTAAGGAGGCGCTGGCAGAGGCTGATATGGGCATCGTCGCGACCACCGAATCTGAGCCCTATGTCACCGCAGCCGAGTTCAAGCGCGGCTCGCTGTTCATGAATGTATCGCTCATGGATCCGACTTTCGACCTGGTTAGCGCGGCAGATAAAATTGTGGTGGATGACTGGCACCAGAGCGTGCACTCCGATCGGGTGCTGGCACGCATGCACCGCGAGGGTCTGGTGACGCGAGAGGGCATTCATGGCGAGTTCGGCGCAGTCGTGTCGGGGCTCATCCCGGGTCGTGAAGATCCCGACGAGCGTATTTTCTGGAATCCGTTTGGTCTGGCTATTGAGGATATCGCGGTGGCCTCCGCCGTCTATGATCAGGCGCGGTCACAGGGGTTGGGCAAAACGCTGCAGCTGGTCGATCAGGAGTGGGATGTCCTGTTTTGACCGCTGAGGTCGACGAAACGAGCCGCATTGCGTTTTTGGATGTCCTGCGCGGTGTGGCGTTGTTTGGGATCTTGCTGGTCAACGTGTTCAGTTTTGGCGCGGATTATCCTGCCTGGTCGGGTATCGCCGATCAGCTGGTGTGGCAGGTCAAACACGTTCTCTTTGAAACCAAGTTTTGGACGTTATACAGCCTGCTGTTTGGCATGGGTTTTTTCCTGCAGACCCAATCTTCGGGATACACCACGGCCCGTTCGCTGCGCCGTCTCGGCGTTTTGATGGTGTTTGGGTGCCTGCACGCCCTGCTATTTGAGGGCGATATTCTGATGCTCTACGCCGAGCTGGGTTTGCTGCTCTTATTGCTCTTCCGTTTACCCACAAAATGGCTGCTTTCACTCTCGCTGTTGCTGTTGCTGAGCTTTCCGTTCGGCCACCTTCTGGATGTTGACCGGGGAGATGACTGGCCGGCAGAAAACGCGGAAGAGGCGAGCACCTGGCTTGAAGAGGAGCGGATGGACTCTCCACTGGCGGTCGGGAGCTTCACAGAGGTATTGGCTTTCCATGCGGCGTTTTTACCAGAGCGTTTCTGGGCCGACTGGCAATATCCTGATTCGGGATTGCTGGTGCTGGCCTGCTTTCTGGTGGGTTTTTGCATCATGCGCGGAGGTTGGGTTGCATTGCAGCGCCTGACTCGCCGGCAAGCCGTATCGATTGCCGGGGGGCTGTGGGTTTTGGGGCTGCTTCTCATGGGCTTCGAGAGATATTGGTCAAATACGGTGGGTTATGCGCCTTTCGAACGCTCAGACGCCACGCCACTGCAGGTGCTTGGCGGGGATCTGGTGTATCTGGCCGCTACCCTCAGTTTGACGGGGGCCTGGTTCTTCAGCGTATGGTGCTGGGTTCAGAGTCGCTGGCTGATCGGCGTGAGAGGCTTAATCGCCAGCACTGGACAAATGAGCTTAACCGGCTATGTCAGCCAGACGCTGATTTTTACGACAATTTTCTATGGCTACGGTTTCGGCGCCGCCTTTATATGGGGGCCGGCACAGGTAGTCATGCTTGCGGTTATTGTCTATGCGGTGCAGGTAGTCCTTTCCCACTGGTGGTGCCAACGGTTTCGTCGCGGGCCAGCGGAATGGCTATGGCGCTGCCTGACTCACTGGCGTTGGCAACCGATACGACGTTGATCATGCAGTGAAGCGACTGGCTTCGGCATCTCAGCTGATGCGCTGGGTCGGACTACCAGTATGAACGCCGGGCTCCAGGTTCATGGCTTTGAGTACCAGCGACTGTGGATCGACCGTCACACCTGCATCGAGGTGCGCGCCGCCCATCAACATCGTTCCGTAGTTGATGGCGGCGCCGTCCCCAATTCTTGAGCGGGACACCGTCAGTACGCGATCTTCGAAACTATGTAATTGCATCTGCCCGTTAACCACGCAGTCATCGCCAATGTCCACCGCGTGCCAGTCAGACATTTGTAACGGCAAGCCGATCAACGTGCGTTGGCCTATCCGGCAGCCAAAGCGTCGCAGGATCGGATTTGCCAGCGCAGTGCCCGACACAGTGGCCATAAAGCCGGTCATCAGGCGAAAGAAGCAGTCCTGCGCCAAAAAGTAGGTGAAGTGACGCACCGACCAAAACGGCGCACTGTTATGACGCCCCCAGCGGTTCCCTACCAAGGCAAGCTTGACGAGCAGCGCGAGCAGCGGCATAGACAGCGGTACGATGATGCTGGTGATTAAGGCGGCGCCCACATTACTGAAGCCCATGATATTGAGGCTGATCAGCAAACCGGTGGCCAGAAATAGCGTAATACCCGGAATGATGCCCACCGAGGCCAGATCATTGAGCAAAAACCGCGCCAGAAATATGCCGAGTGACGGCACCGGATGCGCGGGTGCGCTCTGCGGGTCGGGGGCGCCCATCTCTAACGGTGGGTTACCTGCAAGCACGCGTTTGGTATCAGGGCGATCGGTGTATTGCGGTCGGTACAAGTGAGGCCCAAGGGGTGTCGATACGCCGAGAAGCAGATTGCCAGGGACGGGTCCTGGCTCGACCATGGCATTGTTGCTCCCAAAAAATCCGGCGGGCATCCTGATCGGTCGGGTCAGCAGGAAAGCACCGTGCTCATCCAGCACGTTGCAGAAACAGCCCTGCGCGATGAATACGTTGGCATCCGCGTGGAGATGCTCGGGGAGCAGATTCACTAGCTCATCGCACTCTGAGGCCCCAACTTGCGAGAACTTCACGCCCGCGAGTGCCCGCAGGTATTGACCGGTGAGACTCCAGCCCCACATTTGCTGGATCTGATTCATTTTGCTCTGCCGGTAACGTGCCAGCGTCCCTCGTAGGCTGGCGGCGCGCGTCCAGCCCGGTGGGGTGGGGGTGAACCGAAGGAAAGTACAGAGAATTAGAGAGCTGGTGAGGACTCCCAGCCAGATGCCGATCACCCCCGAACCACTCATGACTAACAGATCGCGGCCCGTCAGCATCTTCGCATCCAGATTCACTTTGCTAAGAGCCTCGAATCCGAGAAACCAAGTTGTCAGCAGCGCAATAAACGCCCCGGGTATGATCACCAGCACGAGCTCCAGCGCAAATTGTGTGGCGACATTGCGGAAGTCGATCACAGCGTCTGTCAGTGCAGAGGAGGGAGCTAAGTGGGGTCTCTTAGGTGGTTGGTAGTCGCCCGCTTTTGTCCCGGGAACGCCGCTGATCTGGCTATGGGGGTCGGTCTTGGTATCGAGGCTTGATAATGGCGTCAGCCATGAATGGTGCCCCAGTGAGGCGCCGCCGGAGAGCATGGCCCGGCTCCCGACCCGCGCGCTGTGATCCACGCGGATCGTGTCCAAAATAAAATCGTTTCCCTCCCAGCGAACACTACTGATTTGCACCCCCGCTTGAACAACAGCCTCTGGTCCTATCGAGATGAGTGAGAGAGGGCCATACCACTCAGTGCTCTGAGCGATGAAGGCTCCGGGGTGAATGTCGGCGCCCAAACGCTTGAGTGCCCAGTTGAATAGCACCGGGCTGCGCAGCCCTTTAACCAGCGGCTTCAGTACAAAGCCGGCCTGTTGTTCTAACCACCACAGTTGCAGGTGATGACTGGAAAACTTTCGGTAGCGCCCTGGCGCTATGTTGGGCGCGCGCACTGTGGCGGCCTGAGTGCCGCGCAGTAGTAATACCCAACCCAGATTGACGAAGGGTACGATCATGTAGACGCAGTAAGCGATGATTGTCGCTTGCAGAAAGCCCCAGATGTCGCCAACCAGTAGTAATTCTTCAGGGTCAATGATCGCAAGCCCAAGTGCGGCCATAAGCAGCAGCGGCACCCTGAGTAGCAGAGCGCTTAACGCCTGAAGCGCAGTGAATTGGCGGAATCCGTATGAGCGACTCGCTTGCGAGACGGCTTCTAATGCCGCATGCGTTGGGGTCGCGGGCTCAGCTGTCTCCTGCTGATCTTCGATGTGAGTGGGTAGTTGGGCGATGGCGGCCGCGGTGCGGGTCTCGCTGAGTAAACCTCTGACGGATACGGGATAGCCTGCAGCCTGTAGCTGTTGGGTGAGCCGCGCGATGGCAATCGAGTGAGCGCCCCAGTTGATGAAGTCGTCATGCCAGTCGAGCGTTGGTCCAAGTTCCGCCCGGCACAGGGTCAGTACCTCCATCGGCAAAGACGCACCGCCGTCATCGGTAACAGATGCCGCTACGGTGGCATCTGCTTGTTCGAGGTCGCCGACATCAGTAACCGAGGGCAAGGCGCGGCGATTGATCTTTCCGGAGGCGGGGACCAATTCGAATTGATTGACGATAAAAAATCGACTGGGTACGGCGTAAGGTGGGAATCGCGCTGAAATTAGCCGCTGCGCCTCACCCACCAGCGCATGGTTCAAAGGTTGTATGTTGCCGCTTGTGAAGTCCTCTGACCACAGGGCCGGTGCTCTTAATAAGACCACGAGTTCATTGTGCTGATAGTCCAGCACGGCAGTTTCAATTTCAGCAAATTGATCCTGCAGCAGCGATTCGATGGGCTGTGCCTCCACCCGATAACCCCTGACCTTGAGCTGAGCGTCGATGCGCCCATGGAAATGTACTCGCAGGGTGACCGGGTCAACGTGGCAGCGGTCTCCCGACCGGTAGATTGGCCCGAGTTCAGGGTGCTCAATAAATCGTTCGTTAGTGACCTCGGAGAGGTTGCGGTAGCCCCGGGCGAGCTGAACGCCGCCGATGCAGAGTTCGCCCTCCTCACCATGGGGCAGGGGCGTCAGCGTGTCCGGGTCAACGATGGTGTAGCTGACGCCGGGGAAAGGGCTGCCAATAGTGACAGGCTCATTGGGCCGGAGAAGCTGGCGGCTGGTATCGGTACTGACTTCCGTCGGACCGTAGGTGTTGACGATCTGCCGCCGGGCACGAGACCAGGGCTCGATCAAAGAAGCAGGGAAGGCCTCACCAGCAGGCACGATATAGCGGCATAGGGGATAGGGCAGGTCACGCTCGGGGTGTGCCGTCAGCGTTGACAGCAACACAGGTGGACAAAAGAGCGCGGTGATCTGCGCATCGCGCAAAACAGGCAATAAGTCAGGGCCGGATCTCAGCGCCGACTTGGACAGCATCACCACTTCGCAGCCGGCGACCCAGGCGCTGTACATCTCGGAAATACTGCCGTCGTAGCCTAGCGAGGAGGTCAGCGAACTGGCATCGCTGCCGGGCACAAAGTCATAAAAGGTCGCATAGGACTGCGCGAGGTTGATGTAGCCAGCGTGGGGGCACTCAACGCCTTTAGGGTGGCCGGTGGTGCCGCTGGTGTAAAACAGCGAGGCTAATCTCGCTTGAGGTTCATCCAACCACGGCGCTGAGGGTGCGCGTGAGGATCCGGACTGGGCCTGACGGAGCAGCGCCTCTAGTGACAAGAAGGCTCCGGCATAGCCTGCGGGTAAAGCGTCACTGATGAGCAGCGCGGGCTGGGCGTCGCTCAGCACTCGCAATAACAAATCGTCCGGAGCGTCGGGGTCTATGAAGCATTGCGTGGCGCCCGCCTTCAGGATCGCCAGATGCAGGGCGACGATGGTTACTGAGTTTTGGGGAAGACGGACAGCGACGATCTGATCCGCTTGAGAGACGGAGTCGCCGATGACAGAAGCGAGTTGGTTGGCCAGACGGTCAAGCTCAGCGTAGGTCAGTGACGCTTCCGCTTCGGGAATAGACAGTGCCGTCAGTCCAGGGAATTGAGCTGCCGAGCGCTCAAAGATTTCGTGTAGCCAGCGCGCACCGTGCTGATGCAGATGGGTACCCCACGGTGTGGACGGATGCGATTGGGTGAGAGTGGGCGCTGTCGTCTTTGCAAAAACGGTGCCCGCCACTACTTGGCGATAACGGACCCAGGCCGCGGTCACCGCAGCGGGTAGCAGAGCGATCCACAGTAGGGTCATCGAGGCCTGCGCCGGTTGGTCATGGTCGGTCCGTCAGGAGAAATAGGATTCCATCTTGCCACGGCGCCGGGTGTCGAGTGTGACGCAGTGAAAGCCGCCGCCCATCATGCGCGAGTGGCGCAGCTTGAGCGGGATGACCTCCAGGCCTTTGGATTCGAGTAACGCGATCAATGCGCTCTGGTAGCCGTCTACCACAACGGTATCCGGTCCGAGACTGAATAAGTTCATGTCGATCCACTCGCTGCCGATGGCCTGCTGGAGATACTCGGCACTGTGACGCTCCTGATTCTCCATGGGTGGACTGAAGATAATTTCCCAGTCCTTCAGAAAATCGGGAATGGTGGCCATCGACAAGCGTTCGGGGTTGGCCAGCACCAGACCCGGGCGCAGCGCGACTAATGTCGAATCGATGTGGCTACCAAAATACACGTCTTTCATGAAATGAACTCGGAACTGATCACCCAGCATGCGCTGTAACCACTGGCCGCCCAATTCGTTGCCCGTTGCACTGACTAAGTACAGAAGATCGCGCCCGAAGCGCAGGATGTTGGCAGCGTCGAAAGCGGGTTCGAAGTTCTGTGGAGCCGGCGCTGCGGGATCGAACTCAAACAGGCGGTCCTCCAACAGCGGCTTGGGGGCGCTAAACCATCTGGCGCCGCTGTCATAGTATTCCATGAGGAGACGCCGATAGGACCCCGTCTCCAGCGAGCGTCCGCGAATCACATTGGGTGTCTCGATAATGGTGTCACCCACCACCAGCAGCACGTCTCGCGGGCAGTAGTTGTAGTAGCCCTGCGTTTCCCAATGCGGCGTTTTAATCGGTTGTTCGTGTGGCCAGTCGTCGGGTCTGCGGACCTTAATACCCCGTGCCTCCAAAGTGTCTACAAAGCGCTGCAAATCCTCCTCGGTCTCTTCAATGATCTGCTCGGGGAAGGGGCCTTGAGGAATTTGTGTTAGCTCGCGGTCTGGGTATTCCGCCAGGCGGGTGCTGAGATCAGCGAAGGGGAAGCGCGCACCAAAAGGGTTGCCCACCACGACCTCTTCGAGGGGATCCCACTCATTACAACTCCAAACTTGGGACATCGATAACGACTCGGTGTGTCAATCAGAAAAGTTTTTTACCGGGCAAAGAACCTCTGCCACAACGAAAAAGGGCCACCCGGAGGCGGCCCCAATCTAAAGCGGTTGCGAGGATCAGATCTCCTCACTCTCCCACAGTGCGCTGCCATGACAGGTCATAGTCTCGCGCTCCATTTGTGCGACATCAGACGAGGGATAGGCATCCCACCACTCGCCAAATGCGCTAAATGACTCCCACGACACTGCCAATAGCACGTCGGTGCCGTCGCCGTCAGCGCCGACTGAAACGGGGAACATGGTGTAGACGTTCATTTCGTCACCACCGGCCAGCTCGCCAGCGGCTTTCTTCCAGGCGGCAGCCTGGGCCATGACATCCTCTTCAGCGACATCGCCGTTCACGTTGCACTTCCACATCTGAACCGGATCGCCTGCTGATGCGAGCGATGAAAAGAGCATCAGCGCGCTCGCTGCAGTGATAAAACCTTTGATTTTCATAGGATCTCCTTGGTTGACCTCAGCCGCAACCTACCAAGGTGCCAACACGAGTGCAAATCGCGCCGAGTGGGTGTCACTTATTGCTAAATTGAAGCCGATTTTGCACTAGGAAGTCACAAGCGACGGCAGTCGGGTCAATTTTTCCGCGACAGGCCGGCCAGTCTGGCGCCGAGCAGTCGGCCAAAGGTGATGGCGGGCGTGACGAGCATCCCGTTGGTATAGGCCGCGCCCGAGGTGGCGCCAGCGCCGATCACTTCCCCAATGGCATATAGGTTGGGCACCGGCCGTTGCTCGTTGTCCAGCACCTGCAGGTGACGGTTCACACTGAGCCCGGCGAACGATACGAGCGTCCATCCCTGCATGGCAATGCTATAAAAAGGCGGTTTTGAGAGGGTAAGAGGTCTGTGTACTCGGCCGAAGTGGTCACCATCTCCGGATCGAAGCCGACGATTGTAGTCGTTGACACTGGCCACCAGCGCAGCAGGGTTTACGCCGGCACGAAAGGCCAGATCCTTGAGAGACATGGCGCTGCAAAACATAGGGTGAGTGCGGTGTTCATTCGCTAATCGAGCGCGACTCCAATCGGGAATGATGGGTTCTGATTTTTCCAGCATCTCGGCATCAAAAATGGCCCAGTGGCGATGCCCAGCTTGTTGGTAAATATTGTGTTCAATCTGATGAATGCTGGGATGATCCTCTCTCACGAACCTGTCGCCCCCCGCGTTCACCAAGATCTCCCAGGGTTGTCGAATGGCTGGGTTGAGTGGGGCCCAGGCATACATTTGACAGGGGTACTCAAAGGCATCCGGCACCAATCCTGCAAGGCTGGCATATTTCTCTCCGCCCACAATGGCGCCGCCTGCTGACATGCCGAGCAGGAGACCGTCTCCCTGTGAGGTGGGGTAGGCGGTTTTAGCGTACAGCGGCACACCATGAAGGTCCTCGAAAAGTCGCGGATTGGCCGCGCAGCCGCCCGTTGCCATGACGATATGCGAGCCGCGAATATCTTGAATACCCGAAGGCCCCGCGACGGTCACACCCACTACTTTACCCGCACGGTCCTGCATCAGGCCATTCACGCCTGTGCTGGTCAGCAAGGTGATCTCCTGGCGAGCGATGCTCGACTCGAGAGAGGGCAAGAAGGCATTCAGAATAGACAGGCCGTTGTTCACGCCTTGCTGGTAGCGGCGAGCCGTAAAATGGTCGTGACCGATACCGGTGACCGGGTGTCCTGCCATCACCTCAAAACCGTGGGCGGCTAGCCAGTTGATGGTCTCGCCGGCGTGGTCAACGGTGAGTCTTGTCAATTCCGGGTCGGCGGTGTGTTCGTTGATGCGCATGCAGTCGTTAAAATGCGCATCTGCGGAGTCATCAATGCCCAGTCTCTGCTGAAATACGGTGCCCGAACCCGCAATTTGCCCGGTCGACCAGAACAGGGTGCCGCCCAAAGCCGGACTTTTTTCGATAAGGAGCACCCGCGCGCCGCTTTGAGCTGCGAATAGGGCGCAGGGAATCCCGGCCGTCCCACCGCCAATAACGATGACGTCGTAGTGGGCCGATGGATCCGCTCGCACACTGCCGGTTCGCCATAAAGGGAGTGAGGCGGTAGCCAGCAGCAGTTCTCGGCGTCTCAGACTTGTCACGTTCCTTCCTCTTGAGCGCCGCTCTGTGGCGGCCCCCCCTTGTTTTAGCGTTACTCCGGTCGCGCTTTGATCCGCAACAAACGGCGGGTCCAGACCGACTGAAAGATAGGATCCAGCCAGCGATAGAGGCGCCCGGAAACCACCACGGATCTGCCCGCTTCCACGCCCTTGATGCCATCTCGCACCACCACGCTGGCGTCGTACCACAGCCATTTTGCCATGTTGTTTTTCATGTCCATCAGACCGGCGGTTTCATGGAAATCGGTGTGGGTGAAGCCCGGACATAGCGCCGCCACGTTGACGCCGTATGCCGCAACGGTGAGATTCAGCTCCTCCGACAGCGCGACCAGGTAGGCTTTTGCGGGCCCGTAGTTACAGCCGCCGGCGCGAGGCACTCTGGCCGCTACCGACGCGACGTTGATGACGCGACCGTAATTTCGTTCCACCATGCCCGGTATCAACCGATGGCATAGATCAGCCACTGACAACATCATAAGCTGGAAAAAATTCTGCTGCTCATTCCAGTCGCGGTCCTGAAGTAAGTCTGGGCCCGCTATGCCGGCGTTATTAACGAGCCAGTCTACGCGCCAGCCAGCCGAGAGACAGGTGTCGGCGATCTTTTTTCCCGCATCTTTCTCGCTGAGGTCAGCGACGATGATTTCACTGTCGATTTGATATTGTTTTTTCAGCGATTCAGCGAGTGTTTGCAGGCGATCTTCGCGCCGCGCAACCAGGATCAGCTTTTTTCCCATTGACGCCAGCTGGCGGGCAAATTCCGCGCCCAATCCGGCAGAGGCACCTGTGATCAGCGCGTAGCGGTTGCCTGAATCGCCGGGGCTCTTGCCGATGGCGTTCACAGGGTCATTGACCAACTGTGTAACCGGATCTTCCAGGCGCCCGTGTCGTCTTTCGCGACAATGTCGATGTAGTGTGACGTGGTGGCCTCGCCTTCCAACGCGCCCTCGGGTAGATCGGCTTCCACGCTGTCATCGACCACGCGGCGAATGGTGTAGTCGTATTCCACTACGGCAGCGTCACCCATCATTGTGATTTTGTGTGGCACATCGACGGTGATTTCGTAGCGAGCGGTCTGAAAAACAGGGCCGAGGAACTCGCGATAATTCTCGCGGCCATCGAGACCCGTCACGCCTGGGGGTCTCAGGCTGACATCTGGATGCAGCCCCCCGACATAGCCATCGATATCGCTACCCTCGACGGCTCGAATCCAGCCCTGATAGAGCGCCAGGATCTCGTCATGATCGTTTTCGCTGTAACTCGCCTGGGGCAGGGCGACTGCGATCAGAGCCGCGATCACGAGGAATGCATTTTTGATGTGAGACATAACGTTAGTTTTCCTTCTCATGCTGTAGGGATGCGATTTATTGTCAGTATGGGCCTGATTGTCGTGACATCGCGCCCACTCCGCAAGATGGGCGTAACGCCTCAGGGGACTATATCGGGCAGGCCCAGCGTGCGAAGGTATCCCGCCGCGCTCGTGTCCCGGTGGTATGCCCTCACTGCGTTAACGAGAACGGCGGTGTCCGGCCGATTGTCGAGCGCAGGCCGTAAGGCCTGTGCGAGTGCTTCTGCGTCACCCATGTCTACCAAGGGAGCGATCCGCCCGGCGTTGAGGAGTTCTCTGGGCCCGCTCGGGCAGTCCGTGCTGACCACCGGTATCCCGAGCGCCATCGCCTCGGTCAACGTGTTGGGCGATCCCTCCCATCGGGAGGACAAAACGAATACCGACGCTCGACTCATCCAGGCCCAGGGGTTAGCCTGGAAACCCGGTAGGTCCACATGAGCCGCAATATTAAGCTCCCGAGCCTGGGTGAGCAGCGCCTCTCGCAAATCGCCATCACCGAGGATTATCAGTCTGACCGCCCGATGGCTCTGAACTTCTGCAAAAGCGGATAATAGCGTCGAAAAATCCTTCTGCTCAGTCAGTCGCCCGACACCCATGATCACCGGAATGCCGCTGTCTGATTGCAGCCATGGGTGATCCACGGGTGCTTCCGCAGCCTTGAGTAATTCAGGCGTAATCGTCGGATTGCGGACCACCACAATCTGCGATGCGGGCATGTCCGTGATGTCCAGCACATCGTCGGCGACGCCCTGCGACACGGCAATTAATCTGTGCAGCCGAGGGTAGTATCGGCGCATCGCCCGATACCAGCGCTGCCGCCTGCTCGGGGACTTGTTGGCCAATGCCGCCGAGACGGTGGTGCCTAGCCGACCCGAGATAGGGGTTTGGGTGCGCGCCAGTTGCTTCGCTCTCAGCGCTGCCAGAATCGCACGGTGTTTGATCGCTAGCAGTGCGGTCGGCTGCTCTCGCCGAAGGTACCGGGCAACTTCCCAAATACTGGTCAGGGAGTGTTGTGCGCGAAGGGGGATTACGCGAGCGTTGTGGGGGAGTCTACCGACATGGGGTCCTCGCGCCTTGATCAACAGAATATCAAGATCGATGGGTGCATCAACGAGAGCCTCGCAGAGATTGGCAATCATTCGCTCCACACCACCCTGTCCGGAAAAAGAAACCAGAATCGCCAGTTTTGGCCGAGTCACGCTGTATCGCCAGTTGAAAGCCGATATCAGACTAGCACACGGCAGGGAGTCATGGCTTGGTGAGGAGCCGCCGCGCGCTTACACTCAACGGCGTGAAAGTGGTCTGGAGTCATCGTGCTGGTTATCGCCCCAAAAAATAGTGTGAGTCACGCCTGAATGTGCGGGCTTGTGGGCTTTGCTGCCAGCGGCGAGCGGTGCTCCGATCGGCTTGCACTGGCCATGGCGGCACTCCAGCATCGGGGGCCGGACGGCCAGGGGGAGTCGCTGCGGGGTAACGTCTCCTTGGGACATACCCGGCTGTCCATTATCGATCTCGAGGGAGGTGCGCAACCGCTGCTGTCCGCCTGCGGTCGTTATGTGTTGGTCGCCAACGGCGAGATCTACAACCATACAGAGCTGCGGCAAGAGCTGCTCGAGGGGGGTGCTCGCTTCCAGACCCGGTCGGACTGCGAGGTCATTCTTCAAGGCTATGTGGTCTGGGGCCGCGAAATACTGAATCGCATCGAGGGCATGTACGCGTTTGCGCTTCACGATATCGAACGGGACGAAGTGCTGATCGCACGGGATCCATTGGGTATGAAACCGCTTTACTGGTGTCAGAGTGGAGAGGGGGTGCGCTTCGCCTCCGAGATGAAGGCATTGCTGGCGCTTATGCCGACAACCCCTGATCTTAATAGCACCGCACTTCTACAATATATTGAGGCTCAGCATCCGCTGTCGCGGAACACGCCCTTTCAGGGGGTGGAACGGCTATTGGCCGGCGAGGCGCTGCTGATCCGCAACGGGCGGCGTGCCGAGCAGTGGCGCCACTGGTGCGTCAATGACGTCAGCCACGCCTCGCCCGTCGACCCGATCGCCGAGCTCGATGGGCTCATGCAGACCGTTTTTACCCAGCACCAGCGCGCTGATGTACCGATCGGATTGTTTCTTTCAGGCGGGGTCGATTCAACCATTTTGCTCGGTTTGATGCGCCGCTATGGCATGGAAGACATCCACACCTTTTCACTGGGTTTCCCAGACTCGTCGGTGGGAGATGAACTCGATGTCGCGACCCGGCTGGCGAGGCACTTTGGGACGGACCATCGAGTACTGACACCGACCGCCGACGAGATGCTGACGCGACTGCCGCGGGTCGTGTGGGCTGCGGATGATTTAATGCGTGACCCGGCGAGCCTGCCAACCTTGCTGTTAGCCGAGGAAGCCAGTCGCTCGATGAAAGTGGTGTTTTCGGGAGAGGGCGGTGACGAGGCTTTTGCGGGCTATGGCCGTTACCGCACGGGAGCGATGGAACGATTTTTGAAGGGTATGCTGTTTCCGGGTACCGGTGGTTTTCGCTCCCGGGGTGATTTGCGCGGGGGCGTGGCACAGCAACTACTCGGTAGCGAATTATTGGCCGCCCGGAGGCGGTGGCGCGAGGCATTAACGGAGAGCTGGCAGTCCCGGCCAGCGGACTGGACGCCGCTTCAGAAAATGCAGGCGTTGGATCTCGAACACGCCTTGCCCGACAACTTACTCGTGAAAGCGGATCGCATGTTGATGGCTCACGGCGTGGAAGGGCGGATGCCTTTTGTTGATCGGCGGCTGGTGTCCTGGGGGCTGTCATTGCCGGATGAGCTGAAACAGGATCGGCGCGAAGGCAAAAAAATCCTCAAAAGCTGGGCCACAACTTTCATGCCCACAGAACATTTCGCGGCGAAGAAACGCGGGTTTTATGTGCCGGTAAATGACTGGTGGCAGGGCGACCGATTGGTGGCGCTGAGTCGTGTGCTGAGCAGCAACGCGGCGATTCGTGAATGGTTCGAGCCGGCGGGCGTTCAACGCTTGCTTGCGGATCAAGGCCGAACGCAGCGCTCTGGGCGACAGCTCATGACGCTGCTTCAGTTTGCGCTCTGGCATCATTTTTTTGTGCAGTCCTCTACCAGCGCTTTGCCTGAGGTGTCGGATCCGCTGAGCTTACTCGGCGCCTGACTTCATCGTCTGCCACGGCAGCGATACTTGCTTTACTATTAGCAGCCGCACTGTCGTTATCGGGATGCATCTTCCCAAACCCATTATCTGGAGTGAGAGATGTCGGAGAGAGTTTCTGTCAATTTTTCAGGTCATATTGCGCACGTGACGCTGACCCGATCAGAGAAGATGAATGCGTTAGATCCCGCTATGTTCGAGGCCATCGTCGACACGATTGACGATCTGAAGTCGCAGTCTGATTTGCGCGCCGTCGTGGTATCGGGCGAGGGCAAGGCGTTCTGTGCCGGCCTCGATTTGTCCAACTTTGACGGGGATAGCGAAACCTTGGATCTGATGCCGCGGACTCATGGCATTGCGAATAGCGTACAGCAGGTCGCCTGGGGATGGCGGACCTTGCCCACGCCTGTCATTGCTGCTGCGCATGGAGTGGCGATTGGCGGCGGCCTCAATATTATGTCAGGCGCTGATATTCGGATCGTGCACCCGACGACGCGGTGTGCCGTCATGGAAATGCGTTGGGGGCTCGTGCCCGATATGGCGGGTTATCCGCTGTGGCGGGGGAATGTCCGCGACGATGTGCTGCGCAAGCTGGTGTATACCAATGCCGAGTTCTCTGGTGCTGAGGCCTGTGAGCTGGGATTCGCGACAGAAACGTCAGATGAGCCTCTAGCGCGCGCTATGGCGCTGGCTGAGGAGATAGCCGGCAAGAATCCGCAGGCCATTCAGGCAGCCAAGCGGTTGTCGAATGCGCTGGCAGACAGCACCGATGAGGCATTGCTGCTCTCCGAGTCAGCGGAGCAAACCCAGATAATCGGCAAGGCGAATCAGATGGAGGCTGTCATGGCGTTTATGGAGAAAAGAGCGCCCGAATTTTCCTGAGCGTTTTTCGTGTCGCTCCGGTAGCTGGGGGGTTCGCGCCGAAGTGCTAGGATACGGCAAGCGAAGGCAGGGGCCATCACAGGCCCAGACCACGGACGGTCCCATCAGATAAAGTGAGCACAGTATGAACGACGCTATTATTCAGACGCACCACCGCGTCTGTCACCTTTGTGAAGCCATGTGTGGTCTGGTGATTCAAACAGAGGGTGACACGGTGCTCGATATTCGAGGCGATCGAGACGACCCCCTGAGTCGAGGCCACGTCTGCCCCAAGGCAGTGGCACTCAAAGATATCCATGAAGATCCCGACAGGCTGAGAAAGCCCGTAAAGCGTATTCGCACGGCGGCGGGAGCGTATCAGCATGTAGAAATCGACTGGCCCGAAGCGCTGGATCTCGCGGCGGGCGCATTGGCAGCGACGATCGAGCACCATGGAGTGG